>Ga0302120_10001356_pt1 | contig 11535 bp, 5 predicted proteins | sample AG5_Bottom_MG_FD_203118 | JGI IMG/M metagenome (GOLD analysis project Ga0302120, IMG submission 203118) | Marine microbial communities from Western Arctic Ocean, Canada - AG5_Bottom | ecosystem: Environmental > Aquatic > Marine > Oceanic | place: Canada: Western Arctic Ocean | collected 2017-10-01 | reverse complement strand
CCACTAGTTCCATAAGTAGTGCCTGATATTCCTGTCCCTTAACGGCCCACGCAGAATACTCTTCCCACTTGTCATCCCAACCTCTCTTGTGTGAAGAAAGGTTAGCCACCATTGTACCCAAAGAAACGCCTAGTGCACCAATATAGGCCGAGATAGAACCTCCTCCAGGTGCAGGAGACTCTGAAGCTGTTTCACTTGCAAATTCGGCCAGACTCATTTGTAGGAGCCTCGGTTTACCTTTCCCTTCAAGCATGTATTCTATTATCTTTTCTTCCGGATTGAAAGTTGAGAGGTCATCAAGTCCCAGAGATTTTACTGCAATTTTCACCTTCTCAGCCTCTGCAATTCCCAGGGACCGCTCTTGTTTCTTAAGGAAGTAATCCGCTGCATCCAACATGGCCTGCAGTGGGATCAGGCCGACAAGTTCTGAACCGGTCACTCGAATTCCTTTGGAATCTGCGCTCTTGCACGTTTCGTCAAAGGCCACGTGAACGGGAGTGATGCCAATGTTTGTTAGATTATAGGAAATCTGGGCAATCCCGTATTCTTCAATATACCAGCCTATACCTTTGACCGCTTTTAGTTTGCCTGGTATCCGTACTGGATTGCCATCTATGCCGTTTACGATCTTTCCGGTAATGGGGTTCCCTTCTCGTTTTACCCTTCCTGCTTCCCGTATATCAAAAGCGATGGAATTGGCTCTTCTGGTAGAAGTAGTATTCAGGTTTATATTGTAGGCCACAAGAAAGTCCCGAACCCCGACCGCGGTAGCACCACTCTTTTTTACAGAAGCATTGAATTCTGCAGGCCCAAAATCTGGCTGCCATTCTGGCTCTGACAGTTTCTCCAGTCCTTCATACTCACCTGACCTACATACTGCAAGGTTGGAACGCTCAGGGGTCTTTGCGGCCACCTCGTAATAATATCCCGGAATACCAAGCTCCAGGCCTATGCGCTCTCCAAGCTTATGAGCATAGGGGACCAGTTCTTCCAAAGAGATATTTCCAATAGGTACCAGAGGACAGACATCGGTTGCTCCCATTCGGGGGTGCTCACCTGTTTGTTTGGCCATGTCAATTACCTCAGCTGCTTTCTTAACTAGCAGAAATGCGGCATCGATAACTTGCTCAGGTTCACCGACAAATGTAATCACTGTTCTATTGGTGGCATTGCCAGGGTCCACATCCAGTAGCTTGACTCCTTCATAATCTTCGATTACATCTGTAACCAGTTTGATCTTTTCAAGATCCCGTCCTTCACTAATGTTTGGTACACACTCTATAAGTTGGCTCATCGGATTATATAGGTTAAGTCTAACAAGGTCTTCGTGGTCTTAATTATTATCCTCGTCAGGTCAATGTAACTTCACATACTTTACCTGGGCGTAGGACCTTGTCCTCAAATAGGGCAAAAATAGCAATCAATAGCTCAGTTCACTGACAAATAATAGATGGCAGTCGTAAATAGATGAACTTTAGACAGTTAGCAAGATACTGCCGTCTTCAGAAATAAGGTGGAAACAGCGACATTATACTGCGTCAATGGTAGACTTGATTTTTCCATTCAATATCACAGTATCCACCAGATTACTTCCAAATGAATACGGGATGAAGGCATAGGAGGAAACTTCTTTAGTGATAAAGAGATTTGCGACTTTTCCTCTGGCGATAGAACCATGTGTTTCACTCAGGTCCATCGCATACGCGCCGTTCAGGGTTACAGCATTAATTGCCTCTGCCGGGGTCATTCTCATCTTTATACAGGCTAAAGACAATACAAAAGGAATATTTCCTGATGGTGTCGAGCCAGGATTGTAATCACTGGCTAGGGCCAATGGCAGCCCCCTCTCCATCAAGCTCCTGGCAGGCCCAAATGGAATGCTGAGGAAGAAAGAGCAGGACGGTAGTATCGTAGGCATCGTATCCGAGCCGACCAGGGCTTCTATATCCTTTTCTTCCATAATCTCTAGGTGATCAACAGTAAGTGCCCGATGCCTGACAGCTGCTTCAATACCACCTATAGAGGTGAATTGATTGACATGCACCTTCGGCTTTAATCCATGCGCTATACCTGCCTCTAAAATCTGCTCCATCTCCGCAACAGTAAAGTAATTGGTTTCGCAAAATACATCGATATATTCCGCTAGGCCTTCGTCCTTTATTATGGGGAGCATTTCCTTGACAATTAGATCAAGATAACCTGCACGATTGTCTTTGAAGTTAGTAGGGATGGCATGAGCCCCGAGGAACGTAGATTTAATGGTTAGGTCACTGGACTGTTTTAGTTGTTTAGCTACACGCAATATTTTGAGTTCAGCATCAGTTGTCAGCCCATATCCACTCTTGATTTCAACAGCACCAGTACCCATAGAAGCTATTTCGTCCAAGCGTACCTGCGTTTGTTTAACAAGCTCCTCGGCAGGGGTATCCTGGAGTTTCCTGGCAGAATTAAGGATACCACCCCCCCTCGATGCAATCTCCTCGTAGCTCAGTCCATTGATCCTATCAACAAACTCGCCTTCACGGCTGCCCGCAAATATCAGGTGTGTATGAGAATCGCACCAGGATGGCAACACCATCTTATTAGTGGCGTCAATCACCTCCAGATTGGTCCAGTCTTCTACACCCTTCCAATCAGACATACTGCCATAATCCGATATTTTACCGTCTTCAATAGCAAGCCACGCATCACTAAGAGTCGGTAGCTCAGCCATATCCTGCCCCTCAACTTTCACGCGTGCGCCATCGTCAACTTGAACGAGTTCCTTAATATTTTTTATGAGGATCTTCAATACGTTTGCATCAGAGGAGCGAATATACGAACACAATTTTAACTAAATTCGCATTCTCTGGTAATGGAGCTATAATGGCAGGAAATTCGTTTGGTAAAATATTTGAACTAACAACTTATGGCGAGTCACATGGCGAAGCCATCGGTGGTATTATTGATGGTTGCCCAGCTGGACTTGTCCTCGATGTTGATAAGGTGAGCCGGGCGATGGAGCGAAGAAAACCTGGGCAATCAAAAATTGTCACCCAGCGTAAGGAGGATGATCAGGTAATATTTCTGTCAGGGGTATTTGAGGGAATCACGACGGGTACTCCAATTGGGTTTCAAATTCAGAATGAGGATCACAAATCTAAGGACTATGATCACGTTAAAGATGTGTTTAGGCCCAATCACGGTGACTTTACGTATCAGAAGAAGTATGGGGTGCGTGATTACCAGGGAGGTGGAAGATACTCTGCCCGTGAAACGGCATGTAGGGTTGTTGGTGGTGCGGTAGCTCAGCAGATACTTGAGAAAGAGGAGATTAGTATAAACTCTTATGTGTCACAGGTAGGATCCATAAAACTCGGTACGGCCTATGGGGATTTGGACCTGGGTGCCATCGATGATAATATTGTTCGTTGCCCTGATTCGGAAGTAGCTGAAAAGATGATAGCTCGAATCGAGGAGGTCCGTAAGGAAGGAGACACAATCGGTGGTATAGTAACTGGAATCATCCAGGGAGTTCCGGTAGGATTAGGAGAGCCAGTATTTGACAAGCTACACGCAGATTTAGGCAAAGCAATGTTGAGTATCAACGCCGCTAAAGGTTTTGATCTAGGTTGGGCATTCGAAGGGCTTGGAATGAAAGGGTCAGAGTTCAATGACTCATTTGTAGCAGAAAATGGTAAGATTAGTACCAAGTCGAATAATTCAGGGGGAATACAGGCTGGAATATCAAATGGTAGAGATATTTACTTTCAGGTAGTATTCAAGCCAGTTTCTACAATTATGCAAAAGCAAATGACCGTTAATTCGGATGGAGAAGAAGTTGAGATTTCTGGTAGGGGTCGCCACGATCCATGTGTATTGCCTCGGGCAGTACCCATTGTGGACGCTATGGCAGCATTGGTTGTAGCTGACCATTTATTAAGAAGTAGGACAACAAAGATTTAATGAAAAAACTTGGACTGCACTGGCAGGTTATTATCGGACTCCTTTTGGGAACCATCTACGCCTATGCGGCTGTTCACTTTAACTGGGTCGAGTTTACACTGAATTGGATCAATCCTTTCGGAGATATATTTATTAATCTCTTGAAGATGATTGCTGTACCATTGGTTTTGTTCTCTGTCATCTCAGGGATAATCTCACTCCAGGACATTACTAAATTGGGAAGGATGGGGATGAAGACTTTGGCCATTTACCTGATCACAACCATGTTTGCTGTTTCTCTAGGCTTATTGTTGGTCAACCTCATTAAGCCCGGTGAAAAGATTGCTGAGGATTTTCGCATTGAAAATAGAATTAAGTATGAGCTGTGGAAGGCAGAAAACGGCATTATGGATCTTGATACTATCTGTCTTTCATGTGACCCAGCTAATGCGGCGTTAATAGCTGAAATTAATGATAGGCTTCCAGAAGAGGTAGACCCATGGGTAAAAGATAAAGTAGATAAATATAAAGATCAGAAGGAGGCAAGACCACTAGATTCTTTAGTTGATGTCTTTCCCTCCAATATTTTTAATTCACTTTCCTCTTCGGCGATGTTGCAGATTATATTCTTTGCCGTATTCTTTGGGATTATCATGGTCATGATACCGAAAGAAAAGAGCGAACCAGTCGCTAAGCTGATAGAGGGTCTCAATGAAATCTTTGTCAGAATGGTTTGGGTAATCATGAAGGCGATGCCAATTTTCGTCTTTGCGTTAATGGCAGGGCAAGTTGTTAAGGCTGCTGGAAATAACAAGGATAAATTTCAAGAGATACTGACCTTCCTGGGATGGTATTCCTTAAATGTGGTGATCGGTTTGGGAATAATGATATTCCTGATCTATCCATTGATTGCTAAGCTGTTCGCTAGGCTGCCCATCAAGTTCTTTTTATCAGGAATCAAGCAGGCCCAGCTAACGGCATTCTCTACGAGCTCTTCAGTGGCTACTCTTCCAGTGACAATGGAGAGTATTGAAAATAAGCTCGGAGTTTCCAAACCAGTAACCAGCTTTGTATTGCCTATTGGTGCAACTGTAAATATGGACGGTACGAGTCTTTATCAAGCGGTGGCTGTCGTAGCACTGGCCCAATATCACTTGGTTGATCTTTCTATTGCTCAGCAATTGGTAATTGTCTTGACGGCAACTCTTGCTTCCATAGGAGCGGCCGCTATACCGAGCGCTGGATTGGTATTGATGATGGTGGTTCTCACTTCTGTTGGATTGAATCCGTTGTGGATAGCAATAATATTCCCCGTTGACCGTATATTGGATATGTGCAGGACGGTGGTGAATGTCACCGGAGATGCAACGGTAGCCAGTTTGGTCGCGAAATCAGAGGGGGAATTAAATCCGCCAGCTGAACATTAAGGGTACAGTTTTTGAGATTATCCCTTATATTTGGTTCTCTGATAAATTACTAATAACCTTTCGTTTATGTTCAAGAAAGTTCTCCTTGTCTTCGGTATTATATTCGTTTTGCTGATCACTTCAATCGTTGTTCTTCCAATTATTTTCAAAGATGATATCATCGTCGCCGTTAAAGAAGCCGCGAATGATAACCTCAATGCGGAAGTAGATTTTGGCAACTTTGATGTTTCCTTAATCTCAAGCTTTCCCAAATTTTCTTTTGATATAGCGGATGTATCGGTGATAGGAGTTGACTCTTTTGCAGGAGATACTCTTATCGCTATAGGTAGCATGAGCGTAACTCTTGATGTGATTGCAGCTATTAACGGACAGTATAATATCAAGACGTTCGAGGTCGACAATTTTACAACCAATATTATTGTCCTAAAGGATGGGATGGCGAACTACGATATAATGAAGGAATCGGGTGAGGAAGAGGTGATTGTTGAAGAAGAGGCGGCACCTGTTGATACTTCTGGACCCTTTAAATTAGAGTTAAAGCGCCTAGCGTTAACCAACTTTAATATAGTGTATGACGACAGAATAGAAGATATCTATACGGAAATCAAGAACCTTAACTTTGAGATGAGTGGTGACTTGGGGGCTGAAGAGACCTTTATCGAAACAGCAACCAGCATTGATGCGTTCACTGTCGAAATGGGCGGGATAAATTATTTAAAGAAGGTCAAGGTCGGAATTGATGTTGATATGGATGCGGATCTGAGAGAAGACGCAATGAAATTCACATTCAAGGAAAATGAATTTCGCATTAATGATCTGGCTCTTGGATGGAACGGATGGGTGTCTATGCCTACGGATGACATCTCGATGGATGTGACATTCGCAGCAAAGAAAACGGATTTCAAATCGTTCTTGTCTCTAATTCCAAGTGCCTATGCTGCTGATTTTGCAGATGTGAAAACAGCGGGTAAGCTTGCCATTGATGGACATGCGAAAGGTACGATGACAGAAACAGAGATTCCTGAATTTGGACTAAATGTGCTGATTGAAAACGCAATGGTTCAATACCCGGATCTTCCAGCATCAGTTGATAATATTAATCTAGCTGTGAATATCGCCAACCCTGGTGGAACAGAAGATGCAACGGTTATTGATGTCTCTAAATTTCATGTAGATCTCTCTGGAAACCCAATGGATATCCATCTTGTTCTTAAGACTCCAATCTCTGACCCTTATATCGATTGTGGATTTGAAGGAACCATTGATCTTGCTAAGCTGAAAGACGCGATTCCTCTTGAAGAGGGAGAAGATATGAGCGGTGTAATTACTTCTGATATTGCTATTAGAGGTAATATGTCAACTATTGACCAGGAACGTTACGAGGACTTCCATGCAGTAGGATCTCTGAATGTGAAAGACTTGATGTACAAGAGTGTTGACCTACCACAAGGAGTGCTAATTGAAACAACCACACTTCTTTTCTCACCTCAGTATGTTGATCTGACAGCATTCGATTGTAAGCTCGGTCGTTCTGACTTCCACGCAACAGGAAAGATTGAAAATTTTGTTGGCTTTGCATTAACAGATTCTGTAGTACTTGCAGGTTCATATCAGTACAGCTCTACTCTGTTAGATTTAGACGAGTTCGTACCGGAGGAAGAGGAAGGTGCTGAGACAGCAGTTGTTGAAGCTGAGGACACAGTCCCGTATGAGATAATCGAAGTACCTAAGAACATCGACTTTAAGCTGGCAACATCTATTGGAAAAATCACTTATGACGGTCTTGATATGACAAACGTAAAGGGTGACCTAATTATCAAGGATCAGACAATATATATGTCAGATGTATTCATGAATATGCTGAAAGGCTCTATGGTAATGAATGGAAACTACAGTACGTTGATTCCAGAAAAGCCAGGTGTTGATTTCATGCTTGATATCGTAGACTGGGACATTCCAACTACCTACGCGACTTTTAATAGCATGCAGAAAATGGCGCCTATTGGCGAGAGTTGTACAGGTAAATTCTCTACGGGGATGAAGTTTGCAACTATTCTCGAACCGAATATGGAACCGAGGTATAGTTCAATGAATGGAGGCGGAACTTTTGTTACCGATCAAATTACCATTGAAGGGTCGACTGCAATTAATAAGCTCGCGGATCAGTTAAAGAATGATAAGTATAAGAAATTGACATTCACTGATATGAACATAACATATGAGTTTAGAGATGGTCGACTGTATGTAGAACCATTTGATATTAAGATAGCAAGCTCGAAAGCAACTGTATCTGGTTCTAATGGCTTTGATGAGACACTAGACTACGTAATGGATATGACCATTCCAACCTCAGAATTTGGAGGAGGAGCTGAGATTTTGGCCGTGGCAGCAGGTTTTTTAAATAAGACAGGAGCTAATACCAGCGTTGGAGATGAGATAAGCGTGCAGATCCTAATTACTGGTACATCATCTGATCCAGTTGTTAAACTTGGTTCACTCAATCCACTAGGTGGAGATCAATCTGTAAAAGAAGCCGTAAAGGAGAAGGTGGAAGAGAAGATTGAAGAAGTTAAGGAGCAGGTCAAGGAGGAAGTCAAGAAAAATGTCAAAGAGCAGGCAAATAAGATTATTGCTGAAGGTGAGAAGCAGGCAGATGCTCTGAGGGCGAGTACTCGAACAAATGCTGCTGCTGCTAAGAAAGCTGCCTATGCTGCTGCAGACAAACTTGTGAAAGATGCTAGAGGACCTCTGAATAAAACAGGTGCGAAGATTGCTGCTGTTGAGGCCAAGAAGCAGGCTGACAAAGCCGAAATCAAAGCTATTGCAAAAGGAGATGCACAGGCGCAGAAGATACTTGATGCCGCGAAGGCAAAAGCTGCTGCGCTTTAGGAAGGATAAATTTATTGATTTGAAACAAGCCATTTTACTTAGAAATAGCTGGTTCCTTCTTCTGCTCTTTTCAGTTCTGTTTACCAATCCTCTAGGTGCCCAAGACTTCGAAGAGGAGGAGGAATGCGAGAAAGTAAAAAACTCTAAGGCCGAGAAGTTCTATAAAAAGAGTGAAGCTGTTGCCAGGAAGGATAAGGCCTTGCAAGTGCACTTACTCAAGCAGGCAATTCTGGAAGAAAAGGACTATATCGATGCTTACTGGAAATTGGCCAGGATAGCAATGGCTCGCGAGAGTTACAAATCTGCACAGAAGAACCTAGAACAGGTATTGGCAATATGTCCCGGGTATAATGTCTATACGCATTATTACCTGGGCCGGATTTACTACGGTTCAGAGGAGTATTCTAAGGCGGTGTATCATATGACGGAATTCATGAAGCACCCGGATGAGATCAGGACTGATCGGCATTACAATGTTGCTGAGCAAATCAAGAATGATGGGGCTTTCTTTGGAGCCTTGTATGAGCACCCAGTTTCTTTTGAGCCAGTCAATGTTGAGGGAATCTGTACTGCGAAGGACGAATACCTTCCATATATCACGGCAGATCAGGAAACTGCTTACTTTACCAGAAAATTTCAGGAGAAAGCTATTGGAGATCTTTTTTCAAGAATGGTTGAAAGGTTCAGTATCTCGAGGCAGCAAAGTGGTTCTTTTACCCAGGGCAAGCCACTTCCGGCACCGTTCAACAGGGGAAGTAATGAAGGAGGTGCTTGCCTAACCATTGATAACCTTCACATGTATTTCACCATCTGTAAGCCTCTCAGTAATGGCTACAATAATTGCGATCTCTATACAGCTGATTACCTAAAACTTGATGCAAACTCCATGATGGATGTCAACTGGATGACTACGGAAATGGATATGACCGAGGCGGAGGTTAAATATGAAATGACAAAATTGAAAGAGTCAGGTGCAGATTATATATGGGCCAATATCCACCCTATAGGAGACCAGGTCAACACCAATACGAGTTGGGAATCACAACCCACCATATCCTCTGATGGTAACACTCTTTATTTTGCCAGTATCAGAGAAGGAGGGCCTGGAGGGATTGACATATATAAGACAGTCAGGGATTCAATAGGGCAATGGGGCAGGCCAGTTGCCTTAGGCAAGAATATCAATACTGCAGGCAATGAAAAGTCACCTTTCTTGCATCCTGACAGACAAACACTGTACTTTTCTTCAGATGGACACCGTGGCTTGGGAGGTTATGATATTTTCTATTCGCAGATGGAGGAATTTGAAGAGGGTGCTAAATGGGGTGCACCTACAAATATTGGTTACCCAATCAATTCTGAACAAGATGATCTTGGGTTTTTTGTTAGTACAGATGGGATGACTGGATATTTCTCTTCTACTAATGAGTCAGATAAGTTCAAAAGCTATGGAGGTTGGGATTTGTATGAGTTTCCTTTATATGAAGGTGCGCGGCCGTCAGAGGTTCTGTTTCTAAAGGGAGAGATCAAAAATCAGGAAGGAAATGCTGTGGTTGATGGAAAAATGAACATCACTAACGTAAGGACTAAAGAGGTTACTAAGGTTAATGTAGATTCAGCTTCTGGAGTATATGCTGCTATCCTAACTCTGGAAGAAGGGGTCAAAGATGGATTTGTGGTGAATGTTACATCAGAAAATTATGCCTTTTCCTCACAAATAGTCCAGGCTGATGAACAGCCAGAGGAAACTGTTGTAACGGAGATGAATGTGGAAATGGAGGAGGTCACTATAGGTCAGCCCTATAAGCTGAATAATATCAATTTTGCCACCAATTCCTCCTCAGTCTTGACCGTGGCATCAATGATCATACTTGATGGGTTTGTTGGTTACCTAAAAGAGAATCCAGATATGAAGGTAGCCATTCATGGCCATACAGATGATGTAGGGTCGCATGAGGCAAATTTGGAGCTCTCACAGGACAGATCGAACTCAGTAAACGACTATATGATATTGAGCGGTATAGATGATAATCGCCTTAACTACAGGGGGTTCGGTGAGACTAAGGCAATAGGCTCCAATGAAACTAATGAAGGCAGAGCCATGAACAGAAGGACGGAGTTTGTAATCGAGTCTTTCTAGCTTGGAGTTGCTTGAATACCTTTTCGGTGGTGTGCATTATAGAGCAGGGTAAGTTGCTCTGATGGAGTTTTCTAGTTTGAAATATTTCTTGCCCTGCTTTTTAAAATTGTAGATTTACCATTGAATGAATAGTTGGCCAATATTTTGGTGTACATATTCTACTGGGTAGAGTAGCCAGTAGGGAATTCAATAGTTGTTAAACATTGTACTATCGTTGAGGTCCCTTTTTAGAGGGGCTTTTTTTATGAATAAATGACCATGCTACCTGCAAACAGATTGGGCAACCTGCAAGAGTATTATTTTTCCACGAAGCTGGACGAAATAAGGCGTATGAATGCCACTGGTGCAGATGTCCTGAACCTCGGTATTGGCAGTCCAGATCTTCCCCCTTCCACCATGGTCCGGACAGTGCTATCTACTGAAGCATCCAGAGACGACACCCATTCATATCAATCTTATAAAGGTGTTCCTGAATTGAGGGATGCCATTGCCAATTACTATGACCGTATCTACCACGTAAAGCTGGATGTTGATGGTGAGGTGCTCCCGCTCCTGGGATCTAAAGAGGGTGTTGCACATATTTCTATGGCATTTCTAAATCCCGGTGATAAAGCCCTTATTCCTGACCCCGGATATCCCACGTACTCAGCTGCTACTCAATTGGCCGGTGCCAGTCCTCTAATGTATTCACTTGATGCCAACAATGCCTGGGGAATCGACTGGGATCAGCTGAACAATATGGACCTCAATGGGGTAAAGATTATGTGGGTCAACTATCCTAATATGCCCACTGGTGCTAAAGGAAGCATGCAGTTGTTTGAGGAGGTCGTTGCATTTGGCCGGGAACACCAAATTCTCATATGTCACGACAATCCTTATAGTAGAATCCTAAATGACACGCCCCTAAGCATACTTGCAGTTGATGGTGCAAGGGACGTGGCCCTGGAGCTAAATTCTCTAAGCAAGTCTCACAATATGGCTGGATGGAGATTAGGATGGGTATCTGGAAGTAAGGAGCATATTGCCACTGTACTTCGTTATAAAAGCAATATTGACTCTGGAATGTTCCTCCCTGTACAGCGAGGTGGTATTGCCGCTTTGAGGGAGGGTGAAGATTGGTTTGAGCAATTGAACTCAGAATACCGTAACCGCAAG
>Ga0302120_10001353_pt1 | contig 11549 bp, 10 predicted proteins | sample AG5_Bottom_MG_FD_203118 | JGI IMG/M metagenome (GOLD analysis project Ga0302120, IMG submission 203118) | Marine microbial communities from Western Arctic Ocean, Canada - AG5_Bottom | ecosystem: Environmental > Aquatic > Marine > Oceanic | place: Canada: Western Arctic Ocean | collected 2017-10-01 | reverse complement strand
CAGGAAATCCATGTCCTTCGCCATCGCCACCATATCCACCTCCAATTGATAGCTCATTCCAGTCTCCTCTAGAGTTTCGCGAATGCGTCCCTCAAACAAGCCCACGGTAGGAAAGTTTTGAATTCCAGCAAAGCCAAGTGCTTTCAACTCCTCAAGGAACAAATGAGGAATCATGAATGGGTCTGTCCCGCACACCCCAGCGAGCACCGGGGTGTGCTTCACAACAGGTAGAACTTCGTAGGCCATCTCCTTCACGATTTCATTGGCATTGCCATAAGGCATGAGCCCTGCAGTAGACCCCCTTCCCGCCATGCGATATCGACCGGAATTGTAGAGAATGAGAAGGTCAATACCCCCAGCTTCTTCACTTTTAGCGGACAATCCGGTACCGGCACCCCCTCCAATAATGGCTTCTTTATTTTTAATCCGCTCCCTAAATCTCTTAAGGATGGCGGAGCGGCTTAGGTCTGTTTTTTTAGTTGTCATTCTTCTTAAGCATGATTTGGCTCAGGAAATCCACCGCTACAGCGGCAAAGGCAGGGTCATTGAGGTGCAAGTCTAATTCAACGCAAGGTGTTTCGCCGGCATGGCGCTTCAATTCAGAAAATAAAGCTGCCCGTGCAGCAGAATTTTCAAAGATTTCGCCAGCAGAATCCAATGCCGAAACCCCTCTCTTCGGCAAAAGGCACACGGTCGTTTCCGGAGAATGACTTATTCTGTCTCCGATTGTTCGGCCGATGTTCCTGGATTCTTCCGTTGTGGTTCGCATTAAAGTGACATGGGCATTATGGGCGTGAAATAACCGGTCGGAAAAATCTGATGGCACTGTGTCCGGAGCCCAAAAGTTAACCATATCAGTTGCGCCAGCAGAAACCACTTGTGGAATATGGCACGCTCCCGCCGCAGTCAACCGAGTGGACCCTGCCGACAGCACCCCCCCCACCAGCTCGTCGGCAATTTCGGTAGTTGTCAAATCCAATACTCCGGCAATGTGGCCTTGCCGAATGAACTTTTCCATGTTTCGTCCGCCTTCCCCAGTGGCATGAAAAACCAACACCTCAAACCCTTTAAGTTCGATTAACCGTCGGGCTTCATCGACACAAGGAGTCGTTACGCCAAACATAGAAGCAGCAATCAGTGGCTTCTCTTCCGTCGGTTCAAGCTCTGGCAAGTCCACGTTGACATTGGCAAGCTTCAGAAGTTTGGAAATCCCTTGGTCAAAAGCAAGGCGCGAAACCCGGTTGATTCCTGCTACGTCCACCAAAGGGTCCACCATGAAAATCTTTTTTCCTTGAGTAAAAGAATCCATATTCCCCGAAGCTAAAGTAGAAATCATAACTTTAGGGATTGCATCGGAAATTGAGCGCATGGCTTGGCAGCCAATGGTGGTGCCAGCACTTCCGCCAATTGCCAAAACACCGAACAACCCTTCTTCCTGGTTTTGAATCCAGGCAGCCACTGCGGCCCCCATCTTGTCCACCGCATCACCTCGAGGCAATTGCCGAAGTTGTTGCATGTCGGGGAAGACTTCGGAAGCGAGGACATCTGGATTTCCTTTTGCTGGGCCAAAAATCCCGACGTCTACTAAGCGCGCGCTTGCCCCAATGGACTTCAGGCGGGTCCTAATCCAGTCACCTTCCTCGCCTTTGGTGTCGCAGGTTGCAAGAACCAGGAAATGAGGATGTACTGCCATAAGGAAAGTATAGGGCTGACCCGATACCATAGGGCAATGTGCGGAACTGAGTGTCTACGATTCATCTCCACCCCTGATGTCATCATCGAGGAAGCCCCTTGGGGTAAACACGAGTGGTTCGTGCAATCTCCTCTGACCAAAAGCGAGCACCTCATGATGGTGAAAGTCACCATGGGTCCGGGCCAAGCGCATCGATTTCACTACCACCCTCATTTTGAAGAAGCCATATTCTTCCTTGAAGGCTCAGCGTTGCAGTGGGTCGGAGAAAAGAGCCAAGTTATGAAGCCCGGTGAAGTGACCCACGTTCCTGCCGGCGAAATTCACGGGACCTACAACACCTCAAATGAGCGGTGTGTGTTTTTAGTTGCGCTTGCTAGCGCTAAATTCCAGGAACCTATGGTCATCGACATCTACCAAGAAAGCCCCTGGCGAGAGTTAATGGACCCGACGGCCGACTCTTATTACCAGCCGTAGCCGAGGCGTGGCAAGCGGAGCAGTAGCTCGCTTGGGTCTCAAGGCCAATCATCCTTTTGAAAAATCGTCAGCATTGACGCCTTGATTTTTTCGCGGAAAATACGCACGCCGGAATGAGATAGAGTTGCACTTATTCAACACGTAATCGTAAAAAACGAGGTCGATAGATGTCTGCCCAAGCAAAGTGATCCCAAAAGTTGGTGGTGTTGACGTTGAAGCTAACCAACAAAGAACCTGGTTCGCTTAAATGGGGGTGAGCTTTGGCGTGATAGTAATAAACTGGGGGATTAGTCCGTCGAGGTGCTTCATAGACCACCTCAAAATTACTCCAGGGCCCAACTGGGGTGGGTGCACGCCTAATAGCAATTTTTCCGCTGATAGTGTCCAACATGAATACCATAAGAAAAAGGTCATGACGGATAGGAGTCACACTCATTTCGGTGCTAATTCGTTCCGCGACAACAGCGGCTTCAAGCATGTCATCGCTCCATCCTGACCCATCCCAAAAACGCCAAGCGGTAAAATCTTCAAATTCAGCGCGGAGCACTCGTGCGACGATTGCTTTTTTATTCAGCCAATCCTCCTGTATTCCGTAAATATAAATAAATCCGTCCGCAGCCGGTGATCCAGCTTCTACTGTGTTATTAAGAATGGCCCCACCGAAAGCAATTTGCCCCTGCCCTGAAAGGGCTTCCTGCCAAAATGGTGTTTCCCTCTGGATGACGTTTTGAAAAGGAGGAGAATCATCTTCAGGAATGGTTAGCAAAGTGATGCCGTAGCGATGAAATGGTGCAGGGGTTTTTCGCATCCGAGCCGCAAAAATATGGGTTCGGTTGCCAATACGAATGCCATCTTTTAGCCAATAGAAAGAGTCCGCTTCACTGTTAGGAGTTTCGGGAACGAAAACCGCCTCTGGATTACCTGCATTGCCGCCCTTTAAAAAAACCGCCTGGGATGATTGAGCCCCTGCCCCTGCCGAAAGAAATCCTAGGGTGTTATTCACCATGACAGTGCCCGCTTGACGCACACCCGAAGCGTCGACGTCGCCCCAAAAGGTATCGCTAAAAACGAACGCGGTGGCTGAATGTTTCCATCCGTCGGGCCGTTCCTTCTCATTCAATGGAATGGAATAGATTCCGTCGGCACCGGTCCACCCTGAATTTCGATTAAATACCGTATCCCAATCGTATGCCCTTTCGGCAACGACGCTTTGGGTCAAAAACAGAGAAAGCGCGGCAAGAATCATGTTTCCAGACTAACAGATTTGACTGAAAGTAGATGGCTTTATACTTGTCCCCATGACATCGATAAAGCACCTAGGCCTGTTGCAATTTAAGAAAGAAATCTCCGAAAGCCAAATCGAAACCTGTTTTCTCGAATTGGACTCCCTCGCTGACGCCATTCCTGGCCTCTTGGAGATTACTCATGGGCCTTACATTGGCACTGAAGGATTAAATGAAAATTTCAGTCATGGATTCATCATGACATTTACAGACCAAGCCGCCCTTGAGGCTTACCTACCCCATCCAGAACATGAGAAAGTCAAAGCCATCGTGCTTCCGTGCATCCAAAAATTAATCGTTTTCGATTTCAACGCGTAAATGCTTACATTCTTCTTCGTCCCCTTTCTCTTTTCGATTGTCGCCCCCCAGCAGGATGAGATTGAAATCCTATTTGACGGACATAGCTTGTCAGGTTGGGAGACCACAGATGAAAATATTTGGAAAGTTGAAAATGGCGTCATTGTGGGTGGCAGTCTAAGCCGACCCACTCCAAAAAATTCCTTCCTCTTTCACAAAAAAGAATTTGATGATTTCGAATTGAAGCTGCAATTCCTCCTGGAGGGATTCCCGGAAAAGGGAATGGTTAATAGTGGGGTTCAGTTTCGATCTGAAAAGTTTGGCGGCGGAGAGGCGCGGGGCTATCAAGCAGATATCGGGGACCCGACTTGGTGGGGTTCTTTATATGACGAACATCGGCGTAACCGAGTCCTTGCCTCCTCAGACATGGGTGTACTTTCCCCAGTATTGAACCGTGAGGGCTGGAACGACTATGTCATTCGCTGTGAAGGTCCAAGAATTCGCCTTTGGATCAATGGAGTGGCAACCGTTGATTATGTGGAATCAGATTCTCAGATTTCACATAAGGGGCTCATTGCCTTTCAACTTCATTCAGGTGGGCCAGTCCAGGTTTCGTTTCGAGACATCACCGTCTCCAAAATTCGGGCAGTAGAATCTCCCCGTACGCCTAGGAAGGAGCTGGAAAGTTTCACTGTCCCCGAAGGATTTATTGTTGAGTTAGTAGCCAGTGAGGAAACGGGCTTGCCGAAGCCAATCACCGTTCAATTTGACGACGCCGGCCGAATGTGGTCCATGACCGCTACTGAGTACCCCATGGATGCCAATGAAAGCCAGGCCGAAGCAGATGCTCTTTGGAAGAATGGGGGGAAAGACCGAGTAGTTGTGATCGACCATCCCTCCAAGCCAGGCCCCCACCCGGCAAGAGTTTTCGTCGACGGTCTTGCCATGCCCATGGGATTATTGCCTTGGAAAAATGGGGCTATCGTGGGGCAGGGAGCTGAAATATTATTTTTTGAAGATGTCAATGGAGATGGCAAGGCAGACAAGCGCCAATCCTTACTGACAGGGTTTGGGGTTCAGGATTCTCACCTCATGCCCCACCAATTCACGTTGATGCCCAGCGGGTGGATTGCCATGGCTCAGGGCGCCTTTAATTATTCGCAAGTTATTGCAGGAGGAAACAAGCCTGTAGAATTCAATCTTTGCAAGCTTGGACGTTTCCTCCCGGATGGTTCCCGATTTGAAATCATCGGCTATGGCTTTAATAATATTTGGGGCTTGGCTCTTGGACGAGAAGGTGAAGTCTTTATTCAAGAAGCGAACGACATGAAATATTCAGTTGTCCCTTTCCATAATGGGACAAGTTACCCAGGAATCGGGAATGAAAAATTCCGTCCTTATTCGCCCCTTCCCAGCCCAATTAATGATTTTTACCTTGGTGGAACGGGGCTTTCGGGTTTAGCTCTTTCTGACAATCGTGCGGGTGGATTTCCTGCTCCATGGGAATCGGTCATGTTCGTCTCCAACCCCATTACCGGTACCATTAATGCAGTAAAGGTTAGCCAAACCGAAAATGGTGGCTATGCAACCCAGCATTTGCCCGATTTTTTGACTTCCGAAGATGAGTGGTTTCGCCCCATTGCCATTTCCTTCGGCCCCGATGGATGCTTATATATTGTGGATTGGTACAACAAAATCATTTCCCATAACGAGGTTCCCCGTGAGCACCCAGAAAGAGACAAAAGCAGGGGCCGGATTTGGCGAGTGCGGCACCAAAGCCAAGCCCAAAGAGCCATCCCCGACTTAACCAAATTTACTGACCATGAGCTCTTAAATTCTCTGGCCAGTGACTCCACTTGGGAAATGCGTGCGGCCTGGCGTCAAATCATGTTTCGCCAAGCCTCCCATTTAGCCCCAGCACTGGAACGTCTTGCGCTTAACAAAAAACATGATGCAGACACCCGGATTCATGCTCTTTGGTCATTAAAAAGCCTTGGCGCCGTAAATCCAAAAATTACTTCCGCTCTTCTGCAGTCAAAAAATAGAAATGTGCGCAGAGAGGCTCTCAGCGTCCAAGACGGATGGACCGATAGTTCCTTGGTGGATGACCCAGACCATCAAGTGAGGGCGGAAGCTATCCGAAGTCTGCTTCGGCACGCTTCCCCCACTTCTGAACAACTCGCTGAATTGATTCGCTTTGCAAAACCCTCCCTAGAGGTCAAAGCCGCAACTGAAATTCCCTGGGGAGGGCGGCACGGGAACCCAATCCCTGCGGGACCCTCTTATGACCGAGAATTTGAACGCTTTCTCGTGCGTCGGGGCTTGGAAAAATATCCAACGGAACTTTCAAACTTCCTTAACAGTTCCTTGGCAACCAAACTTCCAGCAGAACATCGTTTATTCGCCGCCCTCGCCTTGCCAGCTGAACTTCTTCCCCACCCATTCTTGTTGGCCTGGCAGGAGGTGGACCGTCTACCCAACGAAGAAGAGCTGATTCTTTTAATGCAGGGCGCCACCAATCCAAAGCTCCGGGCCTTGGTTTACAACTTATTCTCAAACCCACAAAAGGCGCCTGGCCTGATGAACACAGCACTGCGACTTCGCTCAAGGCTACAGCTGGAACAAATTGAAGACGTCCTGACTACGGCATTGAAAAACCTATCCAAAGCCAAAGGGAATGAAGCCTTATTGGTGAAAATGGTAACGGCTTTCAGGCTCAAACTTCTTAAAGACCCCGTCGTTTCTATTTTCAAGAACACAGAAAACGGTCCTATCTTGCGTGCCAATGCTTTAACAGCATTACGCCAAATTGGCGAGGGGGCGCATCCCGTAGTCTTGGGCTTCTTGGAAAATGAGAGTTCGTCTAAAGGGTTAAGACTCTCCGCACTGATGGCCGTCGGCGCGAGCGGCGAAAGAAAACATATTCCTGTGGTCCTCGATGCAATAAAAGGGCTCACCATCTTTGAAAAAGAAGAAATTGTGGATAGCTTGTCGAGGTCAGTATCTGGCGCGAATTTGCTTTTAGAGGGTGTCACTCAAAATTCCATCTCTTCCGATTCAATTCTTCCAGGTGTGCTGGAAAGGATGGCTGAGCTTCTGCCGGACAATGCGACTATGCAAAAGCTATGGATCGAGGAAGCGAAATCTCTGCCTCGCGCACTTCATTTAGCGGGTAAACCTGACCAGTTTTCGGCCACCAACCTTTCACTATCTGGGGAATTTACGCTTGAAGTGTGGGTCCGCCTTGCCGAGGGGATCACCAATGCCGACGGCATTCTTGGACACCCAGGTGGAGCCGACTTAAATTTCCATGATTCACGAGCCCGTTTTTATGGTGGCCCTGAGCTTGGAGACATTGTGATTGCCAACCGCGCGATGGTTGCAGGGATTTGGACCCATCTTGCGCTTAGCCGAGATCAAGATGGAATCTTCAGACTCTATCTTGACGGTGAATTGGATAGCACAGGAACCAAACGCTTTCTCGGCGTGTTTTCGGACCTCGACCTGGGAAGGACCTCGCCTCCCCAAGGTGGAACCCATGGAGACCTTTTGGAATTCCGTTTGTGGGATTATGCGCGGAGCAATCTTGAAATTCGCTCTTGCTTTCGCCGTCGGCTGGGTCCCGAACTAAAAGGGCTCATGAATTATTTCCCCGAGGGTGGAGACCATACCAAGCTGCAAGGAGGTGCCCGCATCATGCCTATGGCGTCTAGCCCAAAACTGCATGACGAACTTGCCGCAGCAAAGCAAGAGAAGGAATTGGCCCGCTTTCGAAGCATCGCTGAAAAGCCTGGCCAAGGCTCCCGTGGTGAGCCACTGTTTCGAGCCCTGTGTCTGTCCTGCCACACGGTTGGCGGCAATGGCGGTGGAGTGGCGCCGCCACTGGATGGCTCCGCCAACCGCGACCTTGATGGATTGGTGAGGGCCTTGGTCACTCCAAATGCTGCGGTGGAACCGGGTTATCGGACCTACCGAGTTGAAACTCATTCAGGAAAAATGCATGAAGGGTTTCTCGTTAAGAAGAATGAATTAGGGACTACCCTTGGATTCATGGGTGGAGCGCAATTATTTATTGAGTCAAAAAATATTCGTCGATCCCGATTCCTTGATAAATCCTTCATGTTGCCCGGTCTTTTGGACTCCTTAGATGACCAATTGATTTCCGACTTATTTGCTTACATTGCCAGTTTAAATTGATCTAAAATTTAACGGCCTTCGTCCCTTACCTAGCGAGTGCCCTGTTGCCAATTGAAGGGATTGAAGGGAATTGTTTTAGCGTCATGACGTCTTTGCCCAAAGGTGTCACTCCTTCGCTAAAAGGGACGGGCTAGCTAGAAGTAATGCGCTGGGGTTGAGCAGATTTCCATTCAGTTTCACTAGCCTGACGGGTTTTATGGAGCAGAAGATAGGTTCCCTTTTTATTCGAAATCACAATGTCTGCCAGGCCGTCGGCGTTCACGTCCCCGGCAACTACTTGCACCCCTACTCCAGAATTATCGTCGGCAAGGTGCGGAATGAATTCAGCTTTTCCCTCGGGGAGGCGCTTTAATTGAAACCAATAAACCACCGGAGGTGCGGCAGAATCTATGTCACCGTCCGGGCCATGAGCCCAATAACGCTTGCCAGTAACAACGTCTTCCAAGCCATCACCGTCTATATCCACCAAACATAGAGCGTGCATTTGAGAAAAGTGCACTCCGTAGGGGTTGTCTTCAGGCCGCGCATCCATGATGCGGTGCTCCATGAAATGAATTTCATCTCCCTTTCGTGTTTGCTCAAACCAAGACAAGCCCCAACCGTGCGCATGGAGGCTGGTCACTACATCCGTATCGCCATCCCCATCCACATCCAAGGTGAGCATTTGTGCTCCTCCACCGCGTTTGGAAAACTCAAAGGGATGAAAATCCCAAGTTGGGGCATTGTTTAAATCCTCTGGTTGTGACCACCAACCTATTTTCATTAACAAATCCTTACGACCATCCCCGTTGATATCCCCCACCCCCAAGCCATGGGTGTAACGACCGCCGACATCCGCCGCTGAAATGGGATGAAATATCCACGGCAAGTTTGGGTGGGAAACATCTGGCCCAGCCCACCCTAACTTGCCATTTTTCTGGCAGACAATTTCCGGTTCGCCATCTCCGGTGAGGTCGGTAAATGTTGGTGATTCGTTGTCTACCCCATCCAGCACTCTATGCCGAAGCCATTGGCCATCAGGACTACCTGGGTTTTGAAACCAAGAGGCATCTTGGCCAGGAAAGCCAATGATCAAAATGTCATGATGCCCATCACGGTCAAAGTCATGGACAAATGCAAAAAAATTGTCCGAGTAGCCGGTTGGATCGAAAGGCTTCGGGGAGAAAAAGGCGTGCCGCTGTTTAAATGTAGGCCCTTGATACCACCATGGGCCAGCAATGACATCGGCATGCCCATCTCCATTAATATCTCCGAAGGCTACACCCTCAGCGAAGAATTCGGTATCAAGAGCAACCCTCTCGAAATGATGAATCACTCCAAACGGATCCCTGGTGTCCTGAGCATAGGTCTGCCCCAGAGGTAAAAATAGAGCGAGCAGACATAGGCGCATCGGAGCATCATACGCTGAAATTCCCTCCAAGAGGAGCCCTCAATTTTCCATAATGCCCAGGCGTTGTAGGCCAAGCGGAAATCCAAAACACTATCAAACAAAGGTAGGTAGAATATAATCAGGTATGTTTATCGCCGTCATCGTCCTGCTCACAGTCACTGCTGCTTTAATTGTTGTCTTCGCCGACCTCAGCTTGGGCGCCATTGTCGGGTGGCTTTTACGCAAGGTTGGGCTTTCTTCTGGGGCAGGTGGAATTCTGGGCTCTGCTCAAATACGCAATAATGAGGTGGTCATTTCCCTTGAGTGTCAAGGAGCAGATGCCTTTCATTTGGTTGCAATGATGGGGCTGGATGCTAATGGAGAGAAGCAGTCTCCGGCTCCTTCACGTTTAGGGGATACCACCCTCAAGGATGATGACGAGAAAATGGCGCGCCAAAAGTTAAGCAAAGTAAAGATTGCGGCTAACCAAACTTTTGAAATTGGTTTTCCGCGCGATGCTTTTGTTGCGATGCAGCTTCAGTCACTCACAGCATTTGACCTGAATGGCAAGTCATGGCCCATTGATATAACTGCAGTCCATGCACTGTGATCTTCTGCGCACCACGCCAATTTAAGTATGTATCCCCTTAAAATACTTCCGGGTTTATATTCGGTCCATTCATTTGCGCCTGATGCGGAAGTACCCAAACCAGATCATCAGAAATCTGTTTTTAGCGTCACTCGAACCGATGAAGAATTGTCAATTATTTGTGATTCATCGATAATGCTTGATTCTATATGCCGAGAAGAAGATTTCAAGTGTATGAAAGTAGAAGCGGTTCTAGAATTCTCGCTAGTCGGCGTCTTATCAAAAATAACTTCCGCCTTGGCAGAAGCCAAAGTGAGTGTCTTTGCCTTGTCGACGTTCAACACCGATTACATTTTATTCAAGTCGGCAAATTCAGAGACTGTGTCGAACTGCTTGAAAAAAGCTGGGTACTCTGTCTCGAACTAGTCAATCTCGCACTAGTCGACCTTGCCGCTTTCCCAAGTAATGCCCTCTAGCCTTCCTTGACGCACGTGCTGACGACTTCTATCTTTCTCTATGCGCGCGCCACTAAACTCCACTTCTAAAGCGACTGACGACAGAGTCTTTGTGTCTTTGAAAGTAGCGACCACTTCGCCAGTGACTCCGAAAGCGTCCGTCTTTAAAACGTAAATGAGTTGGTCGGGCCTGTAGCCTTCCATAACCTCGAGTTCTTTACTGTTTTTGAGCACGACATAGTGCGCTTGGCCCGAGAGTGCATCGCTTTGACTCAACTCGACAAGATGCGCGAATAGTTTTTTCCAGCTACGCTTTTTGCTCTCAATAATCGCCACTAAAGGAATGCCATCGCAGGCAGCAATATTTAAGCCGAGGCGCAGATTAGGGACCAAGGGTAAAGTCTTCGCCACCCCATTCGCTTCGAATTTCTTGGCGAGCGTGTCTAATCCGGCTGCGAATGAAGCGACATCTCCGTAAACCATTTGCGGAGATCTTCCCGTTCGCGTGAGCGCATTTTTTCCAGTTGGATCCAGCAGAGCAAAAGTAGTGTTGCGCAACTCTCCACCTCCTCCTCTCACGCCTTTGAGCCAGCGCTCAAGTACAACTGATTCTTCAGCATTTTCATAAGTCGCAGGGCGGACACAAATCCATTGCTGAGACGCTTCAACCACGCGTGGGTCAGAGAAGAAACTCTCCTCTTGTCTTTGATAGCCTTGTCACCACATGCCCGGAACACCACTACAGAGCGGTGCAGCGGATTGCAGAAGAATGGGACGGTTGAGGCGCTCGGCCTCTTTTACAGCTTGGTCCCATTGGGTGAACCAGGTGACATGCGGTATTACTGCTTCAGTGATTCCCTGAGTAGACTGAAGCGAACCCTCTGGATTTCGCGTGCCGCTATCCGCCCCTGGCGTATTCTGAGCGAAGAGAAGCAGGGCGGTGATTAACATAAGAATAGAACACTTATCAAGGTGCTGGGTTTCGGGATTATACGGCTTATTTTGATAGGCTCTCGCGTATATAATTACCAATATTATTCTCGTAGATGCGAGTGAGAGCTTAAGTGGAAGCAGGGTCGATGCCTACGTGATCAGCCGTATATTGCCCAGGTTTTCATTTTGAATAGTCGATTAAACGGTTTAGACTTTTGCTATGAAACATCTTGTCGTTTTTGCACTAATGTTACTTCCG
>Ga0302120_10001350_pt1 | contig 11558 bp, 10 predicted proteins | sample AG5_Bottom_MG_FD_203118 | JGI IMG/M metagenome (GOLD analysis project Ga0302120, IMG submission 203118) | Marine microbial communities from Western Arctic Ocean, Canada - AG5_Bottom | ecosystem: Environmental > Aquatic > Marine > Oceanic | place: Canada: Western Arctic Ocean | collected 2017-10-01 | reverse complement strand
CGTCGCGGGCCTGGATGAGGTGGTCGCAGTGTGTGGTGGTCGGAACCATCACCTCGTCGAGGCCGGCTGTCATGAACTGCAGCCAGGCCATCTGGGCGGTGGCGTCCTGCAGGGCCACCCGGTCGGGGCGCAGGTCCACGTATGAGACGCCCCGTTCCATGCCAGAACCCTCAGGGTCGTCCAGGTGGTTGACGAGGATCTTCTCGGCCAGCGTGAGGGGGTGGCCCAGGCGACGACGGCCGATCTCGAGGCGTTCGTCCAGGGTGGCGTAGACGTTCTGGACCAACTCGATGGGGGTGGCGGCGGCGACGGTCATCGGGATCTCGCTTTTCTGGATCGCTGGTATTGAGTCGTGGGATCCGACGGGAACGCGACCGACACTGGCCACATTTCCATCGATGTCCCGGATTCTACCTGCGCAACATCGGCCGCTGAGCGGGGTCGCATCCGAAGAAGACTGGATGTTTTGTCGACCCTGGCGGGATGGCTCAGAGTTCAGGCCACCGGCGCCGTTTCCGCCGTGATCGCCGGTCGCGGTCACCGAGTGTCCATGCCCGACGCCAGGCGCCCACGTCGGGACCGGTCAGGCCCGGTGAGGTGCCTGCATGGGCCCGTCGTCGGGCCTGCCACCAGTCGGACGTGGCCTCGTCTCCGAGAGCGGCGACTGCGGCCTGTAGCCGGATGGCGAAGGCCCGGGCATTCTCGCCTTCGGCGGCCACGAGGGGGTCTCCGAAGGTGACCGTGGTGCGCGACGGGCGTGGCAGGGTCCGACCCTTGCGGAGGATCCGCCCTGTGCCCTGGAGGTGGATGGGCACGACGGGCACGTTGCACCGGATGGCCAGGAAGGCCGCCCCTCCGCGGAACTCCTGGCCCCATCCATCGGGACTCCGGCCGCCCTCCGGGTAGAGCAGGATGCTCCAGCCGTCCTCGACGAGCCCGCGGGCCATGTCGGCTGAACGGCGGCCCACCCGGTTGCGTTCGATGGGCACGGCACCTATGGCGAGGGCCGCTACGGCACCGCTCACACGGTTGCCGAAGAAGTAGTCGGCGGCCGCTCCCACGAGCAGCCTGTGACGCCAGGGATCGGGGATGGAGGTGAGCAGCAGCGGGGTGTCGGCGTGGCTGTGGTGGTTTGCCACGAAGACCACGGCGCCGTCCAGGTCGTCCAGGCGGTCCAGGCCCCGGCGGTCCGGTGAGGCGATGGCGGACATGGCCGGCCGCATGATTCCCTCGACGATGGCCGCCCTGGCCAGTCGGGCGGGGTACCGGCGGGCCCAGTCGGTGTCGTAGTCGGCGCCGAGGCGATGCGACGGAGGTGCCGGAGCGACGCCACCGGGTACCGCGGCGGCACGCCACGGAAACCCGAGCCTTCCGATCATCGCCCGGGTCTTCGCCACCCGGAGGCCGACCTGTCCCATCCGGTCAGGTGACGTCGGCCATGAAGATCGGGGGGTTCTTCATGTGCGTGATGGTCGGCTGGGGGCCGACCACGTCCGAGGCCATCTCGAGGGCGTCCTGGAGGCTTGATGCCGGCTGGAAGCCCATTCGGCGGACGGCAGCCGGGTCGCCTCCGACGATGATCACCCGGCCCAGGTGCTCGAGGGCATGCGTGCCCCAGTACCACATGTAGAAGGGGTGGACGCCGTGGTAGGCGTACGAGTTGCGGTACAGGTGGATGTACCACTCGTCCTCGGCGAACTGCTTCTCGTACTTCCGCTCGATCTCGGCCGGATCGGTGGTGTCGGCCAGGACCTGCTCGAAGAAGTCGATGTAGCTGGGGTGGTGGACCGGGTGGAACTCCCAGGGCGTGGGATGGCTCAGGATGAGCACCCCGCCCTCCCTCACCAGCGGCCGCCCCCGGTAGAGGTTGAAGAAGTAGCCGAGGCCGAGGCACATGACCAGGATCGGGTTCATGATCGAGTTGACGTTGTAGGGGCAGATGTAGGGCAGGCCCATGGTCAGGATGTCGGTCTGGCCCTCGACGGCGACGAGCTGCTGCCTGTAGACGTTGGCCGTGGTGACCTCGTGTACGGCCTCGATTTCGCCCGCCTGGACCGACGTCAGGGCGTAGGGCGCCTGCCAACTCGAGAACGCCTTGCGCTTCGCCCCGGTGGGCATGAGGTCCAGACCGGCCTTCATGGCCAGGAACTGCATGCGGTCCCGGGTGGACCACTCCCACTCCCGCTTCTGCAGCAGCGCCATGGGTCCCTGACGGCCGAACGTGTCGTTGTTGACCGTCGTCTCGATCTGGAAGATCTTCACCCCTGCGTCCTTCAGGACCTTGCCCATCCGCCAGTTGGAGGCGTGTAGCGCTGAGTTCTTCTGGTCCATGAAGGAGCGTGAGTTGGACATGGTGTGGACGTTGTGGTGGTGGCGGAGGCTCGTGTATCCGGAGAGGCCCGTCGCCGTGCTCTTGTGGCCACCGTCCATGGCCACGAGGTTGATGTTCACGTAGACGACCAGGTCGCTCTCGGCGGCCCGGCGGCTGAACTGCACGTCTTCGCCGTGGGGTGTCTCGCCGAGTACCACCATGCCGTCGGGATCCTCGGCGTCGTGGTTGTAGAGGCGTCCGTCGGGGGCGAAGGCGTCGTACACCCGGTCGCCGACAGCGTGCCGGAGTTCGTCCTCGGTCATGCGGCGGTGGATGGCCAGGGCGGCGATGAGGTGGACGTCGTCCACGCCGGCCTCGGCGGCGAGGTCCAGCACCGCTTCGATGACCCGCTGGCGGATGTCGGGGCGGCGCATCGGGGGAAGCGGGAGGGAGATGTCGTCGAAGGCGATCGTGAGCTTCATGTCGGAGTGCAGCAGGGAGCGGAGCGGCTCGGAATCGCCGAGGGGATTGTCGAGGGCGTGGCGGATGGCGCCGTCGGGGTCGGCCAGGCCCTCGAGGGGTTCGGCCGGGTAGATGACCCGGGAGCGCCCGGGTGGCAACTTCTCCAGGCGGAAGCCCTCACCGTGGTGGAACACGATGGGGGGGCTGTTCCGGTCGACGTCCAGGACGAATCCGGGTCGGGGGGCGAGGTGACGTCCGTTGCTCACAGGTCGTTTCGTTCCTTCTCGTCGCGGAGGTCGAATGCGATCTTTAGCGCACCCCGGCGGCCGGCGGCCGCAGCGTGTTCCAGTGCCTCCCGGTAGCGGGAGAGCGGGTAGGTGGCGGTCACGAGGCGGCCCAGGTCGGCGTCGCGGACGAGGTCCGTGGCCATGTCGAAGGTGCGGCGCTGCGTGCCGTCGGCGATGGTTTCTGTGCCGTAGGTGTAGGCGCCCACCAGCTCCACCTCGCGGTGCCAGAGGGGGGTCAGTTCCAGGGTCACCTCGGCGGGCATTCCGACGAGCACTATGCGGCCCCGTGGCCTGACCACGGCCAGGGCATCGGTGAGGCTGGCCGACGAACCTACGCAGTCCACTACCACGTCGGCGCCCCCGGTGAGCCGGTCCACGACACCTTCGCGGGCCCCGCCGATCGTCGGTGCTCCGATGGCCCGACTGCCGGTGGTCCTCCTGACGGCCCGCCGGACCTCGTCGGGGGCGATCACCAGGTCGGCCCCCAGGAGGTCGGCCATTCGCCGCTGCTCGGGATAGCGGGCGGTGGTGATGATCGTGCGGGGACCGGCATGTGCACGCAGCGCCGCCAGCGTGACCTGCCCGAGGGTTCCGGCGCCGAGGACGACCACGACACCGTTGTCGGGAACGTGGGCGGCCAGGGCGGCGTGGACGCCGCAGGCCGTGGGTTCCACCATGACGGCAGCGGCATCGTCCATGTCGTCGGGAACGACGTGCAGCTGCGTGCGGTGGGCTGTGAAGGCCGTGGCCCAGCCCCCACCGGTGTCGTGGCAGGAACCGGTCTGGATGCCGGGTTCCAGGTCGCCGAAGGATGTGTGCTCGCAGTTTCCGAGCCGGCCGTCGGCACATGACGTGCAGGTCGGGTGGAGGTTGCGCGAGACGCAGCCCAGAACAGGTTCCAGGACCACCCGGGTGCCGTCGTCCAGGTCGCCCACGACCTCGTGGCCGGGGACGAACGGGAAGGAGACGAGGGGTTCGAAGTAGCGGGCCGACCTGCCGTCCACGGTGGCGAGGTCCGACCCGCAGATACCCGACAGCCGGGGTCGGACGCGTACCCAGTCGGGGCCGGGTGCGGTGGGGGGATCCATGTCGACGAGGCTGAGGGGCCCGGCCGAGGCGCCGCCACCGGGGACGAATCCACCGGCGATCCGGGCGGCCGCGTAGCGGGGGAGGTTGCGTCGGAACTGCAGGGCCTTCATCGGGATGCGCTCCCAGCGGGTGCCAGCGGGAGGACGCTGCGTCGCATGCCGGGTGACTTGCGGAAGTCCTCGATCAGCCATCCCCGCTTTCTGGCGATGCTTGCCAGCCGGGTCTCCGGGTTGACCGCCACCGGGAATCCGACTGCTTCGAGCATGGGCAGGTCGCTGGCCGAGTCTGCGTAGGCCACCGACTCCCTGAGGTCCAGCCCATGCACCTCGGCATGGTCCGCCAGGGCCTGGTAGCGGGCTTCGCCGGTGGGTGGCACCGCCGTCATGCGACCGTCGTAGGCGCCGTCGACCACCCCCAGTTCGGCGGACACGATGTCGTCGAAGAGCGGTCGGAACGGCTCGACCACGAAGTCGAGGGCTCCGGTGATGAGGACGGTCCGGTGGCCGAGGGCCTTGTGCTGTCGGACCCTGCGGATGCCGGCCGGGAACGACTTCGCCAGGATCAGGTCGCTGAACTGTTCCATGGAGTCCTCGGCGATCTGGTCGACCGGTGCACCCTCGTAGCGGCGGTAGAAGTGGCGGAGGAAGTCGCTCCGGTCCTTCTTGTCGAGTGAGAGCAGGGTCGGGGCCTCGGCCACGAGACCGGCCACGAAGCGGGCCCGGTCGCGGCCACGGAGGTGCCGGCTGCCCAGCCAGGCGTACGAGGCGACGACGTTCGAGGCGATGAGGGTGTTCTCCAGGTCGAAGGCGACCAACTGCCGTTCAGGTGCCAGGACCTGTCGGCGGAGGCGTTCGGACCGGCTCTCGCCGCCCCGGGCAGGGGGCCTCATCGGGACCCGACCCGCTTTCACGACCGAGGGCAGGTGGACGTCGGGTACGTAGCGGCTCCAGTCGATGACACGTGGGTCGAAGCCGAAGGCGGCCTGGTCGGTGTCGTCCAGGGAGTCCCACAGGCCCAGCAGGTGCTCGAGCCCGTAGACGGCTTCGCACTCGGCGTATGCGCCGTACAGGTCCACGTATCCCTCGGCCCTGCCGATCAGCTCGCGCTGTTCCTCCAGGCGGGCTCCCACCTGCGCCTGGCGCCCCCGCACGGGCAGCACCTCGAATACCTTCTGCGCACGGTCAAGCGTCCTGGCCGCCCTCTGCAACTGCTTCCTGACCCGGCCACGACCGGGGAAGGACCACTGGGGAACCGTTATGGGCTGGCCCATCTCGTCGTAGATGGGGTGCTCGGTGAACCACTCCCGGACCATGTCCACCAGGTGTCCGTACTGCAGTGGGTTCACGCTGCCCGACGCCACCTGCACGATGTCGGCGCCCTCATCGGGTCCCAGGGGCCCTCGGGCGGCCACGGCGCAGATGGCGGCCACTACGAAGTCGACGGGAATCACGTCCACGGTGCCCTCGGGGACACCGGGGAACTCCTTCAGCAGGCCGCGGGCGTAGGAGATGATGACCGGCTCGGCCATCCGAAAGCCCCGGATCCAGCCGGGCGACGGTTCCGAGTGCGCTGATTCGATGATGGACGGTCGTACGACGCTGATGGGCACGTCGCCGGCACTTTCCGCGACAGCGATCTCTCCGAGCGCCTTCGTGAAGGCGTATGCGTCCGGGAAGCCCAGGGAGGTGGCCCGGGCCACGCCGGCCTCGGCCATCTTGTCGTCGACCCATCGACAGCGGAGCTGCTCGGTCTTGGCTGCGAGGCTGGGGATGCCGGCGGCGCCCAGCTCGCCGTGCGCCTCGCTCCGGAAGCCCTTCAGGTTCACGGGTGTGCGGCTCTCGGTCTCGGTGTCCAGGCGGATCCGTCGGGCGGCGTCCACCTCGCCGCGCCAGTCCACGTCCACGAAGAACGAGCTGGCGTCGACCGGTTCCTCGGGGGCCCTTCCACGCCTGCTACCCGCGACGTAGCAGGTGGAGACGGTGACCAGGTGGGGGGTCACGCCCAGACTCGCCAGCGTCTCGACGACCCGGACCGGCCCGAGCAGGTTCACCTCCACTGCCTGGTCCAGGGGCGAGTCGAAGCTCACGACGGCAGCCGAGTGGATGACGATGTCGCTCGATGCGAGGGCTGCGAGCCCGTCGGCGTCCAGTCCCAGGCCGTCGCTGGTGACGTCGCCGGCCACGGCGGTGATCCGACGTGAGGTCATCTCGGCGAAGCCGTCGGCTCCCAACTGCGTCCGCAGGTTGTCGAAGGCGTCGTTGCGGAGGATGTCGCGTTCGACGCGTCGACCGGCTCCGCGGCGGCCCGGTCGGACGATCAGCACCAGCTCGCAGCCGGGCGCGGAACGAAGCAGGCGTTCGACCAGAGCGGTGCCCAGGAAGCCGGTGCTTCCCGTGATCGCGATGCGGCGCCCTGCCAGGTTCTCGGGTATCACGGCGCCATGTCTACCAGATGGTCAGGGCTCTTTACCAGATGGTAGACAAGTGGGCTACGGTGGTCCGGTGGCGTCGAGCGAGATCCGTGGGGGCACGAAGGCACGGGTGCTGGAAGCCGCCCTGGCGTCCTTCGGCACGGCCGGCTTCGACGGCACCTCGCTTGACGACCTGGCTGCCGGGCTGGGAATCCGAAAGCAGACGATCCTCTACCACTTCGTCTCCAAGCGAGGCCTTCTGAACGCTGTGGTGGACCGCGTCGCCGAGGACCTCACCGGGGCGTTGGACCGGGTGCTCGCCGGGGGCCAGCGGGACTGGGAACGCGTGGATGCACTGGTGCGGTCGGTGTTTCGCGTGGCCCTCGAACAACCGGTCCTGCTCGGGCTGCTACGCGAGGTCAGCCGCCCCAACTCGCCCGGAGCGCACCGTCTGCGTGGCCACATGGATCCCCTCATGGCCAGGGCCCGCCTGTGGATCGAGGCCGAGATGGCCGCCGGACGCATGCGGAGGACCGACGCCCAGTTGCTGCTCCTGAGCGCGTACTCCACGGTGGTCGGCGTAGCCACGGAGATCGAGGTGCTCCGGGCTGCCGGAGTAGGGCCGACCCTGCGGCCAGTGGTTCAGAGGAGGAAGGAACTCCTGCGGTTCCTGCGGGCCTCGTTGGACCCGATGTCCTGAGTCGGGCCGGTCATCGTCTCGTGTTGCGCCGCCGGCGGGCGTGCCGCTCGATGGCGAGGTCCACGAGCTGGTCGATGAGACCGCCGTATGACAGCCCCGCCTTCAACCAGAGCCGTGGGTACATGGATATGGAGGTGAACCCCGGGATCGTGTTGACCTCGTTCACCAGCATCCGGCCATCGTCGGCGAGGAAGAAGTCGACCCGGGCCATTCCGGAGCACCGCAGGGCGATGAAGGCCCGGGCGGCGAGTTCCTGGAAGCCGACCACGACCGACGGGTCGAGGTCGGGATCGTCGATGAGTTCTGCCGAGTCGGTCTCGTACTTGTCCGCGTAGCTGTAGAAGGCATCGCCGGGCCTGATCTCTCCGGGACCGGAAACCTGGGGCACCCTGTCGCCGAGCACGGCCAACTCGATCTCCCGCCCCGACACGGCCTCCTCGACCACGATCCACTCGTCGTAGCTGGCGGCAGCCGCCAGAGCGACCTCCAGCGACGCCGGGTCGGAGGCCTGTGACACCCCGACCGAGGAGCCCATGTTGGCCGGCTTCACGAACACGGAGGGACCCAGGTCGGTGAGCAGTTCATCTAGGAGTGCCCGGTGGCCGGCGGAACCCGGCTCGTCCAGGCGGTCGGCGTGGAGTCCGCGGTACCTGGCCTGGGGGATCCCGTGGTGGGCAAGGACCTCCCGGGCTGCCAGCTTGTCCATTGCCAGCGCCGAACCCAGTACCCCGCTGCCGACGTACGGCACGTCGGCCAGCTCGAGCAGGCCCTGCAGGGTTCCGTCCTCCCCGAGGGGGCCATGGATGAGGGGGAACACTGCGACCGGTCCGTCGGCGGCCAGCTCCGTGAGGCGGGGGAGGGGATCCCAGGATGGCCCGGTCGGGTCGAGGCGGTCTCCAAGGCCTTCTGCCCGGCCGTCGGCGAGGGCCGCTGCGGCATCCGAGGCCAGCGACCAGCGCCCATCCCTGCCGATGCCGACGGGGACCACCTCGTAGCGCCCGGTGTCCACCGCTGCCAGCACGTGTCGGGCCGACATGCATGACACGTCGTGCTCGGCACTGCGTCCCCCGAAGAGCACGACGAGACGACAGCGGGCGACCACCCCGGCATCGTAGGGTGACGCTCCGTGAGGTTTCAGGCATCGGAGGTCGCCGCAGCGGTCGGTGGCGAGTTGATCGGCGGCGACGTGACCCTGGACGGCGCCACCCAGGATTCCCGCACCGTGACCCCGGGGTGCCTGTTCGTACCCCTTGTGGCTGATCGGGACGGCCACGGGTTCATCGACGGGGCAATGGCCGGCGGTGCCGGTGCCCACCTGACCTCCGGTGCCATCGGAGCTGGAACGGCGATACGGGTGCCCGACACGGCCGTGGCGCTGTGCGACCTCGGATCGGCGGCGCGGGCATCGACTCCCGCCCGGGTGGTGGCAGTGACCGGAAGCGTCGGCAAGACCTCGGTCAAGGACCTGAGTGCAGCCGTTCTCTCGAAGGGTGGTTCCACGCACGCCTGCGAACGTTCCTTCAACAACGAGATCGGGGTTCCGCTGAGCATCCTCGGAGCCCCCGACGACGCCGACTTCCTGGTCCTGGAGATGGGAGCCCGGGCCGAGGGCGACATAGCCCGGCTGACCGGGATCGCCCGACCCGACGTGGGGGTCATCACCACGGTCGCCATGGCCCATACCTCGGCGTTCGGATCCCTGGAGGTGGTGGCGCGCACCAAGGGGGAGCTGTTGGACGGCCTTCCGCCCGACGGGTGTGCGGTGCTCAACTCCGATGACGACCTCGTGATGGGCCAGGCGGGCAGGGCCCGCTGCCCGGTCCTCACATTCGGCGAGCGTGGCGAGGTACGTGCGCGCGAGGTCAACCTGGATGGTGGCCTCCGTCCGAGTTTCCGCCTGGAGTCGCCGTGGGGCCGGTCGGAGGTCCACCTCGAGGTGCACGGCGCCCACATGGTGTCCAATGCGCTTGCAGCCGCAGCCGTCGGACTATTCCTGGGGCTGTCGCCCGAGGACGTGGCGGCGGGTCTCTCCGGTGCCCGGCTGTCACCGTGGCGGATGGAGGTGGCGACGGCGCCGAGTGGACTGGTCGTCGTCAACGATGCCTACAACGCCAACCCGGCGTCCATGGTCGCCGGACTCGAGGCCCTGGCCTCCCTCGCCGTGGCGGGCCGCAGGATCGCAGTGGTCGGGCTCATGGCCGAACTGGGTAGGCACGAGGCAACCGCACACAGGGAGGTAGCCGACCAGGCCGACGGGCTCGGAATCGACCTGCTGGCCGTGGGCACCGACCTGTATGGCGTGGCGCCGTTGGCCGGCATCGACGAGGCATCCACCCACCTTGCGGGCCTGGCCCTGGGTGACGGAGATGCCGTGCTGGTGAAGGGCAGCCGGGTGGCCGGCCTGGAGGCGTTGGCGGCCCGACTCCTCGAGGACTGATCCGCCGGCAGCGTCGCTGCCCGCCTACCGGAGTGGCGCCTGAAGCCAGTCGGTGACTGTCTCAGTCAGCGTCGTGGGGGAGTTCCGCCGGGCGGAGCGGGGTGTTGGAGCGGTTCCAGATGGCGAGTTGTCCAGCGTCGCAGTCCGGGCAGAGGTGCACGACCCGCAGGGACTGGATGGAGAGCTGGGTTCCCCTCGACTTCTCGACGATCGACTGGAGGGCGGGTCGCACGGCGTCGGATCCACAGGTCGGACACCTGGGGGTGAGGTCCCGTACCCATTCCAGGTCACACGACCCGCAGGTCACCGTGATCGTCTCGTCGCCGGGCGGCCCTTCCCGTCGCCCGAGGAGTGACTCCTCCTCGCCGCAGCGCGGGCAGAGGACGTCGCTCATGGGACCAACGCTAGACGGGTGGAGAGCGCTGCCCGCGGGGCTCCGATACGCGGGGCTCGGAGAGTGGGTCGGGACCCGCCCATAGGGTGGACGGGTGCCCCGCCACGGCGACGACCACTATCGGACCCTCGGGGTGTCGAGGACGGCATCGGACGAGCAGGTCCGTGCCGCCTACCGGGTGCTGGCCCGTCGCCTCCACCCGGACCTTGCCGAGGGCACGGCGGACCGCAGGCTGGCCGAGGCAGCGATGGCGTCGGTCAACGAGGCGTGGAGGGTCCTGGGCGACCGGGGCCGCCGCTCCGCCTACGACCTGGCCCGGAGGCCGCCGGAGCCCGTGGTCCGACCCTCACCGGTCGACGAAGCGTTCCACGGGCGGCGGGGAGACTCCTTCCAGGCGATTCCCGTACCGCGGGCAGTCGGGTGTCTGCTCCAATTCGGACCCGCGTTGGTAGTCGTGGCGCTGCTGGTCGGGATCGTGGTGGCCACCGCCTTCATGGGTGGAGGCCGCGAGGTGGCGCCGAGGCTGGGACCCGGATCCTGCGTCGAGCTGTCCTCCACGATCCGGGTGGTGCCGTGCACCGTGGAGACCCCGGTCATCGTGGCGCGGAGGGTGGCCGGGACGCCGTGCCCGCTGGGGTCGGTGACCCTGGTCCTGCCGACGCTGATCGAGCAGATCTGCGTGGCTCCGCCGGGAACGCCGGCGGGCTGAACGATCGGGTGGCGGCGACGGTACCCTCCCGCGCCAGCGGACCGTTAGCTCAGTTGGCTAGAGCGCTCGCCTCACACGCGAGAGGTCACTGGTTCGAGTCCAGTACGGTCCACCATGATGACCAGCGGAAATGCTGGTCATCTGTGCGTTTTAGGCGGGACCCGAAACGCTGCTGGTAGCCATTGAGGGCTCACGTTCTAGGAGAACAAGTCGGTACCGACGCTTTGGGAGACGATGGTTGCGTACCGCTCTCCCGCGGATACTTCAGCCCAGAGGGCAAGCCATTCCTCGTCGGCACTGATGGCGTCTATGAAGGCTCCATAGGTAGCCCCATCCGGGAACACCAGCGCATAGGTGAGTGCGGGAACAGGCCCGGCCATGGACTGAATCAGGTGGACCGCTTCGGCACCGAGGCGCCGGTGAATCTCGGCGGCGCGTCCACAGTTAGTGAGAAAGTCAGGAACTCGGGCTGGTGTTACGTCCCAAGCGGTAGTGGCTAGAACCTTCATGATTGTTCCCCAATCGTTTTCGTGTGCATTGAGCAGCCGAGAGTAGGGGACAGATCTGATTCATGCTCTTGGCCCGTTCACCCGTATCTACACCTTGGGGTTCGTTCCTCACCCTCCTCTTCGGGGTGGGGTGGCAAACTCCGAGAGAGGAGCCCATTCCCGTGTTGGTCGACAACCTTTACCGTTTGAGGAACTAAGCCGTGCCCGACATCAAGATCGAGATTTGTATCCGGGCTCCACTCCCTGTGGT
>Ga0302120_10001349_pt1 | contig 11559 bp, 6 predicted proteins | sample AG5_Bottom_MG_FD_203118 | JGI IMG/M metagenome (GOLD analysis project Ga0302120, IMG submission 203118) | Marine microbial communities from Western Arctic Ocean, Canada - AG5_Bottom | ecosystem: Environmental > Aquatic > Marine > Oceanic | place: Canada: Western Arctic Ocean | collected 2017-10-01 | reverse complement strand
GCAGCCGATGCAACCAATCCTTTCCCTTCACTCATCAAGGGTGAAGTTGCGGTGTACCCGGTTTTTGAATCTGTTGTGAGTTCTATTGTCGCGGTAGATAACTTGTCGGCAACTTTCATCTCTGGCGCATTGGCGAGACGGGCGCTTCTCGGCAGACGGTCGAGCCCCCCCTGCATCGCATTACGGGCACGCACCAGAGCCTTGCCCTCCAAATGCGAGGCGAAAGCGACCAGCACCACCACCATCAGCGCTTCCGACCAAGCACCGAGCCACACTGCACCGATGACAGCAAGTGATGTCAGAACCTGGAATCCCAATTGTCGGTTGCGAATGCTGGCTATTGCCTCAGAAAACATTCGCCAGCCACCGATAACCACCCCAGGTAAACCGATAGCAGCCAAAATCCATGCTGAGGTGCCGATTAATTCACAAATCATCACAATAAATAGTAATGGAATGGCGATAGCACCGCCGAGCAAGCGAAGTTGGTCGGGGCGCAATCGGGCTGCTCCGGCGCGGCGGAGTTGTACATCTTTCCCGGTCAAGTTGCGCAGGGCATCGTCTCGCCCCTCGACCATCTCGGACGACGAATTGCTCGGAACCTGCACCAATACCCTGTCGTCGTTGGAAAGTTCGACATCGAGAAGTCCGGGTTGATTCTTCAGCATCCGAGTCAGGCTACGGCCATCCATCGATAGGCGTTCACTCAGCCGACTTGCCTTGACGCCGACTATTTCTAGCCATTCGACCTCCGGTGCATGTCCTAGGCTTGAGAGAATCGAATTCAACTGAGCGAGATTACCCTGCTCAAGATTAATTTCGACATCGACACTTCCTTGGGTGGCAGAAACCAAGCACTCGCTAACAGAATCCAAGCGCTGAATCGCCCGTGTCGCCTTCATTGCACAATCAGGGCAATCCATCCCAGATAATGACCATCTAGCCTTCTGCACTCCGAGACTCAAGTTTGCCAAGTCATCGTCGAATGGAGTGAGTTTTTCTACACTCTTTTCGGCGATGTTATCATCGACGGCACTGGAAGTGTCTTCATCGGTCTGAGTTGCCGCTAGGTCTTCCGATGAGCTTGTAGCATCTTTCTTCAATCTCTTCTCTCGCTTATCAAGTAGCGCTTTTCCGCTACCTTCATCCTCGTCGAGGAAAAGGAAATCGTCGTTGTCCTTTATGTCGGCCACGGTATCCGATGTCCGACTCCTAATCATGAACACTACGGTCAACTACAAAGCCCATTATGATTCAAATTCAGGCCCATACTTACAATAATGGGTAGTTTGGTATGAAAACCCTGCAAGCAGAACTTCGTAGAGTTTTGTGGCGGCTTTTGAGTTATTGGCCTTCCCATAGAGGTTGCAAAGCGAGCATTTCATAGAGGGGGTAACCCCTTCCACTTATGTAGGGGGAGAGTTCGATATGATTCGGGATGGGATGTCCTTGAGCGTCAGCGAAAGCGGTAACAAGCAGTCATTAGAAGATTTACGCAATAGCGTGGTCGGCGGCGATAGCCTTTCCTTATCGGCGCTGAGAAACTCACTTACCCAGTCAGGTGCAGCAACCTTGGATGATGCCACCCATCGAAGTGCGAGATTCCGTGAAGAAGAGAGACTGCGTTCTCGCCTAAGACGCGATCGCCGCTTGCGATTAAAGGCTCAATCAGAGCGAATCTCGGCAATGCAAGATAACATTTCGAGCGAATTGGAAACCCGGCACACTATGACCATAGAGCAACTTGAGCGCGAACTGCGACAAGAGATGGATGATGAATTACAGCAACTTGAACAAGAATCTCTACATAAAGAAGAGGAAAATATCCGTGGACAATTGAATCTCAGACTGCAACGCGAACAGGATATTCTACGCGAACAACTCGATGTCGAGCAAGAACGACGACTTGAGGAGCATCGTGACCGTATCCGTGCTCGATTAGAGCAAGAGATGACCGACGGCTTCAGCAAACGTCTGGAATTCCAACGCGAGCGCCTTGAACTCGAGTTCAATGAAGAACTTCAACGCCGTGTTCGTGAAGCAGAGGGGGCGATTGAGGATGAACTAGATTTGCGATTCTCGGAGTTGGAGGCTTCTGAAATATCAAATCTTGAAGTTAGCCAATCCTCTCGCCTGGAGGAGAGAGAAGACCAACTTCGGCGAGGAATCCGCAAACGGCTCGAAGCGCAGTTGCATCAGCGTCTGCGCCAGCGTGAGACTAGATTACGGGCTGAATATGAGCGCCGCAGTCATCGTTTGGAAGAAGATATAGCGCGCGAAATACAATCCGAGTTAGAAGGGCGTCTGCGCCAAGAGACCAAAGAACTCGAAGAAAACATGCGCGAAGATGTAGAGATGGCGGTCGCCCGACGACGTGACGAGCTTCGGCTACATATAAATCGCAATCTTTCCGAGAACTTCGCCGACAGACTGTCGGAGCGCAAGGAAAGGCTACGTGAAAAATACGATCTCACCTTCTCACAGGCCGTCGACGACATCACCCGTCAGATTACAGACGAAATCGAAGCCGAACTCAACCGCCGTATGGGCGAAGAATTCGCTACCTACCAGATGTCGCGCGAGGCCGAGATTCAGAATCGCTTGTCGAGGTTCCGCTACGACCAAGAAAACGAGTTGCGGACTCGACTAACCGAAGTATTTGAGGGGGAGAAGGTAGATTGGACTGAGCGCCTTGAAACCGAGTTCCAAAGCCGTGAGCAGGCGGCGAAGAAGGCGATAATGTCTGAAATCGACGCAACTCTGCGCAATGAACGATTGACCTTTGAGACTGATCTCGATCTGATTCGAGATGAGACAACTCTAGAACTCGAGGTTGAGATGGAAGACCGCCTGAAGTCATTCCGCGATGCCAAAGAGGATGAGGTCGCCGACCAACTTGAGCGCCAACTATCCAAGCGTGAGGAAATCATGCGCAACAAGGCATTGGTTGAAATCCGCCGTAAGGAAAGTCAGGTGCGGGCCGAAATCGAGGCGCAACTCGGAATCAAGCGTGCCGAGATTCGTGACCGCCTCTCATCCCTCAACGAGCAGATGGACAAATTCCGTGAGATGGCTGAAGACAAGATGCGTACTTCCATCGAAGAACAGGTTCAGGGTGAAATCGATGATGCAGAGGAACGCCTCAAGACAAGAGAAGATGAGTTCAGTGACCTAGAGAGTGACGAAGGTCGACTTGAGAAGCGTCAAGCATGGCTCGGCGCAATCGCCGGTCGTGGTGCACCAATCGCCGCCAGCGACCCGACCGCTCTCGGCGCTCGACCGAGCACCCTAGCCTCCACAGGTGGGCGAGCGATGAGAACGCAAATAGGTGAATTCAGTGAGCGCCCCGGTGGCCCGGCAAAACCGATCAGGCAACCAATCGGCTCGCAATTACGCCCGGTCAGACAGCCTGTCAGCGGCGAGCAACCGGTCGGTGCTGAACTGCCACAACCAATCCACCAACGGATTCAACCCCTAACTCCAGTGGCTCCAACTACCGAGACTCCTTCTCCAGCGGATGAAACGAAGATTGAGCCCGGAGAGGTTACAGAACCAGCACTTGAAGCCTCACCGTCAACTCTTAGACCTGCAGGCCCGATGAGGCCTGATGCCACGTTGCCATCAGCGATACCAACTGGTCCAACCAAGTTGGAGCCAGTGGCGCCTCCGGTCTCCACTATTACACCGGTCAGCACTTTGACTCCAGTTAGTACACTTACCCCGGAATCCCCCACAACCCCTATGGAAACACCGCCTTCCTCAGTGACTCCACTGACCCCGGTCAGTACGCTTACACCGGTGACACCACTGACCCCGGTTTCCCCCTCAATTCCAGAAATCAGCGTTGAGGATGATGAAACCGAATCTAAAGAGACTCCAACCTCGACCTTGACACCAATCACCAGAACGATTCTGGGCGAACAAAAGGCCGAAGGAGCATCTTTGACCCCGGTCGGCGGTGCAGTACTCAAGCCAACTGTCGATATCCCTGAGCAGTCAACCCCATTAACGCCTATCAAGAGTGCAGTCATGAAGCCGGTCGGCGGTGCAGTACTCAAGCCAACTGTCGATATCCCCGAGCAGTCAGCCTCATTAACGCCTATCAGGAGTGCAGTCATGAAGCCGGTCAGCGACGAGCCTCAAGGAGAAAAACCGGCACGCGGTCAGCCGCCATCTTCCGAGAAAAGTACGCCACCAGGTTCCGGACGAGGTGCACCGCCTTCATCTGGTAAGGGTAAACCACCAAGTTCTGACAAGGAAGGAGACACCGCAAAGTTGACTCCTGTAACGATGCTGACACCGCTGAAACTCCCAGGTGATGATGAAGGGGAAGACGATGGAGACGAGAAGGAGTAGTGTTCCACTTTCTCTTCCACTTCTCTAAATTTCAAATTTTTCCTCTATCGGGCAAAAATCCATGGTGATTTCCCCGATTGAACTTTTATCCGGTTGTTTGAATAATGCTGTTGAGTTGGCGCGTCCATGCACCGAAGAAAGGCGATACTATGCATTCTCCTGTTTTTCCCTTTCGCGGCGATGACCTCTTCGGTCAGCGCTGACGGACTGACCGAGTCCGGTTATGCAGATACTTTGGATGGGCGCGGCTTGTTTTGGACTTTGACCGACAGTAACTACGTGTTATTCATCAACAGTACTGGAGGTGTGATCTATTACTCGGTCGACAAGGGAGTACACACAGAAATGTGGAATACTTCCTTATCGGTCACCGCGAAGTGTGTACGAATCGACGGTAATTCCCAATGGCTTGCGGTTGGCCACAGTTCTGGAGTGCTTCTAATCTCGATGAGCGACCAGAGCATCAGCGAGAACATTTCGACCCCGGCCGCTGTCACGTCAGTAGATTTCGATATCGATGGTGACCTATGGATTGGCCATGCCGATGAGCCTCGCCGGGCGGTTGAATACCGTGGAAACACGACAACCACGGTCGAGACTGACCAACATTACGGTGGGGTCAAGGACCTCAAAGTCCTCTCCGATGGTAGGATTATCACCGCTGGAAACGACAAGAGAATCAAAATTTTCGACCCGGCAACCATGGCTAACCAAACTTTGACTGAAAGCAATTCAATCGAAACAATGGCGGTTAGTGATAATGAGGCCTACCTGTTTTTGACCACTTCGGCTGGCGAGGTTGTGCGATACTACACATCCAACTGGACTTCGACCAAATTACAGGCTGGAGGAACTACGACCCAACTGAAGTATGCCGAACTTTCCGGCAACAACTCAGAATTGTACACTGGCTCGACCTCATTCCAAAAAGTCTGGGTCGTCGATACCGAGGAGATGACAGTTGTCGAAGAAATCTCAGCCACCGGTACGACGATTGGCGCCTTACGTGGAGAGCGAGGCGAACTGTACGTCATCTCAGCTGTGAATCCGAACTCCTTGGTACGACTCTTCGACATCGATAGCGATGACGATGGCACAGTGGATTCCCTAGATGAATTCCCTCATGACTCAACCCAAGTAGTCGATTCCGACGGCGATGGCCATGGCGACAATGCAGAAGGCAATGATGGTGACCACTTTCCCGACAACCCGACCCAGTGGTACGATTCTGATGGAGACAATTTCGGCGACAATCCCAATGGCACCGATTACGATGCCTTCCCAGAAAATAGTCAACAGAATGCGGATTCCGACGGCGATGGATATGGCGACAATCAAAGCGGAGAAGGGTCTGATGAATTCCCTGATGACGTCACCCAATGGATAGATACCGATAGCGATGGGAGAGGAGATAATGTCAATGGAACCAACGGTGATAGTTGCCCTATGGTGAACGGTTTCTCCACCAACGACCGATTCGGTTGTCCAGATTACGATGGCGACGGGTGGTCAGACTCGGATGATTACTGGAGTTATAATTACGCTCAGTGCGAAGCCGAAGAGATCAACTGCGCCGATGCATTTCCCAATGAGAGAACGCAATGGAGCGACCGAGATGGAGATGGCTACGGTGATAATGGAACCGGTGTGCGAGGCGACTCCTGTTGGACAACCTATGGAAATAGTACCAAAATAGTTGAGAGAATTATCAATCCAGATAGTCCCATAACTTGGACTTCGACAGCAGCATATGGCTGCGTCGATTCAGATGGTGACGGCTATGCAGATTACGGTGATGATTTCTATATGGATGCAACTGAATGGGTCAATATTGACGGTGACGCACTCGGCCATAACAGTGACTATAATGATAGCAATCCGGCGATTAAAACATTCGAGGAACACTGCTTGATAAACTTGGATGATGGTCAGAGTGGTTGTCTGGCATTCCGAGATGTCGATTACCAGGCCTACGTCAACGCCACCACTACGGCTGGAGATGACCCCCTAGGATACACATATTGGAGAATCGAGCAACAGGGAAGTGAAACCGGGGCCGAAAGCAAGAGTACATTCGATTCGGCTATCGGAGATGCATTGACCTATGGTGGCCTCGGCTTTGTCGGACTGACCGCGGCCATTCTGCTGGTTAGTGGAATCATCACCATGCTGAGAAAACGCAAGGCGGCAAAGGCATTTGGCAATATCAAGGGATATAACCCGAGAGAAGCAATGGAGGAATTAACCGCCGAGGAGAGCGGGGAAGCATTCACCGCCAGCGGTGGGGTTACCGATCAGGAAATGTGGGAAGACGATATTCCCGATATCGAATTGGGTTCGACCGACGACGCCGATATCGTCGCCGAGGACGAGGATGGCAAAGAACTCGTCGAACTTGGTGATGATACCACAACATTAGCCGAGGATGCAAGCCTGGAGGATATGGCCGGCTCCACCACTGACACCAGTGAAGCGGCTGCTCTTGATGTTCCCGAAGATGATGATGACAATTCAGAGATTGGTGAAACTACCGAACCAGACGCGCAGCCGACCGCACAGGCACCCCCTGAGGCTCCACCAATTCCAGCAAGTGGACTTCCGGCGGGGTGGACTGAAGAGCAGTGGCGTTGGTATGGCCATCAGTGGCTTAAAGACAACGAAAGCGATTAACGAAAGCCACTAGCGAAGACCACTAGTTAAGACCACTAACGGAAGTTGACAGGGAGGTCTTCCTTCATCGCTCCCAATTGCGCCGGTGTCCACGAACCTTGGAAAACATTCAACGCCAGCCACAATACTGCATTCCACGACTTGCCTTCGGCATATAGGTCGATATGACCACAAGCCGCTAATTCTAGCAAGGTAGCCTCATCACTTCCTATATCGAATAGGGCGCGGACGAACTGCGGAGTATCAAGGTGATACGAAAACGCTCGAGGACGACCTACCATTTCCTCACCTCATACTGGGAATGGGCATAGTGAAAGTCTCTGAATCAGGACTTCGGCATCGATACTAGATATCTCTTCAATCTTGGCTCGAAGTTCATCTGTTACTCCTTGCAACTTCTGCATCTTGTGCTCTTTTATCAACTCCATCAACATCCCGTCAATACTGCGATTGCCCGACATTGAACGCAGTGAATTTAGGTGTCTACGTGTCTCATAACTTACACTTACCGAGGTCATTCCTTCGCCTGTCATCTTCTTTACCCATTGCGAAGAGGAATTCTCGCTATATTTGACCGTATGGTTTCACAGAGCCCGAAGTAACCGGATTTAGCGAGGGTGAACAACCTGCCAATCCTCAACCCCTGATTCGGGATTTACCCAATCCTCATCTCCCGGTAACACAAGGCCATCACCGATTTTCGCCATCTGGCTAGCAAAGGTAGAGTGGGTGACCAGCAATCCGTCCCAATCGATTGCCCCGCTGCGGAGTTTAATTCCCAAGCGAAGCGCCCGCCACGAGCGAGACGCTCGTTCGTACAATTTGAGATGCAGGCGAGCTGATAACGGCCACCAGAATAAGACCAGCAAAGCGACCAGCGGCCACGGAATCTGTGCGAGCAGTGGCAATACCAGACTTGGTAGGGTAACATCTTGCAGTGGAGAATCAGGCGAGGCTATGAACCAACCTATCGGTAGCGATATCAAGATCCACCACAGTGGATACATGACTACTGAGAACAACAATTTCATCGACCCCATCCCAGCCTTGTTCGATTCATCCTTGCCGAGGTGATTCGTCAGTACCCGGGTCAGCAGATAGGGGGGCATTGAACCGATGACCGCACCCCATGAGACGATGCCGAGCATCCATGATATCGACCACAGCCAATAGGCCGAATTTTTCACAAAGGCGCGTTTTGAGATCCGCTCGGTGCGATTGGACAATTCCCATGAACGTAATCCCAATTTCTCCATCTCTGCATGGTGGGTGCGGAACTCGGATTCGAGCCGCTCGGTCCTATCACCATCATTGGCCGATTGGAATTGCCAAGCCGCTCTGACCCGGCGTGAACCGAGCAGGGCCTGGTCGTAGGGAATAGGGCCTTGGGCAACCTTATTCTCCCGTGCACGATGAACGTGAATCATTCGTCGGGCACGCCATACCAGTTCGCGGTCAGCCCACGTCTCCTGGGCTTGGTTACAGCGATACATTTCCATTTTCAGAAGTTCGGTTATCGCCCCACACCATGCCCTATCTCCCGCTTGATCGGCAAATTCTTCGATCTCTTCAGCGCTTGGCGCTGGCGCCCCTTCCTCTCCCGGTAAGGGTGGAATCGGTAGAGGTTGGTTAACCTGTAGGCTTACCCGTTCGCGAAACCTGTGTTGGTCACTATAGTGCAGACCAAGGGGGATGATGTGCGGTTGGGCAACCCCATCAGCGCGAGATTTCTTCAGTGCGTGCAGGAGAATTCTGGCCGCCCCGGTGCGCAATCTGACCGGATGGGAACTCAAGTGCGTGACCCCCTCTGGGAAAATAGCAACTCGCCCACCTTCAGCGAGCGCATCTCCCATACTTTCAATCAAGGTTTGGTTGCTCGCCGAGCGTTGCCCATGTGAGTTCTTTTCAGGAGTTACATCTTGCGCTCTATGCACCGGTTTTGCCCCGGCGACTCGCATCATCATTCCAAGAACCGGGACCTTGAACAGAGTATGTTTTGCGGCGATAGTGAGGTTTCCAGGAAGCCCAGCCATCATTAACATCGGATCGATTAGACCGCCAGGATGCCAAGCCGTGTACAGGATCCCGCCGGCATCTGGAAGGGTGTCGATATCGACTAGGGAAATCTCGCGAAACCAAGTCTCCATCAACGCTCGATTCAGGCGGCGCAAGCGGATGTAGCCGCGACCGATTTGCAAATCCTGTGGGTCATCGGCCCAATCCATTGCTCATTCCTACGTCTGCGAGGCTTTTGTTTAATCGCCGAATATATTCGTAAAGGCGTGCTCTTTTATCACGGTAGGATGGATGGTGTTCTGTAATCGCCACTCCTTTCACAGTAATTACGAAGGTATGAAGTAGCCAACAACTGAGGCACTGCTGTGAGTTTCGGTGGCTGTGAGAGTTGATTCCAAACCAACCATCTTACTGAATACTCACGTTTACCCGCGCCATGCTGGTGACCATGTCGCCCCTTTCATGCATGACTTCGCTCGGACTTGTGCCACTTTTGCACGAATAATAGTCCTCTGCCCTCACGCTGAGGGATTATCCGAGAGCGAAATCGTAGATGGGGTGGAAATTCGCCGCTTCAGATATGCCAGTGATAAAAAAGAGACCTTGGCGTATCAGGGAGATATGCATAAGCAAGTCTTTGCATCGCCATTTCGGGCGATGTTCTTCCTAAAGTTTCTACATCGCTGGCGTAAGGCAACCAAGCGGCTAATTGCAGAAACACTACCAGATATCGTCCACGCTCATTGGCTGATTCCAGGCGGCTATGTGACCGCTAAAGCCTTGGGAAAAAGGAAGTTGCCGCTGTACGTATCTATGCATGGTACTGATGTTTTTCTGATTCAAAAGCGCAAGATTATCCGTACAATAGCCAATAAAATACTGCGCAGGAGCCATAGGGTTCATTTCGTTTCCCATGCACTACAAGAAAGCATCACCAGTTCCATATCCCGTGTGTCTCGGGAGAGTGACCTAATCCTACCTATGGTATTCGGATTAGATGATTTCGCTGACCTGCGAAAATCCAAACAACAAGATGAGAAAATAGGTGGTTTTCTATTCGTCGGCAGATTACTCGAAGTAAAGGGGGTGGATGTTCTTATTCGTGCTTTTGCACAGTTGCAAGAGAATCTCGCGATAGACCAGCCATCAGGTCATGATAATTGGCATCTCGAAATTGTCGGTGACGGTCGCCAGCGCCAATCTCTTGAGGAGTTGGCAGAGGAGTTACAGATGGGAGGTATGATTCGCTTTCATGGCTCGCTAGAGCGCGAGAAACTCATAGGAAAATATCACAATGCGAATGCCCTCATCCTACCTTCAAGGATGACCGCAAGCGGTGAGCAAGAGGGACTTGGCGTGGTTCTACTTGAAGCAATGAGCGCAGGGTTGCCGGTCATCGGAACAGATTGCGGTGGAATCCCGGAAATCATCCAAGATGAGTCAACTGGGCTGCTGGTTCGGCAAAACGATGTCGGCTCGCTAAGCCGGGCAATGCTCCGTCTACAAGTGGACAGCGTTTTGAGAGAGAGGTTGGTCGCCGCTGGCGATGAACTGATTCAATCTCGCTATAATGGTGAGGCGATGGTTGATGCAATCAAGAAATGGTATGTGAATGATGATGGATGAAATTGAGAACAATGATTCCGTGGATGATGTCCACGGTCGGGTCTGGGCAATTCGCTCTGCAATTGCCTTGGTCATCGCCGCCTCGTTCTGGTTCGTCTATCGCGAACTTGCTCGCAATCAGGTCGCCTTCGGCGAAACCATCACCGAGGCCGGCGCCGAGTTGTGGCTCGGCGGGATACTGATCATCGCCATGATGGTGATTTGGCCTGCGGTATGGATGGTGATGATGCGCGGCTGTGGGGCGACCATCCCCCTGCGCGAGGTCTACGCGATCTGGTGGACAACCAACATCGCCAAGTATGTCCCCGGCAAGGTCAGCCTAGTCGCTGGCCGGGCCTGGGTAGCCCGAAAGTGGGGTCCAAAGGTCGTCCTAGAGTGCTTTGCATGGGAATTGGTTATCGCCACATCCTCGGCCCTCATCGCCGCTTGCATGCTGTTGTCGGCGAGCGAAATCGACTTCTTATGGAAGGCCGTGCTGGGTATTTCGGCACTCCTCTCCCTATCTCCACTTCTCAGCCTTGAGACCACTCAGAGTCTATTGCGCAAGCCAATCGCGGTGCTCGGCAAGGGTGAGTGGGATGCTCCAATCGCCATGACTAGAGGGCATTACCTGCGTGCTCTCGGCTTGATGACAGGTAGTTGGGGAGTTTGGGGTCTCGCCCATCAGTTGATTCTCTCCGGGTTGGGTTTCGATGTCTCGGTCGGGGTATTGGTCGGAGTATTCGCGCTGTCCTGGGCGGCTGGATTCTACGCCTTTTTCCTGCCCGCCGGTTTCGGTGTGCGCGAAGGTTCTATGACATATCTGATGGCAATTTTCGTCAGCGGTGGCGCCGGCGCATTATTGGCAATCATCTCGCGTACCTTCAATGTCATCGGCGAGGTCATCGCCTT
>Ga0302120_10001347_pt1 | contig 11559 bp, 8 predicted proteins | sample AG5_Bottom_MG_FD_203118 | JGI IMG/M metagenome (GOLD analysis project Ga0302120, IMG submission 203118) | Marine microbial communities from Western Arctic Ocean, Canada - AG5_Bottom | ecosystem: Environmental > Aquatic > Marine > Oceanic | place: Canada: Western Arctic Ocean | collected 2017-10-01 | reverse complement strand
GAGGCCCACCATCACGAAAGCCCTCTTTTACCGAACTAGGGAAAGTCCAAGTTAAACTCTCTGGTGCAAATCGGCTAAGAGAGAGCCAGTGAAAAGAGGAGCCATTAGGCTCCTCTTTTTATGCCTGAGAAAAAACAAATTGGCCCAAAACACGATTTTCAGCCTTTGCAAAACTTCCAAAAATCCGAAAAATCCTTGTAAATTATTGTATCTATTGAGGAATAAAATGGCGTCCCCTAGGGGTTTCGAACCCCTGTTGCCGGGATGAAAACCCGGAACGGCCAAATTTTCAGTATGTGAGGGGGTACTGAGGGGGTAGCTAAGTCACTGTAATACATGGTGTATTTGTTTGACTATACGCTGGGGTACTGAGGGAATACTGTGGCGTACTGAGCCGTATGGCACAGGTATGGCACAGACTAACGGTTAGTTCCAATGGCTCCTAACAGCCCTGCTGTCCCCGAGATTTTTGATACGGTACAGACACTTCTCTAAATAAAAGGGATAGTACCTTAGTCTGGCAGTGGCAAACCTCTTTCTTGCAGAACTTCCGCAAATGTTCGCGAGCCATTAACCCCTGGAGGAAAGCCAGCGTATAGGGTTACCTGGGCAATCAATTCCGAGATTTCCTGTGTCGTTAAGCCATTATCCAAACCACGTCCCAAGTGAACTCGCAATTGATCAGTTTGATAGTTGGCCAATGTCACCGCTATAGTAGCGAGGCTGCGATCGCGCTCTGACAATTGGTTACGGGGCCAGGTTTCACCGTAGACCAGACCACTGATTAACTCATCGAGATAAGGGGCGCCGGGGAAACGGCTATCACCTATTGCCAAGCCCCTTGCCTCGAAGACTTCGGCAGCAACTCGCGAAGCGTTCACACCAGTAGGAAAACCTGAATAAAAAGTTACATGGGTAATTATTTCGCTTATCTCTTCTTGAGTAACACCGTTATCCAGCGCACGACCAATGTGATATCGCACTTCACTGGAGGCATAAAGAGCTGTACCCACAGCAACCGTAATCATGCTGCGATCGCGGGGCGAGAGCTCTTCCCGGGTCCAGGTTTCGGCATAGAGAACTTGATTCAGCAAATCGCGCAAATAGGGTGTTTGCGAGTAAGCCTCGGGAAACTCCAACTCGGGATTAACTGGCGGCTGACGAGAAGAGGCGCCTGGAGGAATTGCTGACAAACCGCGCTCTTCGAAAACTTGCGCTGCCACTCGCGCGGCATTCACACCCGTTGGGAAACCGGAATACCATAAGGTATGGGCAATGATTTCGGTTAATTCGGCCTGGGTTATGCCGTTATCCAAAGCGCGACCCATGTGTAAGCGAAGCTCGTTAGTTGCATAAGTTGCCTGATTCACAGCGACAGTAATCATGCTTCGATCCCGGGCTGACAAACCGGGGCGTTCCCAGATGTCGCCGTAGACATAGGTATTCCGTATTTGCCCCAGGTAGGGAGCCGCATCATAAGCACCCGGTGGCGGTGGTGGTTGCTGCGCAAAGGCTGCTGAGCAAACCAATAGTGCAGCAAGTGTGGTCATTAACCAGACGCGAACTTGTAGATTTAAGGTAAATTCTGGAATCAGCATTATCTGCTCTCCCCTTGTTGTTGTTCTGTTATTTTTAACTAATACATTAGAGATTGAAGCATTAAGACCAAAAGGGCCAGCGTAAAAATACCATGCTGTATTTTTGCGCTGCCCTTTTCTCACAGGTATAGGCTTATTGTAACCACAAAATAGTGCCGTCTTTAATTCCTGGTACCTATCAATCGAATAAATCGAGTTGTAAGCTAAGCCCATTAGTTGATGCAAGGGAATCGGGCATAACATGAAAAAACGCAAAATTGTCGCATATTCATTTGGTGCACTAATCGCCATTGGCATAGGTCTCTATATCACTGGGCTTGGCGGTAGATTATTAATGTCAGGAATTGGCGCAATCGCCGGACCTCCAGGGGATTTTGACCCTACCAATGTAGTCACTCCTGCTCCGGATTACAGCCTGATAGAAAACTGGGCAGCTCATCCGGACACAAGTGATCCTGCTGATCTTTCTCCTGAAGGTGTTACCGTTCCGGGTCAGGGAGACCTACCTATTGACGTGTTTTTTGTTCATCCCACTGGCTATCTGACTCCAATTAGTTGGATTTCGCCAATGGATCTTGATTCTGGTACGGAAGAAAACATCGATTGGGTAATGGCAAACCAGGCCAGCGCATTTAATGGCTGTTGTAATGTCTACGCACCACGTTATCGACAAGCTAACATTTTTGCCTATTTCGGTAGCGAAGAAGAAAGGGAGAGCATCCTCGGCTTTGCCTACCAGGATGTAAAAACTGCTTTCGAGTATTACCTAAACAACTACAATAACGGCAAGCCATTTGTCCTCGCCAGCCACAGTCAGGGCACCCATCACAGTATGCATCTGCTGAGCGATATTATCGATAGCAGTGATTTATACGAACGTATGGTTGCCGCTTATCTTATCGGCGCGGTAAATATCCCGCTATCGCCCGAATGGTTTGCGGAGATGGAAGATATTAAACCCTGTAATAATGCGTCGGATCTAGGTTGCGTTATACATTGGGATACCATGCCTGATGGTGGCTCGGTTATAGAAAGACCTGCACCTTCTGTTTGTACTAATCCTCTAGCATGGAGTCTAGGTGAAGAAGCAGCCAGCGTTGAGCAACATGCAGGTATCGTTATCCCGCAGCATTCATACAACTTGTTTTTTAGTGGTTCGGAAGACACCGCGCAGGGCAAAATATTTGATTCTCTGGCCGCACCAATTTTGGGTTTAACTGGCGCTCAATGTCGCGATGGAACTTTGTTTGTAGAAAGACTGGAAGATCCTGCGTTTGGAGAACCAGGAATTGCAGGCGCGTCCTATCATCTCTTTGATTACAACGTGTTTTACATGAACATTCATGAGAATGCACGCTTACGATCCGAGACTTTTCTATCTGCGCAATAGGGAAACAAAATCCATGACACCACTCTGGCAACTTAGCGCTGTCGATCAGGCAGCGGGAATTCGTATTGGTGATTTTTCTTCAACAGCAGTTGTTGAATCTGTACTCGAACGCGTTGCTCAAAAGAATCCTGAACTAAATGCCATTGTTGACCCACTAAATGAACAAGCATTACTGGCAGCTGAAAAAGCCGATGCTGCTGTCGCAAATAATGAATCATTAGGGTCGTTACATGGAGTGCCAGTCACCATTAAAGTAAATGTCGATACCGCAGGCAGACCAACTACCAATGGTATGGAAGTCTTCAGGGATATCATCGCACCAGACAATTCACCAATCGTGCAAAATCTGTTAAATGCCGGCGCCATAATTATTGGCCGTACTAATACACCCGAAATGTCTATGCGTTTGACAACCGATAATCCACTTTATGGTCTAACACGCAATCCCTGGAATCTAAAAATGTCGCCGGGCGGATCATCCGGAGGAGCCGCTGCTGCAGCTGCTGCGGGTTTCGGTGCCATACATCATGGCAATGATATCGCCGGCTCCCTGCGCTATCCCGCCACTGCTTGTGGATTGAGTACTGTTAAGCCAGGGCTTGGCCGAGTGCCAGCGTTTCTTCCATCTGCAAAAACCGAACGGGGTATGTTGGCACAATTAATGTCAGTACAAGGGGTGATTTGTCGCGAAGTAAAAGATGTAAGACTCACTACCGAAGTTTTAGTAGAGCATGATCCTCGCGACCCTTGGCATGTGCCTATGCCTTTTAATTATGAAAACACTGGCTTACCTAAAGTTGGTTTCTGTAAGAATGCACATAACTATCCTATTCATAAAGATATCGTCGCCAACCTAGATAGAGCTGCATCAATTCTTGAATCTGCTGGATACCAGGTTAAAGAAATTGAAACACCACCTATAACAGAAGCAGCCAATGCCTGGCTTCAGGTCACTAACTTCGAAATGAAGCAAACGCTGGAACCGGTGTTTGCTGAGCACGGCAGCGAAATCATCAATCAGGTTTTTAACGACTACTACAAACTTGAAGAGATGGTTGATGCCGAGGGCTATCTATTCGGCATTGCCGCGCGCACGCGCATGGTGAGGGAATGGAATCTTCTTCTCGCTGAATATCCATTGGTGCTTACTCCCTATCTGATGCGACCAAGCTATCCTTACAACTACGATGAAACCTTCGAAGGAGTTAAAGATATTTTTGGTGCTTCTATATATAGCTACGGCGTGAATTACATCGGTATGCCTGCTGGTTTTGTGCCGGTTGATCTAGTGGAAGATATGCCATCGGGTGCACAGCTGATTGGCCAAAAGTGGCGGGAAGATCTTATCCTGGATGCCATGGAAGTCATCGAGAATGCCACTGGCATTATGACCCAGAAGCTATGGAAGCGAGAACTCAACTTGGATGATTCTGCTCCAAATTAAGCAGACAACGCTGTATTTTTCCGCTGGCTCCTTTTATTCTCTAAATCCTTATATTGCTGGAAGCCCCTGCAATTGCGTTCCCATCCAGATTAAGCAGGAAAATAATAATGACTAGAAAGAACTCACTTCTAAATTCTGCTCTTATTGCTTCGCTATCACTTGTTATCAGTGCGCTAAGTCATGCTCAATCGCCTACGAGCGATGGTTCACCCGCAAGCATCAATGCGCGGGCTGACTATTTTCGTTTGGATAATGCTTACATACCTCCACCCGGTGAGGCGCTTCACCACTATACAGCTGGCTTTGCCAAGATTCTCTGCTCAGCTGTGTTTGTGACCGGTCTCGATCCGGTTGATGCAGCGGCTAATATGGGCGGATTTATTTCGCCGTTCAATCAGCGCCAGCATGTGGTGAATACTCGTGTCGATCGCGTGCGCGAGGAAGTGAGTCTGGTTTTGCCAGATGGTGTTGTGCGAACTGCAAGACGTTATGACAATCAGGGCTGTGTTGCACATTCGCTTGGAGACAATAGCATCGACTTCACACCTTCTACTATTGAAGCCAATCTTCCTCCGGCTCATTCCACGCCGTGGCCAATGGGCGACATTGTCGATGAAGACAGCTTTCCAGCTGGTGTAGATGTTGAACTGATTCAACGTGCCTTGGATACGGGATTCGGACCTGAAGAAGCGCGCACATTAGGATTGGTAGTTACTTATCAAGGCAAGATTCTAGGCGAGCGTTATAGTGATGAAGTCGACATACATACACCATTAGAAAGCTGGTCCATGACAAAAAGTCTGACCGGGACGTTAATGGGTGTTTTGATTCAACAAGGTGAATATGAGCTCTGGCAGAACGCACCAGTGCCGGAATGGCAGGAAGATCCGAATGATCCTCGCCAGGAGATTCGTATCGGCGACATCATGCGTATGTCTAGTGGCATTATGATTAATGCCCCTTCCGATCCAGACTTCGATACCAACACCTACCCGGATCATGTTTATCTTTACACCGGTGGCGTTAACCAATATCACTACGCGGCTACTCGCCCGCAAGAATATCCGCCTAATACCATTGGCCGTTATCGTAATACTGATCCAGTCTTAACCAGTTACTTGATTCGCCTGGCAGTCGAAGGCCGCGGTGAGGATTATCACAGTTTTCCGCAACGCAATCTGTTCGACAAGCTTGGTATTCGCACGGCATTAATTGAAACCGATACCTATGGCAATTTTCTCGGACAGGGTCTTGCATTCATGTCCGCAAGGGCTTGGGCCAAGCTGGGTAACTTGTATTTGCAAGATGGTGTTTGGAATGGTGAAAGGCTATTACCGGAAGGCTATGTGGAGTATGCGAGCACTACAGCTCCCGCATGGATAACCGATGGACGACCGGATTATGGCGGTGCTTTTTTCTGGGTTGATAATGAAGTGGGTGACGATGGCTTACCTCCTTCTTTTTCAATGAGCGGCGCTGGAGGACAATCCACAAGGATTATTCCCAGCCATGATCTAGTAATCGTGCGTATTGGAAAATATACCGGCGCTCGAGCTGGTGGTGCAGCATTGCAAGAAATGATGCCAATGTTATTAGATGCAGTGCCGGAAACACGGTAGGTGCAGAAGTGCCAGTGGTTTGCGTTCCTAGTGCTTCTCATGGCATTGCCGGAAGACTTTACAACGACCTTCGGGCAGATGGAGTTCGAGAGGATCAGATCGCTCCTTACCTGGATCAGGCGATCCCTAAAAGGAATCCTTACAAGCTTCGACATACCAGGGCGAGTGAGTTGATCTCAATGGGTGCTGCGGAGGACGGACCTAGAGAGCTTGGCCATTCACCTCTAATGTTCTTCACAACCTACGCGAAGCAGATCGAAGCGTATGAGGATACTAAGAAAGACAACTCCAGGTTGAACTCTCAAGTTCAAATCGGCTAAGAGAGAGCCAGTGAAAAGAGGAGCCATTAGGCTCCTTTTTTTATGCCTAAAATAATCCGGTATGGCACAGGTATGGCACAAAACCCGATTTTTCGCCTTTGCTAATCTTGAGAATATTTAGAAAAGTGTCGTAAGTGGTTGTATCTATTAAGGAAAAAAGTGGCGTCCCCTAGGGGTTTCGAACCCCTAGGGTGTCCTTTTCTGTCCGTCTGTGTTCTTTGTAAGCAACTGATATCATTAAGGTTGATAATTTAGCGACGGACAGAAACGGACCTATACGGGCTGCACGGTTACCTCAAATGTTACCTCTCTAGCTAGAATTAGGCTACTGAGATCCTATCACTCCGAGCAATCCTGCTGCACCGCCAGTTTGACCAGCATACCTATCTAGCAATCCTGTCTGTCTGCGGCCCCTTTCATTTCGCCTATTCATATTCTCCATAAATTGACGCATCTTCGGAGAGAGGATTGGTGACTGACCTGGCATGAATTCAGAGCTCACAGAGGTGTTTGGCATCCGCTGTGCAACTGGATCAGTTAGCAAGCCTGCAAGTTCTGCTCGGTTCCTGGGAAGCCCTCCGCCTGAAATCTCTAGTGTCAATCGTAGAGGACAAAAAGTGAGTAATATAGCGTGACTGCACGTACGATATGATAGTTCTGTGAACATTTAGGAGAATGAACATGAAAAAGATATTTCTATTTATTGCGTTAGTTGCGTCACCTGTCTTTGCACAGGACGCCAGCACTATTAGTACTGCGCAAAATGTCTTGCCAGGTGTGCATCGAACATCAGATGCGCGTTTCGAAAATCTTGACGCCTATCCCTGGCAGCCGAATTACATGTATATCGATGGCCTGAGGGTTCATTACCTCGATGAAGGTCAGGGATCGGCTGGTGTCATGTTGTTACTCCATGGCGAACCATCTTGGAGCTTTCTCTATCGCAATATGATTCCAACCTTCCTAGAGAGTGGCTATCGCATCATCGCTCCCGACATGATCGGTTTTGGCAAGAGCGACAAGGTCATCGACCTGGAATGGTATACCGTGGATAGTCACGTTGCCATTTTGCAGGAGCTGATCACTAAACTGAATTTGAACAATATAACGGTTTTCGTTCAGGACTGGGGTGGTCCAAACGGTTTGATTACCGCGACCGAGATGCCGGATAGATTTGAGCGTCTGATAGTGATGAATACCTGGTTGCATCATGAAGAGTATGAATATACAGATGCACTTCGCGGCTGGAATGTTGGCTCTCAAAGCCAGGATTTTACCCAGTTTGTTCCGCCCCAGCTTCGCGATCCAGCCTACCTGGCACCCTTCGATAGTCAGCAAGCCACTGCCGGAGCTCTCCGCTGGCCTTGGATGTTGCCTTTCGCACAGCCTGAGGAAGGAGCTGCTCAACGCCAAGAACGTGCCTTCAATGCATTGGCGAACTGGAATCATCCCGCCCATTTTTTCTTTGGCGATCAGGACCGAGTTTTTACAGTAGATTGGGGGCGTAAGTTTTCCGCCCATGTCCCGGGTTCTACTTTCGATGTGATCGAAGGCGCTAGCCATTTTGTGCAGGAAACTGGTGAGCCATTAGCAAAGCTGATCATGCAGAGAATTGCCGAAGAATAATTAGTAGGGTCAGAGTAAAAAAAGTAGTTTAAGAGTAGAAATCCAAGTTACTGGTGCCCAGGGGGGCGCCGCTTTACCGTGGAAGATTCTGATCTTTACAGCCAACCCTGGACGGCAGAGCTTCTCTCTACTGGCGTTTCGATTGGTGACGGGGCCAGTCAGTTAGGCCATAGCCCTGAGATGTTCCAACGTATCTATGCGAGATTTATGAATGAGTTTAGCGGGAAGGAAAACTATAGCCATTTAGAGGGCGTTCCATTAGAAAAGAACGGTTTAAGGCTAGTGTAGTGAAACACGATGTTACCTCTATGTTACCTCTATTGCCCTCCCCAAAACATAAGTCACTGATTCAAAACAAGTAAAGTGGCGTCCCCTAGGGGTTTCGAACCCCTGTTGCCGGGATGAAAACCCGGTAACTCTAGGAGATTAACCGGGTGAGCTCTTTGACATTCAAATCTCTTGACTAACCGTAGATCTAGTGTCCGCCTCCAGATTGATCAATTACTTTCCAGCGCACAGCTCCGAAAAACATTTCGTCCCAGCTCTCATTACCCCAGTCAACATTGCGTGCGGGATCTGGGTTTGCTGGGTTTTGTGCTGAGTTATCCCAAGCTGCTACTGCAGTAATCTTCGTTCCCGCAGGAACAAACTTTGGCTCTTCGTAAGTGTAGCTGAGCTGCCAATTGTAGTTGTACTTGGCGACATTGATCAGCTCTTCCTGAGTGCCATCCGGGTAGTCAGCATAGAAGCGCATCCGCGTACCGCGGAAGTGCATATGCGGCAGGTAACTGTGGATATTGGAATCCTCTGCGATAGTGATCGTGGCTGTCTGTTCGAATGCTGGATCATGCGCAGGGATCGTAGTCCAGCTATTTGGAAATACGCAGGCACATCTGCCTGACATTCTCTCCTCTGGAATTTCACCTTCAGGATAGAACCAAACCCCTAGCTGGCTATTATCAACAGTTTCACGACCATTCGGTGTGTAATGCATATTTAATTTCAGAAGTGAACCAGCCTTAATAAGACCTCCAGTATTTGGTGGCGCAAGGTCGGGGGTGTCTCCTGGGATATAAGCGGTGATATCACCTTTATCTGGGTTTCCACCGCCCCCAAGAAAACTGCGCCGCTGACCTATTTCCTCAGGGAATTGTAACTGGTTAACCGTGTGGTGAAGAACAGAACGATCACCAGCTATAATTTGACTTCCACGAACCCAGCGGTCGCTTTCCATGTCAAAGGCAACTTCAACATTAACGAAGACGCCGTTCCCAGTCGCAGGAACCGTGGTAGCTGGAATGTCTAGAACCATATCAGGCTCGCCAAATGCCCATTTGGACTCAGGCCATACCAAAGCTGTTAGGGGATCAGCGTCGCCATCTTTAGGCGCGCCGGCTTCAACCCAGGCGATAATATTACGCACATCTTGGTCGTCGACAAGACGATCATTAATAAATTCACCGATATGTCCATCAATCTGTCCTGGGGGCATACGACGGGTCATCAATACTTCACGAATCATTGGTGACCAACCTTGAACCATTGTGTGGCTGTCCATCGCAAATGGCGCCACTCCACCTTCACGGTGGCAAGTTGCACACTGTTCAGCAAGAACAGGAGCTATATCAGTTGTGTAAGAAGGAACAGTTGGCGCTTCATAAGATACTGCCGTACCCATAGCGGGCACCTCTGCAGTACTTACATCGTTGCCGGCAAGGACATCTTTTATCGCTGCTTCAGCGCCAGAAATAGCACCGCGGTATTCAACAGTGAAAGACTGCGGATCGAAAAGGAGTACTTCTCCAATATATGCAATGCCAAGGGCTTCTGAGATGAGTCTAGCATTGTCCATAAGGACCGGAGTTTCAACTCCATACTCTGCGACCTGCGATTGGACTTCCTGGCGATTTTCTTTACCTAAAGGATTAATCATCATGAATTCGATGCCTTGGCTATCGTATTCAGCTTTTAAAGCTTCAAATGCAGGCAATGCTGCTGCAGCGCCCGCGTCACCATTAGCCTGAACCAATAAGGCAATCGCCTGATGATCGTCATACCAGCTCATGCCGTGATGAAAACCGTCTTGGTCTAAAAGCGAAAAGTCGCCCACTCGGTCAGCTGCACCACTGATTGCTGGTATCAGCAATAGTGACAAAACAGATGTTTTTAAGATGCCCATTGTTTTCACTGTTATCTCCTTACACTAAATTATTGGGTTATGTGGCCTGAAAGTTCCATATGCCGCAGCTTTCCGCGCGTTAACATCATGCCCACTGTAACCGTGCCAATTTCGGTCGCTTAGCACCTAAACCATACGAAGTATGGACGTTTCCGTCAATCAATAAAGGAACCACTCACCCCATTAACTAAGCACGCTACCTCACCTCAGAATCGCTTCTTTCGGCTTGGCCTTTTGTTGTGCTTCAGAGATTTTCGGCTTGTTGCAACAGTTTTTTAAGCTTAGGAAACAAATTGGGGTTGGAAATAAGAATATCTTGATCGTAGAACTGTGGGTCGATATCTGGGGGAACTTCACTGAAATGCCCGTATTCGGCTCCAGCTTCTTTAGCAATTAGCTGAGCAGCGGCAAAATCCCAAAGGCTGAGACTTTCGTAATAGCCATCCATACGGCCAGCTGCCAACCAGCAAATATCCAAGGCTGCAGAGCCTAGGCGGCGGATGTCCGCACAGTTCGTTAAGATTACGTGCACTCTTTTTATCAACGGCTCAATAGCTGATTTGTCATAAGGGAAACCAGTGGCAATTATAGCGCGACTTAAGTCTTCTTCTTCAGCCACTGCAATTGGGCTTCCGTTAAGGGTTGCTCCTTGTCCTTTTAGCGCACTAAACATTTCATCGGTAAAGGGATTGAACACAACTCCCATTGTGATTTGTTTATTTAGTACCAATGCGATGGAAACTCCAGATTGAATATGGCCATGGGCATAATTGACTGTGCCATCGATGGGATCGACTATCCAAAGCGGAGCACTTAAGTTTTTTATTGCACATAAATCCGGAGAAGATTCTTCAGATAAGATCAGATGCTCTGGATACTGTTGGCTAATTCGGTTGCGGATTAAATCATCTGCTTGCAAATCAGCGTTTGTTACCAGTTCATTGTCGGCCTTAAATTGATGGCTAATATTTACATCTTTACGTAATTTCACAATTAGTTCACCTGCATCACGGGCGAGAGTGGTCGTGAATTTTAAGTAGTCGTTCATAAATGCTGCTTTGCCTGTAGTTAATATTGATAATCAATATGAATAATTAAAGTTAAGAATTTAAGATCGCATGCCGGAAGCGATTTCAGTCAACGGAACTGACGACGGCAAGATTATAGAGCGGAGCGCTTTCGATTGCATAACACTCTTTTTGAGTTCGGTGATAAATGATGCATTTTTACTGTAAAGATTAGCCATAGAATGTGCAAAGATGGTGTAAAGTATGAGCTCTTAGCGGGACCACAATAGTGAGCCAGGGTCAAAAAATGGAAATCTATGGATGGGGAAAATTTCCTACAGTGGCCGCAGAATTGTTTGCACCAATCGATAGGACA
>Ga0302120_10001345_pt1 | contig 11564 bp, 7 predicted proteins | sample AG5_Bottom_MG_FD_203118 | JGI IMG/M metagenome (GOLD analysis project Ga0302120, IMG submission 203118) | Marine microbial communities from Western Arctic Ocean, Canada - AG5_Bottom | ecosystem: Environmental > Aquatic > Marine > Oceanic | place: Canada: Western Arctic Ocean | collected 2017-10-01 | reverse complement strand
ATTCAGTCACTGAATCGCCCCGGCGAGCGTTGGTCTCCTGCTGCAGAAGGCAATCTCGGACACGACGGGGCGCGACCATATCTCTCAGTCGTTGCAGATCATCGCCGTGGATTGGAGCATGAAATGCCTGCTAGCGCGGCGAAGATGCGCGGCGGCCGGGATGGCGGTCGCGGAGGACGCGGTGGAGGTGGAGATCGCCCACGCCGAGAAATGCACAAGACGGTCTGTACGATGTGTAGTTCCAAAACAGAAGTACCATTCAAGCCTACTCCTGGTAAGCCAATCCGTTGTAGAGATTGTCTCAACAAGGTCAACGATGGTGAGGCGAGCAAGGAAGAATTAGCAGCAGAGCGCGAAGTATTGAAGGTGGCACGAGCGAAATCTGATGCCAACATGCCGATGAAACTCTTCGTGGGCAGCGTATCTTGGGATGCGAGTGAAGACGATTTGAGAAAAGTCTTCGCAGAACACGGTACAGTAACCGAAGTTCACATAGCCAAAGATCGTGAAACCGGTAAATCACGAGGATTTGCTTTCATCTCTTTCCCAAACAAGAAAGAGGGCGCTACGGCTGTGAAGAAGCTCGATGGCGCTAAATTCTTCGGCCGTAAACTCAGCGTTCAGGAATCTAATGCTGGCGGTGGTAAGCGTGGTGGAAACCGTGGTGGCCGAGATGGTGGACGTCGTCCACGCCGAAACTGAGTAGAAATGACTCGGTTCTAAGCGAAGTCGTGAAGGCAGAACACCTTCACGAATGGTTGGGATTCGAATGGAGGGCTGGCTTGTACTCGATGGATACGAGGATGAACCAGCTGCATTCGGTGTACCAAATTATGTTGGTTTTCATATCAGATATGTCTGTGGTGTTCTCGAAGCGCGAGGAATTCCTTACACTTACATGACAATCGATCAGTGGCGTTTGAGCCACAAAAGACGTCTCGAAGATACTGAAGGGCGGGCCCAAATTAAACGCGAGTTAAGCGAACTCGATGGTGCAATCGTTTTGGCAGGTGCAATCGTTCCGGGGAAGTATATTCGTGGAACTCCTATTTCACGTGGTGAACTAGACAAATTTTTGGCGGTATTTCCATATGAACAACCTGTGCTTTGTGGTGGTTGGGCAATCAAACATTGGCGATATGATGGATGGACTCCTCTTCGCTCGAAATTATTTTGTGCAGTGAATGATGTCGATGCTTCACTAGATCATTATCTCTCAACAGGTGAGTGGTCTCATAGTAAGCGCACCTATGAGCAATGGTCCGAATGGGCACTTGCTGGTGCACGCTCAAAAGCAGTAACCATGCATCCGGATTTATTGACTGAAGATGGACGCGCAGGTCCATTGACTTACGAATTGGAATTGTATCAAGGATGTGTTCGGTTCAAGCGCGGTTGCAAGTTTTGTATCGAACCAAAAAAAGGCCTACCACTATGGCGTGAAGAATCAGAGGTTTTGTCCGAAATCACAACTGCTCTCGATAGCGGTGTCAATCACATACGCATAGGTGGCGCAACCGATATTTACACCTACAAGGCTGAAGGGGTAAGCGATCTAGAATATCCGATTCCGAATCCCGAGCCGATTGCTAAAATTCTCCATGGTGCTCGCGAGGATGAGAGACTCAAAATTTTCCACGTCGACAATGGCAACCCCTCTATCGTAGCAGAAAATCTCGAACCTGCGACCGAGATAACGAAAACGATGGTTAACACTCTAAGTGATGGCGCCGTTCTATCTTTTGGACTCGAATCAGCTGACCCTACCGTCCATGAAATGAATTGGTTAAATTGCGATGCTGAGCAACTTACAACTGCCATTCGCCATATCAATGAATTCGGTAAAGGTCGTGGCGAACGCGGTCTTCCTAAACTCCTACCTGGACTCAACTTCATCGCCGGTTTGAATGGTGAAACCGACAAATCTTACCAAATGAATCTAGAATTATTGCACAACCTGCGTAGCCAAGGCCTGTGGTTACGCAGAATCAACATTAGGCAAGTCGAAGGGCGCGGTTTTCAAGAGATATCCGAAGAACCATTCCGTGCTTTCAAAAAAGCTGTCAGAGAAGAAATTGACACAATTTTACTCCAAGAAATGTTCCCACTCGGTACCAAACTTTCCGATGTATGGTGGGAAGCTCACGAGAACCGTATTCGTCGACCAGAACAGGTTCTTGACCCAAGTCATCGAGCCGAAGTGATTCGCGGAAAGGCAGGAATTACCTTCGGCCGTCAGATTGGAGCCTACCCAATCCTTGTAGGGTTACCATATCTCGTACCACTCGAGGCTGGCTCCGACATTATCGTTACAGGTCATGGGGCAAGAAGCATCTCTGGAGTTGAAGCAAATCTTTCGATAAACAAGGCAACTCAATCCCAATTGGAGGCGGTTCCAGGGATTGGGAAGAAGGCAGCTTGGCGCATTGTCAGTACACGAGCCAAAGCTAGTAGGAAATCCAAAATTCCATTCGATTCTGTGGAGGCTGCCTTTCAGGCAGCGGGCATACAAACTCCTGAGGTGGCAAAACAAGTGTTCTCAATTTGATGCAGAGACTGGCCATTGAGGGGGAATAGTCATAGCCTCAACTTACTCGCTCATGGATAATGTCTGATTCCAATTCGAAGGGTCGAATCGTAGCGCTGTCTATTTGCTTACTATTTGTTGGAATACCTATTCTGGGAATAATTTCCGCAGATTTATCTCAAACGGAACTTCAAAATGAAAATAAAAAGTCACTCACCCATGTCGATTCGGCTATAATTCACGAGCCCGGTTCAGCTCATGGACAGGTTTTCAGCAACTCTGTTTTCGAACTGAATTCTTACTCGCCGAAACTGATTATGGGTAATGGTAGCTCGGTTGAATTCAGTTCGGCGAGTGCGGTTTGGACAGATGATTCAGTTATTTCAACCGCAGGCGATTGTTCTCTTTTAGCAAATTTTACACTACAATGTGACGGATTGAATAATTATGGGCAACTCGGTATCGGTAACACTCAACAGTCGAGTGGATATGTTAATTTCGGTGGAAAAATTCCAGCGGCACTCAGCGATGGTTCAGATCATTATTGTGTAATTCTTGATGATGGGTCGGTCAATTGCTGGGGTCGAAATAATAAGGGCCAAATCGGCGATGGGACGAATATCAATAGGAATTCACCTGTGGCGATTGACCTTGGAACAAATAAGACTGCAGTGTCGATTTCAGCTGGTCGAGACTTTACCTGCGCTCTATTGAATACTGGAGAAGTTTCGTGCTGGGGAGATAACTCGTATGGGATTTTCGCTGACGGAACTACAACCGATTCTAACTCTCCTATGGTCTCCAATCATTCAACTGGACTCAACGCGGTGGCAATTACGACTCCAGGATACAGCGTTTGCGCAATTTTCGATAATGCCTCAATTAGTTGCTGGGGGAAGTCCTACACTGTATTCTCTGTCAATGGAGCGGTTAGCGCAGGTTCAGTACAAATTGCACTCGCTAGCGGACGAACAGCCGTTGCCATCGATGGAATTAATTCCCATACTTGTGCAATTCTCGACAACGGCTCAGCGAATTGCTGGGGAGTGAATACCTACGGGCAATTCGGTAATGGCGAGTGTTCTTCAGTTATCGTAGGAAGTGGATGTACCGGCTCGAATGGCAATATGCCAATCGAAGTTAACATGACTGGAGCGGGTTCGATCTCTTCACTAATTGCGATATCTGTTGGAACTGATTCAACCTGTGGGATAAATGCAGGAAACGATCTATATTGTTGGGGCAGACAATCAGGTGAATTCGATGGTACTAACGATTCTCTAACAATGCCCCATCTTATGAATTTCAGCGATGGTTCATCGATAGCTTATTCGGATCAAGATATGGATAATGATGGGACGGTCAACATTCTTGATGTTCATATGTCTGGAGATGCAGATGGTGATGGAATTCCGAGCCCGACCGATCCATATCCTAACAATCCTGCACGATGGATGAATTGTGAGGAAGGGGAGTGGGGGAGACTTACTTGCACTGAGGCGAGTCTCGGACATTATGCACCAAACGGTGCGCTCTACCACACAGAATGTAGTGTAGGAGAATTCCAACATACGAGTGGACAGCCGAGTTGTAACTCAGCTTCAGCCGGACATTATGTCAATCAGGTCGCATCGAATATTCAATATCAATGTGAACGAGGAAGTTACCAAACTGATGTGGGGCAATCCTCTTGCACTAATGCAACAGCAGGAAATCATGTCCCTTTCTCCAGTGGTGAATCCGGTGATGATGCCGGAAACTCGACCCACCTTTCCTCGATGAGTGCTGATTATTCTGCGACCATCGCCACCGATTCAGATTTATTTGATTATTACAAGATAACAGTCCCTAAGAGTTCAGGAATTTCAGTAAATCTTTCTACTTTCACCTCTGCTGAAGTTGACCTAATCCTCTACAATTCAAGTTTAGGCGTAATCGCTTCATCTAACAATTCTGGATTCTACGATGACGTAAACACGAACGCAACTTCATACAGTTCAGCGTTCGATGTTTATATCGCCGTCGAGCGAGTAAACGGAACAGGCGCTTATTCATTCAAAATTTGGCTTTTCAAGACTGCTGACGGAACATTGATTGGTGACCCAACCTATTCGTTAAACGTCGAATTTAGCGCACGCCAAATCGAGTGCTCAACTGGAACTTACCAACCAAATGCTGGCAGTCATTCATGCGATTTAGCAGATCCAGGATACCATGTTGCTGGAGTTGGAGCAACATCTCAAACTGCTTGTTCTGCGGGTACTTACCAACCTCAGTACGGCCAAATAAGTTGTGTCACCGCTTCGTTGGGTCATTTCGTTCCTGCTACTGCTTCGTCATACCAAACACCTGCGAATGCTGGGTATTACGTTGCGTTGCTCGGTGCTACCTCAGAAACACCGTGCAACGCCGGAACATATCAACCATTGACAGGACAGTATTTCTGCAATGATGCTGATGCTGGATATTATGTCGAAAGCAGCGGCTCCGATGCGCAACTCGCTTGTGGCCTTGGTACCTACCAGCCGAATACTGGCGAGACTTACTGTTTGAATGCTGCAGCGGGATATCATGTTCCAACAACGGCTGCAACAAGCCAAACCGCCTGCGGACCTGGAACTTATCAGCCGAGCGGCGGACAGTCGAACTGCCTCTATGCGAGTCCTGGATTTTTCTCTGCTGGAAACGCTTCGACCACTCAGACTCCTTGTGTTGCCGGCACATTTCAACCAACTACTGGCCAAACTCGCTGTCTAAATGCTGATGCTGGATATTATGTTGACACCAACGCATCCGCAACACAATTCGCATGCGGGCTTGGTACCTATCAGCCGAATACTGGCTCGATAGATTGTATGATTGCTGAGCCTGGCCATTACGTTGGAGTTACAGGCTCACCAAGCCAGACGCCTTGCGCGGCTGGTACATATAATCCGAATTCAGGTTCAACGTCATTTTCGGATTGTATCGCAGCGTCTACCGGCCATTATGTTCCAAATTCCGGTAGTGATGCAGAATTAGAATGTGGAATTGGAACATATACAGACCAAACCGGTCAATCAACATGTACTGATGCAGATGCTGGCAATTATGTTGATTCAACTGCAGCAGAATCGCAAACAGAGTGTGCAGCCGGAACATACCAACCTCAAGCAGCTCAAGCCGGCTGTTACGATGCAGAACCTGGAAATTTTGTTCCTTCACCTGGTTCAACACTACAAACAGAATGCTCAGTTGGAACTTACAATCCAATGAGTGGATCATCACTGTCTGGCGATTGCCTACAAGCGATGGCTGGATACTACGTCGCAAATTCTGGATCCGCTGGCCAAACTGAATGCGGTGTTGGAACTTATCAACCGGTGATTGGCCAATCGAGTTGTATTGATTCACCAGCTGGAACATATATCTCAACAACTGGCCAAACTGGCTATATTGAGTGCCCAGTAGGACGTTACCAACCGGCTCAAGGTGCAACTGAATGTGTGAATTCAGAGCCAGGGAATTATGTTGCTTCTTTGATGGCGACGGCACAAATTGAGTGTATTTCCGGAACTTATCAACCGGATTTCCAAGCGACAGATTGTATTGAAGCAGATGCTGGATATTATGTTGCAAGTGACGGTTCAGCCTCACAAACGATTAACCCTCTCGATTATTACACCGACTCAAATGGCAGTTCTTACCTGACGAATTGTCCGAATTTTTACATTACTCTCGAATTAGGAGCTGATTCGATTACTGATTGTGTTCTCGATACCGATGGTGACAGAACAATCGACGAAATCGACCCTGATGACGATGGAGATGGAAGATTGGACCTCATCGATGATTGTTCGCCGGGATTAACCGGCTGGATTAGCAATGTCGAGACAGATGCTGACGGTGATGGATGCCAGGATGAGGGAGAAGATTCTGATGATGACAATGATGGCGTTGAAGATACCGACGACTCATTCCCTCAAAATAATCTAGAGTGGGAGGATACCGACGGAGATGGACTCGGAAATAATGAGGACCCTGATGATGATGGCGATGGTTGGAGTGATGCGACCGAAGAGATTTGCGATACCGATTCTGAACTCATCGGTGAAGTTCCACTAGATACCGATGAGGATGGAATCTGCGATAAGTCCGATACCGATGATGATAATGACGGATATCCAGACATCTCTGATTGGGCTAAACTCGATGCTATGGAATGGGTCGATACCGATGGAGACGGTATCGGAAATAATGCTGACACCGATGATGACGATGATGGTTGGTCGGATGAGAAAGAAATCCTGGAAGGCACAAACCCCCTTTGGGGAGATAGCGATAATGATGGGGTGCTCGACCCAGAGGATACATTCCCCAACGATATTCATGAGACTCTTGATGATGATGGGGACGGGGTCGGGAATAACCAAGATTCTCACCCTAATAATGCTCGATACCAGACAACATTCGACTTATTGATTGATATTATGGCAGGAATTGCAGCTCTTGTCGTGATTGGTGCTGCTGCAGTATTCGGCCTGCGCCAGAAATCAGAAGATAGTGAAGAGGAGGATCCCACTCCTGAGTCTCAAGGTCATGTTGGAGTTGGGATAGGTGAATTAGAACCGATGGAGGTGGCAGGAGTTTCAACGATATCTGATTCAGCAACTGAATCAGGTTTCAGCGATGCTGATGTTGCATCTGAGGCTGACCCGATTTTACAGTACACACAAGAACCGGTTGCAGAACCTGAACCTGAACCTGAACCTGAACCGACTCGGGAATTCGATGTAGGAAGCATGGAAGGTCTAGATGATTTGTTATCGGAATTACCGGCCCCGCCAAAACTGGTTATCGCACCGCCCGCGGGTACGCCGATTAACGCAAATGGTCAACAGGTATGGAAGGATGAAACTGGGCAGGTTTGGTGCATGAATATGGATGGAACCATCCTCAAACATGATGCTGCAACTGGCGGATGGATTACTTACCATAACTGAAATAACAAGTAAGAATCCTCGCAAATACAGGGTAACCTCCACTGTCGGCTCAGTCATAGGCTAGGCTAGCATTGATAGACAAACACTCAATGCGCTTATCCTGTGGTGACGGTATGAGTGAGAATAAGCCAACAAATGAGATGATACTAACAATTGAAGCAAGCGCACATTGTGACGGGCCTTGCGGAGTCTATGACCCAGCGAGTGCGCGTATCGCTGCAGAGGCTGTACAATCTATGACTCTGAAAATGGTCGCACTGATGAATGATGAAGCGATGGCGAACCCACAAAATGTGATGACATTGAATCGCTATTCATCAATCAAGGAAGAAGAATCACAAAAGTGTAAGGATGAACTTCTAATTCTATGGACTGATTTCTTCAAGCCTCAACACCTCGATGCAAATCCTGATTTGCATGATACTTTTTGGCAGGCTGCAAAACTTTGCTCAGCCTGTAAGGTCGAAGTTTCTGAGCAACATGCTCAGGAATTGATGGACGCAGTCGAAGCGATTCACCACATATTCTGGACCGCGAAAGGTCGGGAAGTTCCATGGATTCGCGCTTCCTGAATGTAGTAGTTAACGGCGACTCTATGTGGCCGACTTTAGCGAATGGTGCCTCCGTTCAATTCGAGGTGGTCGATAAGACTGTTGACGATGGACTGAAAGTGGGACAAATTGTTTTGCTCGACCATCCGTTCCGGTCTGAACTGCGAATTATCAAACGAATTCAAACAATTTCGAATGGAAAGGCCTTTCTCACCGGAGATAACCCTGACCCTACGGCGAGCGAAGATTCTCATAATTTTGGCAAGGTTGATATTTCAGAAATTTTTGCAGTTCTCTCACAAAATTGAGCATCAATTGAATTTCTAAGTATCCCTCAGAACTGAATAACGTTTGCGCCCCAAGCAAGGCCGCCACCGAATGCGGCGGTGACCACCAGATCACCTTCTTTGATGAGTCCCTCATCCATCGCTTCGCGCATAGCGATAGGCACACTCGCACCAGCAGTATTGCCATACTTGTGCAAATTCGTAAAAGTCTTAGACATCGGCAGACCTAGATTTCCCATTCCAGTTTTGATGATGTTGATATTGGCTTGATGGGGGATTACGAAATCGACATCCTCGATTGTCTTGCCAACCCGAGCCAAAGCCCCGTGAACAGCCTGTGGAAACGCCTCGATTGCAAAATTCCAAACCGCACGGCCGTCCATGTGGAAATATTGCATCCCCTCCTCAAAATTCTCGCTCGGAATTGGCACACGAGTCCCCCCGGCGGGGATCTCGATAACCGATGAGCCTGAACCGTCACTCATCATCCAGGAGCCAAGAACTCCCTTGCCCTCGGGCACTTTACTCAGAACTGCAGCTCCCGCTCCATCACCAAACAGAACGCAAGTGGTTCGGTCTTTCCAATTCAAAATTCGTGAATAAATCTCTGAGCCGACAACCAAAACATTGTCGTAACCGGGAGTGCCAACGTAGCGAGCACCGATATCCAATGCATGGACCCAACCGGCGCAGACCGCGTTAATGTCGAAAGCGCCACAATCAACACAGCCCAACTTATGCTGAACAATGCCAGCAGTAGAAGAGAGCGGAACGTCAGGAGAAGAGGTAGCGAGAATCAACAAATCGATGTCGGAAGCAACCAAGCCTGCATCATCAAGAGCGCGGTTGCAAGCCTCTACCGCTAAGTCTGAAGTGTTCGTATCTTTATCGGCAATTCGGCGATGTTTCATCCCTGTTTTCGTGGTGATCCACTCATCACTAGTCTCGATAATCGCCTCCCAATCAGCATTGCTCATTTCGTTCGGCGGCACATACGCGCCAAGTCCAATGATGCCTACCGAAACCATGTTCTCAAGCTCATTGCGGGCGTGTTTCTCTTTCAGTTGTTCCGACGAAACATTATTTTATTCTGCAATTTATTCAGTCGTGCTTGAGGCAGATGTTCATCGCCTCTGAGAAAAAGCCCAAACTCCAGCGGCCTCCCTCTCTGCCTACGCCGCTGTCCTTGACACCGCCAAACGGTACTCTGAGATCGCGGTGTAACCATGTGTTGACCCATACCATTCCTGTGTGGATATTCTCGGCGACGCGACGACCCTTGTCTAAGTCGCCGACCCAGACGCTTCCAGCCAATCCGTAGCGCGTACCATTTGCGATAGCTACAGCCTCATCCTCAGTCTCAAATTTGTGGAGTGTTACAACGGGCCCGAAGATTTCCTCAGTTGAGCAGCGTGCATCGGGTGCAAGTCCTTCAATCACTGTCGGAGAAAGCCAATTTCCATGTTCAAACTCACTCGGCAAGCAGGGTCGACCACCGGTCAACGTAGTTCCCCCTTCTTCCTTCGCAAGTGCGACATAGGACTCAACTTTTTCCAAGTGGTCTGCCGAAATAAGTGCGCCCAGTTCGGTGGTTTCATCGCTTGGATCACCGATTTTCATCGATTCTACTGTGTCGACGAATTTTGTCACAAATTCGTCGTAAATTCCTGATTGAATTAGAATGCGTGAGCCACATAAGCAGACTTGGCCTGAGTTGAGGAAACTCGCGCGGACGACGCCTGCAACCGTTTCTTCGAGGTTGCAATCGTCGAAGATTATGCTGGCATTTTTGCCACCAAGTTCTAAACTGAGCTTCTTGAATTGTGGTGCGGCGACTTCAGCAACTTTTGCTCCAGTAGCAGTCCCGCCAGTGAATGATACCAAATCAACATCCGTGTGAGAGGTAAGAGGTCCTCCCGCTCCAGCACCGTCTCCGTGAACGAGGTTAACTACGCCTGCTGGAAGACCTATTTCGTCCAGTGTTTCCATTAGCAAATTTGCCGTCATCGGAGTTAATTCAGAGGGTTTGCAAACTACTGTATTTCCCATGCCGATGGCCGGTGCAACCTTCCAACTCAATAAGTAGAGCGGAAGGTTCCAGGGTGTGATTAGGGCAGCCACACCAACTGGATTTGAGATGACAATATTTGTCGCATCGTCCATCTCGAAGTGCTCTTCTGCCTCTGTTTCCTTTTCGCGAATCAAGCCAGCAAAAAATCGGAAATTAGCGACTGATCGATAAGCGTCAACAGCACGGGCGAGCGAGATAGGTTTGCCGGTATCACGGCTTTCCAATGCAGCGATTTCTTCATATTTCACTTCGAGAGCATTGGCGATTTTTTCAAGCCAATCTGCTCGCTCGCCAAAACTTAGTCCGCCCCACTCAGCCTGAGCATCTCGCGCAGCAGAAACTGCCGCATCGACATCATCTGTGCCGGACAGTGGAACCCTTGCGAAGCGGTAGCCGGTCGCGGGTTCAAGCACATTCAACCAATTATCATTTGAGTGAGGAACAAACTTACCGTTCACATAATTTTCAAGGTCGAGCGGAGTCACTCCTTCACGGTCCCGCTCGCAAGGAATGCAGCCCGATTCACAGCACTTTTCAGGCTCCAATATCATTCCTCCAAATTACCTTCATTTGAGTAAGGGTCTGTATGTGTTCGAGAGGTGACATATTCGGAATAATCGAGAGAGAAACGGTCGCGGTCAGGATCCCATTCATCCCAAGTTACAACCTTTTCAAGTTCATTTTGGTAGCTGTCTGGAACAATTCCCGGGACGATAAACGCCTTTTGCCTGTGTAGCGGATATGGGTTGCGAAGTTGTATCCCCAATACCCCTAATACAGCACGTGCCACATACCATGTTGCCTGAGAATTCCAGCCGTGTGCAATCTTGATTACAATTCCCAAACCTTTGGGCCAATCAGGATGATCAATCGCTAATCCAAGCAGACCATCCGCACCTTCTTTTGCGATCAATTTTCCTTCTCCTGCTTTCAGGCAGGTTGAGTCGAGTCGATTGAAACCACCGATTAGGTCAGGATGCTTATTCATAGCCTCCCAAATCCAATCTTCATCTCGCTTCGTTGCTAATCCTGCAAACATAACTGCAAGTTCGTCGACGGTGTTTGAGACGGTAGGGAAACCGCAGCCATCTTTGGCAACACGGAGTGGTTCCCAGTCAGGCTTGTGCATATAGTTGCGTAAAGTAT
>Ga0302120_10001344_pt1 | contig 11566 bp, 10 predicted proteins | sample AG5_Bottom_MG_FD_203118 | JGI IMG/M metagenome (GOLD analysis project Ga0302120, IMG submission 203118) | Marine microbial communities from Western Arctic Ocean, Canada - AG5_Bottom | ecosystem: Environmental > Aquatic > Marine > Oceanic | place: Canada: Western Arctic Ocean | collected 2017-10-01 | reverse complement strand
AAAGGTTCGATCCAGATTTGACTGCCTAAAAATTGCCATTTAATAAAATTCCTATCTATCGCAGTTTGCATAACAGCTCTTTGATTGTCAATCCATAATGTGATGCTATCCAAATGCATTGGCCCCTGCCGCATTGCCTGCCAGCGACATGCTAAATGATTGGCAAATAAGGTGTCGGACATAAACCTCTGCCACCACATAGGCATCGACTCTAAATCTTCACAATCAATTTGATTTTGCAGATAGGTCCAGCCAGTGTAGTCATGACTGGAACAAACTGTAGACAACCCGTAGGTCTGATCGAAATCCCAGATGGGGCCCGCTACAAGCTTCCCACCTTTACTTTCTTTATCCTTATGCAAATAGGAGCTGAGCTTATACCCATCGGAATTCTTGCTAAATTCATTAATCAACAGAAAATCAACGAATGATGTCAGGTCTATATAATGATCGTATCGGATCCCGACAGTATTAATATATGTAGCGCTAAATAAGGCTTCTTCAAAAACATCCATGTACCCTTTTATATACGCCGATTGAGCCGGAAGTATGTTTGAAGCCTTGGGGTAATACCATTGAAAAAACATTGGATTTCCACCCTGAGCATTCATGTTAGATTCGAATCCCTGCGGATTGTCAAGCCAGTCGATGCGCAAGACATAGCCCCCCGTGAGGGAATCACCAGCCAAATCATCGCTATCCAGTTTGGCAATATCGACCCTATTCTTATCCCGTTTCAGCTTTTCAGTGAGGATATAAACACCACGGTAATCACCGTCCAGCACCACTTCTACATAACGGTAACGGGATGCGTAGTGCCCCATTCGTTGTGATAAATAAAAGCTCATAGGCATCCGCAGTTGCGTCTTGTCAATCACCATCGCGTGCAGGATCCAATCTTCCTCCCTGGGCATACCCAGAAGCGTGACGCTCGTATCTGCCCCTGTACTGGTATGGAGCTCAATAGAGTATGTCTTCTTGTCGAACCCCTGAGTGGAGTTGCCTCTAAACTCTATACCTATTGCTCCATTGTACCCGTTCCATGGATCGGTCACGTTGTTTACTCCTGACGGATTATCAATAATACCCATAGTTATTTCGACCTTGGGCTCATCATTAATAATCGCTCCGCCCGTATTAAGAACTACGATAGGCAAGTTGGAAGTCGTGAAAGTTTGGCAAAAGGCAATGCCCGACTGAAGGAACAATGTAAATGCGAGAATTTTTCGCATGTTAGAAGGTCAGCTCAGTTAATAATTTGGTTACGCATGGCACTAATCGTTGACTTCAAATTCTTTATCTTTTCACCCTCCACGTCAACAGAATCTACCAGCTGATCATATGCGCCTTTTACTAATACTAGCTGTTCGATGAGTGAAGCTACGTCAGTATCATCTTGATATTCGATCAGAAAAGTAATTAAGTTGCCTATGTGCAGCTGCTGCTTATATACCTCTTCCTTTAGGTGCTCCATCACCAGACCTGCCTCGGCATCATCGATCATAACCAATACAATGTGTTGGGTTTGCATCCATCCACCAGTAATGATATACCCGGCTGTCTTTTGCTGATCATTGGACCGCAAATACTTATCCAATGCCTTATAAGCATCATTGATGAGAACCTTTGCTGAATCTGTATTGCCCACATTATCAATTAACCGCTCATTGACCACTTGATCAAGTACGGCGCCAAAGCCAAGATCCTCTGCCAAAGTGCGTGATACTGCATAATACTTGAGTGCTTTCTGATTGTCTACATTCAACAGCGCATATCCAAAATCAGCCATATACACCCCGAAATTCATTGCCTTACTGGCCTCTACCAGATACTTAGCTCTGTTCTCAAGTGGATTACTAAGGGTGTTAAGATACGGAGCACCTGACTCCCGCAGCAGTTCGTAAGTAGCCAGAGGTGAAGGAATATTGGCAATAAGGGTGTGGAACTTAAAATCTATTACCTCACTAGCATGCTCAAGAGGCATTTCCTCAATAGGCATCACCTCCTCCACCTGCACGTCTGGCCCTCCACATCCAAGGACACTCAGCAGTAAACTTATTGAAAGAACTAAAAGATATTTTCTCATAAAACCTTAATTTGTATAGATTCAAATATAGGCAAATTGAGAACAATTGTTCAGACACTGCTAATAATCGTAGTTGTCAATAATCCGCAATATAGATCGCACAAACAATTGTACTTTTTAGGGATGCTGCCAGCACCTGCCCGAAGTGTTTTTTGTCTGGCGTTTACAGCGGGTACCAGAGCGTGTTGTAGCACTGCAACGCATGGCTGTCGCGTTCTTGCCTGGCTTGATCGGCATGACTGATCCAGGAACCTGACTCTGATGAACGTGGCAATATTCATTCTCATTCTTTGTGCGGTTGCGGCATCGTTCTCCTGTAGAAGAAGCCCTGGCTCTACATTGTTCCGAGTTAGCTGCTTTGTGATTATTAGAGAAATTCAACGGCTTAAACTGCCACCTGCTGAGATCTTTACGGGATTCCAGCAATTCCTCCAAGTCATCAGGAAGTTCCGGGAAAAAATCTATTCCCGTTATATGCTCCACATAATCAATCGTCACATTATAAGCATTGAGTTGCTGCTGCCCTTTTTCATTGGGCAAAATGAATGCTACCGCCTTAACTTCCGGCGCAGTATAATCCAAAATAATCTTATAATACCTAGTAGGTACAGTAACTTCATTGCCACCGATTCTGCCAAGGGCCTCCCCTGAGAGTATGGGGCCCGTTATTACATACACGTGCTCATTCTGAACTGCCCATTGCCGTACATGCTCTTCCAGGCTCTTCCATATACCACGATTAAAACCAGGTACTTGTGGACTCATATTGCTCATTAAAAAGCTTTCAGACATGGCTTTAGCACTGAATTTCATATCTCCGGCAGGCACCAAATGGCCCCGATCATAGCCAGAACCTTTATAATCAGACAATTCCGCCGAGCCCGTGACTACATTGGGATCAATGCGAAAGTCATTGGATCGCCCCTTTGTTCCTCCCGTAGCAGTCTTGCTGAGCTCATATGCCACCCACTCCGCCTGCTCGTGAGCTTCAACGTATGAGAGCGTATAAAAACTGTGCTCTACAATTAACCCGGAGCTAGAGGAAGGCAGGTAGTTAAAAGTCTGTGCCCATCCCCATAGGGAGATTGACAGTGTGAACAATAATGAACAAATACGTAACATCATCTAATCTATAACTCACTCAAAAGTAATGAGCTAAGGCAGCTTCTTAACCGCAGAAATAATAACTTTCAAACATGGAATTGTGGAATGATAGGCGAGGACAGTACAGATTAACAGGAGGGCTATAAACTTCATGATTCTATCTTGTTGAGATTGCAGAATGGAAAATAAAGCATCTCCTAAATGATATAAATAGGATGTATCTACCCATTTACGGCAGATTTCTGACTATTGAAAATGATGAAACAACTTTTATAATACATGCTCTAAGCAGAATGCTTAAAAATATTTGTTGCAAATTTAACATGTAATAATACAGGGCCATGGACGGTATCATTCCTATACACAACTTCACGGAGGATAATGAAGACAGTGAGTCCTTCAAGTTGATTGCCCTGGAATCAAGAACAGGTTACGATACTTCCATCCCACACCGGCATAATTATTACGAAATCTTCCTTTTTGAAAAGGGCGGTGGTGAGCACGAAATAGACTTTAATTCTATCCTTATTAAGGACAGAAGCATTCACTTCGTGTCACCAGGACAAGTACACAAGGTAAAGCGGGAGCCAGAATCTTACGGAAGGCTAATATTATTTAGCAGAAACTTTTTCTATTCCAATAGCCTCAAAAAAAACAGTCTGTTCGATATACCGTTTTTGAACAACAACTTCTCTGAACCAATTATTAATCTCAACGAGCCTGATTATGCCTTGATTTTAGGTATAATAGACAATATGGAGACGGAACATGAGCATGAACAGGAACATCATAAAGAAGCCATTCAATCTTACCTGAATTTATTACTGCTTAATTGCAAAAGATTATTTGACAAAAAACTGGATGATCATGATCTCTACAATAAGACCTATCAGGAGTTCAGGTGCCTGCTTGAAAATGAATTCGAAAAGAGCCGCCAGGTTAGCGACTATGCAAGAAGACTTGGTATTACTGCAAAACAGCTGAGTATTCTCACCAAGAAGACAACAGGCAAGACAGCAATGGAAATGATCCACGATAGAATTATTTTGGAGGCCAAACGCTTGCTTAAGTACTCGGACTACAGTATCAAGGAAATTGCTTTCTTTTTGAATTTTGACGATCCTTCTCACTTTGGAAAGTTCTTCAGAAGCAAGGAAGACCTCACTCCAAAAGAATATAGAATAGGCACTGAATCTTAGAACATCTTTTTGACAATCAACAAGGACTTAATACGTTCAGCATTACAACAGGATCACGGCAATGAACTAGAAGGAGACACCAGGCCAAGGTGCAAGCAAATCAATCCAAATCGATTATGAGAAACAGCGTTTATATTATCATGGTGTTGGCGTTAAGCCAGCTAACCCTTTTAGCACAAGAGCCACAAGCAGTTTTAGAGCAGTATCTTGAACATATTGCCAATAAATCATACGCCGAAGCTACCATGCTGCAAACAGAGAAAGCAACAATAAGTATGGCCATGTCAGCGACGCAGTTTGAGCAGTCCAAAGGCCTGGAAAAGGAAGCCGCCATGCATCACTTGATGGATCAGTATGCCAACCATTATGAAAAGATACTGGATGCATTGGAAATGGAGGAGGAAGCAATGATAAGAGCGAAGTATACATCAGGTTCCAGTCAGACATTTTACCTGGTCAGAACCGGAGATAAGTGGTACCTCGCAGCACCCAAAGAAGTAGAGCAGACCGGTGGCTACTACATATCCTGTATGGACGGAGGAGGAGAAGTGATCCTTGCCCAATCTGAGAGAAGCCCTGATCAGACCTTCAGAGGGGAGCACCTCAATATATCCTATGTGCTCGCCGCTAAAGAAGTGGACATGCTAAAAAAGGACTCGTACGCATATATGATAATGGCTGGGAAACGCATGTCTCTGACTTTTGTAAAAGTGCCAGAGGGATCCGAACATGCCATGGAAGTAGAGAAAATTGAAGGCTTAATAAAACGGGCGGAACTTATCCAACGGAGTTCTTCTTTTACCTTATACCGTTTTGACGGCACATTCCATGGCGAAAGATTTGATTCGGGGAAGTTCTCGGTATCCTACGAAATAGCCAGGTAGTTACGTTTAAGTCCCACATGCTCATTACATCGCGGATTTCCTCTTGCAATTCTTAACCTTGCGTTGGCCTAATTAGAGATGTCGTGTTCACTCCTAAAATGCTCTGGAAGTTACTTGTCTGGAAAGTTGCTTGATTCAATATACAGCATACACTAAGTTTCAAAGTTTAATTTAGCTCTCCTGTTGGTTTGGGTATTTTTGGCCTCACCACATTAGGAGGTGACAAGATGTAAATAGATAGAATTATCCAGCTTTTCATATTTTTGGCGTAATTTGTCTGGCATATGGAAGATTATTTACTTGAAGGAACCGAGGAAACTCCAAGGATACACCTGCAACTGAACGGAGAGCTCAGCTTTAAGGGACATTCATATCCGGAAGATGCACTAGAGTTTTACTTACCTATCCTGAACTGGCTAAAGGAATACAAGAACAGCATGGCGGAAGCAACCACCGCAACCTTCAACATGACCTACTTCAATTCTTCTTCTACAATACTTTTACTAAAGATACTCACCTCATTAGTTGCCATGCATAAATCTGGTCGTGCAGTTCGGGTTGTTTGGATGCATGAAAAGGGCGACACGCTCATGGAGGAAAAGGCCGAAGAGATGGGCTCCATGGTTGATCTGCCATTTGAAATAAAGGTGGTGTAGCTTTAATCTCGGATATTGAGGGACCCCTACATGTTAAAACCAGTCACATGATAGGCAACTTCCGTTTGTATAGTGCTATTTTTTCACCTTCACCTTCTTATCTTTTACAACTTTTGCCTTTGGTGGTTTTCTGATACAAAAATTCTCCTTAAAGTTAGCGGCAGTGACTTTATTGGCATTTTTTCAACAACACTTCTTGCAGGTTTTTACAACTTCAACTTGGGAAGTGTCTTCTTAGAAGAGTTAAAGTATTTTGACTGAGCTATTGTGGTATTATAACTGAAAGTTCCCAGCCCAATGAATAGCAAAATTCATATCTAGTTTTTTCAAAGTGCGCAATTTTAGCATTGATTTTGACACAAACTACTAAGAGCGGTTTAATGAACCATCAACTTGCCTCTATCCTCAGATTTAGGGCCGGTTAGCACGTACAAGTAGGTTCCTGGTTTCAACATATCTGCTGATATCGTTGCTGAATCCTCACTGGTCCAAATCTCTTTGTTCAATCTACCTGTCATATCATAAATCCGCATGCAGAATAGCTCGTTATCAGTATTGTTGAACATCAGTGTTGATAGATTATTAAATGGATTTGGGGACAGCACAGCGCTAAGAGGGTCTCGGCACACCTGTTCTATCCCAACGGAGGGGTTGTATGGCACTGTAACAGAACGATACATGACCACACCTGAGTCATTGTCTTTCCACACAATGTGAAAGGTCCCGTCTGCGTAAGCGATATCAGGGCTTTGCTGTAGTCCATCAGTATCGATATTGGCTGTATCAATATTATCCACCATCCCAGCTGCTCCTGAGTTGGAAGTGGTGAAGTATACATCAGAATCCCCAAACTCTGTATGCTGCCACACTGCAGCAAGGACATCATCTCCCCCAGCCAACCGCACGTAATTGGCTTGAGCTGTAACCGGATCAGCTGTTTGAAGCATAGATTGAAAGTCAACATTAAAATTGCTGGCCAGGTCCGCTTCCGAAACATAAACCTTAGCCTTGCCACTTCCCGCACTCATATACACAGTTGTGAGTTCATCGCCCATGAGCACCGCATCAGGGCCCGTCGATGGACAAGCAAAAATTATCCATTCTGAAGTGTCTATGTTACCCACTGATGTAAATGTGTTGCCACCATCTTCTGATACCGATGCCCATGTCTCACGCAAGTCAGCCCAATTATTTCTAAAAGCAAGGACCTGTCTCTGACCTTGTACTTGGATGTTCGCCGGGCAACAATCGCAGACCTCATCGGGCGCCAGTGCAGTAGCAGCAACATCTCCATTAAAGGTCAATCCTCCATCAGAAGAATTGGCAACATGGTACTGTGGATCCAACCAATTCATGTCAAATTTCATATACGCAAATACAGGGTTTCCTCCAGCAGCAATAGCCACAGTTGGAAAGCGCGTCAGGCTATCCGGACTAATATCGATTCTGACCGTGTCATCATAGGTTTGCCCTGCGTCAACTGACCGCACTGAGTACACACCGTGCTGATCCTCGGGAATGATCTTCAAGCCTATAAATACAGTATCCCCCGAAGCAGCAATCTCTGGTCCAGCCCAATATGAAGTAAATGCATTTGAATTTAGGGAGTGCACCCTAACTGGTGTATCAAATCCGCTCCCGTTCCAAATGGCTGTGTACACCGCATTATTGACATCATCACCCCATAAGACAATTGGCGTATTATCTGTCATGAGAGCAATCCTGGGACGGACATTGTTGTACCCCGTACCTGATACATCGAATTGAGTAGACCAGATTTGGGCTTGTACAAGGATACTGCCACAGAACAATAAACCAAAGATGCCAAACAGCTTCTTTACCACACTATATTTTGGGTCTACCCCCCTCTTAACTGACATATGTTCAAAGATAAGCTATTGCTGATTAATGAATGAGCATTATTTTGTCCCTGCGTATGATGCCGGCTCCATTGGCAACTTCTATTAGGTAATACCCGGATTGAAGATCGCGCACATCCCAACGCATACGACCATTATTGGCCTTACTCTTTTTGAGCAGTGCCCCATGGATATTGTATAAGGACACCAAAACGGTTTCGTGGTATGACCTTGACAGATCGAGGTGGACAAAACCCTCACCAGGGTTGGGGTATATGCGCAATGCCAATTTCCCTCCTAAGTCCTCCTCAATCCAGGTGACTATGTCACAAGTATCTATCTTGTTTCGAATTTCAGCCATGCCTATGGAAGGAGTAACGCCCCAGAAAATACTTGTGTCTGTACATACAACTGCGTAGTTCGGCCAAGAAAAAAATGGAAACCAGAGCATGTATAAATTCGTGATTGTATTGCCGTTTCCCTCGGTACCGCCAGTTGGATAGGTAACACCATAGGCACTATCAAATACGGCGAGCGCAGAATTGTTGTCCCTATCGCTGATGCCCAGTACTACAAGGTCCCCTGCACCTGAACCATAATCCTGAAAAATTGCTTCTATCTCAGGAGTGTAAGTTTGACAAGGGACACAGGATGCAAAGAAGAAATCCAGAAGAACAGTATTACCCTTCTCCAACTCACTGTATAGATTCCAGGCGATACTATCCTGATCATACAGTGTAAAATCAGGAGGTGCCTGAGCGAGTGCGTGCCATATATTGCTAATAACCAGCGTTAGTACCAATAGGATTCTCATACAGTAAAGATAGGAACATTTGGACAAGTGAATGGGGTACTATGCCGATCATTACTTATGCACTAACACAGCAGTAACAGAATTGATATCCACCTGTTTTGTATGCGTTCAACCTTCGATTGGGACAGGCTTCCGGTCCTCATTCACCTTCACGTAGGTGAATTCTCCTTCCGTAACCAGTATTATTTTATCCTTATCAAATTCCCTGTTTACCCAGGCCTCTATATGTACAGTAACTGATGTGCGTCCTTGTTTCACGAGATTGACATAACAACAAAGTGTATCTGCAATGAACACAGGAAGCCTGAACTGGGTCGAATCAACCGCAACAGTGACCACTCTTCCCATTACTATCTGTTTACAGAACACCCCTCCTGCTACATCCATCTGACTAAGAATCCATCCGCCAAATACATCCCCTGAAGGATTGGTGTCCTTAGGCATCGCCTGAACCCTGATAGTAAGTTCTCCCCTTGGTGTTTTTGCCATTTAGTAGTCGGTAGTTGATGGACTAAAGTACTGAATTTCAGACTATGTCCCTTAAAGAATACACCCAATCGTTATAAAGCAAATGATTCGCTCCAGTCAACTCACCAACTTAACCCGGCATGACTGACCAAGGTGCACTTAATGGGATCCCTGAACCTTCAGAAAAATGTCAAAGATGTTGATCCGCCTAGTGTTGATGCCCCCCAGGCCCATGAACGTGGCCGTGGCTGATCTCCTCTTCAGTAGCATCACGAATATCAGTGATCTCTACATCAAAGTGCAAAGTTTCCCCGGCAAGTGGATGGTTTAGATCAATAGTAACCTCCTTCTTTCCTATATCTGTAACGGTAGCGACTTGTATTCCCTCGTCAGTTTCTGCCTGCACCTTAATCCCAACAGACAAATCGTCCATCCCCTTAAAAGCTTCCTTTGGCACCTTCTGCACCATACTTGCATTCTGATCACCATATCCTTCTTCAGGTTTTACCACTACGGACAGCTTTTCCCCCACCTTCTTTCCTGCTATAGCCTTGAACAGGCCAGGAATGATAGATCCTTCTGCATGTAAATAAGTAAGAGGGTCCTTGCCATCTGAAGTATCTAACACCTCCTGCGCATCGTTTTTTAATGTGTAATGTATCTGAACTACTTTATTATCTTCAATTTCCATGGTTCTGTGTTTATTGGTCCTTGTCTCTAGAATCATATTCAAAATCTGCGTCGGTGACCTCATCCTCAGCAGAGTTTTCACTTTCACTACCGGCACTGGCAACATCCTGCATAGTCTCTTCTTCTTTCCTGTTCACTTCCTCATTTGGATTATACAACTTTTTTCCTGCAGGTGGCTTCGACTTGTAAAAGTATTTTTTTAAACCCGCACCTAAAGCCACCAATCCAACAGCAATCGGCTTCCAGAATTTCGCCAAAGCTAACCCGATCACCTTAAAAAACTTCAAGAAAACAGCCAAAAACCCCACTTTAGCCAGCACCTTTCCTGCTATCAATCCCCCAATTCCGTACGCAGCGATCTCATCAATATCGGGGTCAAAATCTGCGTAGGTATTTCCCTCGTTAAACTCTACGCTTTCCAGAATTTGCCCCACATCTTTCTGAACAAGAGGCAGCACCGCCATGTCACCAATTGCATTTAGGTTCAGATACCCACGCCTTCCTAAAATTCTAATGTTGTAATTCAACGTGTTCGTCTCCGATTCTGAAAACCTGAGTTCCTTGGCCCAATGAAGCTTCTTATTGCCATCATCATAAAATGGCGGAGATGCCCAACCGATCAATTTCATGGACCCATATCCCGCTGCTAACCTTGCTGAGCTGTTGTCCAAAACATCCTGCTGCATGGTCTCAAGCAGCTCATCATAGTCCAGGTCTTTAGCATCTGCATCATTAATATAACCCTCTTCTGAATAGGTAATCGATACCACATAAGTGAAATCGTCACTCATAGGCGTTATCCCCCTGGGTAACAACATCCCAATTACCTCACTTGGCGGATTCCCCCACAATTGTGACAGGACAAATTCACTTTGCTCGGAGTTCATGAACCTATACCCATCAGGTACATCTAACGTGGCAAGGCCATTTTGAAGGTCGATCGTACCCATCCTGTACTCAAAACTTGCTTCAATACTGTCAATAATGTGCCGATAACGATCGTCATCACTGCTACTGGCTGAATCTGCTTCCTGCCCGTGTATGGGAAGCCAGCATAAAAAACCAAGAAATAGGATCAGGAACTTTTTCATCAATTAACGTCGAAAAGCCGGGAACTAGCGGTGAATATCCTGCGAAAATATAAGAATAAAGCTTAAAACCTTTTCTTTTCCAAACTATAGTGTGGCTGTTTCTTGCTTGCAATTCGTATTTTTTACTTGATCTCGTGGTTTCTATCTTGAATAACGACAAGTTCTGTACCAAGAAGGAAGCATCCAAAATAGCAGTACTGTAATAAATTCGGCGCTTGACGAGTTATGCATATATGGCTCAACGTTGTTTCTCAAATCATTTACACATGTATTTTTCGCTTATCCTCCTTGTGACTTTCACGCTTAGTTGCATTCATCCGCCAGAGGATCACTCGGTGCTCAATGCCCAGAAAGCACAGGACCACACCGATTCCACCCAACAGGAAATACCTGAGCCCATAGTGGCTTCTGAGATAGGCGGCATTCCCACGCCAGCAGGATATCAACGAACCCCAACCAGTCAAAATTCTTTCGGCCAGTATTTACGTTCTGTTGCATTAAGGACGGATAACGATACGGTGTTCCAGCACGACGGAGAACCCAAATCCCGACAGGATGTACACCACGCTATCCTCACCATTGACGTAGGCACCCGGGACCTTCAACAATGTGCGGATGCATGCATGCGGCTAAGGGGAGAATACCTCTTTGCACAAAAGCGCTATGATGAAATACATTTCAACTTTCTCCGTGATAACAAACCCCGTTATTATAA
>Ga0302120_10001343_pt1 | contig 11567 bp, 8 predicted proteins | sample AG5_Bottom_MG_FD_203118 | JGI IMG/M metagenome (GOLD analysis project Ga0302120, IMG submission 203118) | Marine microbial communities from Western Arctic Ocean, Canada - AG5_Bottom | ecosystem: Environmental > Aquatic > Marine > Oceanic | place: Canada: Western Arctic Ocean | collected 2017-10-01 | reverse complement strand
GTTAGGCGGTCATTGTCATAACCGCCCCATAATGATGAACCAGAAGAACAGGCTGCATTGATCATGGCCTCTGTTGGACAATTAATAGTTGACCAACCGGTTTCGATGCTTCCGATCTCAATAATGGCTAAGTCATCCCAGACATCGCCAATAATCCAACCATTTGCATCAGCGCTTCCAAGTGCGCCGAAGGACAAGGATTGGAATACTTCAAGGCCCATGAATGCACGGTCAGAACCTGTTAGGTCTACTGCGTTTAGTGTCATAGCGTCATCCCAGTTACGCCCGTATCCAGTCCAAGTGTCGCCACTTGCATTTGTGTCATAGATACCAGCCCACATGAAATCAGTAGGATTGTTTTGGTTTGCTGAGAAGTTTTCGCTACCGCTCTCAAACTCTGAATGGTTTGTTTCTTCGTGCCAACGAGTTGATTGGTCAATGTACTCTTCATAGGACCAAGTACATCCAGTTCCACAGCCTGCTTTATTCTCTGCTGTGTCCCAATCCATTGCGTATACAGTGATATTGGTCGAATTGGCTTCATCAACGATCTTTAATTCAACATCTAAGGTAGCGGATTGACCATTCAGTGTGTCCATTCCGGTATTGGTTACAGTAACATTGAGGTCACGGGTTCCTTCACCCACAATTCCAAAGAATCTGTCAACGGGTGATATGTCCAAGCCAGTGATGGATAAATCTCTATTATCCATTTCAATAACTGAGATTGAATCATATTGACCCTCCCATCCTAAGTTGTCAATCCAATTTCCAAAGTTGTAAGATGTGTGTCCAACAACGATATCTGGGGCCGAACCTACTGCACCTGCAAGTTGGCCTACCTCAGCCATACTTGGTCTGCGGCCTGCCTCATATGATAGAGGACTTACGTGGCCTCCAGCACCATCTGACAGTGTAACCTGTACAGTTGTTGGGAAGTTAAGCCAGAAATTAGAGGTTGTACCTCCGGCAGAGTCGGTAGTGTTTTGTTGATATGCAACGGTTGGATTAATGAAATCTGGTTCATTGTCACCATTCAAATCAGCAACTGTAACAGCATAGGAAATGTATGGTCCAAAGTATGCAAGAGATGGTGCGGACCATGTCCCTACTGCAGATGATACCACATAGGTCACATTTTCGATATTGCCATCATTCAAAACAATAGTATCGGTCACACCGTCACCATCCATATCACCGATGTCAAAACCACTGGAAAATGTAGTTGCCATGTTAATTGTATTTGTATTAACTTGATTTGACCCGTAGGTGTAAGCCGTAGGATAACCAGGGGTGTTTCCTGGCGCCAAACAGTTGAATTCTATGATAGACACGTTATCGTCGTTACCAGGATTTGTTGTTTGGCCAGTGCTGTAATCAACACCTTCAGACCTCAATAAGAATATATCGTCATCAGTACATGTGCCGGTTACACTGGACTGTGATTCGCCCCAATCTCCAATCTCCATAGAGCGGTATGAATTAGCTTTAGCCGATCCAAGTGAAGTAGTAATTGCGGGAGTTGAAGAGGTTATTGGTCCTGCATACGTAACGACTCTTTGTGTATCAATATCGGTCATCAAATCAAGGACATAGACGTCATCATTACCATCTTGATCTGCATCACCAACTGCTAAATCCCATGCCCAGAAGTGAGTAAATCTCGCACCGATAGCCCAGTCATTAACGTTACAGCCTAGGTTTTCGATTATTGTGACGTTCCCTGGGTCACCGGCAGGTGCTCCATTGTCATCAGTTTTGAACGGGTTATTTCTTTGGAAAATTACGATGTCGATGGCGTTGTCGCCTGTAAATTCACCAACTTCTATGAATTGCACATTAGCAAATTCATCCCACTCAGCATCTCGTGATACATTCTTTGAGACCCAAATATCTTGGCGCTCTGAAAAATCACCGTTTCCGTCATTCCACAAGATAGTGATGGTATGGGCTCCGTCAGTAGCCATGGCAATATCATTTGCTCCATCACAATTGAAATCTCCAATTGCGACATCTTGCGGGTCACGCCCAGTTGTATAACTTCGGCTCATTGAAGCACTCGAAGTTGTGGCTAAGGCAGCGGTGGTTGAAAGTAGCATTATCAGCACTAGGAAAGTACTGCGAACTTGGGCCTTCAGTTGCTCTGTTTTGATTGACATCATCATCACTGCTTAGCGCGAGCGCCGCTTCCACTTTAACGCTGTTGCCTCTAAGATTAGTTATTAATGCCCAAAATAAGCCCGCAGTGGCATTTTTGGATAATTTGTAATCATCAATGCACTCAAGTAATTAGTACTGTACTTTTATTAAAATAATCAACCGAATACGATATTATTCTTGAGCGACGAATAGATGTTTCCACATCCTATTTTCAGATACGACCATTTAACCATCTTGGAGAAGGACCCCAACCCACCGCGTCCCCACCATGAATTTTGACCAACTTTCCTGCTGAGAAAAGAGACTCCAACCAAACATCAAGTTCGACTCCTTGGCGGTTACCAAGTTTTGAACTTGCAACCTCTTCGATGACCTCGGTCCTTAGAGCAGTTCCACCATATTCCCTAACCACTATTTCCATCAATTCCCTTAACCAAGCTTCTGCCATTGGATCAACGCTCATCTTCCCTTGTGCCGGCATAGGCTCATCGGTATCATCAAGCATCTCCATCAATTCAATCGGATCTGGTCTTCTTGCACCATCTACACCAATTTTATCTATCTCTTTTTGAAGGTTTAATTCGCCGATTGGTCTGCGAACAATTGGAATACGACTAGGGTCTGGAGTTGGCCCCATGTCCAGTGGTTTATCTTCTAAAGGCGTGTCGTCAATAACAACTTTTTGATGTCCGGTTGACTTTTTTGAATTCGATTTGGAAACTTCAGAGAGATTGGTCGCTTTCACCGCTTCACCGACCGGCATAGTCCATCCCACACCCTCTAATCCAAGTTCACCTACTCTTTCAGCAACCCATTCTGCTTCGCCTTCTAGAGAGACTTGAACCTCAGGGTCATCCGACCTGAATCGGTACCTCACTTGACCGCTTAGCTCTGCCATCAACCAAGGGTGAACCGCCAACATCCTTGAAGGTAGTGTTTTGCAAATCATTACAATTTGTAATGGACTCATTGCTTAGCAAGTTGTCTCAATACTGTGTGCAAGATGCCACCGTTCCGATAATATTCAACTTCTACAGGAGTGTCCAATCTAACTTGTGCATTAAATTCAATTTGAGAACCATCCATTTTTATCGCAGTGATTTTCATTACCTCTAAGGGTTGAACGGAATCTGTAACTGGGATATTGAATAATTCAGACCCATCAAGGCCTAATGAGTCATGAGATTCTCCTTCCATGAAGGTCATCGGCAAAACACCCATACCTACTAAGTTGGAACGGTGAATCCTCTCAAAAGAGGTCGCAATCACCGCTTTAATTCCTAACAAATATGTTCCTTTAGCAGCCCAATCTCTACTTGAGCCAGTACCATATTCCGAACCTGCCAATACGACCTTTGGACCTGCAGTTTGTGCCGCTTCATAGACTGAAGTTATCTCACCTGTTTCATGGTTAAGGGCATAGCCACCTTCTGTACCAGGTGCCATTTGGTTTCTAATTCGGACATTGGCGAATGTTCCTCTCATCATTACCTCATGATTGCCTCGCCTTGAACCAAATGAGTTGAAATCTCCTGCCTCAATACCGCGTTCCATCAACCATTTTCCAGCCGCACCATCGGCTGGGATTGAGCCCGCTGGAGAGATATGATCTGTTGTGATAGAGTCGCCAAGTTTCAGTAATACACGCGCATTTTCAATCGATTGTATAGGTGATGGTTGGTCTCCCAATCCACTGAAGAATGTTGGAAGTCGGATATATGTTGAATCTGCTTGCCAAGGATAAAGTGGGCTTGCTTCGGAAGGTATGCCATCCCATCTCGGTTCATTCATTGCATCAGCATATCGTTGACGGAACATTTCAGGAGTTATCACCGAGAGCGTTTCTGCTATTTCTTCATCGCTTGGCCAAATATCAGAAAGCATCACTGGATCTCCATCACTAGAATATCCAAGTGGCTCTGTAGACATATCAATTTCGAGAGTACCAGCGATTGCATAGGCGACAACAAGTGGAGGGCTTGCCAAATATGAAGCCTTTACTTTGCCATGAACTCTGCCTTCAAAATTTCTATTTCCTGAAATTACTGAACCAACGATTAATTCTTCCTCATCTATTGCTCTTTCAATAGGTGTATCGAGTGGACCAGAGTTTCCAATACAAGTAGTACAGCCATATCCAACGACATTGAATCCCATAGCATTGAGATATTCTTGCAAACCTGCGGCTTGATAATATTCTGTAACAACTCTTGAACCAGGAGCGAGGGAGGTCTTGACCCATGGCTTAACTGTAAGGCCTTTTTGTCGAGCCTTCTTAGCAAGTAAACCCGCGGCCAACATCACACCAGGATTTGATGTGTTGGTACATGAGGTAATGGCTGCGATTACAACGTCTCCATGATTCAAATCAAATATTTCTCCATCCAAATCAACGATGGCTCCTTTCGACAACTCCTCGGTTTCTAAACCGTGACCATGATGGCCTAATTCGTTGGTTAATGAATGCTCAAAGTGTTGCTTCATAGCGCTCAAATCAACTCTATCTTGAGGTCTTTTTGGACCAGCAAGTGCAGGCTGAATAGTAGTCAAGTCCAATTCCACTGTTGAAGTATATGATTTCTCAGGATCTGTAGATGAATACCAAAGTCCCTGCGCTTTAGAATACGCTTCAACACCTTCTATTGCACTCTCTTCTCTTCCTGTCAAGCGCAAATATTCCAATGTTCTTTCATCGACTGGGAAGAAACCACAGGTTGCGCCATATTCTGGAGCCATGTTGGCGATTGTTGCTCTATCTGCAAGAGATAATGCGGTCATTCCTTGGCCGAAGAATTCAACGAACTTTCCAACAACGCCTTTCTTTCTAAGAATCTCTACGATTCTAAGAGTCATATCAGTAGCGGTAACACCTGGATTTAGTTTACCGGTTAAACGAACTCCGACAACGTCTGGTGCTAGCATGTAAATTGGTTGACCAAGCATTACAGCTTCAGCCTCAATTCCTCCAACACCCCAACCAAGAACTCCTAATCCATTGATCATTGTTGTATGAGAATCAGTACCTACGAGTGTATCTGCCAACCAAAATCCATTTTCTTGTCTAGCAACGCTTGCTAAATACTCCAAATTTACTTGGTGAACAATTCCTCTTGATGGTGGTACTGCTTGGAAATCTGCTAAGGATTGTTGGCCCCATTTTAGGAATGTATACCTTTCCATATTTCTGTGATATTCAATATCTAGATTCATCTCCAATGCATTACTATGAGCACCTGAAACATCAACTTGAACCGAATGGTCGATAACAAGGTCAACTGGAACTTGTGGATTGACTTTTTCAGGATCTCCACCCATCTCAACCATCGCATCTCTTAGTGCAGCCAAATCAACCACTGCCGGAACTCCAGTAAAATCTTGAAGAATTACTCTTGATGGTCTAAACGGTATTTCTCCACGTTCTCCATTTGCAGTCCAAGCAGCAATATTCCTAATGTCATCTTCGCTGATCAAGAAGCCATCATTGCCACGCAATGCCCCTTCTAACAGAATACGAATAGAGTATGGTAATGCGCTGGTATCGACACCATTTTCATCAAGTCCAGATAGTGAGTAATATTCTCCACCAACCGAAAGAGTTCGTCGGGCATTGAAGGTGTCAATCATAGCCATATTACATCCGATTAGGAACACATCTATGAACACACCCATCAAAGGTGCTCCAGAAATCAATTGATATTACCAGAATTGATACCAAGGTGTATCTGCAGATGCACCAGCGATTACTGCACTTTCAACTGTTACTGGATATACAGATTTTGGTGAAGCACCAGGATTATTTTGTGACTGATCCGAACAAGAACCATCGTCACTGGCACACTCAACTTGTGAAATCGCATCAATTACTGCAATACCAGTTGTAGCACTTCCATCAATTTCTCCTTTGTAAGCAAAACCAAATGCAGAATAACTACCGTCCAAATTTGTGGCACCTGTTGAATCAACGAGATAGAATTGAGAGCCCGCCGAGTCCTCACTTTGGGAGCGTGCTGCTGCAATGACTCCAGGGCTATGTGTTTCGCCGAATTCAGCTGGAATTACCCAATTTGTCATATCATTCTCACAAGTAGTTGATTCAGCAAAACCTGCATTTGCACAATATCCGAAATATTTGCCTGCGTGACCTCCTGTACCGTCGTCGTTTTCAAAATCGCCACCTTGGATCATGAATCCGTCTACAATACGATGGAAAATTGTCTCATCATAACGACCTGCATCTGTATTCGATCTAAAACTCTCAGCATGCATTGGAGTTTTATCCTCGTACAACTCAATCCAAATTGTACCTGTGTGAGAATTACCAGATGTATCAGTCCAAGAAAGTTCCATTACTACATCTCCAACTGCAACAGATTTTGCAGTATTTGCAAGCGTGATTCCAGCGAGAACCAAAACCAATGCCATTCCCATTGCCGCCATTCCAGCTAATGTTGGAGTTCCATCATTAAGCAGACGAGGGAATGTTGCTTCGGAAAAGCCCAAATCTTGCATTTCATTCAATAGGTTGTTGTAAGATGTGTTTGATTTCTTATCATTTGGCGCATTCTTAACCGATTCTTTCAGCAGTGATGCTGCCTTACGGTACTCGCTTTTATTGCGATTACTTTTTGCGACCGCCCAAGTTGCCTCGCCGGCAATGCGCAGAGTCGTTGGATGTGTTCCGCCAGCATCAATTTGACGTAGTTCCAAAAGAGCGCCTTCGGCTTTTCCTTTAGTGATCAATTTCTCTGCCTTTTGCCATGATTCTGACATATTGTCTTCGGCCATGTTCAATCCCAGATACTAATCGGTTTTGAGTATCACCCCTAAAACAAATGAATTTAAACATAAAAAACGCCCCTCATAAATTGATCAAAATATCGATTCCACATGAGGATTATTGGTTGAGAATCGTATGCTCAAATAGTGAGCGAGCCTCCAACATGTTCAAGGGGTGTATGCGGACCCCAAATGTCAAGAGGCGTGAGTTTCACCGCCGCTAACCTCTCAGGGGACGACCCACAATGGCAACCATTGCAAACGATTTCACAATAAATATCGCTACAGCAAACGGAACAGGTTCTCAAAGCGCGAACCTAATTCTCCTTCAATCATTATTTGAGATGGGAATTCCTGTTTCTGGGAAAAATATGTTCCCATCAAATATTTCTGGACTGCCAACTTGGTATATCGTAAGACTTTCTGATTTGGGATATCAAGCACCCGGTGACAGAACCCACATCCAAGTATTGGTCAACCCTGCAACATGGGATGAGGACTTGGAGTCTCTTGAAACTGGCTCAGTAGTAATTTGGAATTCAGATGCAAAAAAGGAAATGAATAGAGAGGATGTCGTCTCATACCCTGTTCCAATGTCTTCATTGGCACGGAAAATCAATCCAAAAATTGCTAAGTTAGTCACCAATATCGTATATGTTGGTATATTAGCAGAAATGCTTGGCATCGACCAAGTTGCATTAGAATCTGCATTAGGTAAGCAATTCAAAGGAAAGGAAAAAGCGATCGAACTGAATATCACTGCACTGGGATTAGGTCGTGATTACTTCAAAGAAAATCTCTCTAAGCAAGACCCGTATGTGGTTGAGGGAAGAGAACTGAAAACTGCAAAATTCTTTATCGATGGTAATGAAGCGACTGCTTTGGGTTGCCATTTCGGCGGCGTTCAAATGCTTGCTTGGTACCCAATTACTCCATCTTCTGGAATTGCAGAAGCAATTATTGAATATGTCCCTCAACTTAGGACAAATGATGAAGGTGAAGCAACATGTGCTGTGATTCAAGCCGAAGATGAATTGGCTGCTGCTGGTATGGTAATCGGTGCTGGATGGGCTGGTGGTCGTGGAATGACTGCAACCTCAGGCCCTGGTATTTCTCTAATGCAGGAATTCATTGGACTGGCTTATTTCGCAGAAATCCCTTCTGTGTTCTGGGATGTTAACCGCGTTGGACCATCTACTGGACTACCGACTCGTACTCAACAATCTGACATTACAATACTATACGAAGGAAGTCATGGCGACACTCAACATATCGTTTTGATTCCAGGAACAGTTGAGGAATGTTTTGAGTTCGGCTGGAAGGCAATGGATTATTCTGAAAGATTCCAAACCCCTGTATTTGGATTATCTGACCTAGACTTAGGAATGAACCGCTGGGCATGTGAAGGATTTACTTACCCTGAGCAAGATATGGATAGAGGAAAAGTAGTAAGAGATCGTGATGTTTTTGAAGCGTTTGAAGATTTCGGACGTTACCTTGATGTTGATGGCGATGGAATCCCATACCGTACTTTGCCGGGCTCAGGAATGGACCCTGTTCTTTATCGAGGGACCGGCCATAACACCAAGGGAGTTTATTCTGAAAAACCACAGGACTACGTTGCTCTTATGTCTAGATTAAAGAATAAGATAAACGGTGCAAGAGAACTTCTTCCTGCACCACTCCTGCGAGAAGAAACTGAATGTGAAGTTGGTATTATCTATATCGGGAGCATGGAAAATACAATCCAAGAAATTGATGATATTCTTGAAGCGACTGGCCTAAAGGTAAGCCAGTGTCGTGTTCGCGCACTACCGGTGTCAAACCAAGTTGCAGAATTCATTAGACGCCACGAAACTACTATCGTTCTTGAAATCAATCGAGATGGGCAACTGTGGGGAATTCTACGAAAGGAGTTGCCGAATGATTTGGTAACAAAGGTTTATTCTGTTGCTTATTCTGATGGCCAACCGCCACGGGCAAGAATATATTCCGACTTAATAATGGCAAAACTTGAGGAGGTGAAACAATGAGTGATGCACCAAAACGTCCAGCAAAGGTCATAAAACTGAATATGATTAACGAACCAAAAGATTCCTACACTGGTGGGCCTTCATCTCTGTGTCCTGGTTGTGGTCACGATCAAATCTCAAATGTCATTATTGCATCCGCATGGGAAAATGGAATTGAGCCTCACCGTATCGCTAAAATGTCTGGTATTGGATGCTCTTCCAAGACTCCTGCATACTACCTTGGACAATCACATGGATTCAATACAGTTCACGGAAGAATGCCATCTGTAACCACAGGTGCATATACCGTCAACAAAGATTTGCTTTACTTGGGAGTTTCAGGAGACGGTGATTCTGCATCTATTGGTATTGGACAATTGATTCATGCAATTAGACGAAATGTGGACATGGTATACATCTTAGAAAACAATGGAGTTTACGGTTTGACAAAGGGCCAATATTCTGCTACTGCAGACATCGGTTCTAAGAAAAAGAAAGGTACTCCAAATGAGACTCAGCCTATTGATTTGTGCGCACTTGCAATCAACCTTGGTTGTTCATTCGTAGCCCGTTCATTTTCAGGTTCAAAGAAACAACTCAAATCATTGATAAAGGCTGCAATGTCACACAAAGGTTTTGCTTTGATAGATGTTATTTCCCCATGTGTCACATTCAACAATAACGACGAGTCTTTGAAATCTTATGGCTATGTTAAAGATAACAATGTTACACTGCACATTGCCGATTATATTCCAAACCGTGAACCGATGGAAGAAGTTGAAGTCCCTGAAGGACATTATCGTGATATTACTCTTCATGATGGATCAGTTATCCGATTGGAAACAATCTCTGAAGAGCATGATCCAACAAATGCTGTTGCCGCCCTAAGTGCGCTTCACGCTGCTGATGCTGAATCAAAGCACGTCACTGGATTACTCTACTTCGATGGAACCAAACCTTCACTCATAGAAGACTTAGGACTTGTTGAAAGCGCTCTAATAGATGTTCCAGAAAGTGAATTACGACCAAGTCGGGAAATACTGGATAAATTAAATGCAGCATTCTTATCTTGAGGCTACTTTCCGGTTATTTCACGCAAAACAGCCAAATCTCCAATAAAGGAGTAGTGTACATTAGCCATTATGGAAGGCGTAGTCTTGGTAGGCAGAATCGTCCTTATACTAATTCCATTACTAGCATTGCGCACCATTTACAAAAGATTCAAAAGGAAACAGCAAAGGTTAGCTGATATCGCCCATCGTGAGAAATATGGGGGATTCGGAGAAATAGAATCTATTGAAAGAGACGGCTTGATAGTATTGCGTTCAAGGCAAACCCCCGAATTATCAGAAAATGAATATTCAGACTATTTGGAAAGGGACTCCAATAGAGATCAAAACTTCATGGATTTGAGATTGATTTTATCTGACATAATCGATGACATCAATGATGATGAAGATACCGATGATGAACAACGCCGAATGATGGAATTAGATGGCCGCGGTGAATGGATTGGAGAGAATCAAGAAGGACTGGAACAACATTCTGTGCTAGTTGCAGAAGAGGAGATTGGAAGTGGTATTACTATCGCTGAGACTCCAACAGATGATGATATGGATGAGCGCCTTGAGAGAGAAGGTGGCAAATCTGGTGCAGTTCAAGTGACTCTTTCTTGGGATGATTATAACGATTTAGATTTACATTTATTTTGCCCTAATGGTGAACGGATATATTTCAACAACAAAATCAGTGATTGCGGTGGTGTATTGGATGTCGATATGAATGTTAAGCCGGTCAGTAATAACCCCGTTGAGAATATTGTATGGGAGAATATACCTAATCCTGGAAAGTACAAAGTTGGTGTGCATTTTTACAAGCACTTCCGTAAGAAAAAGTCAAAGAAAACCTGTAAATTCCGATTGCGTGTTGTCGTTGATGCCGATAGCAGAGAGTATCAGGGTAGCATAACATACGGCCAAGCCATCCAAATGGTTACAACATTCACAATTCTTCCAAGAGCGATAAAGGAATTACTAGAATGAAAATCTAATACCTTCACCGTTTAGTTGAAAAAGTGATGGCTAATCGGCCAAAGCATAGTCCCCTAGTGTAGCGGTCCATCATGGTGGGTTCTGATCCCTCCGACCTCGGTTCAAATCCGAGGGGGGCTACCATTTAACTAGACGTTTACGAATCTAAATAGTACCTTTGAAACCCAACTCAGCATCATTATCACCATAAAAGAAGCAATTGCATATTTTGCCCAAGGCCTTTGTGGCTTGGACTCAGGCCATGGGTCAATACCCATTTTTTCAGCCTCATCAACAACTCTTGCAAGAAGAGCCAGTTCCTCCTCTATTGTGTCGGCCATAGAACGCCCAAGCGTTACTCTCTCTTCAAACTGGCTTTGAGGCCACTAATGGAAATCATTGAAGGGCAGGGTGCTTTGCTTTGACTATGAGCGAAGTTCCTACTGGTGTTGAAATGGGTTCTGTTTCACGCAAAATTAGGCCTTCTGCAACTATGATGATCACCCGTGATGGTTCCAATGGAGTTGAGGTCTTACTCGGTAGAAGAGCCGAGTCAATGCCCGCTTTTCCTGGTTATTGGGCGTTTCCT
>Ga0302120_10001341_pt1 | contig 11574 bp, 11 predicted proteins | sample AG5_Bottom_MG_FD_203118 | JGI IMG/M metagenome (GOLD analysis project Ga0302120, IMG submission 203118) | Marine microbial communities from Western Arctic Ocean, Canada - AG5_Bottom | ecosystem: Environmental > Aquatic > Marine > Oceanic | place: Canada: Western Arctic Ocean | collected 2017-10-01 | reverse complement strand
GCATTCTATCAACCTCGAAAATGAGAGTATCCTTGTTATCTCCGGGGAAGCTCAACCGATATCTCCAAGTGGTCAGTTTGAGATGGCTGAAACGATTCTTGCGACAGTAGCGGAACTTGGTTGTGGATACATGATAGTCCTCGCCGGATTGTCGAGTGAGCCGACTTGTGAAGAAGTCTATGTCATTTGTGCCGATGACAGTATCAAGGAACTTTTTGAAAAGGGAGGTGCTGAAATTGCCGTCGACAAACCCTCAGGGGGGGTAATCGGCATGGCTGGGCTGCTAGCCTCAATGGGGCCTGTCAACGCAATCTCGAGTGGCTGTGTAGTCGCCGCGACAATCGGCAGTAGTGCAGATGTCCACACCGCCGAGCGCCTCAGATTGGCCTTGCAGAATTGGCTTGGCCTTGTGATGCCGATTCCAATCGCTACCACTGAGGCGATTGCCGACCGCATCGAGAATCTGATCGGCAAGTACCCTGATGCCGAAATGCCAAGTGAATTCATTGAGGAAGACCCCTCTTCGTTATACGCGTAGTGTAACCTTTTTCCCGTGTTTCTCTAACGGCGGTTTCAAATATGGGCGGTTGGTCGGCGGGCTGTCCGTAACAGGTGAGGTCATGAGTAAAGGAACACCATCCATGGGTAAGCGCCAGAAGTCCACACACATCCGTTGCCGCCGCTGTGGCAATCATTCCTACCACAAGACGAAGAGTGTCTGTGCATCGTGTGGCTACGGAGCAACCGCCAAGAAGCGCGGGTATTCGTGGTCTAAGCGAACTCACAGGCCAAAGCAATGAAACCGGCCACTAATTATTGACACCGGGCTCGACCTTGAAACGAATAATTCATTGCCTTGACCAATTTCGGGATTACTATGGCACGACAGAAACTGCAGAGATGTACCGCCTGCGATTCCTATGGGTTATCGACTACCTGCGCCAAGTGTGGAGCGCGCGCCCAAGCGGCGGGACCGATGAAATGGTCTCCTGAAGACCGACAGGCGCAGCGCCGCCGCAAATTACACGATGTCGGCAGTAAACAATGGTTGGAATCTATGCCGGAATTCACCAGCGAAGAAGAATGATTTCGATTATTCATCCACCGCTGGATACGATTATCAACTCGATTTCGACCTCTTCGTGAATTATCGTATTCTGGGGAATCACCGCTCCGTCATGTACCGCCAAGACCGTGGATGGGTGGATGGTGGTCTTCTGAATCGCGCCGTGAACAGTTGTACCGGGCTCACACTCAACCTCGACCACTCCATCGGGGGAAGAGAACCTGACCCGCATCGATATCCGCTCATCCCATCACGCTTATGACGCTCTCGCCGCTCGCCGGTCGTGCAGCCGAGATCGCATAGCCCGGTATCGCGGTGGATTCGAAATCCATTGTCCCTTGGACACGGGGGTTCAAATCCCTCTCTCGGCGCCAAACCTACAATCATTAGCGGCGCTTTGAGGTGATTTGGCTAGTCTTAATATCTCCAACATCAATATTTTGAATAATGCTATAGTTCAATGTTGGACTGAGTCACGTAATGCTAAGCGAAGTTCCTATCATGTGTGATTTCCATATCTCTGAAACTCTACAAACCCCGTCGCCAATATAATCAATGAAGAGCGAAATTGCATATTGAATGAGTGCACAGCCCATCCTCTACACCTTCCGCCGTTGCCCCTATGCCATCCGCGCTAGAATGGCTCTCAGGTATGCCGGAATCGAGTACGAGCACCGAGAGGTAATCCTGCGCGACCGGCCATCCGAGATGATGGCGATTTCGCCAAAGGGTACAGTCCCAGTTCTACAACTGTCCAATGGCGAAGTGCTTGAGGAGAGTTTGGATATCATGCTTTGGTGCTCCCCTGAGGAATGGCTTGTTGGAGATTGGAAAGAGTTGGTCGAAGTAAATGATGGGAAATTCAAGGATAATCTCGACCGATACAAATATTCGAATCGGTTCGATGATGTCGAGAAACCAGAGGTGCACCGCAATGAAGTGCTCAATATCCTTGCCCAGTATGAACAACGACTGGGAAAATCACTTTTTTTCTGCGGTGACGAGTTGACTCTCGCCGATGTGGCGCTGGCACCATTCGTTCGGCAATTCGCCAATACCGACATGGCCTGGTTCAAGGTCCAAAACCTGCCGAATGTTCAGCGCTGGTTGGAGGAAATTCTTGCTAGTGAACTATTCACAGAGTGTATGGAGAAACACGAGCAGTGGCAGTCTCCTATGACTCAAGATGACCCAAATCCACTTGCCGAAGCGATCATCTCGGACCAACCTGCCCAACCTGCCAAACTTGCCGAACCCGCAGAGATGAGCAAGGCACGCCAAGAAATGGTCGAGCAACAACTACTCCCCCGTGGAATTTCCGACCCACGGGTTATCAGCGCGATGTCTACCACTCCCCGACATCTGTTCCTGCCGCAAGAGGCCTGGTCTGAGGCCTATCGCGACCACCCTCTAGCCATTGAGTCCGGCCAAACCATCAGTCAGCCCTTCATCGTCGCCATGATGTCGGAATTATTGTCACCTCTGCAAGCGAGTGCGAAGGTTATGGAAATCGGCACCGGTTGTGGCTACCAGACCGCGGTATTGGTTGCACTCGGATATGAGGTTCACAGCATCGAGCGTATTGCCGGCCTGTCGCATGGAGCGCGTAAAACGCTCGGCGAAATCGATTCTCTTCCCAGCGAACTGCTGGTCGGCGACGGTATGATGGGAAATCCAGCCGGCGCCCCATATGACGCAATAATATCTACCGCCTGTGCCCGGAGAGTACCCAAGGCATGGATTGACCAAGTTGTTGAAGGAGGATTGATTATCACTCCCGTGAAACGGTTTGGTGGAAAGCAATATCTGATGCGATATACCAAGCGCGGCAGTAATTTGCTCAAGGAAGATCTCGGATTAGTGAGATTTGTACCCTTACTGAGCGGGGTCGATGAATCCTAAACAGCGCTTACGCTGGAAGGATTGAAAAAGATGGAGAAAAGAAGAGGAAGTAATTCACTCTACTTTGCTGACTTTGACCGCATTTGGACCTTTTGGACCTTCTGCAACTTCAAATTCAACAGTATCTCCGTCAGTTATCGTTCCTGTGATTTCTGACTTATGAACGAAGAGGTCTGAACCACCCTCTTGCTCTATGAATCCGAATCCTTTTACTCTGTTAAACCACTTGACAGTACCTTGTGCCATAGTTCCTTGCGGAATCCCTTTACTATATGGTCGTTGGTATTCAGTGAAAGTCCAATGATGCTCTATGGATACTGTTTCGATAACCCCGCCAATCGCCGCACTCAATCACTGGCCAAGCCGGATTTTCCCCCTTTATCCCGTTGTAGAAGTACACCCAAGCCCATTTCTTCACACCCTCGGCATCGACCTCGATTATCGCTCGCCGAAATAGTGAACTGTCGTCACCGGCGCCGTGATAGCCTTCGATTTGATCAAGATGCTGCAAGGCGGTGAACATTTCCGGTAAAGTGTATAGTTCACCTTGAACAAGTGTATCTTCCCTAGATTCACAATCACTACCGGCCGGAATAATCCCAGGGAACTGACCGAGGTCGAGCAGAGCCCCCGCAGTTGTGGCTTTGGTGACAGGTTTGACGGTGTTTTTTGCGGCTGTGGTTGTTTGAGTAGCAGAGATTGATGATAATTCCTGAATCACATGATGCCTATTTTCACCTTGCATCAGTGTACCATAGGTGAAAACATGAGGGATGGGGAAGTGCATACCACCATCGCGAATGGCATTTTCTAATTCATCCGTAGGTAGGTCTCGTAGTTTCAGGCCGGCGCGTATCAATTGCTGATATTCCTCGGTCGGGGCGACGTGATGACTCTCTCGTCGCCCTTCAACCACGGTATAGGTCAGCGCCTCGCGGACATGACCGTCCGAGGTGCAGACATGCACGATTCGGCGCTCGTAGCAATTCACCGCCACGCCTTCTTTGATATCCATCGCGTCGAGAGCTTGTTCATCGAGATGAAACAGCACTCCTGGTACCGCAGTGCCGGGGCCAATCCTTACCACATCGGCGGCGCCACCACCACGACCGGTGGAATTGTAGTGGAATTTCATCGTGTAATCAGGTAGCCATGCGGGACCAATTTCAGTCATCCCATCGGGGTTGTAACCCTTACCTGTGCACCATTTCGACCAATCATCAGAATCGAGATTTGAGCCATAGCCGAAATAGAGGGTTTCTTCACGAGTCAAAACATCGCCGAACAAATAATTCACGCGGCCTATATTAACCCTTTTTCCGACCTGAACCATCCCTGCCCTGGAAGTTCAGGCCAAGTTCAAATCATTCCTCAGAATCTGCCTCGACCACAACTTCGACATCGACATCGACTTCGTCCGGCCACGGCAGGCGCCGTGGGGGATTTCCCGTGATGTGTGCCATGGTGATTCCCGCCAATAATCCCGCAGCGGCTACCAGTGCGAGAAATACCACCGCTAGATGGACGATGTTGGAAAAGAATTGTGCCTGCATCGAGGTTGACTGTTCCATCAATAAATCACTTTGTGATAGGAACAGGAATATCATCCCGGCACCGACAGCGGTAGCGGCAAGCATCCCGAACAGCGGAGCAAAAGGCCGATTGCGGCTGTCAGCATAGAAGAACATCGCTCCGAACAGAGCCCCGGCGGTCAGGGTATAGGCAGTGAGGAAAGCGTTGGCGAAGCGCTTGAAGGCATTGCTTACCTCCCCTAATCCGAGAACTGAGTCGATTACTAGAATGAGAATTAGGAAGATGAGCGTTGGAGCCAGCACCAATATCCAAGTGCCCTTACCATTTTCGACCTTCACTACTCCTCACCCCCGAGATTATCGAAGATGATGGCGCTTACCCGTTGTTTCTCGGTCTCGCTCAGTGGTGCAGTCGGCTCGATTTCAGCCAGTGAACGCTCATAGAGATTGATTACGATGGCGAAGGCCATGACTGCCATCAGGATGCCGGCGATAGTGCCCAGAAGGTCAGCGGTAGCCAGCCATATCTGCGAGCGCATCTGTATGGCCGAAACTTGTGCCCCATCATTGAACATCATTGCCAATAAGACGGCGCCGGAGCCGACACCAAATAATCCGACATTTGCCGCGGTGCGGCCACGATCATCACCGAACAGATAGACTATCTGCGCTAAACTGGTGCCGATAAGACACAGCGCCAGCAGAAAGACAGCCCACCATACCATCCAGTAGGGGTTGACTTCGCCCCGCCACAGCGGTGATTGCACGAGGTGAAATGCCGCTAACCACGCCAGCCCCATTGCAATTGAGAAATATCCAGCCGGCCGAGCCACCGGCGGCAGTCTACCGACTGGAACCGGGCCGCCGAATATTGCCATGAATGAGCCAATTGCCAACAGCAGGATTGGCCCGATGACCACCAGCAGAAGGTGGCCACTGGCACTGGAATCAGAATCGGGTACTGTCCACTGCGCGGCCATCAACATTATGAATCCAAAGAACGCTGTCGGCATCCCCATTTTGCGTAGAACCACGCTACGGCGCGACAACAGCATCCAAAATCCAAGTGGTACCAGCGCCAGCGGTAACCAGAACCAAAGTAGAGCCTCAAATTGCTGTGGCTCTACTAGCGCCATGCCCATAGGCATGGTTTCAAGTTGATGAAGGTTGGTGATATTGCATATGAAAGTAGTTCTTTCCACCCCGTAGGGGTGTCCGTCAGCCATATATACCGAACCCGAGTGGCCGAAGCGCACAGGATGATATCATGGTGAAGAGACCGCGACAAGTCAAGCGTTACAGTCCTTCAGCTGGCAAGCATACCCTCCATACTGTTGAGCGGGTCAAGAAGCGACGCGCCAGTGAACAGAAGTGGGGTCAAAGGCGATTCCGCAGAGTCACCGCCGGTTACCGTGGTTTCCCTCGTCCAAAGCCCGAAGGTCGCGAAAAGCCGACTAAGCGAGTCAACATTCTATACCGTTGTACTGAGACCGGTAAGGCACACTATGCGCCTTGCCAGCGGGCGAAGAGATTCGAACTAGTCGATAAGTGAAGTGATTTAGAATGGTAGCCGAATTTCTCAAAGTGACCTGCAATGACTGCGGGTCGGAATGTACTATCTTCAGTCGCGCAACGACTTCGATTTCATGCTTGGTGTGCAATAGCACGTTGACATCTCCCCGCGGAGGCAAGGCCAATTTGGTCGGTTGTACCGTTACCGAGACCCTGGCTTGAAAGAAGGTCGAGTGAAAATGGCTGGCAACGGACCGCGCGAAGGCGAACTCGTCGTTTGCAGCATCACTAACGTCAAAGAAAATGGTGCCTATGGCGTTCTCGATGAGTATCCTGGCCGTGAGGGTTTCATCTTCATCGGTGAAGTCGCCAGTGGCTGGGTCAAGAATATCCGTAACTACCTACGCGACGGTCAGAGGGTAGTCTGTAAGGTCCTGCGCACCAGAAAAGATGGTAGCAGTCTCGAACTTTCCCTAAAGGCCGTCAACGACGAGCGTCGACGTGAGACTCTGCAAGCTTGGAAGAACGAAGGTCGTGCCGCACAACTCCTGCGGGTGCTGGGAGAGAAAGTCGGTTGGGATGAGGGCGAGATAAAGCACACTCAGGAAGAGATGATCGATGCGTTCGGGAATCTGTACGGCGCCTTCGAAGATGCTGCCGTCAATGAAAAAGCCCTTGAGGAAGCCGGGTTTGAGGGTGAGTGGATTGCCAACTTCAATGAAGTAGCGGTCGAGAATATCATTCCGCCATTCGTCGAAATTCGCGCCCGTTTTGATATTTCAGTTATTATAGAGGCTGGCATCGAGATAATTCGCAAGGCTCTGACCAGCGCCGAGGAGTTGACTGATGAGGAGGCCGAAGTCAAGGTCGAATGTTTCTACGATGGCGCACCGTTCTACCGAGTCGAGATTCGTGCCCCAGATTATCAAGTCGGTGAAGCGACTTGGGACGAGGTCAACAGGCGAGTTGTCGGTACCGTCGAAGACGGAGGTGGCAGTGCCTCCTCTGAACGCTTCTAGTGTGTATCTAAATCCAATAATGGGAAAATTGTACGTACTGCGAGGGACAAGCGAAGGGAAATCCGCTGGAATCATTTCTGTAACTATAATCCTAGAATGGAACTAAGAATTTCAAATGAGCGTTTGCGACTTACTTAACTGGACTAACAAGTACACATCTATTGAGCGTGAAAGGTTCAAAGGCTGTATTCGATAGCACACTACAGGCCTCATCATGTGCGGCATCCTCGGGATTGTGGCGGGCCAAGGCTCACACGTCAATCAATTGTTGTACGATGGCCTTCTAGTATTGCAACACCGCGGTCAAGATGCCGCCGGTATTGTAACCTGTGACGGGGAGAAACTGCACCGCAGGAAAGCCGGAGGACTTGTTAGTGATATTTTCTACAAGCGCCATATGAAGAAATTGGTCGGACATATGGGCATTGGCCATGTACGCTACCCGACTGCAGGTACCAGTTCGGTAGCTGAGGCTCAGCCGTTCTACGTCAACTCACCTTACGGTATCACTCTAGCACACAATGGCAACCTAACCAATGCCACAGAACTGCGCACAAAAATTGCCGATATTGGGCGTCACCTGAACACCACATCAGACTCGGAGATGTTACTCAACATCTTCGCCGCGGCGTTGGGAGATGCCAAGAGAATGAAGATTGATGACGCCAATTTTATCGATGTCGAAGATATCTTCACTGCGGTAGATTCGGTACACGAGCACTGTGAGGGTGGCTACGCCGTGGTCTCATTGATGGTTGGCGTCGGGGTGCTCGGATTCCGTGACCCGAACGGAATCCGACCTTTGGTAATAGGTCATCGTGATGGAGAAAATGGTGATGAATGGATTCTTGCATCGGAATCGGTCGCATTGACAACCTTGGGCTTTGAGAAGGTTCGCGATGTAGGGCCAGGAGAGGCTGTCTTCATTTCCTCTGGTGGTCATTTCTTCAGTCATCAAAGTAGTGTTTCGGGGATTCATTCGCCCTGTCTTTTCGAGTACGTTTACTTCGCCCGCCCTGACTCGACCATTGACGGGGTCTCGGTACACGAAGCCCGCAGAAATATGGGTGTGGCTCTGGCCGAGCGTATTCTTGAAGAGATTCCCGCACACGATATCGATGTGGTCATTCCGGTTCCCGATAGTGGTCGCATATCGGCCTTGGCACTTGCCGAGAGGCTTGGCGTCTCGTACCGCGAGGGATTCGTCAAGAATCGCTATGTCGGTCGCACTTTCCTAATGCCTGGTCAAGCGGTTCGCAAGGATTCGGTACGCAAGAAATTGAACACCATGCCAAAAGAATTCGAAGGCCGAAATGTACTCTTGGTCGACGATTCCATCGTGCGCGGTAACACCTCAAAGAAAATCGTTGAGATGGCTCGCATTGCCGGAGCTGCCAAGGTATTCTTCGCCAGCGCCGCCCCGCCGGTCTGCCATGCTAATGTGTACGGTATCGATATGCCAGCGGCCAGCGAGTTAATCGCCACCGGTAAGAGTCGTGAGGAGATTACCGCGTGGATTGGATGTGACCAAGTTTTCTACCAGCGACTCGATGACCTAGTCGCCGCCTGTATGTTGGGTGAGAACCCACCTCCCAGATTCGATGCCTCGTGTTTCGATGGCGATTATGTAGTCGGCAATATCACCGATTCCTATCTTGCAGAACTCGAAGCCATGCGCCATGACGATGTCAAGCAGAAGAGCGTAGCATTGGTTGAAGGACAAAACGAGTCTAACAGATGATTGTATTGTTGCGATATAGGTGTAAATGGGGGAGAAAGAAGTGGTAAAACCACATTTCTGGATTCTACGGCTCGGTGAGATGACCCTGAAGAGTCGACCAGTGCGGCGGCATTTCCAGCGTAGCATGGAACAGAGTCTGCTAGATTTGGCATTACGGGCCGGAATCGACCTGCATATCGAGCATATCGGATCATTGATAATCGCCTCTTCACATTGTGAGTATGGAGAGGTTGAGGAAGTTCTGTGCCACTGTTTTGGGCTACAGTCGGTCGACCGCGCCATCCCTTGCTCAGCCTCACCGGTGGAGGTTGCGAAAACCGCCTTGGAATCTGACCTTGACTTCGGCAAGAAAAGGACTTTCGGAGTCGCCACCAAACGCTCCGGCGCCAAAGGAGAATGGGGTTCTCAAGACTTCTCAGCCGAGGTCGGCCACTATATGCTTGAAGGTGATGGAACTCTCAGCGTCAATCTGAGCAATCCCGATTATCCAGTCCGGGTAATTCTAACGAAGCAGAAGGCTTGGTTATTGGCTGAGAAAATCAACTGCCCAGGAGGTCTGCCAATCGGCGTTCAGGGTTTGGTCTTGGCAAAAATCTCCAATGAAGCAGATATGCTTGGTGCGTGGCAACTCATGCGTCGCGGATGTAGGATAATCTCTCAAGAGCAAAGCGATGAGGGGCTGCTCGCTATTCTATCATCCTGGGACTCGACTATTACCGATGCCAAAAAGGCCATCAAAAGTCGCTCTGGCCCTGGACGATCTACGGGTGAAATCTGGGGGAGAATAGGTGATGTCGAGGTGAAAGATGAGGTGAAAGATGAGGTGAAAGATGAGGTGAAAGTAGGGAAGATTACCCCCGCCTCTAAACTTCAACCGATGTGCGGGTGGACACCAGAGGAGATGAGCGCACTTGGAGCGCACATTCGAAATCCGACCACTGCAATACGTCCTTCGTATGATAATGACTTGCTCACCTCGTGGATAGCGTGAATAATGGCTGAGGCTAGGACAGCCCGAGTCACATGCCTTTCGTCATCACCCCGAGTGCGACTATCGACATTGAGTCGAGAGTCATATCTTTGGCCATATCGCAAAATGGTGAGCATCTGGCCCTATCGCACTGGGATGGTAATCTGCAGATCTGTGATGCCGATGGCCGTCAAGTGAATTTGTGCGAGATAGATGGCCGGGCTGGAATGGTTATCGCCAGCCCATCAGGTGGGTTCATAGTCGGTGCAATCGAAGGTAATCTCTACTCCCTTGAAGAGAAAGGAAATATCGCTTGGGAATATCAAGTCGGGGGGGGGGTCGAAGATATTCAGTCAGGCGCCGGTGGAATCGCCTGCCTCGACGGCGCCGGTAAGGTACACCTGCTCGACATCAACGGGCGGATGAAAAGCATCATCGAAGGCAATTCCGCCGAGAAGTTGGTGTTCGACAGTCGTGGCAATGCACTTGCCATCATTTCCACCGATGGTTCGGTACGAACCTATTCACCTTCGGGAGAAATGATTCTTGAACGGCAACCTCGTGACGACAAAGGAGAGCGCATTACCGCCGCATGCTTTGATTCCACCGGGCATCTGGTGGTCGCCCGTGAAACCCTAGGCCTTGCATCCCAAGATGAGGATGAGGTCGAGGTCGAATGGTGGACACCATTGGGAAAAAGGGCAGATGTCCAGGGGATGGATACCCGTTGTACCGCACTGACCGCTTATTCTTCTGGAGTCTTGGCCGGGAATTTCGCCGGTGAAGTCTACCTTCTAGACCGCAATCAGGAACCGGTAGACATTTGGGAGGCAGAATATGCAATCAACTCTCTTACTCACCTTGGAGATGATGTCTTGGTGGCCTCATGGTTCCACCTCTACAGAATTTCTTTTGCCGGCAAGAACCGTACAGAAGAACCTACTTGGCAGGTTGAACATCCCGGCATCGTCGATTTTGTTGCACTCGATAAGGCTCAGAAGATAATGTGCCTCGGTGGTGAAGACCGTAACGACTACACAGGTGAGGAACCGGTGCTGATTCTTGACCCCCACAAAGAACCCGAATGGCTTGATGAGGGTGGTGGTGACCAGTGGTCTCAGGATTTACAGGTCAATGAAACACCTGAGCCTGTAGGCGAACTCGACATCAGCGATGATTACTCAGAATTGCTGACCGCTGATGAGCAGGCACAATTAGCATCTGGACATTTAGCGGGGGCTGACGGGCAAGATGGGCTGCCGGAGGATGATGCGAGCGACCTACTCAGTGCTTTAACCACAGAACTCGAAGACGATGGTTCGACCAGAGATGATGAGGTTACCAGTCATGAAGACCTAATGGCTGGATTGATCGAGGATGTCGGAGGCCATCGCATCTCCCCGGTAGCCAACTCCGGTGATGATATGGAGGTGGCATCTGACGATGATGGTACCGCAGTTGTACGTTTGGATGGGGGCGACTCGTACGACCCCAATGAGAGAATTCAGCGGTGGTTATGGAAGGATGGGCGCGGCAAAGTCATCGGCGAGGTAGCGAAGATTCGCGTCAGACTCTCACACGGAAAGCATCGCTTCGAGTTGTCGGTGCTCGATGATGATGGGGTGTGGACGACCGATACGACATTCATCACTGTTCAATAATCTAGGATGCTCACAGAATAATCATAATATCTTCCGAAATAACCGAAAATAGACGATTGAGGTGGATGGATATGCGGCCGTGGATTGAGGAATTCTTCGTTGGCCCGCTGCAGATGCGCTGCAGTGTGGTCACCAACCGTGAGAACGGGGCGACGATTATCATCGATGGCG
>Ga0302120_10001340_pt1 | contig 11582 bp, 12 predicted proteins | sample AG5_Bottom_MG_FD_203118 | JGI IMG/M metagenome (GOLD analysis project Ga0302120, IMG submission 203118) | Marine microbial communities from Western Arctic Ocean, Canada - AG5_Bottom | ecosystem: Environmental > Aquatic > Marine > Oceanic | place: Canada: Western Arctic Ocean | collected 2017-10-01 | reverse complement strand
ACTGACCGCGGATGAACTAGAAAGTTTGCCGGTCGGGCCAGATCCTGCGACCTTCTCACCTGATGAGATTTAGAAAAAGTCTCAAAGGCAGTAAAACGTTGTAACTGAAAACTTAATCACTTTGCATCATCTGCAAGAAAATCATTTACAAGATGGGCGGTTTGCGCACGAAGTTCCTTATGATTGCTCAGCCAATCACCTGCCCTATCAATGCACAACTGCTTCATTTCACCTGCCAAAATATTCCCTGACCTGTAGTCAGCATTTACCTCGGCGAGGAATTTATCATCTTCCTCAAAGAAATACATCATGTACTGGTAGGCGACATCGACATCGGGGTTTCCACCAAGGCGCCTATGTTCCTCAACGGTAGGTTGGCCGCCTGAGAATGCTTGCTTGATTTTCCGCTCAACTACCGAAATTTCATCGGTGAGGAAAATCGCCGAATTGGGTAATGAAGAGGACATCTTGTCGCCTGTCAAGCCAACCGCGAAACGATGGTAGGTGCTGGCCGGCTGTAGTAGGCCAAGGCCGCCCATACTGCGCTCTAGTTGCAACAACTTCATCCTAATTAGAGAGCGGTCGGAATGCGTGGCAGATGGTATCTGTACCGAGCCATGTTTGGCATTCGCCAAGATATCAGCAAATCCGAGGTCAGTGAGGTCGGCGACGATTTTGTCGATGACGGATTGGCGTACTTTACGGTCAAGTTTCCCATCGGCTGCCACTCCAAGTGCTGCAGCATTATCGTCTTGAATCGAAAGGCCGATGGTTATTCCTCCATCCTTGCGGCTATTCAAGTTGAACCAATTGCTCTTCGCAGCTAGACCTCGGGTCAGCCGCAGATGCGGGTCCTGGTCGACCCCGACAGGGACGACTATTGGCCGGAGACCACCAAATTCATCGAGCATCGGATGAAGGATATCACCGGCCTGCACCAATGGCGCTTGCACATGGGCGAGATTGGTATCGCCAGAGAAACCGTAGATCGCTTCAAGCTCGGACAGGTTGGTACGCCGACCCAAAGTAAAGGCCATTTTCTGGACGAGCGGACGCGATGATTGGAAATAAACCTGAGTTGACTCCGGGTCGAGGCCAAGTGCGGCATAATTTGCCACATATTCCTCCAAAGCCACCTTCCGGGCTCGCTCGAGGCTGAGTCCTCGGGTTGCATTCGACTCCAAGTCGGCAACGGCAATGGTGATGTCGGCACCGAGACTCTGAAACCAACTTATCTGATCGACTACCATCTTGTGTCCGAGGTGCATTCTCCCGCTCGGCATCAATCCTGTAAGTACGCCGAATGGGTCGCCAAATGCCTGTGCAGACAGAACGACATCGAGGTCACGGTGGGCAAAGATGAGCCCCCTGCGGTGTAAGTAAGAGGGGTTGGGGACCTCAATTTCGCTCAGCGATTGTAAGCCGAATTGGGAGATGATATTGTCATAGTCAGTTGACTGTGTACTCGACCACGGGTCGATGTGCAAATCTTCTACCATGGCAGTCCCTATCCATCGGGGGTTGCAAACGGCGGATGAAGGCTTCGCCATTCTCAAATGCTGAATACCATGTTTGGCGACCATGCCCGGCATCGACAAGGTCTGCAGAGTCCGGGTGCTCGGCGGCGGCCTAGTTGGTCGCTTGGTGGTGAGTGAGTTATTTGAGGCCGGACATAAAGTCACCTTGGTTGACCTCGACCCGTCAACCATAAAATGGGCTAAGGATCTGGGAGTATCGACGATTCTCGGCGATGCAACTGGCCGTGGTGAAGCAGGTGAAATACTCGACGTGACCCAAGCCGAAATCTGGATAAATCTACTCCCGGGAGGTCTTGGTGACCTTGTGCGCCTACCACTGCTGGAGCGAGGCGCCAAAATTGTCGACTTGGCATTCACCCTAGAAGACCCGCGCCAATTGGATGGTCTGGCGAAGGCCAATGGTGGCTCACTTCTATACGACGTGGGGGTCGCTCCTGGTCTTTCGAACCTTTGGGTTGCTAATGCCTGTGCGCAAATTGCTGCTGTTGGAGAAAAACCACTTAGGGTGGAGATTCGAGTTGGTGGAATCCCATCTCAGCCAGACTCCGGCTGGTCGTACATGGCGCCATTCTCACCCAGCGATGTCATTGCCGAATACGAGCGCGATGCGAGGATAAAATTAGATGGTGAGTTATGTATCGAGCCGGCATTGACGCGGCGTCACATGTTCAATGATTCAGAAGTCGGTGAACTCGAGGCATTTCTGACAGATGGTTTGCGTAGTCTGTTAGATATTGATTGCCCCGACCTGTTGGAGTTCACACTGCGTTGGCCGGGGCACATCGACAGATTCCTTGAACTCTGTGAAAGCGGGGCATTGGTAGGTGAAAAGAGGAACCCAACATTACAAGATTTGTACCAGCAATGGAAATTCGACCCGAAGCGTGGCGAAATGACTCTTCTCACGGTCGATGTCGAATCTGAGAATTTAATTTGGCAAGGGCGATTATTCGATTCGGGCAGCAGCGGCTGGTCTTCGATGGCAAGAACGACCGGGCTGGTAACTATTGCCGCATTTGAGGCAATGTTGGCAGGACAAATTCCCTCAGGGGTGTACTCACCAGAACAGGTATGGCAGGAATTACTTCCCCGAGCAGAGTCTCGCTTGGCAGGGGCAGGAGTGAATCTACGGCGCGACCGCACTATTCGCACTCGCTGATATCACTCGATTCGAGATCAGTGTTCTGGGTGCGGGTACTGCGGTCTTTCCTGACAAGCATAGCGGTTCCCGCGACCGAGGCAATGAAGACGGCAACTCCGAAGATAGGCAACCAAGAAAGGCGTGCTTCAACATCACGGGGAATGACCAGCCATGTGAAGCGGAGAGTGGAATCATCAAAACGCTTCGCCCACTGGAATAGGTCTTCAGTAGCATGCCCTGCGATGGTGATTGCGAAAGAGCGATTATTGAAATTCTCGGTCACACCGGAGATATCGAACTCTTCGACCGCGGAAGTGGTTACTACTTCGACAGGGGTGTTGGGTGTTACTGTGAGATATAGAATATCTCCATCTTGCCACCAGCCCTGCGCTAGAATCATCTCATCTCCAGAAAAAGCGGTGAGGTTTTCATTACCGGATTCAACATCCGTTCCTTTCAGGTCAATAATCCAAGTCAAAGGGACCGGCCAAACTCTATCATCCTGTGAAACACAGATACTTGAGCGTTGAAATTCAAAAGTGATACCATTCGTGCTTGAATCTATAGAGTTGTTGTAGTCTAATTGATAGCAACGCTGGCTAGCCCAATATGACCACGCTTCCCCCCAAGTTGTAGACCACCCATCGCTATCCTCTAGCCAGGTCAATAAGTCGCTGTCGTGGCGTATGGTCGCCTCATCGACACTACCGATCCAATAGAAGTTGAGAAGACCGCCGAGTGCAGCCTCCGACTTGACCGCTTCCAAGTCAGCGATGACCGCTTCCAAACTGCCACCACGTCGTCCGAGATTATACCAATCCTCAACATTATATGGTGCATCACTGGCGTTATGCCAAGCACTATTGGCAAGACCAGTTTCGTCGCCATGGACACTGAAACCGACATTTGAAATCGCTTCGTGGTCAGCATAATTCAAGCCACTCGGAGTAAAGATGGAGAGCGGATTTTCAGCCCAATGTGAAGCCGAGATGCGCCCATCAAGATATGTTCGGCAAGCCGCAGCCACATCACCGGCATTAGCATGCCATGACAGTCCAGGAATTCCGTAACACCCGTATTCATCTCCTGCGTCAAGTCGGTCAGTGGCAATTTTTGTTGTCAACCACCCGTCTGGTTCCCAATTGTCGGCATCACCGGTGATGCCAGCTGTAACTTCTACGACTATTATCGGGGAGAAAATCAGCAATGGGGAGAAAATCATGAGCGCAAGGGCGAATGCCAGTACACCTCGTACCGAGTCCCTTTGACCGCTCATACCGCTTCGAACGACGGCATGCACAAGTGGCTGCCGGTGTTAGAATCAGGGAGTGAATACAAATGGGGGATTCGCATGCGAATAAATGAGCAGATGACGACTGAACTGGAATCTGCCTGGGCCAAGATTGCTGAAACCACAGCGATAAAGGGTGCCGGCAGGAAAATCTCACCACCAATATTCTATCGTTTCCTGAGATGGACAGCGCAACCTCTGATGCGCATTCTCGGAGCAAAGTGGAATGGTTTGAACAATATCCCGAGTTCCGGCCCGGCGATTATCGCCGCCAATCACCTCTCTCATGTCGACCCACTGTATCTCATCTCTGCAAGTAGGCGGACTACTCATTACCTAACCAAGGATGACCATTTTCATCGCCCACACACCGCATGGTTCATGCGCGCCACCGGACAGATTGAGACCGCTCGTGAATCTGGCGCTATCGAGGCCTTATCTGCGGCAATCGATATTCTCGATGCCGGTAATGTACTGGGTATTTTCCCCGAAGGAACTCGCTCTAAGAGAACCGAAGAGCCTTTTCTCCTGCCGGGAAAGACCGGCGTTGCAAGGGTCGCATCTTCTCACCCTGATGTTCCTGTAATTCCGGTTGGACTTACTGGAACACGTGAAAAAATGGCACCAAAGACCGATAAAATCCCCAAACTATGGAAAAAGGCCACCTTCAATTTTGGTCAGCCAATCACTTGGCATGAATGGCTCGCAGAGAAGGAAGGTGGCGGCCATAGCACCGAAAGTCTCCTTGAGTTGGCAAAGTTGAGCGAGGCTGAAATCCGAGACAGTCACGCCAAACTATGTAGGAAATTCACTGACCAACTGATGTGCTCATTGAGTGCCCTAGGCGCCCCTTGAGAAAGCGTCATATGCCTTCGGCCAAATGACTCCAGTGGGAACACCATGCAGGCTTATCTCGACTTGATTCGCCACATCCTCGATAACGGCACCCAGAAGGATGACCGCACCGGCACCGGCACCCTGTCGACCTTCGGTTACCAGATGCGCTTTGATCTGTCCGAAGGGTTTCCGATGGTCACGACCAAGAAACTTCACCTGAAGTCAATCGTTCACGAGTTATTGTGGTTCCTAAAGGGCGATACCAACATCGATTATCTGCGGGATAACGGGGTCAAAATATGGGATGATTGGGCTGATGATGCGGGCGACCTCGGGCCTGTCTACGGTAAACAATGGCGTCGCTGGGAGGCCAAGGATGGGCGTGTCATCGACCAGATTCATGAAGCGATTGAACTAATCGCTGCCGACCCTGCATCTCGCCGCATCATTGTCAGCGCGTGGAATGTGGGTGAGTTGTCTGAGATGGCGTTGATGCCATGTCACGCGTTCTTCCAATTCTATGTTAATGATGGAAAACTATCGTGTCAACTTTACCAGCGCAGTGCAGATGTCTTTCTCGGTGTACCGTTCAATATCGCTTCCTATGCCCTTCTCACTCAGATGATGGCGCAGGTCTGTGGCTTGGGTGTCGGAGATTTCGTACATACTCTCGGTGACGCCCATCTCTATACAAATCACCTAGAGCAGGCTAACCTTCAAGTGGCACGGGAACCAATGCAGTTGCCCACTTTGCATTTGAATCCAAGTATTAAGCACATCAATGATTTCGCCTTCGAGGATATTGAAGTCCGGGGATACGAGCACCACCCACATATCCCCGCGCCGATTTCAGTCTGAGGTGAAGATAATGCTGACCATGATAGTAGCCCTAGACCGCAATCGGGCAATCGGTCGCGATGGTGAATTACCATGGCGACAACCGACGGATTTACAGCGCTTCAAGGAATTGACTATGGGAGCGGCAATCGTGATGGGGCGAGCGACCTTCGAATCTATTGGCCGGCCACTACCTGGCCGGCGAAACATTGTACTCACTAAAAACCCGGATTGGCAGGCAGAAGGAGTTGAGAAAATGTCGTTTGATGAGGTCTTAGCCCTAGATGATGGTACAGCAGCGGATATCTCTGCTGATATTTTCATTATCGGCGGTGGCCAGATCTACGAATTATTCATGCCGCACGCTGATGCAATCGAGATGACGATTATTGAGACTGGAGTCATAGATGCAGACACCTGGTTTCCCGAAACTTCCGACTTCACGGAATCCAGTCGCTTGGAATGCCTTGCAGGAGAAGGTGATGACCATGCGATGCTATTCATCCGGCTCGAACGCTCAACCTGAGTACAGACTCCACAAATATTGTTCACTACTATACCTATCTGGAGTCACCGGTATACTCGGTGACTCGGATTCCAAGTTGTCCACGACGGCTTTCTCTTTTCATTATCTTGTCCATCTTTGCATGGAAAACAGTCTCTAGGTCTACCTGCATCGCTAATGCATTACCGAGCATTAATATCAGCACATCAGCCAATTCTTCAGCCGCTTCCTCTTTTGGTTTGGCCTTGGTGATAGCGGCTGATAATTCACCCAATTCCTCGAGCACCAAAGCTAGGCGATATCCCATATCATGGCCGTTGTTATCTGGATTTGCAAAATCATGCTTGGCATGAAAGCGGGCTACTCTGGCCATCATCGTATCGAAGCGCCCATCGCACAGAATTTCGGCGACATCAGTCTCGCCGACTTCCATCACCCTCTCACCGGCCCCACTTGCCATCCATTGCTCTACATCTACCGGCCTATCGACTTCGCTCATACCCCTCCTTTAGGCATGCAGTCTTTTTGGCCTTCGGAAAGGGAGTCAACTCAACGACGGGATGGTTCGATGAATCTGCGATTAAATATTCGGCAAACAGGATGACTCTACCCATTTCAATTTCCCTGCGCCAACTAGCAGGAACTACCGCCCACGATCACGTCTAGGAACTGCCAAGATGGTCAAGCAATGCCGCCAATGCCTTCCAGGCAGGAGCCATACCGGCTTGAGCCATATCAGTAACTCCATCACCATCTAGATGAGACTCTACATCACCCATTCCAGCTCCCCAATTTCCGGCAATAACTACTGCACACATGGGCATATTCCTTTCTGCAGCCAGCCGAACCTCGGGAACGAATGTCATTCCGACACAGGTTGCACCGTTGCGGCGTAAAGCCACTACCTCGGCAGGCGACTCGAATTGTGGACCTATGGAGCGTGCGTAGATATGGCGCATTCTAACCTCATCACCGTTTTCTGGTTGAGCATCTCGCAAGGCCTGCTCCAATACCTGAAGTAATTCCTTATCGAGCACCTTGGTCATCGCCACGTGTACCGCGTGGTCCTCGGAAAATGTCCATGCATCACCTGATAGGCACATCACATCCTCAACTACTCCTACGCTTCCTGGTGGCCAATTATCATCTAGGCTACCGACGTTATTGATGGCGATACAGGCTGATGCCTGACATGTAGTCAAAGCGTGCATATTCGCCCGGAACTCGATTTTATGCGGTGGAGTGGCTTTTCCTTCTTTGCCGTGATGACGCTGAACGACAAACAATGTGTGCTCAGCCTTTTCCACTGTCGGTGTTGAGCCGCTAGATGCTACAGTTCCATTCGATGCGGCGTTAATCTCGACCACAGTCATCGGAACATCGCCCCATGGCGTCTCGATATTGACCTCTTCAAGCGAATTGACTGTTAGGCCTGTGGACTCAAGGCCGGGACGTAATTCATCTCGACCGAGGCTGGTACCACCAATCATCGCTAATCTTGCCATGGTCACACCCAAACTACCGACCCTAAAGAGGGCTATCATCCCCTAAGGTTATTCCTTTAGGCGAGAAATCAGTTCGTCTTTCTTGCCTGAAACCGGCTTTCCGGCGGACTTCAAACGAGCCTTGAGTTCAGCCACTGTGAGAGAAGTCAAATCCTCATCGGCATCCGATTCTGCGGTGGCCTCTTTCTCTTTGGTTTCGGTATCCTCTTTAGATGAATCCTGAGTTTCCTCTTCTGTGGACTTCTCGGTTGAGTCCAGCGCTTCTGCGGCGGCGAGAATATCGACTTCCTCTGAATCTCCGTCTTCCTCAGACATTGCCGCTTCAAGTGCCACGTCCTTGCGTGCCTTCACTTCTGCTGCTGAGCGCTGTTCTTCTTGGTGAACTTCATCCAAGGTAGGGCCGTCTTCGACAACTACTCCCTCTTGCAGCAGCTGGCTTTTGCGAACCACTGCACTACGGACTCGGGTAATCGACTTGAGTGATTCTTTCAGGGAATCCTCAAGTTCCGAGCCAAGCATTCCCTTCTGCAGTTTTGCAAAGGTCGATTTGGCTGCATAACCGAGTATGATGTCCTGAGATATCGATCGAATAGCCTGCTTGATGCTGGTCTTGATTCTCTGGTCAGTGATGACCAGTGTCTTCAATCGAATTAGGTAACCATCGGTGGTCACCGCATCATACACGCCGTCAACCTTACCACGGTAACGGCGAATCTGGCGCCGTGTGTAGTCATTTTGATGCTGATGGCCGATGAATTCAGTCAGAGCATCGGAACCGACCACATCGGTGACCCTGAAACGCAGTTTCACGTGCATCTTGGTGAAATCACCATCGAATTCCTGCTGTGTCATCTCGTAGATTCTTCCGAGAATGTTCTCGTCTGCTTCACCGAGAGTTTCGCCAATCTGTTGATAGTTCCATGGAAAGCGAGGGGCACGGATGCTGTACCATCGTTTTGCCTTCCATTTGTCCTTTTGTTTTCTTGCCGCTGCGCGACCCTGGATATTCTTTCGACTGGCCATTTTTTTCCCCTCGGTTCATGCGGGGGCTACCCCACTAGCGGGCCGCCGACTAACCGCCCATATTTCAAGGGCTTGGCTTGCCCTCATCAGGGGGGAATGAGCGGTAAGGTCAAAGAGCCACGGACAATAGCCCACTTTGAATTAGATGCCAATCCACTCCATACACTGGAAAGCTTTCGCTTCCGGGCTAGATGATGAGGCTGTTCTCTGTGCGGCTATGACTTGGCTGTGTTGTGATTTTGAGAAGGTTGAAGTCGAGAAAACGACATCATTTCATGGTAGTCCGATTCATATCATCAGTGCTGATATCAGCAAGCGCGGCCAAGCGCGTAGGGCACTGGCACATCTTGGAGAGAAAGTCTTGCAGGAAATCATCTCCGGGCTCGAGCACCGACTGGACGATGAGAACTGTATTCATTTTCGCCTGAGAATCGCCGACTTGGTCTGTGGCCATATTATTCTGGCCGAACCCGGTGAAGATAGGGCGGTCAAGGGAAAGGTGAAACTTCAGGTCTACCCCGGTGATAAACCATCAGAAGTGGCGGAAATTCTATTCAAAGAAGCGATTGAAAGGGCTGAAAGGATGGGTTTTCCCCAAGCAGTCTCCTAAGTAAGCCTCATATCCCACCAACCTCTCAGGTGGTTTGAGGAAGTCTCATGACCCATGTAGTAGTATCAGGATGCGTTGACTGTAAATATCAGGAATGCGTTGCTGTCTGTCCAGTAGAATGCTTCCGCGAGGCACCCACCTACCTCGTGATTGACCCCGACGAATGCATCGATTGTGGTGCCTGCATTCCCGAATGTCCGGTTGAAGCCATCTTCGCAGATACCGACGTTCCAGATGAAGAATCCGAATGGATCGAGCGTAATGAGAAAGAGGCTCCCGACCTTGAAGTGGCTATGGGTGACTCACCGGTACTGGCCGACGACTGAATAAGACCGCCAACCCAGTCTGTGAAATCAACATCTTGACTTGAGCGATTCGTTCATCTAGGCCATGACTGTGGGGTGTGATGATGGAGCAACTTGACCTCACTGAATTGCGTCATGGTACTGACCTAATCAAGAAGGGTTTCGCCCGCATGCAACAGGGCGGGGTCATTATGGATGTGGTCACTCCTGAACAGGCAGCGTTGGCTGAAGAAGCCGGTGCTACCGCAGTGATGGCACTCGAGCGAGTACCGTCAGACATCCGTGCCGACGGCGGAGTTGCACGTATGAGCCACCCTAAACTGATTGAGGGGATAATCGACTGCACCAGTATTCCGGTGATGGCAAAGGCTCGAATCGGTCATGACGAAGAGGCTCGAGTACTCGAGGCGTTGGGCGTCGACATGGTTGATGAGAGCGAAGTACTTACACCGGCCGACCCGTTCTTCCATATCGACAAGCGAAAGTTCACCATTCCTTTCGTATGTGGTTGCACCAGCATGGGTGAAGCAGTGCGAAGAATCCACGAAGGTGCGGCGATGATTCGCACCAAGGGTGAGGCCGGAACCGGCAATGTCGTCTGCGCAGTTCAACACGCTCGTCTGGTGAAAAGCGAAATCGCATGGTTACAGCAAGCCGATGAAAGTGGGTTTACCGGAGCCATTGAAGATATCGCCAATGAATTCTATCGTCTTGAAGAAGCCAGTTCACTCATCGACTTCGAATTGCAGAGCACACCATTCGGCGATATTGATGAATTGAGCACCGGTATTCGCAGTATCCTCGAAGATGTCCGCACTATGGGTCGCCTGCCAGTGATTACTTTCTCGGCCGGTGGCATAGCCACCCCCGCCGATGCGGCACTATTGATGCACCACGGAATGGATGGAATATTCGTAGGCTCTGGAATCTTCAAGTCCGAGGACCCTGAGACCACCGCTGATGCAATTGTCATGGCAACCCATCACTTCGATGATGCGGCCAAGGTGGCCGAGGCCTGTGCGATGATGGCCGGCCCGATGGCAGGATTGGAAATCGATGAACTTGAGGTCAGATTAGAAGACCGAGGTTGGTAGTTAATTAATGCCAATCAACTCAATTATTTCCTAAAAACACCACATTGTGTTTATTTCAGCCTGCAAGTGTTGGCTGGTATTTGAAGTAGTCAAACCCTCTAACCTAATTATGGCGAGCGCAGAAATGATTCTCGCTCAGCGGGCCAGGTTGGCTTTTTGGTCACCACTAGTTTGTGCAATAATACTTGCAGGGATTTTCTATTCCCCATTCGGATTTACAGAAGTACAGATGGAAGTTGAAAATCAAGATGATGATGATAATGTCCAAACGGAAAAAATTACAATGAAAATGGATTTCCATTCCGGATATGTTGAATATTTGGGCTCCAATACCATGAGTGATCATCCCTTTGAATCTGAATCACAAATAATGCAATGGGAATCTATTGATGGTGATATTGAGGATCTAGAAGATATTAGTGAAAAAGTAGGGGACTCTTCAACTCAGATAATGTATTTGACATTCTTGCTAGTTCTTCTTCTAATTGTCAGATTGCAAGGCGAATGGTTTGGAAATAAATTTTTCAATGGGAAAAGCGTTACTGGCGTGTTACTTGCAATGATTTTCCTTGTTTCAATTTCCAGTGCTTTTACAATTTACTCAGAATTGGAAGACGGTTTAGAATGGTTCGAGGAAAATTGGGAAGATGAATTAGCTAACGAGTGGGATGATGGCTTTTTTGGAGGTGGTGAAATGAGTTCTGATGAAGGTGATTTGAAAGTTAGTTATGGCCCTTCTTCCGCTTTCTGGCTGTTTCTAATTCTTTCAATGATTGCATTAACTGGTTCTGCTGCGAATCTATCATATCTAAAAGAAGATTTAGAAATAGAAGATAAACCAACATGGTTTACTTCTGAACAGCCTCCCTCTTTCATAACGAAAAATATGCCCAAAT
>Ga0302120_10001338_pt1 | contig 11585 bp, 8 predicted proteins | sample AG5_Bottom_MG_FD_203118 | JGI IMG/M metagenome (GOLD analysis project Ga0302120, IMG submission 203118) | Marine microbial communities from Western Arctic Ocean, Canada - AG5_Bottom | ecosystem: Environmental > Aquatic > Marine > Oceanic | place: Canada: Western Arctic Ocean | collected 2017-10-01 | reverse complement strand
CCCCCACCGGGATCGTCCTCTAACTGCAATTCCCGTCGGGCGGCCGCACCCTTCAAAGCGTCCGTGGCATGGCCCCAAACTTCATCCGTACCCAAGGATTTCTCCGGGCGCGTTGCCAAGTACGCAGTGTACTCATACCCAAAGGTTGTCAAAATGGTGTCCACTAAACTCAAGACATCGACCAATTCGTCTTCAAGCTGAGCTGGAGTACAAAAAATATGCGCATCATCCTGAGTAAACCCCCGCACGCGAAGCATGCCGTGCAAAGTACCGCTTGGCTCATAACGGTAGACCGTACCTAATTCGGCAAAACGTCGAGGTAAATCTCTGTAGCTATGCCGACGAGAATTGAAAATGGTGACGTGCCCAGGACAGTTCATGGGCTTCATGCGGTGTGGACGGCCGTCTACATCCATAGGAGGCCAAATCATGTCGGCGTAATTCTGCAGATGCCCCGACTGGCGAAAAACAGGCTCACCAGCGATATGCGGGGTATAGACCGGCCAGTAACCACGCGCTTGGTGCAAATCCCACCACCACTGCTCCAACTGCCGACGGACGTGTCCAAGCTTTGGATGCCAAAAGACCAAGCCAGCGCCGAAGTCAGGGTGCAAGCTAAATAAATCTTGCTCACGACCAATTTTTCGATGGTCTCTCTTTTGCACCTCTTCCAAATAAGATTCGTACTTCTTCAAATCCTTTTTGTGCCACCACGCCGTGCCATAAATTCTCTGCAACATTGTTTTGTCGGAATCACCGCGCCAATACGCGCCGGCCACATGCGTCAAGCGAAAGGCATCTCGGCGAATCTGCGCCGCCTTTTCGATGTGTGGCCCTTCACACAAATCCGACCAAGTTCCATGGTCATAAAAAGAAATTTCTTCGCCTTCGGGAATGTCCTCCAGTAATTCCAACTTATAACTTTGTCCCATTTCTTTCAAACGAGTCACGGCTTCTTCACGACTGCATGTGGATCGGGTGAACTCTCCTGCCTCCGACAAGATTTCTCTCATCTTCTCTTCAATCAACGGCAGGTCATCGTCCGTTAAAGGACGCGCTAACTCAAAGTCATAGTAAAAACCATGATCAATGGGCGGGCCGATGGCCACTTTTGCGTCCGGGAAAAGACGGAGAACGGCATCCGCCATGAGATGGCTCACACTGTGTCGGAGGGTGCTGAGCGGAGCCGGGCCAGATTGTGCTTCAAAAGGAAGTGTCATGATGAAATCCGCCAGTCATACTGTGGCCGCGCGGAAATAGGATTCTAACGGCGCGCGTTTACAAACGAAACGGTCTTACCAGACAATGAGTTCCCTCTCTAAAGTGATGCCCGCGTACTCCAAAACGGCCGAGGCCATTTTTTCAAGGAGCGTCAAAACGTCGGCCGACGTTGCACCGGGCTCCGTAACGACAAAGTTTGCGTGCAACGTGGACACCGACGCCCGCCCCACGGAAACCCCTTTCATGCCCGCTTGATCCAAAAGACGTCCAGCGCTTTCCCCAAGAGGGTTCTTAAAAGCACAGCCTGCGGAAAAGAGGGTTACCGGTTGCGTTTGATTCTTTTTCCGCAAGAGGGCTTCTTGCGTGATTTTCACTTCCACCTTCGTGGATTTCTCCAAGCGAAGCAGAATTTCCAAGGAAACCGCCTGGCCTAAATTCCCATTCCGATATTGTGGGTCAAAGTCCGCTCTTGCGCGTGCCTTCCAGGGACCCTCAGGCTCCCAAACGGTGACCTCTTCCACGACGTCCCAGATGCCAAAGTCCGCGGACCCCGCGTTCATGGCAAGCGCTCCACCAATATGACCGGGTACCCCCATCAATAATTCTAAACCATGAAGACCGTTTCCTGCGGCCGCGCGCACCGTCTGCTGGATCGTGGCGCCGGGCCAACAACGCAAAGCCGTCCCTTCCAGGAATATACGTCGTAACGCGCCTGTATGAATAACGGCACCGCGCACCCCAGCGTCCGGCGCTAAAACGTTGGCCCCACCCCCCAAAAGACGATAGGGAATCTGAGCCTTGTGCAAGGCAGTCAATAATGCGGCTAAGTCTTCGGGGCGTCTGGGCTCAAAAAACCACTCAGCCGGACCACCCACACGCAACGTTGTCCAACGCGCTAAAGGCTCTTCAAGACGAAGAGGAGAAAATTCCGCAAAGGCGGCGGGCGAAGGCGTCAACTGTTCCGGCACCTAAGCAAACTACCAAATCTGAGGACTGTAAACCGCTCTCTAAGCGCTTTCTTCCTTCCTCAAAATTAGCTACGTGCTCCAACCATCGATGAGGCTTCCTTTGGCGCAATTCGGGCAGTAATTCCGCAATGGAGGCCTGCAATTCTTTGGGGTCGCGCGTGCGGTAAATCTCTAGCAACAAAAGGGCGTCGGCACCGTCTAGTGACGGTGCAAACTGATTTCGGTAAGCATGAAAACGTTGCGCTTGATGAGGTTGGAAAACTGTCACTAGGCGACGGTCGGGCCAACGCTCCCGGAGCGCCTGCAAAGTGGCGGCGACCTCTATGGGGTGATGCGCATAATCACTAATCACCGGGACTCCACGCATTTCGCCAACTTGCTCTAAGCGACGTGACGCGCCATGAAAATTTTCTACCGCAAACTTCACCTCTGCTTCTGATAAGGAAAAAGAGCGAAGGACTTCAGCAACCAAAGCGGCATTGCGACGGTTATGTTCTCCCGGAATTCCAGGCACCCAAGATTCGGGTAACGCCGCCGCCCGCACCCAATTCAGTTTCTTACGTGGGTTTTCCAAGGGAGGAACTTCAGGCCCAGCCCAAATCACACCATCAGTGGAAACCTGAGACAGGAAAACTTGAAAGGCCTCCAGCACCTCCGCGTAGCCACCGGGGTAGGTGTCAGGATGCTCTGCATCGATGTTGATGAGCGCCGTGGAGTGCGGATAGAGGTGGTGAAAGGAACGTGCATATTCACAACTCTCCAAAATCAAGGGAAGATTGGGGTCTCCCCAAGAGGAGGATCCTTCCAACTGAGGTACCATCGCCCCCACCAAATAGCCGACATTCACACCGGCTCGCCGAAGCCCCCAGGCAATCCAAGCGGTGCATGTGGTTTTCCCATGAGAGCCTGCCACCGCAAGCACTTGGCGTCGCTTGGATATTTCTCCAAGCATTTCCGCATAGAGCATCGGTTGTGCCCCGGCACTCATCGCCCGAACGAATCCAGAATCTTCCAAAGGCACCGCAGCTGAGCGAACCGCGAAGGAACATGGGGGGATGACGTCGGCCTCCGACGTGGGTTGAAGGCCGGCAAGAACTAAAGGGTCGTCAGGCAACCAAGGGGATTGATCTGCCCCCCAAACCTGCCAGCCTTCCGCCAAGAGAAATCCCGCGAGACCGCGCATGCCACAACCGCCGGCGCCGGCGAAATAGGCCGTCTTTCCAAAAGGTCCGGTGAGATTTTTCATAAAGAGGCGTGGCCCTGCGCAGCCCAATTTTCTAGAAGGGTCGCGGTCGCTTGTGTGCCGTCGGCAGGACGCGAATCACGCAAAGACTTTGCCATGGACATACGACGGTCCATATTCAAAAGTTGAGAAAGGAAGGTGTCGGCAGCTTGGGGTTGATCCGGGTCCAGCAAGAAAGCTCCCGAACCAAGTGCTTGCGTGTTTTTCTCCTGCTGGCGATCTGCGTGGTCCGGATAGGGAATCACCGCACAAGGAACTGTATGCAACCACGCCTCGGCAAGGGTGGATGCCCCCCCTCGACAAAGAGAAAAATCTGCCGCCGACCAAGCAGCCCCCATGGCGTCACAATGTTCTAAAACATGGGCCACCATATTGCAATCATTCGCCGCATTCCGAACGTCATCGGCTTTTCCTGGACCGCAGAGTGCAAGAAGTTGAACGGACTGCAACGCAAGGCGGGGCATAAGAGAACGCAGGAAATCATTAACCTGCGCAGCCCCCTGACTTCCCCCCGTAACAAGCAAAACCAAATTCTCCTGTGAAAATCCAAATTGGCGACAGGCCTCCTCTCTCGGTATCGAGGCCGAATTCTGTCTGCTCAATGGGCCAACGCAAAGCCCTTTCAAAGATTGCGCTGCCGTCTCAGGATACTGCGTCAAAATGCGTTGCGCGAAAGGTTGCATCCATCGCACACTTTTCCCAAAGACATGGTTTCCTTCTAAAAGGACAAAAGGCTTCCCCCGACGTGCAGCTAATGCTGCCACGGAACCTGCTCCACCTAAACCAATCACTAAATCCGCTTGAAAAGAATGAGCCAGTCGCCGCGCGCGCCACATGGCGGGCAAAAGGGAAAGAGAGCGGGGTAAGGCAGAACTGTCTACGGCCAAAGAAGAGTGGGTGCGGCCCTCGGAAAAATAAAGCTCCTCCACAGAGCGGCCATTCACCAAAAAATGCGTATGATGACCGCGCGCCTCCAAGGCTTCGGCAAGGCCAAGCGCTGGAGTTAAGTGTCCCCCGGTTCCCCCGCCCACGAAAAGAAAGCGATGCCCCACGGCTTAGGGCAAAGACGGCACGGTCAAAACTTGCCCGACACGAAAGGCCTTTGGATCATCCATTCCATTGGCACGAAGCAACACCTGCCATTTCTTTGAGGTGCCGTAAAGTTTCATCGATACTTCCGACGGCGTGTCTCCTGGCTGCACGGTGTACGTTTTTCCTGCGGGAACAGAACTCGTGGAAATTGCCTCTGTAGTAACCGAAATCGGTGCGGGTACCGATGCCTCTAGCGCTTGAAGAGGGGGAATTTTAATGACTTGTCCAATCCGAATACTGTTGGGGTCTTGAATTTGATTCCACTTCGCAAGGAACTTCAAATGTTTGACGGAGCCCAACTCCCTTGAGGCAATGCCACCCAAAGAATCTCCCTCTCGGACACGTACTTCTTTTCCTAGAAAACCCACTGGCGCCTTCACCAAAGGTGTCACGGACGCGAGGATTTCCTCCTCTAAATCTAAAGCAACAGGCAAGGAAGGCGAAAGGATTTCCTGAAGGACGTGCGGCTTGGGATCTTTCCGGAACTCCTCACTCCCCAAAAGTTTACGTTGGTTGGGAGGCAATAAACGCACGCCCGAAAGAGCCGATGGATCCAAAGAAAGTGCAACGGTGTCCGCAGATGTGGGGTCGGCCGTACGAGAGCCAGAACCGGCAAGGAAGCCGGCGGCTGCGATGCAGAGAAGGATGAATAAGGCGATTAGCCCGGAGCGTTGGATTCTGTCCATGAGATGAGATTTTCTACAGGTACTTTGGAGCGCCGAGCCTCGCGAGCAGCTTTGACCGCGAAACCCAGAAGAGCCGCTAAGGCAAGCATGGAAGTGCCACCTCGACTCACGAAAGGTAAGGGTAACCCCTTAGGGGGGGCAATCCCAGTCACAACTGCCATATTGAGGACCGCTTGAACTGAGATGACAAGAGTGGCCGCAGCCATTAATAACGCGCCATACCGACGCTCTGCCCGGCGCGCAGCCATGACCCCAAAAAGGGTGAGAGCAACAAAAAGAATCCAGATGAAGCCGGTGCCAAGAATGCCCCATTCTTCGGCAATGAGTGCCAAAATGAAATCCGTATCCCCTTCTGGAACCCAGCCGTTTTTCATCATTCCTCGACCTGGGCCAAGCCCGGAAAATCCACCGAATGCAAAAGCCTCATTCGCACGTTGGACCTGAAATCCGGGCCCACCACTCAGGAACTGGGTGATTCTTGAATCGACATGAGGGAAAAAAAGTAGGCCGAAACCCAAGGCTAAAAAGGAAAGGAAAACAATCGGCTTCAAAAGTTGGATGGACACCCCCGCGAAAAGTAAAGTAAACGTGGTAATCCCCAAAAGGATGATGACAGATCCCAAATCCGGTTGTAGAAGAACTGGAGAAACGAGACAGGCGAAAACTAACATCAGTCGGGTCAGCTCTCTGGGCTGAGTCAGCCGAAGTGGATCTTTTGCCGACCATGAAGCCAATGCCAGTGGCCAAAAGCATTGTAAAAAAACTGAGGGTTGCAAAGTAAATTCTCCAATTCGTATCCACCGCTCTGCGGCATGGCTGGAGTGTCCGAATTTGTCACTCAAGAGCATCCCCATCAAGACCAAAAATAATAGGACTAAAATGCCTGGGACAGCACGGCGTGGGCCGTCGGCAGGCAAGGTATATGCAAACAAGAATGCCGCCGCACCCAACGTAAGGTGGATGGCGTGCATGGCTAACGTACTCCACCCTTGCCCCGGAGGCGCGGCGGAAACTCCCGCAACCACACCCATCAGTGCCAATAAAATCACCGTCGTAAGGAGACCTTGAACCGCGCGGCTTCCTCCTTCAATCATTAGCGCACTTTCAAGAGCAAAAGGCCCAGAGAGGCACCAACGGCACTGATAATCCAGAAACGTACAACGATTCTTTGTTCTGGAATCCCACGGAGTTGGTAAATGTGATGCAACGGTGCTTTGGAAAAGAGACGGCGGCCTTCGCCATTCCATGTTCTCGTCCATTTAAACCACGTGATTTGCAGCAAGGAGGAACTCACTTCCACAACGAAAACAAAAGCAAGAAGCGGGAGTGCAAATTCCTGTTTTGCAATGATTGCAAAGTAGGCTAAGAGAGCGCCCAAAGGAAGAGATCCACTATCACCGAGGAACACTTTGGCAGGGTGCGTATTGAACCATAAGAAACCGAGAGTGGCGCCCAGCACTGCACCCCCCATTACGGCAACCTCTCCAGCGCCGGGGAGAAATGGTAAATGCAGATAGGCAGCAAGTTCAACATGACCCACAGCGTAGACTGCAACCGTCAGTGCAGCAAAAGCAGGAATGGCAGAGCCTGCAGCAAGTCCATCTAAGCCATCTGTGACATTGGCAGCATGGCTACAGGCTAAAATCACAAAGGCCTCGAAGACGATGAAAATACCCATCCCCCACAAGCCCAACTCTGCTGGAGATGCGAAAAAATCTTTCAGTAGAGGGAAGTGAATTTGGGCAACCTCCGGCCGCCCCGTTTTCTCTGCCAGCATCCATAACATGGCAGCAACGTAGCCAGCAAGCAATAGCGATGCAATTAATTTAGCCATACGAGACAGGCCGTCCCGGCCACCTTCCTTCGAAAGCTTGATGCGGTCATCGAGGAAACCAATCGCCCCCATACCGACAAGTAAAACGGCGCCAAGAAGAACAAGGAGTTCATCGGGCCTTGCAAAAAGAAGCGTCCCTAATAACACAGAAGCCACCCAGAAAACACCGCCCATCGTTGGAGTTCCACTCTTCCCTGCCTTTTGATAAGCTTCCGCAACTTCCGCGCTATCGCTCAGTTCGGCGTGCTCACGAATGCCCACCGATTGAAGTCGGCGAATCAATGGACCGCCCAAGCAAAGTGCTGAAATAAAGCCGGTGGCCGATGCCAGAGCCGCGCGTACTGTGATGTACTGCAGCGCATGAAAGGGCTGCCATAAGTCTTCGAGCCAAGGGACGAGCCATGCAATCATGAAATACACCTCTGAAAAGGTAAGGAATGAAATTGAGGGAGGAGTTGTTCCAAGCGCTCTGCGCGCGAAGCCTTCAACAATACGACATCATGTGACTGAAGTTCCTCATGCAAGAGTGCCTGCAGAGAAAGAATAGAGTCCGCGCGGAAAGCCGTTCCGCCTCTTGCTTCAAAGGCTTCAGCCATCCATTGACCGGCTGTGCCTAACGCAAACAAAAGTGGAATGCCTAAGTCAAACAAGTCCTCTCCGACCTGCTCATGAAGGGCTTGAGAGGAAGCGCCTAACTCATGCATCTCCCCCAAAACGGCAACGCGGCGACCCGTTTGTGGGAGACTCTGCAAAGTCAAAAAAGCCGCCTTCATTGCTGCAGGGCTGGCGTTGTAAGCGTCATCTAAAACCGTAATTTGATCCAGCATATGAAGTTCTAAACGCCCACGAAGAGAGGGCAAAGAAGTTGTTCTCTCCTGAAGAGCTGTGCCAGAAATGCCCAAGGCATGAGCGAGGTAAACTGCTGACGCCACTAACTCGGCCTCATGCTGTGCCAAAACTGGAATAAAGAGTTCACCGACAGGATGGACATTGATGCGCCAAGCACCCGATTCGGAATTTAATACTTGAGCTACGCCATTTTGGAAAATAGCTTGTTCTTCTAAGGTGTGCCCGGAAGCAGCCGCCAACAGTTGCTTTTTTTCAGCGTAAATTTCTTCCACGGAGTGCATGCCTTCTAGGTGCACGGGAGAAACCGTGGTGAGCCAAGCATGCTCTGGTTGACAGACTTGCAAACGATCCTCCATTTCCCCAATAGCGTTAACGCCAAACTCCAATACTAAAAAATCACACGGGAACTGCGCCGACAAAATAGACAACGGCAGCCCTGTCTCTGAATTATATGAAGCGGGGGAGGCCGAAACCCGTGCCCCATCTGCACGAAGAAAGTGTGCTAAAAACTCCTTTGCCGTTGTCTTACCGAGACTTCCGGTAATGCCAATCACGGTCGGTGACAAGTGTTTCAGCCAACCCCTCGAAAGGCTTTCTAACGCCTGCAAAGAGTCCTCCACAATCCAAAGTGGGAAAGTGTTGGGGAGGTCATGAGGGAGTGTAAAGCCCTTTTGAACGACTGCTGCCACCGCCCCCGCCTCCTGCGCATGGGTCAGAAATTGATGACCGTCTGAAAGAGTTCCGGGCAATGCAAAGAACAAATCCCCAGGTTGAACCTTTCTGCTATCGATTTGAACCCCTGCAAAAGAAGGTGATTGTGGGGTGTCGGAGGACAACATGCCGGGAGTCCACTGCATCAGTTGAGAAAAGGTTATTACTGGCATCGCGCCGCCTCCGCCAACTCAATACGATCATCAAAAGGCTCACGAACCCCATGAATTTCTTGGTAAGGCTCATGGCCTTTGCCCGCCAACAAAAGGACGTCTCCTGGGCGCAAACGATTCAAACCCATCTGAATTGCAGCGCGACGGTCTGTACAAGTGGAGACATTAGCGGAACCGAACCGTGCGCCTTGAGCAACTGCATCCACAATATTTGATGGGTTCTCTGTGCGAGGGTTGTCACTGGTAATCACGCACCAATCCGCACGCGTTGCAACGGCCTCTCCCATCAGAGGACGTTTGTCTTGATCTCGGTCTCCCCCTGCACCAAACACAACACCAATTTTGGACTCCGGATAGACCTCGCGTAATGCATCTACTGCATGGGATAGCGCATCAGGTGTATGCGCGTAATCCACGAACAAATGCCAATCTGACTCTGGGGCAACCTCCTCCAACCTCCCTGGAGCTCCCTGCAATGCACCCAAAGCACGCGCGGCCTCTTCAGCTGATGCTCCCGATGCGCGCATCAATCCGAACGCAAGGAGCAAATTTGCCGCATTATGTTTGCCCACCATGGGGCTCATTATTTCCGCGTTCCCCCATTCCCCCTCAATCAAAAGCTGTAAACCACCCTCTTTCACAACCGAGAACTGACCTCTTAAGTCTGCGTCGGAAGAATCTAAACTCCAGGAAGACATGCCACAACGTGCTCCTCGGCAAGCGCCCTGCACGAGCGCATGATTAAAAGGAAGAAAAGCATGACCCTCTGCCGGCAACGAGTGCACAAGGCGTGCCTTCGCTTTTGCGTATTCTTCCATGGAATGATGATAGTCCAAATGATCTTGCGTTAAATTGGTCCAGCCTACTAAATCTACTGGAAGCCCGGCCAAGCGTTTTTGATCCAAGCCATGCGAAGATGCCTCAAGAACAAGAGCCTTTGCGCCTTGTGTACGAATATCGGCGAGCCATGAATGCAATACATCCGCCGCCGGCGTTGTATTTGGCGTAGACCTCTCTTCTCCTCGATAGGACAACCCTAAGGTCCCCGAACGCGCCGCTGGAATCCCGCATTGTGTCATTGCCTGCTCTAACAGATGAACCAAGGTTGTTTTGCCATTCGTTCCGGTGACGGCAACAACCATCATTTCTTCCGATGGCTTCCCCGCAAGGAAATGTGCAGCCCAACCCGCAGCTTCTGCCGGATCACTTTGCAAATCAATCAAGAATTCTGGAACTTCCAGCACTTGTGGAGCTCCAGTACGCATCACCGCGCATGCCCCCTTTCGAAGCGCCTCTGCAAGAAACATATCCCCATTATGTTGCAATCCAGGCAACGCACAAAAAAGATCTCCTCGTTGTACTTTCCGTGAGTCGAAACAAGCGCGACGTAAATGCACATCTTCCCCTTTCCAAGAATCCGACGGGCTTCCCCATGAAGCCCAAACTTGTGTGAATTCAGAAAGACGCATCGTTATGGCTTCTCTACTCTAACCGGCGAAGAATCTGGTTCCAAGGATCCGTTTTTCGAATCGCGCAATTGGATGGCGTGATACAGAATCCTAGCTGCCGCAGGGGCAGAGACCTTGGAGCCATAGACCTCTTCACCTTTCGGATTTTCCGCCACCACAAGCACGAGAACCTCTGGGTTTTCCAGGGGGCCAAAGGCAGAAAATAGCGAGGTATACCCCTCTTCATGCGTTTTCTGCACCGTGCCACTTTTCCCGCCCCAACGAAAACCCTCAAATCTTGGGAGCCAGTGACGATGCTCGGCCTCGACCATGCCGGCCAAGGCATCTCGAAGAAAAGCCGACGTATCCTCGGACAAAATACGGACTTTAGGCTGATTGCGTTTTTGTTGAATCAAATGAGGATCGACGCGCCAGCCCCCGTTAATCAAGGAAGAAAAAGCACAGGCTAATCGCAGTGGCGTCAAACTCAATTGATGTCCCATGGAAACGGAAGGAATCGTCCAAACTCTGCCGAGTGAGCCGTCCCACTGATTCCCTTTGGGCTGAAACCCTAAAAAAGGTTCTGGACCAATCCAACCAAGTTCATCCCAAAACCCAAAGTCCGCGAACAAACTTTGAAGTCCCTCCTTCCCCAGTTTCAAACCCACTTGGCCTGCACAAATATTGGAAGACCACACCAGGATTTCCCGCGGAGTCATGCGTTCATTCGGAACACCTCGAGCATTCCGGATCGGTGGCTTTCGAATATTCCAACTCCCTCCATAATTGGAAAACGTATCCGTCTTTTTCACAGCTCCTGTGTCCAGAGCGCGGCCCACCACAAATGGCTTGCAAGTGCTTCCTGGTTCAATCGCCCACAAAGCCGGAAGGGCGTGGCCTAATAAATTCCCGTCAGCATCTCTTTTAAGTCCATCACCAGGGTGATTCGGGTCAAAGTCGGGGAGCCCGCCGACAGCAATTAAGTTCCCCGTATGCACCTCCACCACCACACACGCAATCCAATCCGGATTGTGCGCTTCTTGAAGTTGCCGCAATTCTTCTTGCATCATCGAGGCAAGCCTAGCATCCAAAGTGGTCACGATAGGGCTTGCCTCGTTGGGAGATATAAAAGTTTTTGCAGGATTAGCGCCATATTTCCCGGTGACCCGAAGTGACCCCCTTTCGCCATCGGAACCCAACAATTGACTTTCGAGAGAGCGCTCTAAACCCATCACGCCGGAGCGTGACCCTTCCTCCGTTTTCAGAAAACCAATCAAATGAGACAGAGCTCTTCCTTGTGGGTAAACCCGTTCCCAACTCCTCTCTAAACGCAAACCTGTGCCCGAAAGAGACCGCAATG
>Ga0302120_10001336_pt1 | contig 11590 bp, 8 predicted proteins | sample AG5_Bottom_MG_FD_203118 | JGI IMG/M metagenome (GOLD analysis project Ga0302120, IMG submission 203118) | Marine microbial communities from Western Arctic Ocean, Canada - AG5_Bottom | ecosystem: Environmental > Aquatic > Marine > Oceanic | place: Canada: Western Arctic Ocean | collected 2017-10-01 | reverse complement strand
CAAAGAGGGAACTGAAGCCAAGCCCCTCACGATCGCCATCGGTCACCACGGCGGCGCCCACATTGAGCACCTCGCCTCCGAGTTCGGAGAGCTCCACCAGGCCATCTTCGATGCCCACCGCGAGATCGCAGGGACCGGCTTCGTAGGCGGCCCGGGCGCGACTCCGAGCCCCCTGGACGATTTCCGCAAATCCCACGGGCTGCTCGGAGACCTCGCTGGCCACGCCATGCCCATGGACTTCGAAATTTTTCGCGTAGGGCTCCAAGGCCAGGCGGACCGCCTCGATTTTCGGTCGGCTCAAGGTTCCTACCCGGACCGTGGCCAGGCTAGACAGCGTTGTGGGCTGGGGAATGTTCGTCACGGCCTGAGCGCTTCTTGGACGAAAGCCGCGAGGAATTCCTCCAGGGCTTGGTCCAGACCCTCCACCGCCGTCATGGGAAAAGTCCGGCAAGGCCCTTCGGCCTTGCCTTGGCGGAAGGGTCCGACCAGGGTGACCTCCCCCCGACTCTTGACCGTCACCACCGCGCGATAACGCCCCCGGCGGAGGTCAAATTGAACCGAGTGGACATGTTTGTCGTCGACCCGGACATCGCTCAGGGTCAGACCGAGGTGGGGTGCGCTCTCTCTCACTGCCGCGTTAAAACTGTCCAGGGCGATCGCGACACGCTGGTGCAGATCCCGCGCGCATTCCCGCGCCTGTTCTAGGCCGTCCCGCTGCCCCGCCTCTCGTCGCGCAAGCTCGCGCCCGAGTTCGGCCAATCGTGAATCCAGCGCCACTTCGTCTCCCCGCCGCATCCGGACTTCCACTCATCGGGCCCGGGCGATGCCAAGACCTTAGCGCCGACGCTTCGCCCTGACGCTAGGCAATGGCGCTAGGCCCTGGCACTCGGCAATGGCACTCGGCCCTGGCACTCGGCAATAACGCTAGGCCCTCAAGGATGGGCGGAACGATGCGCTGGGCCCGAGTCGCTCAGAGGGCTTCGTCGGATGCGATCTGCATCCCGGTGCCCAAGTCGGCGAAGAGGAGATCCCGGGCGGACTCGAAGCGCTCGCGGTCGAGATCGGCAACCGGATCACCGGCAGGGGCAGAAATATCCAGGGGATTCACGTAACGACCATTTTTCTGGACACGAAAACAAACATGGGGCCCGGTCGCCAAACCTGTATCACCCACGTAGCCGATCACCTGTTTCTGCTCCACGCTAGAACCGACCCCGAGGCCAGGTTCGAAACGCGAAAGGTGCGCGTAGTACGAGACATATCCATTGCGGTGCTTGATCTTCACGAGTTTCCCGGAACCGCCTGCCCAGCCCCGAAAGATCACCCGGCCGGCGCCCACGGACCAGAGTGGAGTACCGTGAGACGCCGCGTAGTCGATGCCACGATGAGGTCGGACCACGTCCAGAATTGGGTGCCGCCTTGCCGTGCTGAACGAGGAACTGATCCGGCTGAACTTGAGGGGGGCTACGAGAAAAGCCCGCTCCACCGAACTGCCGTCGGGCCGGTAATATCGCCCTCGACCTTTTTCGCTCTCAAAGTAAACCGCGGAGTGATCACCGTTCTGGCCGCTATAACGCGCCGCCAGGATCCGCCCGGGTTTGACATAAACCTCGTTGCCCTCGGAATTCGTTCGATAGAGGCGCTCGAAGAGAATTTGAAAATCATCCCCCGGCTGAACGCTGCGGCTGAAATCAATATCCCAGGCGAAAATATCGGCGAAATCACTGGCCAATTGGGTGCGCTCACCCAGTTCCTTGACGGTCCCGTAAAGCGAGGAATCGATTTGGCCCCCTACCTTGACCACTTGGGCCCGCAGTTGAGCATGATCCTCTCGCACGCGATAACCCGAGTCGGTGGAGTAGAGGTAGAAGCTCTTCTCCGGATTCACGGCGTAGCGAAAGTCGACCAACTGGCCGCCCGGGTCCTGGCCGAGTCGATATTCGTCCCCCGGTCGCGCATGCCGAAAATCAAAAACCTCGGCCAACTCCGTCGCGATCGTGTGAATCACCTTGAAATCAATTCCCTGGCGACGCAGGGAGGAGGACAAAGACTCGCCCCGCTCAAGGGATCCCCGAGTCACCAGGGTGAGGGATTTCTTCGGTTCCTTGATCTGGGTTTCCAACGATACCCGGTGAACTGGCAGGCTATCTATGGACACAGAGGGAAACTCGGCGACCAATTCCAGCGTGGCTTCATCGGCATAGGCCGGAAGGGCGGGGAAGGGAGGGGCTGGGAAGAGGGGGGTCGGGAAGAGAGGCGCTGGGAAGAGAGTGGCCTCCCACGGAACAAGTCGCGCGGGTGGCTGGGGTGCCTGAGACAGTAGAACCGAGGCCTCGTCGGCCGGCTGACGAAAGCTCTGAGCGCCCACCGCTCCGAGGGCGGCGATCAATAAGGCGAGCAACCAGACCGTTGGTCTATGAATTCGTGGCGAGGGGTAGGCCAAGTCGAACTCCTATTGTTTGAGAAGGCGGCGTATAGTTAGCAAGTCGTTGTGCCTAAGACACCGCAACAAATCGGTATGAGAGGCCCTCGAGCCCCGTCACCGAACGAACAACTGTCCGTGTGGTTAATCCCTCAATGTATTCAGGCGTTTATCTAAGCCAATGAATCCAATTTCTCGTAGAAAGAGATCGGCCAATGGGTGCAAGTTCTAAAGCGCTCCGTGCGCAACTTTCCCCCAGGCAGCCTCAGCGGCTTCCTGGGCCCTGCCGCGCCTTCTTTTTTGTCTCCCGGGGGCCCAAAAGCAGCCCGCCCATGACAAGGAAAATTTTTTCCGGTTGTCTGCTCTTGGCGGCACTGGGAATGGTTTTTTCCTTTTTGGCCCCAGGACCTTCCGGGGCGTCGGGCCCACCGGTTTCCCCGGACTTGGGCCAGCGCACCGCCCAACTCCTGGCCGAACTAATCCGGATCCCCACCGTGAACCCGCCCGGGGGCGAAAAGAAATTGGCCGAACGCATCGCCGCCGAATTGGCGGGCGCCGGTCTCGAGACCCGGGTGATTCCAACCCCTCGGGCCACACCCAGTGATCCCCCCCGGGCCGCCGTCTGGTCTCGGCTGCCCGGCCGAGGCATTCGGCCCCCCTTGATCCTGCTCTCGCACCTCGACGTGGTGCCCGCCGTAGCCGAAGACTGGCTGCACCCACCTTTCGCGGGCGTCATCGAGGACGGCGTGGTCCATGGCCGGGGCGCCCTGGACGCCAAGGGCGTCACCGCGGTCCATATCTCCACCCTCCTGGAACTCGCGGGGCGCGAAGAGCCCCTCGACCGCGACATCATTTTTCTCGCCACCCCGGACGAGGAAACCGGGGGTCGGGCAGGTGCCCAGTACATCGTCCGACAACATCCCGAACTTCTCGCAGGAGCCGAATTCCTGCTCACCGAGGGCGGCAGCATTCGACCTGCTCGCGGCCCGCGCGAAGGCATGCACCCGGTGCCGCCCATGTGGGGAGTCACGGTGACCGAGAAGGGTCCGTGCTGGCTGGAACTCAAAACCCGAGGCACAGCAGGGCATGGCTCGGCCCCTCGGCCCAACGCTGCGGTGCCCCGACTCGTGGAGGCCCTGGATCGGGTGCGCCGGATCGAGACACCGATTCAAGTACTGGACGAGGTCTCGTTCATGTTTCGCGCCCTCGCGCCCAGCGCGCCCCCAGAGGATCGAGAAGGATTCGCCGCCCTGGGTCAAAGCCTGGCAAACGATTCGTCTTTTCGCCGACGCTTCCTCGCCAACCCCGGCTATAACGCCCTGGTCCGGGACACCATTTCGATCACCGTGCTCGAGGCCGGAACCAGCACCAACGTGGTTCCTGGCGATGCAACCGCGCGACTGGACGTTCGCCTCCTGCCCGGCGAAGACTGCGCCGCTTTTGCTGGAGCGCTAAGCGACGTCATCGCTGACCCCTTGGTCGAAGTCGAAACCCTTCTCGCTTTTCCGTCGCGCAGTTCCTCCGCCGACACACTGCTCTTCGAGGCCATCGCCCGGGTGGCTCGGCGCGAGACGCCTGAGGCGATTGTGGTCCCGCGAATGATCGGAGGCTTCACCGACGCCCACTGGTTTCGCGAAAAGGAAATCGTCGCGTACGGTTTCGTCCCGCGCTGGCTCTCCCGGGCGGACACGGGGGGTGTTCACGGGGTCAATGAGAAGGTCTCCACCGCGAACCTCGAAGCGGGTGTGGTCACCCTCCTGGCGATCCTCGACGAGTTGGACACTCTCTCGGCGGGCGAGGCAGCCCCCGCATTGGACACCGCGCCGAGCAACCCATAAGCCCCGCGGCCTAGGCCCCTCGTGTCCTAGGCGATGCCCTAGGCGAGGTCCTGCACCGCTCGGTGGAGTACTTCGAAGAGGGGTTCGATTTGCTCCAATTCAAGGCACGAGAACGCGATGCGGATGTCACTGGCGCTGGTGGAAATCAACCCGACGCCATACTGGGACAGGAGATGGACCCGCAATTTCTCGGCGTCGACATCCTTTAGTTGAACGCACATGAAGTAGCCGCTGTTGAACGGGTAGACATCCCAGCTTTCCGCGTAGCGGGGCAAGGCAGCCACCTCGGCCACCCGCTTCGCACGCGCGCACAACTCTTCATTTTTCGCCGCGCGCTCCTCGGCGAGACTGGGCGACGACAACGCCTTCTCCACCAAGGTCTGAGAGAGTTGACCGACGTTGGACACCCCTCCGCGAATGGCGCCCTTGGTCTTGGCCTCCAGAACTGCACACACGGTCTCGGCCCCTTCGGCCCGGCCCGGACCAAAGCTGATGAAGCCACATCGCAATCCCCAGGCGAAGAGTTCCTTGGTCGCGCCGTCGAGCTTCACCGCGAGCAGGTTCGCGTGCCGGCCCACCAGCTGGGCGAAAAGGGATTGGGTCGCTGACGGACCACCAATATGGTAGAAGAGACCGAAATAGGCGTCGTCGGTGATCACCACCAAGCGCGTTCCCGCTTCGGCCTGAGCGACCAACGCCGCCCCGATCGCCTCGGCTTCCGCAACGGTGGGCATATAGCCCGTGGGGTTGTTGGGGAAGTTGAGGAGCACCACGAGCTTCTCGCGGTCCTCGCTGGCCTGGGCCAGCGCCTGGGCAAAACCTTGGCAATTGAAACCGCCTTCGGCATAGAAGGGGAAAGTTTCGATCTCGGCCCCCCCGTGGACCTCAAAATTCAGCCGGTAGTTGCCCCAGAGCTTGTCGGGGATCAAAACCCGATCCCCCGGGTCGACGAAGAGTTCGCAGGCCAAGGCCAGGCCGTGGGTAATTGCGGCGGTCACGATGGGCAGCCCGAATTTTTTGGACGCGAGGTCGGGGTTCTCGTTCACCAGCTTGGCGCGCCAATGCTCGCGCAGATCCATACGACCCGAAGCGGGCGCATAGGGGTACGCGTCGCCGGGGTCGATATCCAGCAGGTGCTGCTGGACCGAGGGCAGATACATGGGGCCCCCAGCCTCGGTCGCGATGCCGATGGTGGCGTTGAATCGGTGGGCCTTCTCCTTGGCTTCGGCGGATTGGGAGAGGATGCCCTTGGGAAAGTAGAGCCGGCGCCCATACCCGGAAAGCATGGCGAGGACCTCGGGCCCAGCCCCGTCGAGGTCATCGTTCAGTTGGGCGGCCAGGGGGTTCAGGGCTGTCGGGGCAGATCGAGTCATTACTTTAATCCTGTGTCTGCAGGGGCAGCGCAATGCTGACCCTACAAACGTTTGTCGAGTACGTCCATGAAGTTCGCGAATCCCCGAGCTCGCCAGAACGCCTGGGCGGTGGGATTGGCCGATGCGACTTGAACCTCGACCCGCTTGATGCCCGAGGCCCGCACCCAGGCAAGTGCTTCGTCCACCAGCCGGGTGCCGATGCCCCGGCGGCGGGCATCCTCGCGTACTCCCAGATCGGTGATCTCGGCGCGCTCGTTCTCGACCATAATCGCCGGGGAATGATCGATGCGCACGATGCACAGGCCCTGAATATCGACTTTCTCCTCGTAGAGAAGAATCGCCGCCTCGGGATCGCGTTCGATGCCGCGAAGCAATTCGGCGAGTTCTCCCTGGGCGTCTCGTCGCATGCGAAAAGCCGGCGCCAGGGGTTCGTGGAAAACCGTGATGCCGGTCCAGAGCGCCGCGACCCGGTCCAGGTCTCGGCGAGCGGCCAGGCGGATTTGGCCCTTCACTGGCGCGCCTTGGCGGCTCTGGATTCGCCCATGCGAAGCATCCGAAACTCGCCCTGGGACTCACCCTCTCGGAAGTATTCCCCACTCATCACATCGCCGTCGGCAGCGACGGTTCGCGTCAGGAACCGAGTGGTCGCTTGGGAGGAAAGGGTTCGCCCGGATCCAAGAGTCGCCTCCCGAATAAAGCTGGGGCCCGCCTCCAGCAATTCCATGCGCCAGCGCTCGTGATAACCAATCTGCGAGGCCGAGGCCGCGCGCAGCCCACCCTTCGAGGCCCAACCCTTGGGACCGACGGGGTCTAGGCGTTTCGAACGTTCATCCTGGGCGCTATGGGCGAGACCCCGCGCGATTTCGCCGCGCTGGTCGGGGCTTGGCTCCCAGGCGCCCAGAGTGCGCGCCTCCTCCCCCCCCGGCAGTTTCTCCCACCGACCCGACCCATCCCGAAACTCCGGATGCGGAAAGATCGACCACCGCAACCCTGGACCATCGGCTTCGATCCGCCAGATCTGGTCGTCCCAAGCCGGCAGCTGGGAGTCCGAGCCCGAGAGATCCCGGTGGTGTATCAGTACGTACCAGTCCCCGACCAAAACTCTCGAGTCCGAGGCTCTCCCGGGGCCGGGGTCACCGGCGGCAGCTGTCCCGACAACCCCGCAAGCCAGCACAAGGATGGCCTGCAACCCTGGCCACGCCCGGGCGCGCCCAGGAGCCGGAGCAGAAACTGCAGCCGCCCGGCCACTTGGGCAAGGAGACGCTTCCGTCCGCGTAAAGGCAAATCTTTTCCAATTTTGTCGTCCCAGGGTGGCTCCCTTGCTTGGGCCGGAAGCCGTTCGCCGTCTTCCCTTGTACTTCTGGCTCTTATGATTTTATAATAATAACAGTACCTTACAAGATATTCGGAGTCTTTTTGAGGAACTTTCGAGCGAATTAAACTCTTGGCACACAGATTGCGCCAAGGACCCTCGGGTAGGCTTGCCCGGCGCTCGCCCCTCAGACCGCGCCGCGCGGAAACACCGCACCGGATTAGGAACAATGCTGACGATCTGGATCATCCACCGAGACCCGCATCACCGTAACGCACTGGCGCGCATCGCGGCGGTGGGGGACCGGACCGTGGTCGGGGCCCCCGGAGACCCTCTCTTCGGCTCGGCCGAGGCGCCCGATGCCGCAGTGCTCGGACTGAGTGGAGACTTCGAGCAAGAACTGGAGTTCGTCCACCGCTTCGGTCACCGCTTTCCAGAGTGCAAGTGGCTCTTACTGGCCTCGCCGGGGGAGGAGACCCAGGCGCGCCAGCTTTTCGACACCCTGGACGCCCGCCATCTCAGCTACCCGATCGAGGCTCGGGAACTTCGCCGCGCCCTTCGCGACGGCATCCACTCAAGCCGGGCGGACTCGCTCTCCTCCCGGCGCAGCCGGGATGAACTCCGCGCGCGTTTCGGGCGCTGGTTCGGCGATATCCAGAGATCCGACTGGATGAGCGCCCTGGATCCCCGACTGGCCTCGGTCCCCATACTGATTCGTGGCAAGGCCGGAACCGGCCGTGAATTGCTGGCCCGCTACCTGCACGCATTCGGGGGCCCGAGTGAGGAACGCTTTCTCCACGTCAGCTCACGGGGCGTACTCGACCGCGGAGATCTCGCGGACCGCTTCCAGGCCGGGGGAACCGACGTCCCCGGACGCCCCCTCGCGGTCTGGCTCGAAGACGTCGACCGCCTTCCCCTCGCCATTCAGCGCACCCTGCGCGAGTGGATCGAATTTGGCTCGCCCCCTGGAAATCTCCGCGGGCGACCGATTCGCTGGATGGCGGGCGCGGCTGACGAATCCGAACTCGATATCGAACCGGGCCTGGATCCACGCCTCGCCGAGACGCTCTCGATTCTGAGCCTACGCACCCCAAGCCTGGCGGAGCAATCGGTGAACCTCGAGCGCTTCGTCGGCGAAACCGCCCTGGCCTGGAGCAGCACCCGGCGCGAGGCCCCGCGACACTTCAGCACCGAGGCCCTGACGCGCCTGCGCAGCCATCCGTGGCCGGGCAACCTACACGAACTCGAAGCTGTGGTGCTGCGAACCCTGGCCTCAATCGGCGCCAATGCCAGCGCCGATGCCAGCGCCGATGCCAGCACCAATTCCGAAGCTGTGGGCCCGGGCGACCTGCGTTTTTCCGAACTCGATGAGGGTCAGGGCCTTGGGCTAAACCCACAGACCTCCGCCGGGATCGCCCCCACCGGTGTCGACTCCGCCCATTCCCCGAGTCAAGCCGAGTTGGTCGAGGAGGAGCTGTCCTCGGACGCCCACGACGACGAGCTGACTTCCCTGATGCCCGAGGGTCCAACGGATTCCAGTGACACCGAGGGCCGGGATATCCTTTCCTTCTTTGAAAGCCCAGACGCGACGGAAGCGGATTCGGGCCCCGCCATCGACCCCGTTCAGATGGCCACCGACGCCGCCCTCAATACCCTGGCCCCTCAACGGATTCCGGATCTCCGTGACAGCAAGGAGTCGAATCTCCGGCGGGTCATCCAATCCGTCGCCCACGCCGTACGAAATCCCCTGGTGTCCATTCGCACCTTCGCGGAACTCCTTCCCGAGCGGTATGAAGACCCGGAGTTTCGCGATCACTTCCGGGAACTGGTGGGCCAGGATGTCGCTCGGATCGACGATGCCGTCACCCGCCTGCAGAGCATGGTCGATCTTCCCAATATCGAGTCCCAGCCCGTCGACCTTGCCCACCTGCTCGACAAATTGCTCGACGAACATGCCGACGAAATCCGGACGCGTAGGTTGCTGGTCCTGAAGGAGCTCGACCACAGCCTTCCCCATGCTTACGGCGACCCCATGCTCCTGCGCGATGCCTTCGCGGGACTGCTGGATCGGGCACTCTCCTCGGTGCGGGATCGCGGAGACATCTATATCGCCTCTAAACATCACGAGGGCGGCCGTGCGGGGGAACCCACCGTTCGTGTTCTGCTCCGCTACTCCCTGGCCACCGGCGCCTCCGCCCAAGCGGCCTCCTCCGGTTCCCGACCCGCCCTGCCAGGGGGGGACAACCTGGCGACCATCATGGCCCAAACCATCGTTCAGGCCCTCGGCGGCTCGTTCACCAGCGACACCACCGACGCCGATGAGTGCGTGGTCATCATCGACCTGCCAGCGCCCGGTCCCGAATAGCCGCATTTCGCCGTGCACCCAACCGCTCCCGATCTTCGGTAAGCGTGATACATTGAAGCCGATGCCCACCGTTCTGGTTGTCGACGATGAGCCCGCGGTCCGGGAATCTTTGCGAATGCTCCTAAAAAGGGAGTACAGCATTGATACCGCCGAGAGCGTGGACACCGCCCTAGTCGCGGTCGGGGTCTCCCTGCCCGACCTGATCCTCCTCGATGTGGTGATGCCCGAACGCAGTGGCCTCGACCTGCTCGGCGAACTCCGGGAGCTCGGCCTTGAGATTCCGGTGATCGTTCTCACCGCGACCAACACCGTCGCGGTTGCCGTTGAAGCCATGAAACTCGGAGCCACCGACTTTGTCACCAAGCCCTTCGAACTCGAATCCCTACGTCTGAAGGTTGCCCAAATCCTCGAAAGGCAGGTGCTTGAGCGCGAGGTCGTGCGCTTGCGCGATGAGGTGCGCCAACGCCACCGAGTGGGGCGAATGGTGGGGCGAAGCCCAGCAATCCAGGAGGCGTTCCGCACCATCGAACGCCTGGCCAAGTCCTCGGCCACAGTCCTGATCAGCGGCGAAAGCGGCACGGGCAAGGAGTTGGCCGCTCGCGCTATCCACGACCTCTCGAACCGGAGCGAGCAGCCCTTTGTCCCGGTCAACTGCGGGGCAATCCCCAGGGATCTGATCGAAAGCGAACTCTTTGGCCACGAGAAAGGCTCCTTTACCGGCGCAGTCGAGCGGCGGATCGGGCGTTTCGAGGCGGCCTCGGGGGGAACGCTCTTCCTGGACGAAATTGGCGAACTCGAGGCGAGCCTTCAGGTCAAGTTGCTCCGAGCGCTTCAGGAGCGCGTCGTCGAGCGGGTCGGCAGCTCCGAGCCGATCCCCATCGACCTGCGTATTCTCGCCGCCACCAACCGGGACCTTGAAGCCGAGGTCGCCGCGGGCCGCTTTCGCTCGGACCTCTACTACCGGGTCAACGTGGTCCCCCTGGTCCTGCCCCCGCTTCGTGAACGGCGCGAGGACGTCGCGCTCCTGGCCGACACCTTCCTGGCTCGGAATGCCGAGACCCGAGAGCTGCCAGGCCCTACTCCCCAGCTCTCGGACCAAGCCCATCGGGCGCTGCTCGAGTACAGCTGGCCCGGCAATGTCCGCGAACTGGAAAATGCCATCGAGCACGGAATCGCGATGACCGACGGCGAGACCATCGAGGTCGCCGAGCTCCCGCTCTCGGTTCGCCGATCCGGGCGTGCCGAAGCGCTCCGGGAAGAGTGGCGAAAGGGACAGATCGATTTCGAGGAACTGGTCGCGCGCTTTGAAAGCGAGATCCTTCGCGAAGCCCTCGAGCGCAACGAGTGGAACCAGACCCGAACCGCATCTCGTCTGGGCATCACTCGGCGCAGTCTGAAGCTCAAGATGGATCGCCTGTGCATCGACGCGCCCGGCTGACCGAATCCGGCGTACCCAGCGGAACACTTCTCCCGAATCGCGGTTCGGAGCAGAACAAGAATAAAAAGCCATTTCAGTTCAATGGCTTAGCGGACACGCGGGCGGTTCCGGGTTCCGACGGGAACACGATGCGGGCCGATCAATTGAACAGTTTTCACAGCTGGGGATAGGAAAAAAGACAGAGATACAGATCGCGACGCAATGCGGCAAAGCAGAACTCGCTAACGACCCAGGACGACCGTTTCTTTCTGGGATCCTTCCCCTGGGAAAACCATCGAGGCATCTTTGGGTGTGGAGGGCCATTTATTGGGAAAGGTTCGTGCATGTACGGGCAGAAGAGACCGGATCCGCTCAAGGCCTGACTCCAAGATGACGCACCGCAGCGCGGCTCTGCCCGATTCGCGCTACGCCGAGTGACACAATTCATCATAATTTTGGGGCTCTTGGGGATAGCCCCATCCGCAATGGCACACCCCTTGCTTTACCATGGGCCATGCTGATTCAACGGACACACCCCAGCGGCAACGAGCGAAACGGCTCTCAGGTATCGACGTGGGCGGGGGAGAACTCGAGCGAGGCTCGCCCCCCTCTCAAGACCGGCCAACAGCCGCGCGCCGAGAAGCGCGATTGCGTGGTGCGAAGCTTCGAATACAGCCATTACCCCCGGGATGCCCGGCAACAACAACGCCTGACCGGGCTCACCCGGGACGAGTCCAAGTCCGGCCTATGCGCGGTCGTAGATCAACCCGAACCCTCGGGATCCCTGCTCCAGATCGCTCTCCAGACCCTGGATGGCGACCCCTCTATGCAAGCTCTGGCCCTCGTGGCTTGGTGTCGGCCTC
>Ga0302120_10001325_pt1 | contig 11625 bp, 7 predicted proteins | sample AG5_Bottom_MG_FD_203118 | JGI IMG/M metagenome (GOLD analysis project Ga0302120, IMG submission 203118) | Marine microbial communities from Western Arctic Ocean, Canada - AG5_Bottom | ecosystem: Environmental > Aquatic > Marine > Oceanic | place: Canada: Western Arctic Ocean | collected 2017-10-01 | reverse complement strand
GGGCGAGGGTTCAAACTTCTTCTTATTGAGAAATTATTGCTTAATGAATTGTGGTAATTTCTCCGTGATGTTCATAGAATAGTGGCTATTGCAATGGATTGCCGGCAACGGCATGTGTGGTCAGTGGATGTCGAAAATCAAGGTCGCAATCAATGGATTTGGAACGATTGGTAAGCGTGTGGCTGATGCTGTGGACGCTCAAGACGACATGGAAATCGTTGGCGTAACAAAGACAGGCCCTTCATTTGGTTGTGATTTAGTAGTCAAGAAAGGATTCCCACTTTATTGCACCTTTGACGACGCTGACAGTATTTCACGCTTCGCTGACCGGGGTTATGTTTGCTCAGGTGGTCTTTCAGATTTACTTGCAATCTCCGATATTGTTGTGGATTGTTCGCCCGGGAAAATGGGTGCAGAAAATCTGGCCAAATACCGAGCGGCTGGAGTGAAATATATGTTTCAAGGCGGGGAAAAACACGCTCTTACTGGCCGCTCATACACTAGTTCAGCCAACCATGCTGAGAATCTGAATGTTGAGGGGACACGGGTAGTTTCGTGTAACACAACTGGCCTTTCAAGAACATTAGTTCCTTTGTATGAGCACTGTGGTTCACTCAAAGTTGAGTGCACCATGATTCGTAGGGCTGCCGACCCTGGTGATTCAGGCAAAGGGCCAATTAATGCAATTAAACCGGTACTCAAAGTGCCAAGTCACCACGGTCCAGATGTAATGACTGTAAAGCCAGAAATTGAAATCAATTCGCTAGCAGTAGCAGTACCGACAACTATCATGCACACGCACGCGATAATCGCTGATTTACCATCAGGTCACGGCCTGACGACTGAAAGTATTCTTGACATGTGGAGAGAGACTCCAAGGGTGATTGTTATGCATGGTGCAGAAAACAGAATTACCACTACAGCAGAAGTGATGGAAATGGCCCGGGATATTGGTCGAAAGTGGGGCGACTTGCATGAGATTTTCGTGTGGGAAGATGGTGTGTCTTTACTCGGAGACCGGCTGTATTATTTCCAAGCAATTCATCAAGAAAGTGACGTTATCCCGGAAAATGTTGACTGTATCAGAGCACTTATGGGAACTGAGGAAGATTGGCAAGCAAGTGTTGCAAAAACGGATTCAGCGATTGATACTTACTACAACTTGTAATCAATTCAATCTACTTGCTACTTTAACTGCAGGTGTGATTTTAAGATAAAAATTTCAGATAAATTAAAGCGAGCATGAGACGCTCTTAGAGCGTCAACCATCAAAAGGGGTGCATTGAGTCGCCAAGTCAATGCGTCGAGCATCAGCACCGTTTCTCCTAGTTTTTCTGATGCTCACCATGTCTCTAGGAAGTCTTTCGAGTGGTGGTGTGGGAAATCCCGAAACCTCGGTCTCACAACTTAGTCAATCAACCCCGCAATGGACAGCAGAACAGGCTGCTCTTCAATGGGGTAGTTCCTATCCAAATGATGGCCCACTTGTCCCTCTAACCGAGTCATCTCATCAAATCCATACGATTTTAGGTTCTTTTGATCCAACAAGTGAACTACCGCCACTACCACCCGAAACCTATCGTGACCACTTTGATATTGACAACACTAGGTTTGCTATCGTGCAACTTGTTGAACACGATTACACCATTTTTGAAGAACTGTTAACTCGCCTTGGTTTGGTGGATTTGGATTACATTCCTGATGACAGTTATTTGGTGCGGTTGCCTGCAGACTCTACTGCTGCATTGTCGGCAATAGAAGAATTATCAAATCACCCTTCAATTCGTGCAGTTATTGTTCAACATCCTGGGTGGAGACTTAATCCAGATTTAATGCAAATTTCTTTGGATGCTTTATCTGGTGTTTCAGGTCCTGCTATTGATGTTGATATAACTCCTGCTGGTGACCTTTCAGTTGAACAGATTGGTGAATTACAGGAACACCTATCTTCAACTGGTGCCGAAGAAGTTCGTTGCGATGCTTGGTTATGTCAAGTGAAGGGTATTGACCCCGCTTGGATGATAGTCCTTGCTAATGATGGTAGAATCCTATTCACAGAACCAAGTAGTAATCTTGTTCTTGCCAACGATTATGCGCGAAATATTGCTAGAATTGATGAGGTTGTGAATAATCACAATAGTGGTTTGGATGGTACTGGGGAAGTTGCAGCAATATCTGATTCCGGACTTGATTCAGACCATGGAGACTTCACTGGTCGATTGTTAACTATTTACAATAATTTCGGGCCGGATAATTCTGGTGCCGACACAAATACAGGTCATGGGACTCATGTGGCTGGCATCATGCTTGGTGATGGTTCAGGTGACTCAACATACCAAGGAATGGCTCCCGCTACCACCTTCCAATTTTACCAATTGGAACACGACCAATCTGGACAACTAGCTCGATGGGGCTCGTTATACGATATGTTCCGGCATTCTCGCCAGCAGTCCGCTGGAGTTCACAGCAATTCTTGGGGGGCTGAGAACATGGGTGGCCAATATACCTCTGATAGCCGGTCCGCCGACGCATTCATGGATGATTACGGTGATTATACCGTTCTATTTGCTGCAGGTAATGATGGGGCATCGGGTCAAACCACTGTGTCACCGCCATCAACTGCCAAGAATGTCTTGACAGTGGGTGCATCAACAACCGGCCGCCCATTCACTGCATCGGTCGGCCAAGTTGCATCATTCTCCAGCCAAGGCACTACTCTTGATGGGCGAATCAAGCCAGATATTGTAGCACCAGGTGTGCAAATTTGTTCGGCTAGGGCCGAAGAGGCTCAGTACCCAGCGGGCCCGTCTTGTTCTAACGCAAGACATGGAAATAACGACCCGATGTACATGAAGGCTGATGGAACATCTGCAGCAACCCCGGTTGCTGCTGGCGCCACAGTTCTTGTACGCCAATTCCTCCGCGATCACATGAATATAAACCAACCTAGAAGCGATCTGATTAGAGCGATTCTGATTAATGGTGCTAAGGATTTAGGTTCCGCTGATATTCCAAATTCTGATGAAGGATGGGGTCAACTCGATTTACAACGCAGTATCTACCCAACTAGTGGCATTTTGGCATTGAATACTTTCTTAGACTATAACCAATCTCTTAGCCCTGGATATTCTTACCTGTACACATATGGGATAGATGGAGGTTACGGATTCTCTGTGACCTTAGTGTGGAACGACCGCGAAGGTTCTTCATCGGCTAGCCAATCTTCTCCTCGATTGGTCAACAACCTCAATCTACTGGTTACCGCACCAGATGGTACGACTTACAAAGGCAATATTTTTTCAAACGGATTCTCAACATCTGGAGGTACTTATGATACTCTAAACAACGTGGAGAGGGTAAAGGTAGGAAGCACACAATCAGGTAACTGGACCATCCAAGTCTCAAACGCCGGGGGTAATTTACAAGACTATGCTATGGTAATTACCGCGATGGGTAATGAAAATCCGGTTAGCGACTTGGCTACCGTTTCCTCAAGCCTATGGGTGTCTACCAATGAACCATTAGAGAGTGAAACATTGATAATTGGCGCGAATTGGGTTAATCAAGCACCGTCAACAACTGCTCCTTATGATGTTAAAGTTGAAGACTTGACAACCGGAGTAATTCTGTATAATGTTTCTAAGAATGGGCTGGCTGGAGGGTCGAGTGATTCTCTAGTTTTCACTCATGCATTCACTCCTACTGGATTCCATGACCTGCGTCTGACTCTAGATGTTTATGATACAGTAGATGAACCCAATGACTTCACTTCTGGAGTCAATAACAATGTCTTCAATTTACAAATCAATGTCTCTGCTATTGGGGTTAGAATCACCCCGTATACAGAGGCTGGTTCGCCGCCGGTAGGAGAAACTGAATTGGAGGCTGCTAAGACTCGTCACATTGACCCGTCGGTTGATGATTCCATTACATTTAGGCTAAAGATTTCAAATGAAGGAACGAGCAATGAGAGTGTTGATTTCAGGGTCACTCCGGTTCAACTTCTTCGTGACGATGGAATGCTTGACCCACCTGCTGATGATTGGTTAAAATTCCTTTCAATTCAACCATTCTATCAACTTGATTCTATGGGTGGGGCGAATAGTGAAATCTTACTCGATTTAACTTTGAGAGACGATACGGCAGACCTCGGAGCGACACCTTACCCATTGTATGCTTTACCAGGTACTTACGTGGTGGATTTGACTGCTTGGTATCGTTCATCTCCAGTAGTGTCACACACAGTCAGACTAACCATCATTGTCGATGATATTGATGGGATGATCACCTCTCTAGCCGGAGTTTCAGGACTTACAGCCGTCCCTGGGGAGGAGGCGACATTCTCAGTTTCAGTCATGAACCCGGGCAACTCTCCTAGCGTTTACAACATCACCTGTGAGACTCCAAATAGATGGACAATTTCTCTAGGTGATGGGAATTCTTCTAGTATCACTCTTGAGCCACTTGCTCGCCTCCAATACCTTTCAGTGGCGGTAAGAGTGATGGTACCCTCAATGTCAGGAGGGGAGCCAGCAGCGGGGATTGTTGAGGATATTACCTGTATCACATCGCATGCAACTAATCAAGCCTTAACACAAACCGATTCATCAACTGTGACTGTAGCCGTTTTAGAAGAATTTGGCACAGATTTGTATTCATCTAATGGTGTCCCCGTTGGTGCAGCAGGAAATGCTCTTGATGAGGCTGTTAATAATGGGCAAGATCTCAATCTCACACTCACTGTTTCGAATCTTGGTAATGTCCCAATTAGTCTTAATGTGAAAGTAACTCCATCCAATCCAAATTGGCCACTCGCCTTGTTTTGCAATGATATTCAAGATGATAATACACTTTCATTTTCAATAGAACGCGGTGAGTCAACAGATTGTAGAATTCAAGTTATTGTACCAGCAGAAGTCTCAAATGGGGATTCCAATACAATCAACATTAGAATACAATATTCATTAACAAATTTCATCATCAATAGAACAGAGCTCAGAGTAGAAGAGAGGCCAGAATTAGTTTTGCTAGGGCCCCCTCTTGACACAATGAATGTGATTCCAGGGAAAACCGCTTATGGGGTATTCACAGTCATCAATCAAGGGAATGTTCCGTTATCCCTTATTTGGGAGTTTGGAAGTGTCCCTGAGGGTTGGCAGGTTGGCTTCAAGACCCCACCAACTAATTCCCTTGGGATTCATAGAGAAGAGGTAGTACAAATCTCTATTCTAATGCCACCAGGTACACCAACCGGATTACTTAGTGATTCACTAACTCTGTTAGTCACTGGGACTACTTCTGGAGGCGAAGAACTGGCCCGTAGTGTGATGGTTTCTCTAATCGGTGAAAAGGGTGTTTGGTTATCATTATCAACCGATATCGATGATTTTGAACGGGTTGAGAAAGGCGGTGAAAGGACAGTCAATATGACCATCAAAAATGATGGCAATACTGCATGTAAGGTTGACTTCGAAATGCTAGCGAATGATGGTTGGATAGTCTCAGGGTTGTCAACGATTCAGAACCTTGATGCAGGTGATTCTAAAGTACTTGAAATCTTGATTGTAAATGAGGGTGGCGTTGGTTCAACTGATGTAGTGATTACAGCAGTTCCAACTTCTTTAGTTGGCGCGGAATTGATTAATGGCTCAACTAAAATCCATATGTCATCAACTTCGCTTACTGGAGATGACGGTGGCTTACTGAATATCTTGGAGGCAGCCGGCGTACCCGGGTGGGCGGTTGGCTTGGTAGCGCTAATTTTCCTTGCTGGTTTAGCGGGTGCAGTGATAATGTTGAGGAAAAACTCAAACACATTTGATTCAGGTGAACAAATCATTTCCTCAGGCTCAGAGATCTTAGGCAGTGTTGAGCAGCGTAGAGATGCGGCTCTTGATACAGGAGTTACCAGGGACGACATGGTTTCTGGGACTGTTAGTGCACAGGAGGTTACAGCGGCATTAGCTGCCTCTGGACCAGGCCCTCTAGCACCACTCAAGCCGACAGGTGCACCTCCTCCCCCCAAAGGTGTACCACCACTTCCAGGTGGTTCACCACCCCCACCAACGGGATATGTTCCAGATAGGGACAAATGACATCAGTTCCTGACCGTCGTGCTTATTGAGAAGGTCTATTTCGCCGATAATATGAGCCAGTCAATCGTACTGTTTGGCCCACCCGGTGCAGGCAAAGGCACGCAAGCCGATGCAATTGTTGACGCAACAGGAAAACCACAGGTTTCTACTGGTGATATGTTGCGTTCTGCTTTGGCGGCTGGAACCGCACTTGGTTTGCAAGCCAAGAAGTACATGGAAGCAGGTGAACTAGTGCCAGATGATGTCATCATTGGCTTGATTGAAGAGAGAATGCAACAAGACGATGCTAGTGAAGGGGTATTGTTTGATGGGTTCCCAAGAACAATCCCTCAAGCAGAAGCCTTAGCAGAAATCGCAGAAGTCTCCTTGGTGATATCGATAGAAGTTCCGGACGATGCAATTGTTGGGAGAATTGTGGGCAGAAGAATGGACCCCGAAACAGGTGATATTTACCACGTGACATTCAAGCCGGCACCAGCCGAAATTGCTGGGCGCCTGATTCAAAGAAAAGATGACAACGAAGAGGCTGTCAGAACTCGCCTAACAGCATATCATAATCAGACATCACCACTCGCAAAGTGGTATGCGGAAAAAGGCCTCCTTGCTACAGTCAACGGCAATCAAGCAATGGCTGATGTCGGAGCCGAAATCTCAGCGGTTCTAAACTAAAAATTTGGGTGATATAATGGGAAGAAGGGGGCGCGGTCGAAGCGCAAAAGCTCGAAAAGTTCGTGCAGTATACTCACGAAATCACCTTGAAAATCTTCTCCAAGAACCTTGGAAACATCCCGATTCGTCAGTTAATTCTGCGGCTAAGGATATACTGAACTTATCAAAGAAACATCGTTTGGGTCTACCAGACGGGAGAAGGCCTTGGGTATGTCGGTCGTGTAAAATCGCGCTCCGACCAGGGGTAAATGCAAGTGCACGCGTGCGCGGAAAAATACTGCGAGTCACCTGCCTTTCGTGTGGCAGGACCAACCGGCGTGGGCCGGACTTCGTAAAGGGTGATGAATAATGGTTGAAGCGGATAAAAGATTACGAAAAAGGGCTTTAGATCCGACTTTAGAAGTGACAATTAGGGTTGGCAAATCTGGGTTGACTGACTCGGTTGTCAGCGAATTAAATTCACAGTTGAAGTCGCGAACAATGGTCAAGGCAAAACTCAATCGCGGTTTGGCAGATGATTCCGCTGACCGCCAAAGTCTGTGGCAGATGTTAGCTGAACAAACTTCTTCAAAAATAATTATCATGCGTGGCAATATAGCAGTTTTCTATCGCTAAATACCGATATGGCACTATATCATTGATTTTGACGATGAGTTAATTATTCGCTCGGATTACATCTTCGGATGGCGGAGGATTCAACAGCGGTTCGGACCTCCGAGGTACGATGACAGTAATACCACCCACCTGGCTTGAGGGTCTGCTTGGGACACTAATTCTCGCTTTACTGGTTGCAATCGCTATCCGTTGGGTGAGACTTCCATACACCATCGCACTGGTAATTGTCGGCCTTGTTCTAGGCTGGCTAGGTGAATCGATGTTCGCTGGACTAGAGCCTGGTGGCGGCTTATTATCGGCCGAATTAATTCTCTTCATTCTGCTTCCCCCTCTCTTGTTTGAAGGCTCGTCAGCGATGCACATAGACAAACTCCGTCAGAATTGGAAAACCATCTCTTTGCTAGCCATTCCAGGTGTACTTCTCAACACGTTGATCATAGGACTAATCTGCTGGCGATTTGTTTGGTGGGGTGAAGACAATGGACTGCTTTACGGACTTTTGGTAGGCTCAATTTTAGCCGCCACTGACCCCGTTAGCGTACTTGCGTTGGTGCGCTCTTTAGGTGCTCCAAAGCGACTATCGGTTTTACTTGAGGGTGAGTCCTTGTTCAACGATGGGACTGCAATTGTTGTTTTCAACATCATTTTAGTGACTACACTTTCGGTGATTGCAGGTCAATCAATTGACCTTGGTAATGTCATCACGGATGGTATTGCCTCCTTCCTGTTGGTTGTGACGATTGGGATTGTTGCGGGTTACATCTGCGGCATGGTTGCCAATCATTTATTGCAACAGAGCGAGGACCATTTAGTTGAAATCGCACTCACTGTTGCTCTTGCATTCGGCTCATTTTTGTTAGCAGAATTGATGCATGGTAGCGGGGTGATTTCTGTTGTTGTCGCCGGTCTTTTAGTTGGCAATAAGGGTGTACAAGAAGGCATGACTCCGACCGCCCGAGTAGGTTTACATCACTTTTGGGAAGTGGTATCATTCCTTGTTAACAGCATCTTATTCGTCTTGGTGGGCTATGAGTTGCAATCTGTTTTATCATGGGATGTTCACACGGGTTATCTTGCCTTAATTGCGATTGGTGGGGCTTTAGTTGCCCGATTAGTGGTGTTCCCACTTACCGGTTTGGCAAACATTGGTGAGCCGAGGAAAATTGATGGGAGATGGCAATTGGCTATGTGGTGGGGTGGCCTGCGAGGAAGTATTCCGATTGCCTTGCTGCTCTTGCTTTCACATATTGTTCACGATGGGCAAAAATTACTGATAGATGGAGAAATTGTCAATATCCAATTTAATGAGGCGATTTATCATGATATGTTGGTGCTCACTTTTAGTGTAATCTTGTTCACTTTACTAGTTCAAGGGTTAACTATGAAACCGCTCCTTTCAAAGTTGGGTATTTCTGGTCGTTTAGCAAAAAGTGAGGTAAAGTACGAGTCGGCATTAGCTAGGCTCGTTGCATCGCGTGCGGCGCTACGAAAACTGTCTTCACTCAGTACGCAGGGAATGATTAGTGAAATTGACCGCGAGCGTATGGCTGAACCGTATCACGCTAGTATTGAGAAGGCAAAATCACAAATTGATGAGTTGGCGAATACTTCGCTTGTACATGCAAGCAGAATTGAATCAGCAAGACGTGATCTTATTCGTGCCGAGATCGAGGCTTTACGAGAGGCAGAGAGGCTCGGCCAGTTAAATCCTCATGTTATTGAAAGCACGCTCAAAGGACTTGATTCTGCACTGGCATCATCTGAATTTGCACATGAAGAAATCATTGTGGTGAAAGACTCGTTATCTGAAGAATTTGAAGAGGTATTGGACCTAGAAGAATTGATTCCAGACTCAACACAGTCAATCGTTCACGATGAAACATTGGCAGAAATTGAAGAAGAGTGAACGTTATTTTTCTTTGAGGTTTTTTTGTTAATCTTTCGCGATGCTTTTAGATAGCCGTTATTTCGCACCCTTTATGATATCTGCTGAGCGTTTGGGTCAGTTAAATTCACACGTAATTAGCAATACTTTGAAGGAATTAGATGCCGCATTAACTTCTTCGGAGGTTGCCCATGAAGAAATCGTTGTGGTAAAAGAAAATGACTTGGGTAAAGAAATAATTATTGAACAAAATATTGATGATTTAATTCCAGAGCCAACCACCTCATTTGTTAATGTTGATGACATTAAGGAAGCATAATTATTGGGAAATGTACTTTCTAATTAGCGACGCTTTCATGAACCATATTGCTCCGCCAATAACATGGGCGTAGAATTGGGGGCCAATCGTTTACCCTTTGGTAGATGGATTGTTCCATCTATTTTAGCAGGTATTGCTTTGGTCCCGACTGTTTTAGCTGGATCTAGTTCGTCTCAAGGAGTATGGGAGCCTCCTGAAATGCCAAGTTGGGCATTAATGGTTTCTATAGCAATCTTGTTTGGAGTCTATACTTTGATTGTGTTTGAGTGGGTTCATCGGGCTTTAGCAGCGGCTTTAGGGGCTGTTTTGGTTGTTTGCGTTCTTCATTATATTGGAGACGGTCCTAGTCTTGGTACTCTTGTTACTTGGATTGATGAGGAAACCGTTGGTCTTCTCCTAGGTATGATGATAATGGTGTCCGTATTATCTGAAACAGGTCTCTTTCAATGGGCGGCAGTGAAATGTTATGCATTGTCAGGGGGTTCTGTTTGGCGATTAGTGGTAATTCTTTGTTTAGTTACTGCAGTATTTTCCGCATTTTTAGATAATGTGACCACTATGTTATTGATAGCACCTGTTACAATTTCACTTGCAAAGGTGTTGCGGCTGGATCCCATTCCTATACTTCTTAGTGAAGTAATGTTTTCCAACATTGGTGGCGCAGCAACACAGATTGGAGACCCACCAAATATCATTATTGGGGCTCAATTATCACCTTCAGCATTAGCGGGCGGCCCTTTGGAGGACCAAGCAATAGTCTTCACTGATTTTATTATTAATATTGGCCCGGGTGTTTTGTTGGCCTTTTTGCCTGGCCTTTGGCTGTTACATAAAATAGAACGTGAAGGTGTAACAGGTCAACGTTACCGTAGTATCGAAATGCTTCAAGAAAGATACAAGATTAAAGATTATGATATGTTGAAGAGGTCTGGATTTGTATTTGCAATTGTATTGATTGCATTCTTCATTCATAGTGCCTTCCATCACCCTCTTTTTACTGTGGCAACAATTGCTCTAGGGGGAAGTGTTTTGATGCTATTAGTTACTCACCCTCACAGGATTGAAGAACGTTTAGATGATGTTGAATGGACGACATTAATTTTCTTCATAGGATTGTTTATTTTGATTCATGGGCTTGAAGCAATGGGGCTTATTGATGCAATAGGTGATATTGTTACTGGCATAATTAAGAGTGCACCTGAAGATATGAGGTTGATGACCGCTGTCCTTCTCCTATTATGGGTTTCAGCATTTGCCTCAGCATTTATTGACAATATTCCCTATACGGCAACGATGGTTCCAGTGGTAATTGGTATAGCATCTGATCCAGAATTAGGTTTGGCATTGGCACCCCTTGCTTGGGCACTTTCCTTTGGGGCGTGCCTTGGTGGTAATGGGACAATCATAGGTGCTTCTGCAAATGTTGTAACAGCTGGTATTGCCGAGGATGCAGGGTACCCTATTTCATTCAACCGTTTCTTCAAGGTAGGATTCCCTATGATGTTAGTGACTATGGTAGTTGTGACTGCATATTCAATGGTAATGTATGTCATTGAATGGTCAAATCCAATTTATCCTTGGATAATATGTTTAGTGGCATTTATTTTAATGCTAATTGTTGGTCTGAAGGCAGGTCCTAAATCTGATGTTACTAGGGTCGAAGAAGAATAATTTTCAATAATATTAATCTCTTTAGGGTTCATCCTTAAGATATTGTAACTTCAAAATTTTAATCATTACTACGGTAGCATCAAAGAGGAGCGCACACCCACACAGCATGATGCAGGAGTGCGACGCCTGCGGGCTGATTTTTGGTGGTAATGATATTTGTCCTTCTTGTGGTAGCAGAATATCACATCTTGCTGAAGTTTCAGATACTGATGGCAAAATGGTTCCTAGTGGTGATCTGCCAGGGCTTAACCGATTGGTTACCTCAATGGATGGTGTTGAAAAAATAGATATGGAGACATCTAATTCCCTTCCCCCTACTTCCTTACCATTTTCAATCGGGGGGTCAACGGGTGGACAAACGTCACTTCCTT
>Ga0302120_10001322_pt1 | contig 11642 bp, 9 predicted proteins | sample AG5_Bottom_MG_FD_203118 | JGI IMG/M metagenome (GOLD analysis project Ga0302120, IMG submission 203118) | Marine microbial communities from Western Arctic Ocean, Canada - AG5_Bottom | ecosystem: Environmental > Aquatic > Marine > Oceanic | place: Canada: Western Arctic Ocean | collected 2017-10-01 | reverse complement strand
GATGGATTGGGCCGCTAGGAGCAGCACCGCACCGGGGCCTGTGCTGACCAAGGTCCCGCTATATAGGCTTTCCAGCAGATCCACCGCAGCTGCGGGGCGCCCACCGAAGTGGTAGTTTCCCGCTAGCAGCAAGCGCGCATCTTCGTCTAGGAAGTGATCGCTCAGGTAGCGCTCAAGGGTCGCTAGTTGTTGATCGAACTGGATCGGGTCCCCGTAGAAGGTGTGCTTGTCCACGACGTGCATGGCCAGGCTCGGGTCCAATTCGAGGGCCAATCGAAGTTCTGCCGCAGCCCAGCGATAGTCTCCAATCGCCATCAGCGCATCGGAAAGCACCAGGTGCATGATTCCGATCTTGGGGGCGAATTCCACTGCCCTTGCGTAGTGGTTGGCGGCCTCGCTGAAGTGCCCCGCGCGGAAGGCTTCGTCTCCCAAGGTGAGGTAATGGTGCGCGACCCGGTTGAGTTCCTCTTGCTTGGCTTGGTCGTTAGCTTTGGTTGCGGGCACCACCACTTCTCCTGCGGGGACCTCGGCTTGATCTAGGTAGATCACTTCCTGTGGAGCTTGCTCCACGTAGATCACTTGAGGTGTGGTCTCAACGACAACGGTTGTGTTCGGATAGTAGCCGTAGGGGACAGAGGGTCCGTACCAAGAATTCCCAGCAGGCCACCAGCCCCAATGGGAGTGTCCGCCGCTCCACCACCAACTGTGCCACCACAGGGATGAGCAGTACATGGGACCGCTGAACCAACCCCAGGAAGACCAACCCCAGTTGGAGTAGCAGCCCCAAAAGATGCTGTGGGATCCATAGCCATAGCCGTCGTGCCAGCCATGGTCGTATCCGTCGTCATAGCCCTCGTCGTAATCACCGCCGGTACCTCCCTGGCCAGAGTCCCCTTCGCCAGCGCCGGATCCTGAACCACCGGTTCCGTTCCCGTCACCATCGAGGCCGGGGCGCACTTCCGATTGAATTCCGTTGAGGTCGTCTCCTGCAGACAGGGTTCCGTTTCCAAGGGCATTGGTCTTGGCATCGAGAGCCGCCTGGCGCCGTCGGTTGTTCGTGGCTTGTTGGTACTGGTCACGCGCATTGTTGACGCGCGTCAAGGTTTGCTGCTTGCGGCCCTCGGCAATCCTCGCACTGCGCTTGATATTGTCCTGGCGCGCCTCGTTCGTGCGTGCCGTGCGGACCTGCTGGCCCTGGCGTGCAGTTTGTACCCTTTGCACCAAGCTGGAACTTCGGGCGGATTGGGTTCGGCTTGCTGTTTCCGCTGCGCGATAGCGCTCCAAGAGTGCGGAGCGAGTGGAGGAGGGAGACGATGTCTTGGGAGATACGGGCTGGGCTTGGAGGGCGTTGCTCCAGCGGCTGCGGACAGAGGCCGAGGGGCCCGAGCCAGCGGGTTGGTTAGGGGTAGCTGAAGCGGATGAGCCTTTGCTCGACGTGCTGGATCCAGAGTAGGGCTGCGGGAAGCGCACCCTGCGTGGGGTCGAGGTGATCGGCTCGGGGCTGGGCGCGGTGCCTTTGGAGGGAGTCGAGCGGGAGCTGGAAGGGCGCCAGGTGGAACGACTGCTGGTAGGGGTCGGAGTGGTGCTGGAGGGTGCCGGCCGCGTACTGGTCGTGGTGCGGCTGGGGCTGGTTGCGCGGGTCGGGGTGTAGACCGGGCGCGGGGTGCTGGAGCGGGAGGGGGTGGTGGTCGAACGAGAGGGCGTGGACCGAGAGGGCGTGGACCGAGAGGGCGTGGACCGAGAGGGCGTGGACCGCGAGGGCGTGGACCGCGAGGGCGTGGACCGCGAGGGCGTGGACCGCGAGGGCGTGGAACGCGAGGGCGTGGAACGCGACCGACTTGAGCCCTGGGATGACCGGCTCGAACTCTGTGTGCGGCTGCCTTGGGAGCTGCTGCGGCTCTTCTGGGCAAAAGCATCGGCCGAGGGGAGGGCCAGCAGAAGGATCAGGGTGGTGGTGATCAGGGGGGAGGTGCTCATGGTGCGCTCGGGTAGGAGTTCGGGGGTCAGGTAGAGTCTAGCAAGGAGAGTGCCAGCCCGTTCTAGGGCCCCAGGTGGGCCCCTGGGTCGCCTCCTGACCTATTTTGAAGACATCTCGGGCGTGCTCTCAAGGGGACGGCGGGGGTCCAGGGAGCGTCCGTCGGAGACCTCGACCCGCACGCTCCTGGCTCCCTCGGGGCCTTCCCAGAGCACGATGCGCGCGGGGCGCCCCCCCTCTGCCGCCTGGGCAACGAGGGCTCGTAGTAGGGCTGGATCTGGATCTTCCCCGGGGGCCAGGGGCCGCAGAAGGCCCTCCCGCGGGGGAGCTGGGGTCCAGGCACCTCCGGCAGAAACTTCGCCCATGCTGGCGCTGAAAAGAACTGCCTGCACTTGGCCTTGCTCGTCCATAACGAGTCCGAGTCCTGGGCGCAGTGTGCCGCCCCGGGCGCCAAGGGCTTCTTGGGCAGCGAGCCGTAGACGGGCAAACATCTCGGCATCGAGAGGTTTTTCGTCGAGCGCTTGCTCCCATTCTAGTCCCGCCGGAGCGGAGTAACGCCGGCTCTCTTCGGGGGGGCGTGTTGGGGCTTTGGGTCGTTGGTCCTGGGGCATGAAGTAGCTGTCGAGAAAGCGCAGGCTGCGGTCGACCCTGAGGACTTTCTCATGCCAGATTGTTTTTCCGTCGACGACCATGTCGAAGGACACGGGTTGAAATTGTTTTTTGATTTTCTCCCAGCGAATGTTCACCAGGGTCTCGTAGGCGGTTCCATCTCCACGCCGCACTTCCAATCGAATCGGTTGACCTTCTTCGTTGACCTGCGCCAGGATCGAACCTTTTTTGCCTAAGGACGCCTTGCGCTGGAGTGCCTCACCCTTCCATTCAAATTGATGAGGCCAAGCCAGGAGAGCGCGGCGTAAGGCGAACATCATGCGCATATCATTTGACTTGGAACCTTCGGCTAGGCGACTGGTCCCCGTGCCGAATGGAATCGACCAGAGCCTCGATCCGTAGCGGTAGATCAAGGTGCGGCGATCCTCGCCGGGGTCCCGGGCGCTCAGCATCCAGCGGCCCCTGGTGGGGTATGCCAAATCCAGCCCAAGAGTGTGGGGTCGCTCGGGTGCGCTTTTGAAGATTACCTCTGAGCGCATGGAAAGGGTCCAGGCGCCCAGGTGTCGACGCATGGGCGCCGGGTCGGCTTCAGTCTCCTGGGGTATGGCAGCACTAGGGCTAGCCGCGATCAGTAGGCCCAGGGAGGCCAGAATTCCAAGTCCAAGGGGAAACCGCATGGGTGCCAGGATAGGAGATTGGACCGCGTTTGGGGGGTTTTAGCCTTCGGGAAGACGGTTTGCCCACTCGATCCAAGCGGTGTCCTCGTCCCCGTAGTTAGAGCTTGAGAGCAACTGCAGGTCGCGCAGCAGACTGGCGCGCTTTTGCCCCTCTTTGTTTTCCAGCAGAGCTGCGGTCAAGATTCGCGCGGCGCGGCCTTTTGAGTGGGAATCATCAAGACCAAGTTTGGTGATCGCGCGGCTCGCGGCCCGCACCACCAGTAGACGATCACTGCGCAGCATCAGGCTCATGTCGCCCAGGGATTCACTGTCTCCCAACCGGGCCAGAATCAAGACGCAATGAACCTGAACGGATGGTTCCGTGTCAAACAGTCCGTGGCGGGCTCCTTCCAGGGCGGGGGCGCCATCTGCTCCAGACTTGAGCAGCTCGGCGATGGCCCAGGAAGCGTTGCCACGCTCGCCGGCTTCTTCTGCTTCCAGCATGGCGATCAGGCCGCCAAGGGGCGTGTCGGTGATGCTCAGCAGGCCGAGGCCGAGAGCCGCGTTGGCGCGCACGGTGCTTGAATTGTCTTCCAGGGCAGCCAACAGGGGAGCCATGGCTCGTTCGGATCGACTGAAGCCGAGCGCCATGGCAGACACTTGGCGGTTGCGGGTGGGACCGGTTTCAAGTTCTTCCAGGAAGATGCGCAGGTCCTTGGCCGCTCGGTGGGAGATTTTTTCATCCAGGACCCGAAACTTTTGTTGGTCTGCCCCCCGACCGGCGCTCAGCAAAAGGTTGTTCCAGGCGGTGACCATGTTGTCCATTTCCATCAGGATGTAACCCCTGGTCCTTGTGGACTCTTTGGGGTTACTGATCTTCCAGTCCTCAACATTGTCCCACTTGTCCTGAGGAATCACTGACTCCGTATCGGAGACGGTGTCTTGCGCGCCGGGTGAGGTACAGGCGACGGTCAAGATCAGAAGGCTGATTGCGGGGATGAAGCTGGAGTTAGGGAACATGGTGAATGCAGACGATTGAAGGGATGAAATCTTCCAAGGGGCTCGGGCAGGAATCCAGGCTACTCGGCCCAGAGGCCAAGGGGGCAGTCTGGGCAAGGGGATGGTGCCAGGAGGCCCGGGCCGTTATCGTTGCGCCCCATGCCCCTGCAACTCTTTGATGCCATGGCCCGAGAGGGCTTTGAGGAGCTAGTTGCCTTGCACGACTCGGAATCGGGCATGCGGGCCCTCCTAGCCATCCACGACACCTCCCGGGGCCCTGCCTTTGGGGGCATTCGGCGCTGGTCCTATTCGGTGGAATCCACCGCCCTGATGGATGCCCTGCGCTTGGCCCGGGCCATGACCCGCAAGTGTGTGTTGCTCGACCTGCCCTGTGGTGGCGGCAAGATCGTCATGCTTGATCGGGAGGGCCTGGATTTGAAGCAGGCATATGGGGCGATCGGGCGGGCTGTGGAACGTCTCAATGGACGCTATTACACGGGGCCCGATGTGAACACGGGACCTGAAGAGTTGGGGTACGTGAGTGCCGAGACCTCCTATTGCACCGACCCTGGGCTGGAAGGTCCCGGCGAGCTGGCGAACTGCACCGCCGAGGGCGTTTTCCAGGGCATCGAGGCGGCTTTGGTGAGCCTCGACGGGGAGGTCGACTGGTCCCAGCGCAAGGTTCTGATTCAGGGGCTTGGCGCGGTGGGGGAAATGCTGGCCCGTCGGTTGCTTGAACAGGGTGCTCGGGTGCTTGCCAGTGAGATCGATCCGGAGCGCGTGCACGCTGTGAGCGCTTCTCTTGAAGTCGAAATGGTTGAGCCGGGTACCGAGATGGAGGCTGCTTGCGATGTGTTTGCTCCCTGCGCCTTGGGTGGGATCTTGCACGATCTCTCCGTGGAGCGTCTGCAGTGCAAGGTGGTGGCCGGCGGGGCGAACAATCCCCTCTCTCGCATGGAACATGGGGAGCGATTGCACCAGCGGGGCATCTTGTTTGTGCCGGATTTTGTGATCAACGCAGGAGCCCTGGTTCGTGGGTCGATCTTTCACCTTGAAGGCCGGCGCGAGCCGGTTGCAGTGGTGGGGGAACGCGTGCGGCGCAGCGTGGAACGGGTGCTAAGTGCAGCGCAAGAAAGCGGTACGGCTCCCATCGCCACGGCCCTGCGTCTGGCGGACGGAGCGGAATCCTAGGGTTCCTGCCCTAGGGCTGCGATGCGCCCCAAATCCCTTGAATCGCCCGCAGGGGCACGCCTTTCAAGAGAGTGGCAGTCGCCCCGGTTTCGCCCACCTGAAATTCCGTGCCCACTTCCTGATGACGTTTCTTGATGTAGCCCAGGGCCACGGCTTGATCGAGTTGAAAGGAGTATGCCCAGGTGGTGATCAGGCCCAGGTCACGGGTTTCTCCGTCCATTTCGCGGGTCAGTCGGGTGCCCAGAGGCAGCGGGTCGTCCGTGTCCAAGGCTAGGCAAAAGAGCTGCTTGTTGAGGCCTCCGTAAGTGTCGATTTTGGCCGCCACCTCTTGCCCGATGTAGCAACCCTTGTCCAAGTTGAATTCGTTGTCGAGCCGCGCTTCAGCGGGATAGATTTCATCGTTGATGTCCACTCCCCAGCGCGGACGTAGTGCTTCCACGCGGAGGGAGTTTTCGGCTACGCGGCCCAGGGGGGTCGCGCCAGCAGATTGCAAGGCTTGCCATAGGGGGAGGCACCCCTTGGGCCCCGCGTCCAGGCGCAGGCCGGAATCCCCGGCACACTCGGCGGGGCTGATGCGTAGGGCGAAGCCCTGCCAGTCCCGGGTCTCCACCTGATGGGTCAGGGGACCAACGACTTGTTCGGCGATTTCCTGGGCTCTTGGTCCACCCAAAAGCAGGGGGGCGCAATCGGCGCTCAGGTCCTGCAATTCGACCTCTTCGCCGAAGAGATACATGTCGAAGGTAGTGATCAGGGGCGCGGCTTCACCCGGGGGCGTCTCTAGGCGAAACCCCTCTTCCTCACGGAAGAGATCAAAGCGCGCTTGGACTTTGCCCTTGGAACTCAGCAGCAAATTAGGATTGCCTTCCCCGGGCTTCAGGGGCAGCACATGGTTCGCCAAGAGCCGATGGAGAAAAGCGGGTGCTTCGGCCCCTAGAATCCGGATCGCGCCGCTGGTGCTGGCGTCGATCAAAGAGCAAGAAGTCTTCCCGGCGAGGTACTCCGTGGGGACCTCTGTATGTGCCAAAACAATGGCACCTGCCTGCGTCTCCGTGACACGCGCCCCCTGGGCCTGCTGATGTTCGAGGAGTGGTGAGTGCTGCATGGTGGCTGGGTGTGACCCCAGGGAGAGGGGCTTGGGGAGGGATGGGGCGAGGATGCAGGGTATTGCACCTCTGCCGTGGTTCCTAGGGGGGTATTCGCGCTTTCCATGATAGCTCCTCCTATCCCCGAGCCGCCGTGGCGAATTGTCGCACATGGTCTGCGCGTTCCGAGCCGCACCCCTTGACACCCCATGCCTGCTCTTTAGATCCTGCAGTCTCCTTCGTGCCCGTGCGGGTCCGAACGAATTCCATCCTGGCCCGATTCTCGGGCCCGGAACACCCGAAGCCCTAAACCTCATGGCAACTCAGCGATCGATGCGCTTGCGGCCTTTGACCTCGCGCAACCCCTTCGTCCTTGCGGGACTGCTTGTGGGCGTTTTCGCCTCTTGCGATTACGACCCCGGACACGCGGACCTGTCTTTTGGCCTTTCCGAGACCACGATGGCGTCCCTTGACGACGTCGGTTTAGCAAGTTCGAGCCCGCAAGTGAGCGGTGCCCTGACCACGCTCTTCGGCACGCCCCAGGACCCGCACTACTTGATCACCGGCGATATGCTCGACGGGGACGAGAACCCGAATCTTGCGGGGGACTTTGAACTCTCGGAAGAGCAATGGGAGGCGATCGCCAGGGACAACCGCTCACGCAGATTCTTGCGTCAGTTGGACCTGATCGCTTCCGAGCGCTTTGCGGAGGTGCCCGAGCCCCTCTACGCTGGTGACCTGTGGGCCATCTGGACCAGAGACTTCGCGCCCTTGCACACGGGCGAGGCTTCGGAAGATGGCGGTCCCGCCACCACCGTCGACCCTGCTTCGGCCTTCCCGGTCGACGACCTGTGGGTTCCGGGATTGCCTGAGGACGGAGCCACTTGGGCGGAAGCCGCCCGGCTGCTTTTCGTCAAGTGGTACCCCTCCATGCGTGAGTCCGCCGAGATGTATCGCGCTCAGTGCTTGCATTGCCACGGCGTAGATGGGGGCGGCAACGGCCCCACCGGCGAGTTCTTGGAGCCGCGCCCGAGGGACTATCGCTTGGGCAAGTTCAAGTGGATCGCAGTGGAGAACGGCAAGCGCCCGCGCCGTCAGGACCTGGTCAACATTCTGATGCAGGGTGCTTACACCACTGCCATGCCGTCCTTTGCGCGCTTCAGTTCGGGCCAGCTGCACGGCTTGGTGGACTACGTTCGCCTCTTGGCCATGCGTGGCGAGACCGAATCTCGCCTGGTACTTGAAATGGGGGATTCCGATTCCGGCGATCTGCCCTTGGATACGATCCAAAGCACCTACTCGGACGTTTGGGCCAACTGGCGCGACGCGGACGAGAACTATGTGGCGGCCGACGTGGTCGTTCCTCGCTGGGACCAGATGAGCGTCGTGGACCAAGTGACCCGCGGAGAGCATGGACGCGAGCTGTTCATGGGCACCCTGGCCAACTGCTTCTCTTGTCATGGCAGGGACGGCCGAGGTGCGGATGCACCCAACCTGCCGATTTCCTTGGCAGAAGTCGTGGACGCAGACGACCACGAAATCGATCCAGAGTACGAGGCCCGCGGTGGTTACCGCTGGGTCGAGCTCAAGGATGCGAATGGGCAAACTCTGACCGATGCAGAAGGCCACGCCAAGCGGGACCTTTATCGCATCAAGCCGGACGATTGGGGAAACCCCTCCATGCCGCGCAACTTCACCCGCAGCATTTTCCGCGGCGGCTCACGCCCCATCGATCTTTACCGGCGCATCAAGTACGGAATCACCGGCACGATCATGCCCGCGGCCGAGGCCGGGATCAGTGATGAGGACATCTGGGACTTGGTGATCTACGTCAAGTCGCTTGCGAACTCCACGGACTTGGCACGGGTGTACGAGCACAAGCGCGCAGCCCTTGCGGAACTCCACGAGGCAGAGCATGGGGATGCCGGTCACGGCGACGACCATGATGACGACCATGATGACGATGACCATAGCGACGATCACACCGACGACGACGATGCCTCTGGGCACTAGAGAGGAAACTTCATGCTAATGCGAATCACTATAACTCTGTTGATGGCGGCCCTCTTGGTCTTCGGGATCGTGAGCTGGGCGGATTATGACTTTTGGCTCATGGGGCCGTCCCCGTCCCACTACACCTGGTGGTGGCCGGAAGAGATGAGCACCCTTGGGCAACATGCCGACAACCTGTTCTGGTTGATCATGGTGATGGTCACGGTGATGTTTGTGATCACCATGGGAGCCCTGACCTATTCCATCTGGAAGTTCTCGGCCAAGCGCCAAGACAAGGCAGTCTTCAGCCACGGATCCCACAAGCTCGAACTACTTTGGACCGCGATTCCCGCAGCCCTGCTGCTGGTAATTGCCTTCAGCCAGATGAGTACCTTCGCCGCCATGCAGTTTGATAGCTCTATGGAAGACGAAAACGGCGAGGAGCTGCCGGTGCTCTGCGAGATCTGGGCCAGTCAGTTTGATTGGCGCTTCCGCTATCCGGGCAGAGACGGCCGCTTTGGTACCAACGACGACTTCGAGAGCGCCTACGAGCTAGTCATGCCAATGCGTGACACGTTCGGGGATCCCGACGATAAGAAGGTCGTTTTCCTTCTGCGCTCACGCGATGTGCTGCATTCGTTCTTCGTGCCCCACTTGCGCTTCAAGCGTGACGCAGTTCCGGGTATGACCCAGCGCATTTGGCTTGGGGTGGATGACGAGCAATTGGCCGAAATTATGGCCGACCGCGAGGACAAGAGCTTCGACATCATCTGCGCAGAGCTATGCGGTTGGGGTCACTACAAAATGAGCGGCAGGGTGCGTGTGCTCCCTGACGCGGAATACGAGAAGTGGGTGGACGAGATGACCGCACTTCAATTCGGAAACTCCTGATAGCGAACTGAACCGAACACGAATCATGTCTGATCCCAACGCATCTTCTATCCGCCCCGGAATGGGCGAACCGGGTACTACCCGCACGAGTCACGAGCACCACGAGCTCGGATTCATCCGGAAGTACATCTTCTCAACCGACCACAAGGTCATTGGCATCCAGTTCATGTTGCTGGGTCTGGTGTTCTTCGTGCTCGGTGGCCTCTTCGCCATGGCGATCCGCTACCAGTTGGCTTGGCCCTGGGAGAGCATGCCGGTCATCGGTGATCTGCTGTTCCCTAACACGGGGCAAGCGATTACGCCGGAGTTCTACACCATGCTGTTCACCATGCACGGCACGATCATGATCTTCTTCGTGATCATCCCGCTGTTGACAGGTGCTTTCGGCAACTTCCTGATCCCCCTGATGATCGGTGCGCCAGACATGGCCTTCCCGAAGCTCAACATGTTTGGCTTCTGGGCCATGATTCCCGCCGTCGGTTGTGTGGTCATGTCCTTCCTGCAGCCCGGTGGAGGACCAGGGGCCGGATGGACCGCATATCCGCCCCTTTCCACGATTGCCAGTGCTAGCCCGGGTTCGCTCTCGGCCCAGACCTGGTGGCTCTTGGCCCTGACTTGGGTCGGCTTCAGCTCCATGATGGGTGCGGTCAATTATGTGACCACCGTCGTCAAGATGCGTGCCCCGGGGCTGACTCTGTTCCGCATGCCCCTGACCGTTTGGGCTCTTCTGATCGCCGCGCTCTTGCAGCTCTTCGCCCTGCCGGTGTTGACCGCAGCGAGCATGATGCAGATTTCTGACCGCGTGCTGCAGTCGGGCTTCTTCACCCCGACCAACCTTGTGATCAACCAGATCAACCCCGAGGGCGCTGGCGCGGCCGCGGGCGGCCAGCCGCTCCTGTGGCAGCACCTGTTCTGGTTCTACAGCCACCCGGCCGTATACATCATGGTGGTGCCGGCCATGGGACTTGCCTCGGACATCCTGAGCGTTCACGCGCGCAAGCCAATTTTCGGCTACAAGCCCATGGTTTATTCCCTGTGTTCGATCGCGGGCCTAGGCTTCATCGTCTGGGGACACCACATGTTCGCGTCAGGTATGAACCCGGCTCTTGGCATGACGTTCATGGTGGCCACCATGATGATCGCCTTGCCCAGCGCAATCAAAGTCTTCAACTGGCTCGGGACCCTTTGGGGCTCGCGCATTCAGTTGACCACGCCGATGCTGTTCACTTTGGGCTTCATCGCCATGTTCATCATCGGCGGCCTGTCCGGCATCTGGATGGCGGCCACTCCGGTGGATATCTACATCCACGACACCTACATCATCGTGGCTCACTTCCACTACATTGTCTTCGGCGGCTCGGTCTTCGCGCTCTTCGGCGCGATCTACCACTGGTATCCCAAGATGTTTGGCCGAGTGATGAACGAGACTTTGGGCAAGATCCACTTTGTGGGCACGTTCATCTTCACCAACGGCGTCTTCTACATGATGCACCAGCTCGGTATGGCCGGCTTGATGCGTCGGACAGCGGACCCCTATGACTACGAGTCCTATGCTCACTTGCAGCCCCTGAACGTGTTCATCACGATCAGTGCATTCTGCTTGTTTGTTTGGCAGATCTTCTTCGTCTGGAACTTCTTCCACTCCATGTTCTGGGGCAAGCGCGTGGGTCGTAACCCTTGGAATGCTGCTTCCTTGGAATGGGAGGCGCCCTCGCCTCCCGGCCACGGCAACTTCGATAGTCCCCTGCGCGTGTATCGAGGCCCTTACGAGTACGCCGACCCTTCGGTTGAAGAGGACTTCCTGGCCCAAACCCGAGACATCGAGAGCAAGTAACCAACGCCTTGTTTAAGTCCATCCGTACCGCCCCGCTTGCGCGCTCCCTCGCGCAACTGCTGGTCTTGACCACCCTGCTGCTCCTAGGAGTCGGTGGGTTGGTGACGACTTATAGGGTGGGGATGGCGGTGCCGGATTGGCCCACGACCTTTGGTCAGACGATGTTTTCCTATCCCCTAGGAGAGATGCTCGAAGACCTGGGGCGAACCCTGGAGCACAGCCATAGGTTGCTGGGCAGTGTTGTGGGGCTTTTGTCCATTGCCCTGCTTTTTGCAGTCGCCAGGCCTGCCGGACGGCAAGCGATGATTGCCTGCTGTGTGGGCATTGGCCTTGAAGTCGTGGCGGTCGGGAAGCTTTACACCCAAAGCGGCAGCATCAATGGAGGCGCGGCCGTGGATTGGGTGGCGCCCGCC
>Ga0302120_10001318_pt1 | contig 11647 bp, 9 predicted proteins | sample AG5_Bottom_MG_FD_203118 | JGI IMG/M metagenome (GOLD analysis project Ga0302120, IMG submission 203118) | Marine microbial communities from Western Arctic Ocean, Canada - AG5_Bottom | ecosystem: Environmental > Aquatic > Marine > Oceanic | place: Canada: Western Arctic Ocean | collected 2017-10-01 | reverse complement strand
ATGCTCTCGTGAAGTGTCGCAATGTCCTCGCGGGTCGCGTTCACGGCGGCCTCAGCGGCTAACACCGGGTAGATCGAGCAACGCGCCTCCACGACCGAACGGAATGATGCGTCGGCGAACTGCAGATGCAGCGAGAGCACGCTTGCCAGATGGTCGGCACCTGGGGCGCTGACGACTGGGCCACCACCTGGCCCGGCCTTGATGCGGAGCGCCCCCTGGAGCTCTAGAAACCGCAGCGCCTCTCGCACGGTGGCCCGCGCCACGCCGAACTCCTCGACCATACGATGCTCGGCAGCGAGTTGCGTACCGGGCCTGAGGCACCGACGCCGGATCTCGTCCACGAGCCTCCGGGCGATGCGGATTGCCGCGCGTTCGGGCTTTCGCTTTCTGCTCATCCGCTCGATCGCTCCTCGCCGCGCTCTGGTTGGCGCTCTGGTTGACGACAGGATAACTAGTATCATAGTATTCCAGGGAAACCAAACACAACTGCTCGGAGAAGTCCATGTCGATCGCCCTCTCGGAAGAGCATCAGGAACTCGCCCGGGTCGCCCGCGCCTTTCTCGATGCCAACGAGGCCCGCAGTCACTCGCGCGCTCTGCTCGAAGCTCCGAGCGAGCCGCTGCCGAGCTTCTGGAAAGAAATGGCGGACCTCGGATGGCTCGGGCTTCACATTGACGAGGCCCATGGAGGCCAGGGATTCGGACTGCCCGAGCTTTCGGTCATCATCGAGGCGCTGGGCTTTGCAGTGGCGCCCGGCCCCTTTCTGCCTACCACCCTTGTGTCGGCGCTCATCGCCGAGTGCGGAAGCGAAGCAATCAGAGAGGCTCTTCTGCCCGGCCTCGCCGACGGGTCACTCATCGGAGCTGTTGGCCTTGGCGGAGACCTCGAAATCGACGAGGAAGGTCAGCTCAACGGGTCAGCCGGCCTGGTGCTCGCTGCAGCGGTCGCGCAAGTCGTCGCTGTTTGCGTGAGCGGCGACGTTGTGCTGCTGACCCCGGACCAGGCGGGCCTGTCGATCCAGCCGCAAAAAAACACGGATCCAAGTCGACGGGTTTGCGCCGTTCGCTGTGACAGCGTACGGGTCTCCGAGTCGAACCACCTGGTCGGGGCACAACAGACCCTCAAACGCCTGGCTCGAACACTCTCTGCTGCCGAGGCCGCCGGCGGTGCCCGTGCCTGTACCGAGATGGCAACGGCGTACGCCAAAGAGCGCGTGCAGTTCGGCCGTCCCATTGGCACTTTCGGCCCTGTGAAGCACCACTGCGCCAACATGCTCGTCGCGACCGAGCAGGCGACGGCGGGGGCCTGGGGCGCCGCCCGTGAAGATCTCAGCCGGGACGAGGCCGAGTTCGCCGGGGCCATTGCGTGCGGACTCGCCCTGCCCGCCTTCGTATTCTGTGCCAAGCAGAACATCCAGATCCACGGCGGTATCGGGTACACCTGGGAGCACGACGCCCACCTATACCTCCGCCGTGCCATCGCCCTCGAATCCCTGATGGGATCGGTGGACCTGGCGCGCGAAGACATCGTGCGTTTGATGGCTCGCGGTGTGCGCACCAAGGCCATGATCGAGTTGCCCCCCGAAGCCGAGGCCTACCGCGAAGACGCTCGGGCCGTCGCCAATCAAGTGGCGGGACTATCCAAGGATGCCAAGCGGAAGGCCCTCAGCGACAGCGGCTACCTCGTACCCCACTGGCCGAAGCCCTGGGGCCGCGAAGCCGGGCCTGTCGAGCAACTCGCGATCGAGGAGGAATTCAAACGCGTGGGACGACCGGACTTGAGCATCAGCGGCTGGAACACGCTCACCATCGCCCAGCACGGGAACACCGATCAGGTCGAGCGTTTCGTCCGGCCGAGCCTCGAGGGCAAGATCGAATTCTGCCAACTTTTCAGTGAGCCTAATGCCGGCTCCGATGCGGCGGCGGTGCAGACGCGAGGCATCAAAGTCGATGGCGGTTGGCGCGTCTCTGGACAGAAGGTCTGGACCAGCAACGCCCATCTCTGCAGCCACGGATTCGCAACCGTTCGAACCAACAGCAACGGCCCCAAGCATGCCGGCATCAGCATGATGGTGATCGACCTCAAAGCCGACGGTGTCGAGGTGCGTCCCTTGCGCCAGATAACCGGCCACGCTCACTTCAACGAAGTCTTCTTCGATGACGTTTTCGTCCCGAACGACGACGTCGTGGGGCCCGTTGATCAGGGCTGGACGGTCGCCCGGAACACCCTCGGCAACGAGCGCATCTCCATCGGCGGCGGAGCAGAGGGCGGAACAGCCGGGGGGCCGAGTCTCCTGGAACTGCTCGAGAAGTTTGCACCCGACGATCAGGGAGCGACCCGGGAGGTGGGTGCCACCCTCGCGGAAACCGAATCAATCGCTCTAATGAACCTTCGAGGGGTGATCCGGGCCGTGGAAGGGTCTGAACCCGGCGCCGAGGCGAATGTCACAAAGCTTCTCGGCTCGGAAGTCGCCCAACGCAACGGCGCCGTCGCGGCACAGATCGTTGGGCCTCTCGCCGCGGTAAGGGAGGGCGATACGCGACGAGTCGGCACATGGATCATGGCGATGATGGGCGCCACGATCGGAGGCGGCACCTCGGAGATCATCCGCAACCAAATCGCCGAACGGCTACTCGGCTTGCCACGAGATCCGCTGATTAAGTAGCGGATACCCGTCGCGTCGTGGGAATGAATAAAGAGAACAAATCACACAAGTAGGCGGCGAAGCCGCGTGTCAGAGGGAGCGAGTGTTATGCCTTCGGGCCCCAGCCAAGGACAACCGCAACCCCACCCCACGCTGAGGTGGTCACCGCCGCACCGGCGCGAGAACGTCGAGCAGCCGGAGTTCGACCTGATGGGGGCCGAGAGCGACGAGGAGCTCCGCGTCATCATCACCAAAGGCCTTCGGGAATCACTACCGTTCTCCGAGCGAGGCCGAATCAGATGAAACGTCCGGAGAAGAATACGACTGATCTGGCGGCCAGTCGGTCGGTCAGTCAGTCAGTCAGTCGAAGATGACCCAAACAACCTCCGGGCCCCCGGTTCAACGGGTCGGCCGGATCTAGACGAATCGACGCAACGATCACAAGGAGAATCCGATGGCATTTTCAGGCAAGGTCGCATTGATTACCGGTGGCGGAAGCGGCATGGGCCGACTCGCGGCGCGCAATCTCGCGGCACAGGGGAAACTGGTCGCCGCTCTCGACGTGAACGTCGACGGATTAAAGGAAACCGCCGAAGGTCACGACAGCATCTTGACGATTCCGACCGACGTAACCGATCCTAGTTCGGTAGAGAACGCTGTAAGACGCTGCGAGCAAGAACTCGGGCCCATTGATCGGGTCTACAACGCAGCCGCCATCATGCCCACCGGCCTGCTTATGGATCAGGATGTCTCGCTCATCAAGAAGATCATGGACATCAACTACGGCGGTGTCGTCAACATCACGAAGTACGCACTACCGGGAATGCTCGAACGTGGCCGGGGCGACTTCATTAACTTCGCATCCATGGCCGGCTGGGTGCCGATCCTGTATCTAGGCGCATACAACGCGTCAAAGTTTGCGGTGGTGGCGTTCGCCGAAGTGCTCTACCACGAGAATCGCAATAAGGGCGTCCGCTTCGCTTGCGTTTGCCCGCCGCCCGTAGCCACCCCGCTGCTACAGCAGGCCGAGGACAACGTCTGGCCGAAGGCCTTCGACACGGCCCCCCCAATCGAGCCCCAACAGGTGCTCGACGCCATCGAGGTCACCCTCGAAAAGGACAAACTGTGGGTGTTCCCCGGCCGAGGCACCAGGCTCGGTTGGCGCACACGCCTTTGGCTCCCTCGGCTGACCTGGAAGTTCGTGCACCGAGCGGAAGGGTTCTAGCAGTCCGCTCACTTTTCGAGGATTTATCGCAATCAGGAGATCTCCATGACGACTCCCACAACGGCTTCCCAATCTATTCTCTTGAAAGAAACCCGCAACGGCGTCCGAATCCTCCGGATGAATCGACCCGAAGTTAAGAATGCACTCTCTAACGACCTGAGCCGAGCACTCATTCAGGGGTTCGAAGAAGCGACATCTGACGCCGAAATCCGGGTGGTCGCACTGACGGGCGTTGGCGGTGCATTCTGTTCGGGCGCGGATCTCACTCCAAGAAAGCCCGGGGATCCCAAACCTGAATCCGTTGAGAAAACCGCGGACACCGTCGTCCAGTTGGTAACCGCTATGCGAGTAACTTGCGAAAAGCCCGTCATCGCGGGCATCGATGGCATCGCGATCGGGGCAGGGCTAGCCCTCGCCATGTGCGCCGACATCCGCATGGCCAGTTCCGCAGCCCGCTTCAACCCTGGCTATGCGCGTATCGGGACATCGCCGGACTGCGGACTCACGTGGACCTTGCCCGCAGCCATCGGACGCGAGCCAGCGATGCGCTTCTTGCTCGAGCCGAAAATGCACGATGCCGACGCAGCCCTCGCGCTCGGGATTGTGGGCGAAGTCGTAGACGCCGCGGGCTTCGATCACGCATTTACCGCCTATTGCGAGAAGATCGCCGAAATCGCTCCGCTGGCGGCAACCCAGACGAAGCGCCTGGTCTCGCGGATCGGACTCCCGGATGACCTTGAAGCTCACCTGCGCGACGAACTTACCTCTGCAGCGCGCGGGTTGAAGAGCGAGGATGGCAGGGAAGCCAGGCGCGCATTGCGTGAGAAACGCAAGCCTGCCTTTGGCGGGCGTTAGTCTCGCGAGACCACTCTCAGTCCATCGTCGAGCTAGACCGCTTCGTGTCCCCCGCCGCACGGACCCCTGCACTGCGGCCTTCGGGCTTGCCCACCTGGGCAGATCCCTCTCCGAAGGGCTCGTCACGTCGATGGAGCGTTTCTTTCAAGCCGTTCTCCTTGATACTCCGACCGTAGTCGCGCACTGCCTTGGAGCGGTGTGCGCGAGCGTCGTTCTCGCCGGCCAGTCTCTGGAGGGTCTGGGCCCCCATCAGTTCGAGGCCAAGGTTGGTGATGCGCTTGTTGGCCGCAAGCAGATCGGGATCGATCAGGCTAAAGCGATCGGCTAGGCCTTCCACCTCGTCCTCGAGCACCTCCGCTGGCACGGCCTTCATCACAAGGCCAATCTTCTCGGCATCCGCCCCGGTCACGGAATCCCCTGTCAGTTGAAGCCGCTTCGCCCATTGCGGACCACAGTGGTACATCCAGAGGTTGTTGGGCAGAGCGCCCATCGCGCGCGCTGCGGGGAAACCGATGCGGGCGTCGTCTGCCGCAATCACGATGTCGCACGCCAGCGCGAGATCGGTCCCTCCTGCCAGACAGTTGCCGTGAACCTGAGCGATAGAAGGTTTGTGCATCTCCCAGAGCGTGCGGATGCGCCGATTGCCCTGCTCGATCAGCCAGATGTCGTCGTCGTGCGAGCGACCCGTTCGGTAGCCAGGCCGCTTCTTGCCGCCCAAGCTGGTGAGATCGTAGCCAGAACAGAACGAAGCCCCCTCCCCCCGGAGGATCACGCTGTGCACAGCGCAATCTTCGTCCGCTTCCCAGAGCGCGTTCTCGAGTTCCTCGAGAAGCAAAGGCGTCATGGCGTTGTGCCTCTTCGGGCGGGCGAGGGTGATCCGTGCCCGTCCTTCTCCGACTTCGTATCCGATCTCTTTGTATTCCATCTTGGCGTCCATACCTGCCCTGTCCTCCTTGGTTGATCGGGTCAATCGGGTCCGCGCCACCAGGAACCTGGGTGGCAGCCGGAAAACTCGGACTTTCGGATTCTGTAGATCCCGGGCACTAGGCGAGTCGATCCCGACTTCCCGAAAGCTCGGCCATCAACTCCAGGCAAGCCCTATGCAACACCACTCAGTCGATAGCGAATGGGAAGTTTTTTCAAGCCCACGACGAAGCTGGACGCGATTTGAACTGGATCACCAGCGAGCTCCAACGTGTCGACCCGGCCGATCAGCTCGCGCAGCAATGCGCGCTGGGACTGTCGGGCCAGGTGAGTGCCGAGGCAGAAGTGCTCACCGATTCCAAATCCGAGATGCGGGTTCGGATCGCGGTCGATGCGGAAGGTGTAGGGGTCCTCGAAGACCTGTTCATCACGATTCGCCGAGGCGTAGAAGAGCACTAGGTTGTCGCCTTTGCGGAGCTTCTGCCCGCGGAACTCGAGATCTTCCGCCACGACTCGCTTCATATAATTGACAGGTGACGTCCAGCGCACGATCTCCTCCACTGCACTCGCCACCAGGTCGGGATTCCGCTTCAGCTTCTCATATTCGACGGGATGCTCGGCTAGCGCTCGGATGCCACCGGCTAGCGCGTTCTTCGTGGTGTCGTGTCCGGCAGTGAAGGTAATCAAGTAGTAGCCGAGGGTTTCCATAATTCCCAACGGCTCGCCATTCACCTTGCCATTGGCGAGCAGGCTCGCCAGATCGTCCGTCGGGTTCGCGCGGCGATCCTCGATAATCCCACTGAAGAGCTCAAAAAACTCCATCGCCAGAGCCTGGACCGCCTGGCTTCTGTCCTCGCCCTCGCGCTGCAGGTCGGGATCGTCTGAGCCGAAGAGTTCGTTGGTGAGCCGTAAGAGCTGGGGTTCCTTCTCGGTCGGCACCCCGAGAATGGCGGAGAGAACCCGAAGCGGATGCGCAGCCGCGATCTCGTTGGCAAATTCGCACTCGCCCTCGCCGGCGCTGGCACGCTGCACCATCGTGTCTACGAGTGTTCGTGCACTCTCCTCGACGATCGGGGCAACGCTGGCTATGGCCCGGGGCGTGAACCAGGAGGCGGCCACTTTGCGATAGTCACGATGCTCTGGCGGATCCATCCCAATGATGACACGCATCTGGCCGATTCCCTGGTCGGCTTGGATGATCTCCTTCTGCGTCGTGCTCTCGAGCACGATCCCGAAGCCATTCAGAAAGCGTTCGGGCTGCTTCGAGATTTCACAGATCTGGTCGTGGCGAACAACGGGATAGAAAGCGTCAAAGCCCTCGGGCTCACAATGGTGCAGCCGTTCCAATTTTCGCAACTCGCGAAAATGGTCATGGGGGACGCCGTGCGCGCCGTATGCCTTTGGCGCGATCAGATCAAAGCCGTCGATATCACTCACCCGCACTACTCCCGTGGAATTCTGACGCGTTACAGGGGCCGACGTTCGTTCAGCCCCACTGCGTTTCGATAGAGAACCTTCTCCTGGTCGGCGAGCGAGATCCCATCCAGCTCCTTCAGAATGTCTCGCGGGTTCTCCAATCCCTCCATATGGGGCCAGTCCGAGCCGAGAATCACCCGATCGGCGCCCATGTGCGCCACCACCTCCGCAATGTCGTCCTCCCAGAACGGATTGATGAAGACGTGCTCCCGGAAGGTGTCAACGGGATCTTCCTTGAAATAGCCACGGACCCGATCCTTGGTACGGTCGATGCTGCGCAGTAAACTGCCGAGAAATTCGGCGCCGTTTTCCACCGAAGCGACGCGCAGATTGGGAAACCGTTCGAAGAGTCGGTCGAAGACCAAGCTAGCCAGGAAGTCATTGATATTTCGGGAGCGATGGAAGTTGGTCACGCTCGGCGTGGGACCCAGAGCGAGGGCATCGATTTTCCGAGTGTCGTAGCCGTTACTGTCGTGGCGTGTGGCGCCGATATGAGTGACCACGGTGATACCGGCCTCGTTAACTCGGGCCCAGAAGGGATCGAAGTCTTTGTGACCAGGGTTGCGCGGTCCGTTTCGTGTAAACACGGCACTGGGCCGCATCACCAGGATGCGCGCGTCCCGCGCAAGCGCCCATTCGAGCTGCTCGCACGCCCAATCGACATCGGCGAGGGTGATGTAGGGCGAGGTAAAGATGCGGTCCTTGTACGTGAGCCCCCAGTCCTCTTCGAGCCATTGATTGAAGGCCCCGAACGTGGTGCACAACGCATCGACGTCTTTTTTCAGCGGCTCCTCGTAGAGCACACCCAGGGTGGGGAACAACCAAGCGCCGGCCAGGCCCTGGGCATCCATACGCGTGATCCGAGTATCGCGATCCATGTACTCGGGCGGCATCGGCTCAAGCGAAGAGCGGATCAGATCGACGGTGGTCACACCCCGCGGGTTGCCGCCGAAGTACTCGCGCAACACACCGGGCTTGGAGATCGGATTAAAGGTCGGGTTTCCGGAGCGATCGATCTTGCCGCCAACGACCTGGTACTTGCGTCCGCCTTCGAGTTCGATCCATTCGACGCAACGCGAGCGCATTCGCTTCGGCACGTGGCGGGTGAAGGCGTCGTGCGCTTCGTAATAGTGGTTGTCGGCGTCGAAGATTTCGCCTGAGTAGTTGCCCACGACTGCTTTCTCCCACATTCGCTCCGTACGGCACGGACACGGAACTGGTACCTAGTTGCGATGCTCTAATTAGTATCATAGTTTGGGAGTCCTGCAACATGATCGACGGAGGAGAACCCGCATGTACCCCGGACTCCATGCCCAGAACACGCCGGACAAGGCGGCCGCCATTCACGCCCGAACCGGCGAGGTCCTGACCTATGCCGAGCTTGACGCCCGTTCCAACCGGCTGGCACAGCTCCTCTGGTCCGACGGACTGCGCCCCGGCGACCACATCGCGGTCTTCCTCGAGAACCATCTGCGCTACTTCGAGATCGCCTGGGCGGCGTTTCGATCCGGGCTTTATCTCACCACCGTCAACCGCTATCTGACCGGGCCGGAAGCCGCTTACATCGTGGACGATTGCGGCGCGCAGGTACTGGTTTCTTCACGCGCCGTTCACACGGTCGCGTCGGAAATCCCCGAGCACGCAAAAAACTGCAGGCGATTCCTAGTGGTCGACGGCGCGCCCGAGGGAGCCTCGAGCCAATTCGAGAGCTTTGAGCAGGCGGTCGAAGGCCACCGGGCAGAGCCACTCTCAGAGGAGCCGCTGGGTGAGTTTATGCTCTACAGCTCGGGAACCACGGGACGACCGAAGGGGGTCGCTCATCCTGTCTCGGGTCGGCCGGTTTCGGCGGGGCTGGCCATGGCCGTCAATCTGAAACGCCTCTTTCGCGTGGATGCGAACTCGGTGTACCTCTCACCCGCCCCGATGTACCACTCGGCCCCCATCGGCTTCAGCACAGCCGTCCAGTCCCTTGGCGGCACAGTCGTCATGATGGACCGATTCGACGCACTCGACGCGTTGGAGGCTCTCGAGAAGTACGCGGTCACCCACAGCCAGTGGGTCCCCACCATGTTTTCGCGGATGCTGAAGCTTCCAGAGGAAGAGCGCACCCGCTTCGATTTCTCCGCGCACCAGCTGGCGATCCATGGAGCAGCGCCCTGCCCACGAAGAGTCAAGGAAGAGATGTTTGCCTGGTGGGGGCCGATCCTGCACGAGTACTACGGGGGAACCGAGTCCAATGGCTTGACCTATGTGGGCCCGGAGGCCTGGCTGGCCCATCCTGGAACCGTCGGGCCCGCGGTAATCGGCAAAATCCACATCTGTAGCGAGGACGGCGCGGAGCTTCCGAACGGAGAGGCTGGTCTCGTGTACTTCGAGCGAAAGCGAGTGCCGTTTTCCTACCACAAGGACCCAGAAAAGCTGCGGAGTGCCCAGCATCCGGTGCATCCCACGTGGACCGCTCTTGGCGACATCGGCTATGTCGACGACGAAGGCTACCTCTACCTGACCGATCGGGCTTCGTTCATGATCATCTCTGGAGGCGTCAACATCTATCCTCAGGAGACCGAGAACGAGCTGATCATGCACCCCAAGGTGGACGACGTCGCCGTGATTGGCATACCGAATTCGGAGTTCGGAGAGGAGGTGAAGGCGGTCGTCCAGCTAATCCCGGGCGTGGAAGCCAACCCTGCGTTGGCCGATGAGCTGATCGCGTTTGTGAGAGAGCGCCTGGCACCCTACAAGTGTCCTCGCTCGATCGACTTCGAGCCCGAGATCCCTCGCCTCCCCACCGGCAAGCTCTACAAACGCCTGCTCAAGGATCGCTACTGGGGCAAGAAGAACAGCCGTATCGTCTGACTTGCAACGTGAGGGACGAGCCAAGAGCATGATGAGAGGCCTCGGCAAAGTGGGACGGCCTGCCCCTCCCATGGCCTTCGCCGCTCATAACCCCTCAGAAATGCGAAGCGGTCACGGTGGAAGCCACATCGCCAAGCACCCACTCGGCACCATTTGTGGGCGGAGCGATCCTCGGGAGCTCAACTCACGGTGCAACGACGCATGCGGCGTGGTTCAGGCCAGTGCGAGGCATCGACACGGTGCATGGTAGAGCAGCCGCTGGCCCGTCACATAATGCTCCCGGATCAGGGGGTGCTGGGCGCCGTCGCCGTACTGGTCGAGGAATGGCTCTACGAGCTTCTCGCCGAGGGACTTCACCACGCGCTCAACGAAGCCGGGATGGGGGGCGTTATGAACGACCAAATTGCCAAGTTCCGCGCGCTCCTCTTCAGAGAGGGTGTTGTAGAGCGAATACAGGCTGCACCACAAGGTGTCACCCCCCTGTGCGGGGATCACCTGGACATTCAGCACACCAATCTTCGGCGGATCGGGAAGCCATGTCACGTCCGTGTGCCAGCCTGCGGCGGTGGGCTTGCGATCGGGGCCGTCCCAGACCAACTCGAGCGGCTTATCGATTCCGAGCATCTTGGTGAGCGGATAGACGTTCGGCTGGCCGAAGTACGAGGCAAATCGGATGTGTTGCGCATCGTCGAGGGCCTGATCGCGAAAGAAGAGCACTTGGTGTTCGAAGAGCAGGTCCCGGAGTTCCAGGGCGATCTGGGGCTCGAGGGGTTCCCGCAGATCAACATTGTCTATGCGCGCGCCGAGCGGACTGTCGAGAGAGATGGCTTCAAGTTTGGTTTCGGACACACTCGCTCCTTGGGTGGACTGGATTGGGCAACATGGGCTTCCCCGAGTCAGCGGGCGTGCTCGGCGAGGTGCTCGAGCAGCAGAGGCGTCATGTGCTCGGGCGCCGCCTGGAGGACCGGCTGGTGGACGTCAGCCACGATCTCCAAGCGATAGGGCCCCGTTACACAGTTTGCGTTGGCTTCGATCGATGCACTCGCGACATTCTCCGAACCAGTCGGCCAGATGAACAGTGTCGGCATCGCAACCGGGTCGAGGCGCTCCCGCATCCATAGAGGGATGGCCCGGTAGTAGTAATACACCGCGCGCAGCGCTTCGTCACTGTCAAGCGCCTTGCGATAGGGCTCGCTCTCCTCGGCCGATACGCCCTGGGTTGCCAGCATGGCTTCAAACATATTTCGTTCGTTGCCCTCCCTGGCCGATTCGGCGATGTAGTTGAACTTGGCGTTCTGTCCCTCAGCACTCTTCCCGGCTTTCGATCGGCCCGCAGCCAGGGCCGCGGGATGGGGGATGTTGATGCATACCAGTGTCACGACGCGCTCTTGGTGCTTCGCTGCGAGCCACCAGGCCATCGTCGCCCCAATGCTCGTCCCCATGAGATGGAAGCGGCACCCGATGTCACCCAACACGTCGGCGATGCAAGCGGTGGCTGTGCGGAATGGTCCAAGGTGTCTTGTACCGATGATTATCGAATGCACGTTCCCTCTATGGGTTTCGACACCACCGGGCCTGCCGAATGTAAGGACGTTATTTTCGGATGGTTGACTGACATTGAGGCCAAGCAAGAGTTGGTAGATATCGCTGAACACGGCCCTTGTGTC
>Ga0302120_10001314_pt1 | contig 11657 bp, 8 predicted proteins | sample AG5_Bottom_MG_FD_203118 | JGI IMG/M metagenome (GOLD analysis project Ga0302120, IMG submission 203118) | Marine microbial communities from Western Arctic Ocean, Canada - AG5_Bottom | ecosystem: Environmental > Aquatic > Marine > Oceanic | place: Canada: Western Arctic Ocean | collected 2017-10-01 | reverse complement strand
TCAAGTGGCCCATCACTTCTAATCGCCATGTCCGATTCCACCGAACTACTCAAGATCGGCAAGTTCGCCGAACTCGCAAAGACCAACCTACGCACTCTCCGCTACTACGAGGAATTGGGGCTAGTCACGCCGTCCCGTCGTAGCAAGGGAGGCTTCCGTTTCTACCGCCCCACGGATCTCGCCCGCGTCCAGTTGATCCAATTCCTTCAGGAGTTGGGCCTACCACTGGAGGAGATCGGGACTTCCCTCAAGGGAATTCCTGACGCCAGCGTGCGCGGAGAATGGCTGACGCGACTTCGGAAGATCCTGAAACAGCAGGAGGATCTGATCCAGAAGCGCATCGATGCCCTAGAAGCCCAAAGCAACCTGGTCGAAGGGTCCTTGAAGCACCTCGACATGTGTGAGACGTGTGAGCACTATCCTCGGGCGAGTAACAATTACTGCGAGCCCTGTCAGAGTTCGGGCTCCCCCCTGCCCAACCTCTTGAGCGCACTCTTCTAGTCTCTCCCGGGCACGGCCCCTGCCGAACTCACGCCCGTGCATAGGCCAAGCCCCATGCAGCGCATTTACCTGGACAATAATTCCACCACCCGTCCGGCACCGGAAGTGGTTGAGGCTATGGCCCCGTGGATGCACGAGCGGCACGCCAACCCTTCAAGCCCGCACCCCGCCGGCGAAGCGAGCGCTGACGCCATCCGTGCAGCCCGTGGTCAGGTGGCCTCGCTCCTAAACTGCAAGCCCTCGGAAGTTTGCTTCACTTCCGGTGCCAGCGAGAGCATCGCCACGGCGTTCGCGTCAGCCCAGGCCACAGCACCCGAAGCGCGGCGCAAACTGATCGTCTCCAATGCCGAACACAGCGCCGTAAAGTACAACGCGCAACGAGCAGGAGAAGAGGGATGGGACCTGGCCGTCATCGACGTGGATGAAGAAGGGCAACTGGACCGCGAGCGCCTGCTGTCCGAAATCGATTCCTCCTGCGCTTTCGTCTCCCTGATCCTCGCCAACAATGAGACTGGAGTACTCAGCGACCTGCAGGGGGTGGGCGAAGCCTGCCGCTCGGCCGGCGCGAGCTTGCATGTGGATGCCGTTCAGGCCCCAGGCAAAATGGAGTTGGACGTGGCTAACCTCGACTGCGACTTCCTCTCCCTTTCGGCCCACAAGTTTCATGGCCCCGCGGGCGTGGGGGTCCTCTACGTGCGGTCAGGCCAGGCCTTCCGCCCATTGATTGTCGGGGGGCCCCAGGAAGATCAGCGCCGTGCCGGAACCGAGAACGTCGCAGCCGTTGTGGGACTGGGGGTCGCAGCTCAACTGGCCCATGCCCACAGCCTCAACACAACGAGCCTGGCAAGCATGGAAAGGCTACGGGATACCCTTGAACAGCGTCTATTGGCATCCCTGCCCGGCTCCAGGGCCAATGGCGCAGGGAGCCCCAGGGTTCCCAGCACTTCAAACATCTACCTGGGGGGACTCGAGGCGGCCTACGTTCTGGCCGTGATAGGGCAGGAGGGAGTGGACGCCTCGGCGGGGTCAGCATGCAACGCCACGAGCACCGCACCCTCACCGGTACTGATGGCTATGGGCCGCGACGAGGCTCAAGCTTCTGGGAGCCTGAGGTTCTCGCTCTCTGCCCACACGACCGCGGAGGAAATCGACCGGACGGGCGACGTAGTGATCGCTGCCGTGCAAGCTCTCAGGTCTCTGTGAGAGCCCCGACACCGTTCGGCTCGCAGGAGATTCTGCGGCGCCCCTGGAGCGAGAGAGATCTTCTGCGCTCTCTCTCGCTCGCCTGAAACTACTTGCCCTCGGAGTGCTCGTGCGAATTGAGGTGCTTGAGGTCCTCGGCAGTAAAGTAACCGGCGCTGAACTCGCTGGCCGCCTTGCGCAGTGCACTCACGTGAGACTTGTCCGTGGTCTGCTTGCACTTCATCGCAGCAACGGTGATCTGATGCATACTCTTCAGTTGAGCGTGGTACTTGTCGGACCCTGCGGCATCCTTGGGCGCTTTCACCCGCTGGGCCAACCAGTAGGCGGCGACTGTGTCCTGAATGCTCTGGGCGTGCTGCTCCTTGGTCATGACCCAGCGAACCATCTGGTTCTTGCTGGGACTCTCTTCGGCGTCCATAGCCTGTAAGGTCGTCATTGCCTTCTCGATGGTGGCGCAATCTTCCATCAGCATGTCGATGCGCATCTTGTCGCCGTAGATTCCGCACGGAACCTGGCAATGAAGAGGCGCCACGGTATGAACCGCAGGAGTCGTCGGCGTTCCCACGGAAGGAGAACTGTTGACGAGAGTTACGGATGCGATAAGAGCGCTGAGGGCTAGGATGGTCTTCATGTCGTGAGGCTTTTCTCTAGTGAAATAAGGGGAGCTATCCGTGAGGGCGAGAATCATAGCAGGACACCGCTCAGGATCCGGAACTAGCGCGGTCCGCCCGATACTCCAGTCGATGCACCCGATCCTCCCGCCAGAATGCCCGGAATTGGGACCAAATCTGAGCCCGTCCCGACCCCAAGGATGCCCCACCACGCGGTCTGGGCCCGGCGGCCTCCCCCTCTTGAACCTGCCCCTTTGGCCCAATAGGTCGTGTTTCACCTGTGGCCGGCCATTGGGACGGGCCAAGGGGGTGCCGAGAGGAGCCATATAGGGCTACACCTCCCCCCGGCCCCAATCCGATAACATCCCCTGTCCCCTACCCCGTCGACCCGTCTTTGCCCGATTCGCCCATGGCTAAACCCCTGCGAACCCTCCTCACCAGAGTCCGAGGATTCTGGAACCCCGTGCACACCATTTTGGAAGCCGATGGCAGCGCCGTAGGCATTCTCAAGGTACGCCGCAATCGCTGGGGCCTCGTTCTGGGAGCCGAGTATCGGCCCGAAGAGGGCGAGGTGCTGCAATTCAGGCGAGACCCGGGAATCCTGAGAGCCCAATTTTCTCTGTGGACCGAGGATGGGGAGTGGCTTGGATCGTCCCTGCGCTGGCACGTAGGACGGCGTCAGATCGATCTTTGGACCGGAAGCAAACCCTACCGGGTTGTGCCCCGTAAGGGTCTTGGTCGGGGCTGGCGAGTCATCGCGAGCCGAACGGGAGAAGTTGCCACCATCCGCCTCGGCCTCTTGAGCCGTGGGGCTCGCATTGATCTACAGCGCAAGATGGACCCGGAACTGCTCCTGTTCAGCTACTTCCTCGGCTCCCTTACTGCCCATGAGTCCTTCTACCCTTCCTGGCTCGATCGAACCATCCCTAGCCCAGCTAGACCGTCGACCTCGAGCTAGCCCTGGAGCCCCTCAAGGGGGGGAGAGCCCCCTCAAGCGCCCTCAGGGCGTTTCTCAAACACATTCTCTTAACACAAGGAAGAGCGGGCCCGAAGGCTCGTCGTAATCCAGCGAGAGCACCGCCCAGTAGCCTTGCCTCGTGCCCCTCACCCGCCACCCACCAGCCACCATGCGCCCGTTCCCCGTACTAGTCCTCGTCGTTGCCGCCCTCGGAGTTTTCTATCTGGCCTTCTTCTCAGGAGGAGACGCCAACGGCCCAGGTCCGGCCGCACCCATTCACACGGCGCCCCAAGGCCCTGCGGTATCCAACACCCAGGACGAAACACCGGCGGAGCTGCAGAAGCCCAGCAACAATGGCGGCTTGGCCGAAGTGCCCGCTGCCGTTGACCGCCAAAACGTCGAGCCCCCCCACGCCATCCTGGCCAACTCCATCAGCGGCCGAGTGCTTGCAGGCGGCAAGGGAGTCAAGGGAGCTACAGTCACCCTGACCAAGTACGGACGCATGGCAAGCCTCTTTGGCCCGGTCTCTGGCGACCAGCGGGACGGAGATCGAGCCGTGGAAACCGACGAGAAGGGCGCATTCGTCTTTCGGAACGTAGACACCTACACCGAACTTTCGCTCATCGCCAAGCACCCAGACTTGGGGCGCAAGGAAGAAGGCAACCTCCAAATTGCCGAGGGCGAGGCGCGTGAAGGTCTCGTCATCACCCTGGGCGACGGCGTCCGGCTTCATGGCAGCGTAAACGACACCTCGGGCAATCCCATCCCCGGAGCATCGTTGCTGCTGGGCATGGCCAGTCTGGGCTCGATCTCGGATGAGGATAGCCCCGATATTCTCTCGGCCACCTCTTCACCGGACGGCTCCTTTGAGTTTGCCAGCGTGGACAACGGCAACTACTCCATGACGGTTCAAGCCGAGGGTTTTGGGCGTGTGACCATTCAGCAGATGAACGTCACCGGTCAGGCAGCCGTTAGACGCGATGTAATTCTGGACGTCGCGTACATGATCGGAGGCACCGTTCTGTCTGATGAAGGCCTACCGCTCGCCAAGGCGACAGTGCAAGCCTTCTCAATGACCAATAGGGCTGAAACGACACGCTCCGCGGTCGAAACTAATACCGCCGGTGAATTCCTCTTTGATGACGTGAGCGAAGGCGTTTACACGTTGATGTTCATCGCTGATGGCTACAAGAACGAGCGGGAGCCGCGGGTAGAGACGGGTGAAATGGCGCTGAGCAAGACCATGACTCCCCTACCCCAGATCCGGGGTCGAGTTGTGGACGGCCTAGGAGAGCCTGTCCCCAACTTCACCGTGCTACTGCGCAACCCCGTGCAGAACACCGAGACCACAATGGCCATGCCTGACACGGCCAAGCACGTGAAGGGCGCCAAAGATGGCGCCTTCGTCCTCTCCTGCCCCAACCGCGGAACCTTCGTGGTGGAAGCCAAGGACGACAAGCACGCGCCCTCATTCTCCGAGCCCTTTGAGATCGTCTACGGACAGGAGATCACAGGCATTGTTGTTCAACTGAGCGAGGGCGGGATCTTGCGCGGCCGAGTGGTGGACGCCAAGGGTCAAGGCATTCCAGGCGCCAGAATCAAGACCCACGACACCGAGTACTCCGACGACCCCTTCTGGCGCAGCCTGCCGGCATTCCCCTCCGAAGCCACGGAGAAGGAGGTGCGCACCAACGCCAGTGGTGATTTCGAGATCGCCGGTCTATCAGCCGCCACGTACCAGGTTGACGTGCGCCACGCGAAGTTCGCCCAGACCATCAAGACTGGTGTCGTCGTGGTGGAAGGAGACATGGTGGAATTGCCAGAAATCCAACTGGCCGCGGGTGCGACCATCAGCGGCACCGTACATGGACCCAGCGGAGCAGGGCTTTCTGGCGCCATGGTCCAGCTACAACTTGAAGGGGGCGCTGACGAGGTCCAGGTCAACTTGACAACTCGCACCGACGGCGAGGGCCGCTACACCTTCAGTCACGTGCCCGCCGGTTCCTACCACATCCACGCCCAACGTCGTGGCAGTGACAATCCATTCCAGGGCAGCCTGGATCTGCAGAAGACGAAGAAGCGCATCTCCGTTAGCGAGGGCGACTCCTACGTGCAGGAATTCAACATCAGTAACTAACCTGATGAGCACGACTGGATAGCGGGGCTTGCCCTCTGGGTATCGCCCAAGCATTCTGTCCAGCATGGCTGCCTCGCTCCCTCTGGACCCCTCCAAGGAGGCGGGTGGTTGCCCCACGACCGAGGACTGGACGGAATTGCTGATCGAGACCCTACGCCGACCCGTGCAGGTCAGTTACGGGACTTCGCGCACGGTGCCCGTTCGGGCACAAGAGAAGGGCCAACCGCCCGTATTCTGCGTACGCCTACATCGGTCCTTCTCCGAAGCACCCATGGACGTTTGTGAGGCCCTAGCCCGCTGGTTACTAGTGGGACGCCGCGCCCGCAAGGCCTGCACACTCCTCGACGATTGGATCGATCAGCGCATGCAGCGTGAGCCGGTGCCCCCACACTGCGCTCCTACCCTGCACCCCGATGGCACGACGTACGACCTCGGCACCCTGGCACAAGAGGTCTTGGCCCAGTGCTTCGAAGGCCATTTTGGAGAGGGTCGACCCATTCCAGAACTGACCTGGGGCCGCCGGGCGCGCAGTCGCAGCCGTCACTCCCTGCGCCTGGGCAGCTTCGACCCACTCACCCACGTGATACGTCTGCACCCCGTCCTCGATCAAGCGGAGGTCCCGCGCTGGTTCGTGTGCTTCGTCCTCGCCCACGAACTACTCCACGCTAAATGGCCCCCCAAGCGCGGAAGCGGTCGGCGCTGGATTCACCACGGAGCCCAATTCCGAGCAGAGGAAGCCGCCCATCCGGACTTCGAGCGCGCTCATGAATGGGAGAAGTTGCAGCTACCAGGCCTCATCCGGAGCGCGCGACAAGGCACCACCTTCCGGGCCAAGAAAAGCCGCAGGCTACGGGATCTGATCGGTCGCAAGGGCGGCCGCTGAGGTCCGCCTTTCCTAACCGCCGTACTCTTTCGCCGTGTCTTCCTGGTCAGCACCCGTAAGGCACATTCCGAGGACGTTTCCGCCCAGCGCTTCAAGCCCGTTGTGCGCCTCTTCCACATAGTGTCGGGGCGTCTTGCCCAAGCGCACGACAAGCAGGATCCCATCCGCGATGGCACCCAACAGGCTAGCGTCGGAGTAGGTCATCGTGGCCGGCGTGTCGATCAGTACGTAGGAGTAACGCTGACGGACCTGGTTGAGCAAGGAACGCATGCGATCGGAGCCCAGGAGTTCTGAGGGATTGGAAGGCAAGCAGCCCGCCCCCATCACGGAGACTCCACCCACAGAGGTCTGGCGAATCGCCTGATCGAGAGTCAGTACACCGGACAACACTTCGGTCAGACCCTGGCGACGCGGCAGCCCGAGGACAGATTCCAAAGCGGGGTTGTGAAGGTCCGCATCCACGATAAGAACTTCATTCCCAGGCAGCTCTGCCATGGCAGCGGCAAGGTTGATCGTCGCAACGGTTTTACCCTCCCCGCGTAAGGCACTGGCCATCACCAAAGTGTGGGACGCCCCATCGGTGTTGAGAGCGTGGATCGAGTTGCGCAGCGAGCGGAATTGCTCGGATATCTGCTCGCGCGGCTCATGAGCAATAACAACTTCCTCACGCTTGATGGGGAGGTTGACCGCCTCGCCGGGCTCAGCCGGCTTGAGTGCGGTGTTTTTCTGGGAGAAGGGATGGGCCATGGGATCAGGTGTGCGGGTTGGCGGGCAGGAAGCCCGTGGCTCTCAATCATCGGCCCCTGAAGGGGAAGACCCCAGATCAATCGGCCTAAATCCCTACGGTCTGGCCGACATCTGAGAATCCGAGCCCTCAGGGAGCCTGAATTTCCAGATGACGGTCTCGACTCCAGAGATTCCGCGGAGCCGGTGCGGCCCCTTTGGGCCAATCGGGGGTGTAGAGGATCCCCGTGAGGTCAGCTCCTCTGCGGACGATCGAACGGTGGATCCCGCGGCGCAGATTCTCCGCCTCCGGCACCCAGCCAGCCCACACCAGGACACGGCCAGCCACAACTGTGGCGGCTCCGACATCCTCTGGCGCCGCAACCTTGGCCGCCGCGAGCAAGTCCGCCAGGGCCAGCCCGCCCCGAGGGGGAGCGTCCGCCACGAGGGCGGCCAGGTCCTCGAGTTGAGCGCGGCCCGGCTTGCCCCCCGTCTGGGAGAAGTCTTTCCAGCGGTCCCAAGCCGCCGCCCGTTCACCCGGATCGGCCAGGCCTGCCTGCAAGAGATACCGCACCCGGTCGGGAGCAAGACCCTGGCCAAGACCAACCACGGTGCTCGAAGCGGTCCAGCGCACTAACTCTTCGAGTCCTTGAGCCAGACCACTGCCGTGCCAAGCCTTGCAGCGCAGGGCCAATTCTGTGGGTCCCCACTCCGCCAGCAACCCCGCGAAGACCTCCGCGCCACGCTCGTGATCCCCCAGACCCACGCACCAGCGTAGATAGGCCAAGCGGCGTGCCGAAGTTCCTTGAAAGGCCTGCTCGAAGGCCGCGGGTTCCGCGCGCACGGCGATCAGATCCCGCACGTACAAATCCAGTACCCCCTGTTGTTCGGCCCACTCAAGACTGCGGGGCATACTGAGTGCAGCCGGAAGTTCGGAGACCGTCGAGCCCAGAGCACCGAGGGTACGCAGGGCCTGCCACTGCATCGGGACCGACTTCGATTCCTCAAGCCACTCCTGACACCGGGTGCGCACGGCTTGCCCCCCGGGCCGCTGCCCCTCCCAGATCACAAGCCGCACCCAGCGAGAGGCCGAGTCCCTAGCTTGGGACTCCTCCAGCAGTGCAGCGGTGAGGAGCGATTTGTGGCTCACAGCCAGGGGCAACTTCGCCACCGTGCGCGCCAGATCTTCAAGGTACCGCCTCGTTGCCAGTTCCCCACGGCTCACATCCGGTCCCCCCTCAAGGACTAGCCGGGAGAGTCGCTCGCCGTCCAACAAGCTGGGCGCAAATCGCCCACCGCGCGCAGCAACCAGGAGTCCTTCCAGGGCGGAACTGTCTCCACTGAGCCAACGCTCCTCCAACCAGCCCATAGCCGCGGGCCACCCCAGAGCCCCGAGGGCCCGGGCCGAGGCGACGTTCCAAGCCAAGTCATGCGGCCGGAGAACTCCGCGGCACCAATCCAGCACGTGATCCGCTGCTGTGGCTGATTGACGGCGCTTCTTGTGAATGAGCAGAAACGGTTGGGTCCCAGCCGAACTTGCCTCCTCAGTCCCGCGCCAGCCGAAGACGCTGCCGCTCACTCCGTAGGTCTCCATCGTCCCACGCAGCCCCTGGACCCAGGTGCCTTTGATGGGACCGAGATCTGGAACGCGTCGCGATCCGGCACGGGGAGCTTGGCGCGCCAGATCTCCCGCCACGCCGGGATCCAGACTGGGATCGAGAACTAGGGGCATGGGGCCCTGGCCCCAGCGTCCAACACGATCCACGACCGAATGCAGCCCTCCCCGCTTCGGTTCCAAGAGGTAGCCCCCCCACCCGGTGTTCAGTGCTGGAGGCCAGGTGCCCTCCTTGAGTGGATTGTCCAATGCGGCGGCACTCCAAACCGTCAGGAGTTCCTGAAGGGCGCTCTGTCCGAGCTCTGCAATCTCCTTGCGTGGGTCCGTCAGAAGCAGCACGCACAATTCCATGTGTCGCCCATCGGCGGAGAGAGCACGAATCAGGCGTCCCTGCACTTCGCTCCCCCCCCCGAGAGCTGCTTGTGCAAGGTCGGGCAAGTGTGCGGAGGTGAGATGGGTGGCAAGCCAGCGCTCGGCCCGCCAGCGGTCAGCCGCCTGCTCGGAGGTCAAACCGGCCAAGTGGCTCTCGACGTCATCCATCCCATGGGCCTCCGCGGCCGGGGCCAGGAGCCCAGCCATCACCAACCAAGGCCCCAGGAGTTGAGCCGGAGGCCGCCAGGTGACGATCGAGAAGCAGGAGCCTTGCACGGGGGTATCCTACGCTGCCCGAGGACTCTCACCCCCTAGAGATCCCAACCGCCCGTCAGGCCCCGCTCGATCTTCACCCACTGAAGCACCACCCGGGGAAACCCCGGGTTCGAGACGGTAGGCTGGGGGCTATGTTCCGTCGCCTCCTCATCGCCAACCGCGGCGAAGTCGCTGTCCGCATCGCTCGCGCGGCTCGCGACCTGGGAGTGGTCCCCATCGGGGTCCATTCCCAAGCCGATGCTCGCGCGTCGTGGCTCGAAGTTTTCGAGGAGTCCGTTTGCATCGGAACGGGTCCGCCCGAGAAGAGCTACCTGCGAGCTTCCGCACTGGTGCAGGCAGCACTGCAAACCGGTTGCAGCGCAGTTCATCCAGGCTGGGGCTTCCTGGCCGAAAACGCACGCTTCGCTGCCCTGTGTGCCCAGCACGGTCTGACCTTCGTGGGCCCGCGGCCCGCAGTGATGGATCGCATGGGCCTCAAGTGGCCCGCCAAGCGTGCCATGGCCGCCGTCGGTCTCATGGGGATTCCCGGTTCGGAGGGCATCCTTGCGGATGCAGATCAGGCAGCCCGGGTAGCGAGCGAGGTCGGCTATCCCGTGCTGCTGAAGGCGGACGCTGGAGGTGGTGGACGCGGCATGCGCCTCTGCAAAGATGAGCCCACCCTGCGCACGGCCTTCGTCGAGGCCCAGACCGAAGCGCGCGCGGCTTTCGGCAACGACGACCTGTATCTGGAGGCCTACGTGTCCGGGGGCAGGCACGTGGAGGTTCAAGTGCTAGCGGACGCCAGTGGAGCAGCTATTCATCTGGGCGAGCGTGAATGCTCCATCCAACGCAATCACCAGAAATTGATTGAGGAGAGCCCGAGCCCGGTACTCTCCCCATCAGAGCGGGCCGAAATTGGGCTCGCCGCGGCAACCGCATCCGCACAGGTGGGATATTGCGGTGCCGGCACCATCGAATTCCTGCGACTGCCCACCACCGGACAGTTGTGCTTCATGGAAATGAACACGCGCCTGCAGGTCGAGCATCCCGTTTCGGAGTTCGTCTCGGGCATCGATATTGTGCAAGCCCAGCTGCGGCTGGCCGCCAACCAACCCCTGGGGCTAACCCAGGATCAGGTTCAGCTGAGCGGGCACTCCATTGAGTGCCGCATCAACGCCGAAGACGTCCATCGCAACTTCCAACCCACGCCCGGCAAGGTGCGCGTCTTCGATCTGCCCACAGCCGGGGGCCCGGGCCAAGTGCGAGTGGACACCCACCTGCGGGCGGGAGACGAGGTCCCGCCCTATTACGATTCCCTGCTAGCGAAGGTGATCGTGCACGCCGAGACCCGCGATTTGGCCATTGAGACCATGCAGCGCGCACTCTCCGACGCCCGGGTGGAGGGCGTCTCCACCACCCTTCCCCTTCATCTGGCTGTCCTCGCCAGCCCGGAGTTCGCAAGCGGCGAATACGACACGAGCTCTCTGCCCTTCGACCCGGCCAACCTGGAAGCGCCTGGATCCTCTGACACCGACTGAACAACCATGGCCCACGTCCCCCTACAAGAGATCGGAAGCGAGCGCGATAAGGCCCTCGACAAGCAAGCCTTTGCGGCCAATGAACAGACGTTGCAGGGGCGCGAAGACGACCTTGCCGCACTCCGCGCGAAGGTGGCCGAAGGCTGGGGCAACAAGTACCGCGAGCGCGTTCACGCCAAGGGTAAGCTCACCGCGCGTGAACGCATCGATCTCCTACGCGATCCGGACTCACGCCTCTTCGAAGTGGGAACGTTTGTGAACCACGAGCGCTCCTTTGGCAAGCTGCACGCTCCAGGAGCTGGGGTAATTACCGCCTTCTGCGAGGTCCATGATCGCTGGACGATGGTCATCGCGAACGACAACACCGTGGCCTCGGGATCCTGGTGGCCACTCACTCCGGAGAAGATCCAACGGGCACAGGAAATGGCAAGGCGCCTGAGCCTGCCCGTGGTCTACCTAGTGGATTGCTCGGGCCTATTCCTGCCGGAGCAATCGCGCTCCTTCCCGGGCCGCACCGGTGCCGGCCACATCTTCAAGAAGAACGCGGAGTTGGCTGCCGCCGGTGTACCTCAGATCGCGGGAGTGTTTGGCGACTGCATTGCCGGCGGCGGCTACATGCCCATCATCTCCGACCGGGTCTACATGACCGAGCAGGCCTACATGGTCATTGCCGGCGCAGCACTGATCAAGGGCGCCAAGAGCCAGCACCTCTCGAGTCTGGACATCGGCGGGCCTGAGGTGCACGTCCACCAATCGGGTTGTGCGGACGTACGCGTCCCCGATGACCCCGCTGCCATCGCGGCCATCCGGGATGAATTGGCCGCCCTACCCAGCAGCGCTTCGGGGTTCTACCGCCATGGA
>Ga0302120_10001313_pt1 | contig 11658 bp, 5 predicted proteins | sample AG5_Bottom_MG_FD_203118 | JGI IMG/M metagenome (GOLD analysis project Ga0302120, IMG submission 203118) | Marine microbial communities from Western Arctic Ocean, Canada - AG5_Bottom | ecosystem: Environmental > Aquatic > Marine > Oceanic | place: Canada: Western Arctic Ocean | collected 2017-10-01 | reverse complement strand
CCTTGCAGATGCATTAGGTGATTGCGACGAGCAATCTAGCGCATTCATGAGTATTTTACGAACCAAGAAAGTTCCTACATGGTATGAATTCGGTGCCCTGACCGGTATTACTTACGAGGTATGGGAGTCTCACGCTTGGGCAAATGTGATGATTCCATATGACGATGATTGGTGTGAAGATAACCAAGTTTCATTGGAATCTTGTTTCATCATGGCATCGGTTGATGTAGTGAATTCAAAGTGGTTACTTCATACTCCTACGGCCTTCACTAATTATATCGAAATCCCGAGTAATCAAGGTTCTCATATCAATGATTACTATCTTTCATTATCAGGTCATTGGACACCCAATGCCCTTTCAAGGAATGTTCACTGGGCGACTGTCTCTGGGCCTTCTATGCCCAGTGGTACTTTCACAGTTGGCTAATAATGCCCGATAAATCGAGGTGATGCTTTTGCGAATATTAATTGCTGGCGCAGGAAGAGTTGGCCTTGAGTTGGCCAGAGCCTTAGTAGGTGAGGATAAGCAAGTTGCAGTCATTGATAATGATGCTCGGGCCATCAAGATGGCTCAAGGTGTAGATGCTTTGGTAGTACATGGAGATACATGTCAGCGGGCAATTTTGAAAGAAGCAGGAATCAATGAAGCAGGGGTATTCGTTGCAGCAACAAGTTCGGATGAAAAGAACATCATTGCCTGTGCTTTGGCAAGACATACTCATGAAAAAGAATCAGAAAAGGGTAGCCCTCGTTTATTGACAATCTGTAGAGTAAGAGACCCCAAGTACCTTCGAGAAGGAAGAGAAGGGAATTTGCGAAATTGGGCCGGAGTTGACAAGGTCATTCATCCAGTTGATGGTTCGGTTCGAAGATTGAAGATGGGTTTGAAAATGACTTGCTTTGATGAGGTTATCCCCTTTGGAGATGGTGCGTTCATCTTAGAGATGGAGGTTACAAAGGATGCTGGGGACTTGACATTTACATCTCTTGAGGAAGTCTGTGAACGAATCAGTGATATGCCGATTATTGTTGGACTAAAAAGGCAAAATGAAGCCTCAGTAATACCAACCAAGCACACCCAACTATTGCCGAAAGACCGGGTCGCTGTTGCCGCAATCGGAACTGAGTCTTTTTCTCGAATTGTGAGATTATTTGGGCATGATGAGGTCGAATTTACATCAGTTCCAAGAGTTGCTATTTTTGGAGCAGGCCTAGTCAGCCAACGTGTAGCCCGCTCTTTTTTGGCAGATGGTTGTCGTGTTACGGTTATTGAATCAAACTTGACTAAGGCAAATGCACTTTCAGGGACGAGTCTTGGGGCCAATAGTCTACTCGATATTATCAATGGTGACCATGATGATCCTGAATTGCTCAGAGAGGTTGAATTAGCCAGCCACGACATCGCCATCGCAGCCTTGGATAATGACCATGCGAGTATTGCTGCAGCCTTGATGGCGAGCGAATTAGGGGTGCCGAGGACAGGGTTAATACTTTCAACTTCAGACATGGTTAGTGTCGTTAAGAGAATGGGAATTACCTTTGCAGTAGACCGAAAGAGGGTGGCTGTTAGTTTAATTTTGGCAGCAATTCATGAGGAATTAACAGGTATTTTCGGAGTGCTTTCTACAATACCAGACATCGTGGGAATTTGTTTCCCCATCAGAGCCGGTTCAGATTATGTTGGCAAAAATATCGATGATATACCTCTTCCCTCACATGCAGTTACTTGTTTCATGCAACGACCTTCCGAGGATGGTAAAATGCTAACCCTCGGGCCTAGCGGTCAAAAGATGCTTCAAGCAGGTGATAGATTGATTATTTTCCTTCCTCCTTATGAGGTCGAAGAATTGGAAAGAAGATTGGAGGGTTGAAATGCGTCGTGATGTGCTAGCACTCATCGTTGGTTGGACATTGGTGGCCTTGTGCCTACCTCTAGTTATCGCCCTTCTTGCAACAATTGCTCTCGATGATTGGTCATTGGCTTTGAGGGCATTTTTGCCTTCGTTACTAATTTCTGGGGCTTGTGGTAAATTATTATTACGAGGTTGGGTTAGAAGTGACACTGCCGAACGCCTTCGTGACAAAGAGGCATTTGCTGCAGTTGCATTATGCTGGCCCGCAGTTGTAGCGATAGGCGCCTTGCCATTTTGGTTTTCAGATGTCTTTATTGGACCGTTTACCACAGATGCTCATTTCATAGATATGATCCGAGGGGCAATCAATAGTTGGTTCGAATCAATGTCTGGTTTCACAACCACCGGCGCCACGGTAATCGACCCCTCAATGAGTCCTGCCTGTATGGTTGTGGGGGGTGTGCCTGATTGTATCAATGCTCAGCCAAGAGGTCTGCTTCTCTGGCGCAGTTTAACTCAATGGCTTGGGGGAATGGGTATTATTATGCTTGGAATGCTCCTATTAGCTAGGATATTAGGGGGGGGGATGAGCCTTGCAAGGGCTGAATTGACTGGTCCTTCGTTATCTCGCATAAGACCCCGTTTAAAGGAAACTGCATTAGTATTGTGGGCAACATATGCTGGATTGACAATCCTTGAGGTAATTCTACTTTCTACTTTAGGGGAAATGACTTTTTTTGATGCTCTTAATCATGGTCTAACTACCTTGCCAACGGGGGGTTTTTCAACTAGAGATGCCAGTGTCGCCCATTATGACTCCTTGGCTGTTGAATCTATCATCATTGTATTCATGTTCCTCGCTGGGGTTAATTTCAGTTTACTCTACTTCCTAACCCAAAGAAATTGGTCCAAGGTATTCGATGATGAGGAATTCAAATGGTATGTAGTGGTTATTTTCATGTCAATGGCTACCTGCGCATATTTCCTTTCACAGAATGGAGGGATGAGCAACGCAAGAGCAGTGAGAGAGTCTCTCTTCCAAATTGTTTCGATTGGAACTTCAACCGGCTATGCATCTGCTGATTATGTCCCTTGGCCGGTATTTACCCATCTTCTGTTATTCTTCTTGATGGTTGTTGGGGCCTGTGCCGGCTCGACTGGCGGTGGGTTGAAGATTTTACGAATGAATCTTTCACTGAAGATTGCAAGGCGAGAACTGGAAATGATTGCAACTCCAAAACAAGTCAAAAATATCAGGATGAATGGACAGGTCATAGAGTCTGATAAATTAGCACTGATAATTGGAATGTTGATTGTGTGGGTAGGATTATTCGTCTCATCTTCCCTCATATTGGCGATTTTTATGCCTACTAGTGACTTTGAAACAATCGTCTCCGTTGTTGCTTCTTCGCTTGGTAATACTGGTCCAGCGATGGGAAGTTATGGCCCAACTCAAACTTGGGCCTCGATGAATTCATTCTCATTATTGTGGACTTCTGTTCTAATGTGGTTTGGTCGACTTGAGTTATTGACTGCTTTGATTTTGATAAGCCCCCGTACATGGAGAGGGGAAGAGAAATCTGAAGAGAAGTTGACCCGAAGAGCCATGAAGGCTTTCAAAGAATTATTTCAGAAAGAAGACTAGAATAATTTCGTCTGGGATGAATCTGTAACCGACTGTTCTTCCACTTCAGGTACCTCCTCCTCTTCGACTAATTCTTTCAATTTTTGCTCGCCCTTTGAGATAGAGGAATTATATTTTTCAATCAGTGATTTAGTTGTATTACGATTTGCCACTAAGCCACATATCAGCGCATGCTCATCTCCTGAAAAGCCAAGGGCTTGACTGATACTGAAATCATCACAGTCATTATCGGGATGCCCAGGTGCATGGATTGCAGAAAGCAATGGTAGTAATTCCCTTTGTGCTGCTTTATCAGATGAACCGCAGGTCTGGCTTAGAATTTTGATAATTCCTTGGCGACGCCATACTTCGCTACCCCTCCGCAAAAAGTTGGGGTATGAGATAAACGGTTTCTCTAAAGTGGTAGAACGGGAACAAACAGCAGCCAATATTCCAAGTTGACCCCCCCAATACCAACTGCGATAGGCTAGATTTGAGAAGCGAACTAGCAAGGCGCGGTCTGCTACTGCTAGGGCCTTATTACCTCTTGAAATTTCATTTGGATTGCTGAATAAGGATGAGTTATTCCAAGCGATCCAATTCACCAAATCATCAGGAGATTGGTCGAGATTAACAGCCATTTCCCTTGCAGTTTTGGCATCCCTCATAGCATATAATTTATCGAGACCAGGAAAACTGCCCAGTTGTTGGTCTCTTTGTCCATCTACCATATGGGATTTTACAGAGGTGATGTTAATATGTGAACTATCCCCAACAGCAATGGCTTGAATATCTCTAATCAAAGCCCGTAAATCACCGGGGTTATTCTTCACCAGAATATCCATCCCTTCTGGGTCAATAGTTAGGCCTTCGGCTTGTAAGACGCGGCGAGCAATATCTCTCATCTCTTGGTTTTTAACTCTCGCCATCTTGATGACTTCAACCACTTTTTCAAATCTCGTTCTAGTTTCTGACCAATTTGAACCCCTGCCCCAAAGGCCCATTTCATCATTACAGGCTAATATAATGGGATTCTTTGTATCTGTAAGCACCCGTATAAGTTCGGCCTTACCACCTCTATCTCCTGAAGAAGTGGCAACAGTGTTTTCATCATCATCACCACTAATCATCTTTCTGATTTTTTCTTCCCCCATGACTCCAAGTCCACCTTGGATATGGTCAACTTCATCTACGAGAATCAAAGTTTTGGCATTTTCCTTCCCGATATTGAAGAGCGAGTGATGCATTGCTCCTTCACCTGCTGCTTTGCGTATGGAGGCGGCATTTCTTGCATCACTGGCGTTCAATTCGATAACATCCCAGCCTCTGTCCTTAGCGATGGCTCGGGCAATTGTCGTTTTTCCAATTCCTGGCGGCCCAACCAGCAGAATGCCGCGCTTAGAAGGTCGCCCACTCTCCCAAGCCTTCAACCAAGTCTTGATTCTCCTTCTTGGACCGTTATTCCCAATCAGATGAGACTCACTTGCTGGGCGATAACGTTCGCACCAGTCAGCAGGTTGAGTCGGTGCCATGATGGGGGCTTGTTACCGAGGCTCCTTGAAGGTGACGTTGCAGCCTAGAATAAATTAATCATTAAAGATGAATGAATAAGGTTCGGGATTTCATCTATTTTCACACGAATTTGCTGTTGTGTGTCCCTATTTCGGACTGTTGCAGTTTTGTCCTCAAGGCTTTGGTGGTCGATTGTAATTGCCCAAGGTATCCCGACTTCATCGGCTCGCGCATAGCGTCTTCCGATGCTACCCGAGGCATCATAAGAGGAGAGGATTCCTGAAGTATTACACAGGCTGGAATGCAATTCTCCGGCTATTGTTTCCATCCCGTCTTTTTCAAATAATGGCATCACTGCTACATCTAGTGGGGCGATACTTGGACTTAGTTTCAGCAATGAATATGGCTCGCCCTTTTTCTCGGTTTCAGTCCAAGCATGGTCGAGAATATGCCAAATTATTCTGTCAATTCCAAATGCTGGTTCAACTACGTGGGGCGTGAACCATTCGCCGTTGATGGTTTCGCATCGGCGCTCAGTTTTGACATGTTGTTCTTCAATTTCGACTTCACTTCCATCCTCTAGTTGGAGGGTGAACGGGAATTCGGTTGGTGTTGTGTTGAGTGCCTCCAAGGCTTGTTTGACGGCTCCTGCCTGCGTTCGGAAGGCAGGACCTGCAACTGCGGCATTGCTGGTTATTATTTCTACATCTATTTCCTTTGGAGTGCTCCATGCTCGCCATGCTTTCAATCGCTGACCAGTATATTGTTCATGGGCAGACAAGTCATAGCAACCGCGATGAGCAATTCCTACACATTCTACCCAGCCATATGAAGCGTGAATTTCAGCATCCCAGCAGTCACTTGCATAATGAGCCATTTCTGTTTCTTCATGTTGGCGGAAGCGTAATCGTCCAAGGTCGATACCAAGGTTTTCCAATAAGTCAGCAGTCCTTGCCATATACCATGCAACAGTAGTATGGCGAATGATTCCTGACTCTAATGCGGCAGGTATGCTCATCAAAACTTCTTCGCCATCATCTGGAACTAATCTCATTTCTTTACTATTCCAAGCAGTAAAATCATGTTTTGCCTCAATTTCAGGGTCGATAAAATATTCCAATTCGGCCATGTTGAACTCACGCAGTCTAATCATGCCTTGGCGAGGGCTGATTTCATTGCGGTATCCCTTGCCAACTTGAACTGCTCCAAATGGTAAGCGTTGCCTAAAGTGTCGGTAAAGAGATTGGAAATTGGTGAACATCCCTTGTGCAGTTTCAGGGCGAATGAAGCCATCCCTTCCACTTTTACCTGAACCTATGCGGGTATTGAACATTAAATTTTGAGCACTAACCTCTCCCCATTCGCTTTCCCTGCAATTAGGACAAGGTGGGGAATGTGTTGTCAATTCCTGTGCTAACTCATCTTTTGATAATGAGTCTGGATTGGAGTGACATTCTTCGAGTAGAGTATCGGCTCTGAATGCTTCTTCACAAGCAACACAAGTTGTCATGAAATCGCTGAATTCACCAACATGTCCACTTGCCTCAAGCACAGAATACGGGGTTATTGTAGGGCAACTTAATTCGGTTATATCACCTTGAGAGAGCCAATGCTCTAACCATACTTGCTGAACTCTATTTCGTAATCCTCCTCCAAGCGGCCCAAAATCGTAAAGTCCGGCTGCACCACCATGGATCTCAAAAGCGGGGAGAATAATGCCTCTCCTTTTGAGCATGGAATTGAGGCGCTCAAGCCTCTCCCCTACTGCATCATCCATGAATACCGAAATGAGCGCATAACTGCCCGCCTATGAATATGACCTGAGATGAGCAAGAGTTGATGACAATGACAGGCTTGGCCAAAGCAATGGGACAGGCGATGGTGGCTATCACAGAGGAGGATTGTACTGGTTGTGACTTGTGCATTCCGTTCTGCCCATTTGAGGCATTATTGCCGCTGGCAGTGAATACCCGTGGAAAAGAAAAACGTCCTGTGATTGTCGTCGAAAAAAGTTGTGTAGGTTGTCTCTCTTGTATTGGCTCATGCCCAACAGGTGCCTTATTCGAAATCTCGATGCCGGTTGATTCCAAAGCCTCTCCATTGATGAATCCTAGTTCACAATACCTGACTGAAATTGTTGAGAGATTTTCCAAGCAAGCAATTTCTTGGCCAAAGCCGAAGAAGTAACCTTACTTTGCCAAAAACAGCCTTTCAAATGCAATTGTTGATATATAGTATCGTTCCGACTGACCATCACCACCACGGGGGGAATATTCTATTACAGTGATTCGCTATCTGAATGAACCCTCTTCCACTGAGGAATTATTGGAGTGTCTGAGCCCCCCAGTTAGAAACTGGTTCAAGGATACATTCCCTGATTTCACCGAGCCTCAGAAGTTGGCAATTCCTGCCATAATAGACAAATCTCACCTGCTCCTTTGTTCTCCAACCGGCTCAGGAAAAACTTTGACAGCATTCTTGACAATTATCGACCAATTGGTACGAAAAGCCTTGAACAAGGAATTAGAAGAGAAAGTCTACTGTCTTTATATATCTCCAATTAAGGCCTTGGCAAATGATATTCAAAAGAACTTAATTAAACCATTAAAGGAAATCAAAGCCAAGTATTTGCCAGACAATACCCAAGAAATTAGGGTAGGTCTTCGAACTGGAGACACCCCTCAATCCGAGCGCCAAAAAATGCTTCGCAAACCCCCTCACATTCTGATAACAACCCCTGAAAGTATGGCTATTGCAATTTCAAGCAAACGGTTTCAACCAATCGTCGATAGTTGTGAATGGCTAATAATCGACGAGATGCACAGCCTTGTCCCTACAAAGCGCGGAACCCATCTGGCCCTGACAGTATCTCATCTAGACACAATACTGAAGGCGCCTGTTCAAAGAATTGGAATCTCTGCAACGATGGAACCATTAGAAATGGTAGCAGAATATCTAGTTTCATCTGGAGAAATTGACGGTGAAGAATCACAAATTAACATCGCCAAAGTCAGTGGGGCAAGAGAATTAGATTTGGATATTTTACTATCCTCAAAACGCTTTAGCGACCTACCAGTAAAAGACATTCTAGACTGCAATGTGGAATTAGTCAAGGATTTAATAGAGGCTCATAATACTACAATAGTCTTTGCAAATACAAGAAAGATGACCGAGGAATTAGTGCAACGCCTAAAGGTCCTTGGAATGGGGGATTTAGTTGCAGGACACCATGGTTCGATGGATAAACAGATTCGATTAGGGGTAGAAAACCAATTGAAGAAAGGCGAATTAAGGGCGGTTGTCACTTCCAGTTCATTGGAAATGGGAATTGATATCGGCAGTGTTGACTTGGTTGTTCAGATCGGCTCGCCTGGTAGTATCGCAACAGCACTTCAGCGGATTGGACGTGCTGGCCACCAAGTCGGCGGCATCCCAAGAGCTCGCTTTTTACCTCAAAGCGTTGATGACTTACTTGAGATGGCAGCCCTACAAGCGGCCATTCAAATCGGCGATATGGATAAGTTGAACTTCCCTCAGAATTGTTTAGATGTTTTAGCACAATTCGCAATTGGTCAAGTAATCATTGAAGACCGCGACATCGATGAAATTTATGATATTGTAAAACGAACATGGTCATACCGAACTTTGCCTTATGATGACTTCATCGAAGTTCTGGATATGCTAGAAGATGAGCGCCGAGTGTGGATAGATTGGGAAGAAAACCTCTATGGAAAGCGCGGCTATTCAAGAATGATTTACTATACAAATGTAGGTACAATCGCCCCCGATAATAATTTCTTAGTGTTCAATCAAGATGGCAGCATTTTGGGCCAACTATCCTCCTCTTTCGTTGCTAACCTCCGCCCTTCAGACGTTATACTACTTGGCGGTTCTACATATCGTGTTAATTCTATACAGGGTAGTAGAGTCAATGTCAATCCAGTAACTGGACATCGGCCAACCGTGCCTTCGTGGAGTGGTGAGGCACGTTCTCGTTCACCTGAATTATCAGGGCATCTATTACAGTTAATCGAGAATATCGTAGTTTGTTTAAGACGCGGTGAAGAGCCAAAGAAAATCCTTACCGAAGTATATGGTCTTTCAGAGATAGTGTCTGTTGCAATTGCACGTCATTTACGGGAACATGTTATCGATACATTCCAAGTTCCTGACCCCAATCGATTATTGGTTGAGCAAATCATTGGTGGCTTGCCAACTTATCTTTTCACAACTTGTCGTGGCCGAGGCTTCAATCAAGCATTAGGTTATTTCCTCGCAGGGCTGGCTCAATCAAAAGAAATCAATGTCATCGAATTATCCTTTGATGAAAACGGGATTTTATTCAAAACTAGCCATGAAATCGACCCTCAGGACCTATACGAGTTATTCCAGACTCAAAGTCACATGGAGGTTATCGAACATTATATCATCACAACTCAATTATTCACCAAGCGATTCAAGGAAGTTGCTGGACGTTCGATGATTATCCCCCGTAGAATCGGGGCCGAAGAAGTTAGTCCACAACAATTCCAACAAAAAGCAGATGCATTATTAGTCAAGCATCGAACCATGGAAGATAGCCTTTTGATTAGAGAAGCGAAAAACGAAATCTTTTGGCAAGATATCGATATTAAGGGATTGGAAGAATTCCTGCAGCGCTCCAAAGACGAAAATGTTCGCCTAGTCCATACCAAGGTTTCGATTCCTTCGAAGATTGGAATGAGTCTATTCATGTCTTCATTTGAAGATTTAATGAGTATGCGAACCCGTGCTTATCTGATAAATGATATGGACCCGAAGATTCTGATGAGGCTTCTGGGACGGCGTTCTTTGGCTACAGAATTAACCAAGGAAGAATTAGATGGATACTATCTCGATAAAGTTCCAATTCCAACCGGCCCCAAGAGTTTGCTCCATTTGATGGAGCATGGGGGAGGACTTTCACGCGGTATGAGTAACCCGTTATACAAGGAGAAATTAAAGGATATCGACAATGAGGATATCAAAGGATGGGTAGAGGAATTATGCCAAACCGGCCTAATAACAAAGATTGATGGCACAGGTAACTCCGAAGTTGATGGCAAGTGGTTCAGCGAATATATGGCGGAAATCCATGGTACTTTAGGTGTATTAGCCACCAATGGTGGCAGTGAAATCGATGACTTACGCGACCTATATGCTGGCGGCTTAACTTTCAAGTTGGCAACAGAATTTGATGGTACAACTCCTACAAAATGGAAGGACCAATCTATCGGGGATGCGCACGAGGCATTACGAGTCAAGGTCGTTGAAATGTTAGGCAGTGAAGGGCCATTGGAATCAGATATGATGACTGGAAGGCTACCTTTCCCTGAAAAACAAATCGAGACAATTCTTCATGAATTGGAGATTAGAAATGTTATTTCTGTGGGCTTTTTCAGACAAACTACCGAGGCAGAATACATCCTCAAGGTCGACGAACACCGAATCACCGGTGGAGAGGATGATGTTGTAGAATATCGCACCTTGCAAAACTTAGTTCTGAAGAAATCATTCAAGGTTCACGATGACATCTTCGCCTCATTCGACGACCATATATTATTCCAGAAGCAACAGGAATTACTCTATCGTGTCAAAGATTTCAGATTTGCAGATTGGAAGGACCTTCAGTTAGATTCCGACGTCATAATGGGCAGGCTGCTACACAACAGAATCGGCTATACCACGCTGGCAAATCTGCCAATGCTGCTTGGATTAAGGCCAGAACCATGGCTTAATGAATTAGACATGGAATTACTCAATAAGATACAACCTGGGGACCTTATTACTCGGCAAGAAATATTACGTGATTATCCAAAAGGCGATGAATATAAAGCCCTCAAAAGAGACCTCAAAAACAGCCTTTCAAATCTGGAGAGGCAATTGGTTGTGGTCAAGCAATTCGAAGACCAAGAAGGCCGCCGCCGCAGAGTTACTTATTTCCGCAGAGTAGTAGAAAAACCAATGGAATTTGAAGAATCACTACTTGAATTGATTCGCCGAATGGGTCCAGTAAAACTGCACACTTTACGCTTCTATGTCTCAAGAGCAGCAGAGATATTGGCGATGGCGCTGCGCAATCTCGAAACAGAGGGGCGCATCACTAGAGTTGTAGCATTACAACCTGAACCTACCGATTTCTATTGTACTCCGGAGGAAGCGGAATTCCTTAGAACACCGCGCCGAGAAGACCGTACTTTGAGAATCCTCACTCAATCCGACCCATATTGTTCGAGATTCATTTGGGAAGTTCGCTCTAAGTTGAAGGGTGGATGGTATTTGCCGGTATTCAAGGGAGTTGACCCAGTTGGTAAAATTTTGATGTATAGAGTTAATGATTATCTTGAGGTCAAGGATTTACAAGTACCATATGCGTACTTAGATGAATTTTGCACAGCATTTGAAGTGCTTCTGGATAATTGGTCAGACCAATTAATCGACGTAGCTGTAATGACCGCATTCAACGGTGAACCCGTCTCAGACCTCGATGAAACTTCTCTGAAGGTATTGGAAGGGATAGGCTTCAAGAAGGCAGGAGAGCGCCTGATTCGCGGAGGTATCATCAATCCTCAACCGCGTGAATTAGCAGAGAGAGCACTCTTTCACCAACACCACTTACACCAGCATTCAAGACTTGAAAATGAGACGATG
>Ga0302120_10001309_pt1 | contig 11665 bp, 4 predicted proteins | sample AG5_Bottom_MG_FD_203118 | JGI IMG/M metagenome (GOLD analysis project Ga0302120, IMG submission 203118) | Marine microbial communities from Western Arctic Ocean, Canada - AG5_Bottom | ecosystem: Environmental > Aquatic > Marine > Oceanic | place: Canada: Western Arctic Ocean | collected 2017-10-01 | reverse complement strand
AACGAAAACTACACGCCACCAGATATAGTTGCCACAGATTTAGTTATTTGTGCAGGGGATGACATGACCCTGTCCAGCAGTGGCACTGCAGACACCTACAGCTGGTATATTCCCGGAGGGTCTACAACAAGCTCTGGCGCACAGAACCCCGGTGCAATTACATTTAGCACGCCGGGGACTTACGTTATCACGCTAACAACCACCAGTTGCTGTGGACTCGCTTATACAGAACAGGGGATTGAGGTAATCAGCACCGTCAATGTAGACATCGGCCCCGACACCGCAGTGTGCTTTACAGATGCCTTGCCAATTTTTGATGCGGGAAATACAGGAGCTGCTTACGCATGGACCCTTGACGGAAATCCCGTAGGAAGCAATACGCAAACCTTACAGGCATCTACCCCCGGAACTTATGAGGTGGCAGTGACCTTTGGAAGCTGCTCAAACACAGCCTCCCTCGAATTTGATATTTTCACGTCCCTTACAGTTGATCTCGGCGTAGATACAGCAATTTGTATAGGGGCGGCATTTCCCACACTAGATGCAGGCCTGGTGGGCATGGCCTATTACTGGACACTTGACGGAAACCCAATAGGGACAAACACCCAAACTTTGCCTACGACAATTCCCGGCACATATTCGGTGATAGTGACCAGTCCAACGGGTTGCCAGGGAATTGACTCCCTGTCCCTGTCCCTTAGCCAACCAGTTGTTGAACTCGGAAGCAACAAATCTGTTTGCGACAATGAACCTTTCCCCATTCTAAATGCAGGAAACCCTGGTTCAACTTATTTATGGTTCCTGAATGGCTCCCCTGTTGGCATCGACAGCATAGCCCACCAAACGACAGCAGGAGGAACCTATGTGGCGTCTATAGTAAACCAATATGGGTGCACCGCTGCGGACAGCATTAACATCACTGTGTTAGCTGCCCTGACAGGAAGTTTTAGCGCTACTGCTACTGCTAATGTTGGAGCTACCGTAGCATTTACAGATGGCTCCTCTCCAGGGCCAGTGTCGTGGAATTGGAATTTTGGTGATGGAAGTGCCAATGATACTACACAAAACCCCTCACATTCCTACACCACCGCTGGTATTTACCCTGTTTTTCTCATTGTTGGCAATGGGGTGTGCTACGATACTGTAATTACTACTATTGAGATCCTCAATGATTGCGCAACACTCGGTTTAACATCCGCATTTACACCTGCCATAGACACAATTGACCTCGCTGGATTAGGAATTGCTAGCTTCACCAATTTGAGCACCAATGGCATTTCCTACCTGTGGGATTTTGGAGATGGCACAACCCCGTCTACCCTCTCTGAACCCAACCACCCTTATGTCGATACCGGTACTTACACCGTTACGCTATATGCATATAATTACAACTGCACCGACTTTACAACCGGCACCATTGTGGTGTTTAACTCAGCAACGCTTCCACCTGTGGATACCACGGACACTACGACTGGCATATATTTGGGCTTGCCTGGCCTGACACAATTGGACATTTATCCCAACCCAAATTATGGTGTTTTCTACGTAAGCGCGCATCTGGTAGAGGGTCAAACCTATCTTCTCGAGCTGTATAATCTAATGGGGGAGCTCCTGGTTAGTGAAGCCATCAACTCCCCACAGAAGTATTCAGGCATGTTCAATTTAACCAAACAGGGGAGGGGAATCTACATTTTCAAGCTTGCTTCAGACGAAGGATATATTAGTAAAAAAATTATTGTTCATTAATTGAAAATAACGAGCACATATTCATTGGGCCTTTTCCGCTTTGGGACAACTATGGTATGCTTCATAGGGCTCGTGTGTGCTTCCCTTTTATCTTCAGCCCAAGAATGCAATATTGTATATGTGAAAGCCGGGGGCGCAACTACCGGTGTGGCGGGAACCAAGAGCAATCCTGCAAGCCTGCTGTATGGCATTGCGTTGGCCAACTCCACAGACAGTGAGGTCCACATGGCTTCAGGCACCTACTATGTTTACAACGCCGTAATTATGAAAAGTGATATCAGCCTTGAGGGAGGTTTTGATGCATTATCCTGGGAAAAAAGCAATGGCACGACTACCACCATCTACCGAGACAACTCAAATGTAGAGAGCTCGCCAAGCCGGCTTGTGGCTATGTACTGTATGAGCCTTAATAATTTCAGGATTCAAGATCTCACCATTCAATGCGCAAGTGCTTTTGGCAGTGGGGCTTCCAGCTATGGTATGTACATGTCAGGCTCTTCAAATTACCAGGTTACACGATGCAAAATTCTTGCAGGCAATGCGGGGAATGGCAACAATGGCACTAACGGCATCAGTGGCACTGGTGGTGGTGGTGGTAACATCGGTGAAAATGGCGATGAGCAGGGTCCCTGTTGTACACTTGGCGGACTGGGGGGCTCCGGTTCGTTCGCCGGCAGTTATACAGGGGGTGATGCTGGAGATGGCGCCGTCCGGGGCACTGCCAGCTGCTCATTTTGCGGTGATCCAACAGATGCCACAAATGGTTTCTCTGCGTCATCCGGCTTAGGCCCAGGGGGCGGAATAGGTGGCACCGGCGGGGCTAAAGTAGTAGTGTGCATTTATCCTATCTCATGCAAAAGAACACCTGTTAATGACGGCCAGCCTGGAGTATCAGGAACGGATGGGTTACCTGGTGTATCGGGAGCTGATGGTACTGGATTTCACGCTGGAGGGTTCTATTTCCCAGACGATGGAACCCCAGGAAGCCCTGCTACCCACGGCTCCGGAGGTGGAGGCGGTGGTGGTGGTGGATCACTGGGTGGGATTCCATATGATTGTTTATTTGGACTGCCCCCAAACTGGAATGGGGCCGGCGCAGGAGGCGGTGGCGGTGGTGAAGGAGGAGAAGGTGCCCTGGGTGGAACCGGCGGAACCGGTGGAGGTGGCTCATTTGCCGTATATCTTGACAATAATGGTGCTGGAGGGGTAATCGCCGATTGCCAGCTAAACCCTGGAAACGCCGGCCTTGGTGGCCTTGGCGGACAGGGAGGCACAGGTGGAGCAGGTGGCATCGGCGGTCTTGGTGGCGGACTCACTAATTGCAATATTGGGGCTGGGGGCAACGGTGGAAACGGTGGAGCCGGTGGAGGTGGCGGCGCCGGTGGAAAAGGCTCTGACGGAATCCTGTTTGCATTGTATGAAGACCCAGCTGGTACACAGGTCAGCTTAATGAATATCAACAGTTTACAGCAGCCTGTGGTTTCTGTGGATTTTTCAGGGTGTACAGAAATGCCGGTGAAATTCTCCACTACCGCTTCGGGTACAGCTCAGTGGTTCTTTGGGGCAGGGTCAACCCCGTCTTCCGGTATTGACAATCCTGCCACAGCCACATATACAACGGCGGGAAGAAAAACCTTTACCCTAGTTAACAATGGAATACCTTATACCTATACCGACTTTATAGACATTAACAGCAGCGGGACTGGCTTAAATCCATCCATCAACATTTTTACCCCTGATACAATTTGCGTGGGACAATATGGCTCATTTGGGAGCTCTATCACGGCATCCAATTATATCTGGGCTATTGAACAAGACGCGGGCTGGGATACGGTAGCGGGTTCCGGGGTGTTGTCCATCATAGATACATTTAACACTGTCGGCACTTACATGATAATTCTCACCACGGAAAGCGCCTGTTGTGGCAGGTCATTCCCCGACACCGCATACATCACTGTAAATCCCATTACTCCCCCTTCAATAACTATCCAGTCCAGTGATACCAGCAACACGGTATGCTCAGGCACCAACCTCACCTTCAGTGCAAGCTCGAACAATGCCACCCAGCCGTTTTACCAATGGTATGTAAATGGCTCACCGACAGGGCTCAACAGTCCCGTGTACTCATCCTCTTCATTGGCCAATGGCGACTCCATTTTCTGCACGGTCATGACAACTACTGGGTGTTCCGTAGGGCTTATGGACACTTCTAACAGTATAAACGTAACTGTTGTCGACTTTCCCGTTGTTACCTGTACTGCAGATACATTTATTACAGGGCAGCCGACTTATTTTGGCGCTGCAGTTACATCAGGGGGTATCGCTCCTTATGCTTATACCTGGGATTTTGGCGACCAAACCATGGGAAGTGGAAGTTCTGTAGCTCACATTTATCCCAATCCGGGCGTTTACGATGTTCAGGTTAATGTCGTTGACGCAAATGGGTGTCCCGGATCATGTGATATAGTTGTAGCCATTTTCAGTACACTTAGCTCTCAATTTTCATCTACCCCTTACAATGGATGCGCACCCCTGAATGTGCAATTTTTCAATGAGAGTTCGAATGCCATAACATATCTGTGGGAATTTGGCGATGGCAATACCTCTGTGCTTGAAAACCCTGCTTATACCTACACCAATCCGGGAACCTATACCGTAACGCTCAATGCGTATAGCTCGTCAGGAACTGACAGTTCCGTGTTTAGTAATCAGGTCATGGTGCTGCCCAGTCCCGTCGCTAACTTTCAGGCCTACCCCCAGGTAATCACCAATCCAGCCGACACTGTTTTCTTTGCAGATAACTCCTGGAATGCATGGACCTGGGAGTGGTACTTCGGTGATCCCATTTCAGGAAGCAATTACTCCATTATTCAAAATCCGTGGCACTACTATGCCGGTAATGGAGCCCACACTGTCACCCTTGTCGTAACCAACGCACTGGGCTGCACCGACAGTCTTACCAAGCCCAATTATATAGTCGTTGGAATCGACACTGGCTTTGGAGGTGTGGGCATCAATGAGAACGAAATTTTTAGCTCATTTATAGTCTACCCAAACCCAGTTACCACAGCCCTGAATGTGGGGGTATTCAGCGAAGAAGGTGGGTTTATGTATGTGGGAATAAGAAATTACCAGGGGCAATTGGTAAATAGTTTTGAGCACATTATGTACAATCCAGGGCAGACTATAAAACAGATCAATATAGATGAATTAGGCCTGAGCGAAGGGATGTACTACCTGGAACTAATGAATGATGGGTATCATGTTTACAAGAAATTTATTCACATAAAATAGCCCTCTAACCTGAGGGGACTTGAAGGAAATAACATTAGTGAAGAACGAGAATACCATAGCAATCAACTTATGCAAAACGCTAATTGCGGCGGCATTGATGATACTGTCGTTTGGCAGTAGTGCTCAGGAGTGCAATGTCATATATGTTACCCCTGGTGGAGCAGGAAGTGGAGCTGCCGGAACTAAAACAAATCCCGCCAACCTGACCTATGGTCTTTCCCTCGTTACTCCAACTGACAACCAGCTGTGGCTGGCATCTGGAGATTATTACATTTCCACAACCTTGAATATGATCAGCGGAGTAACTGTTGAAGGGGGCTTTGACGCTGGAACCTGGATCAAATCCAATTATCCGGCCACCGTCATATACAGAGACAATTCCAACATACTCCTGAATCCGGGACGCTTGGTGGGCATCGAGTGTGTGGGAATTAACAATTTCAGGCTCCATGATTTCACATTACTAGTTGATGACGCCGTAGGTGACGGCATATCCACCTACGGCATACATGTAGATACATCTTCGAGCTACTCAATAACACGTGTAAAGGTATTTGCTGGCAACGGCACGGATGGGCTTAATGGTGCAGCCGGGCCTTTCGGACTAAATGGAGCCGATGGAGCAGTTGGGCAGCAAGGAGATGGAGACGGAAGTTGCTGTACTGCTGGTGGGGCAGGAGGAACCGGTTCTTTTCCTGGCAGTTTTGCCGGTGGAGATGGCGGTGCTGGTGGTGCAAGGGGTAGCGGAACAGCTGCCTGTTTTGGTAGCGGAAACAATGCGCCGAGCGGAATTATTGGCAACAATGGCTCAGGCCCTGCATCAGGCGCAGGCGGTGCCGGTGGTGCGGGTTCATGTCCTAATGTCTGTGTTTCATTTGGTTGTGATGCGGGTCCGGGAAATGCGGGGTTTGATGGGACAGCTGGCGGGAGTGGAACCAACGGAGCAGCAGGATTGATAGGTGCTCCGGGCTTTGGGAATTATTACATCAATGGTGACGGTAATCCCGGCGTCGACGGAGTGCATGGCTCTGGAGGAGGAGGAGGCGGGGGCGGAGGATCACAAGGCTGCCTATGGTCACTATTTGGCAATTATAACGGCGCTGGGCCCGGCGGAGGTGGAGGTGGTGAAGGTGGCCAGGGTGGTTATGGTGCGACAGGTGGAACAGGCGGTGGTGGATCATTCGGTATTTACATTTACAATAGCCAGGCAGGGGCAGAGGTAAAAGACTGTAAGTTAAATGCTGCACTACAAGGGCTCGGGGGCCTTGGAGGGGCGCCAGGTGGAGTAGGGGGGTTTGGGGGAAATGGAGGTGCTGGGATTTCATCTGACTGTGATCTTGGAGATCCTGGAGACGGTGGCAGTGGAGGCGATGGAGGCCTGGGAGGAGATGGTGGCAATGGTTCGCCAGGCGTCAGCTTCCCTATGTATGAAGACCCAGGGGGAATGGCAGTAGCCACTTCTGATATGAGCAGTCCGGTAGAACCTCAGATTTTTGTTAAGAACACAGGATGTACTTATTCTGATATCGAATTTACTACAAGCGCCAACGGCATTGTCACCTGGTACTTCGATGGGGGCAGTCAGCCATTGAGTGTGGTTGGTGATTCTGCAATTATCCAATACACTACGATGGGCAGACATACGATAACTCTGGTTATTGATGGTGTACCCTATATTTTCACTGACTTTGTGGGCATATTCACTGACGGGTCAGATTTTATCCCAACAGTCAATGGAGATTCTATTCTTTGTCCTTTGGCAACTGGCAACTACGGTGTGACTTTCCCCACCGTGTTCAACCCTACATTTTACGATTGGGTGGTATACGATGATGTTCCTGCAGGGTATTCTGGTGCAGCGACATCATCCATTTCTCATGCCTTTGCTGATACGGGAACCTATGAAATAACACTGCAAACAACATCGGTATGCTGCGGAAAGTCGAAGGTAGACACATTCGAAGTCGAGGTTGTTCCGTTTCTGGATCCCAATGTGTTTGTTTCCGTTACCTCAGCGTCAATCTGCGCCGGAGACCAGGTGGTGTTTGGGGCTGTCCCTATTAATGGCGGAGACAATCCGGCTTATCAGTGGCAAGTAAACAGCATCCCAACAGGAGCCGACACCAACGTATTTGCCTCCTCTACACTTAGCGATGGAGATGTGATCACCTGCATCATGACCTCCTCCTATCCATGTCCCAGTACCCCTTCAGCTACCTCTGCCCCAATAATCATCACCGTAAATCCACTTCCGGCTACAGCATGTGCGGCTACCTTACTGTATTTGGGTGCTAACACCAATTTTTCGTCAACCGTGGCTACTGGAACCCCACCATTCACCTACGATTGGGACTTTGGAGATGGCGGAATAGATACCGGCTCAACCGCAACCCACCTTTATGGCGGTACCGGCACTTATAACTATTCGGTAACCGTAACTGACTCCAATGGATGCGTGGGTGTGTGTAACAATACGCTTGACATTATCATAGCCCCGTTTGTGGCGGCAGATTTCAACAGCGTTGTACTAAGTGCATGTGACAGTGCTAATGTAGATTTCACAGATGCTAGTATTGGCAGCCCTACATCGTGGTGGTGGGATTTTGGCGATGGCAACTACTCCTCCCAACAAAACCCAAGTCACACATACACCTCTGCGGGAACATACAATGTTACCCTGGCGGCTACCAATGGCGTTTACACGGATACCATAACTTACCCTAACCTGGTGGTGGTGTATGTGTCTCCGATTGCGGCACCCACCTCCCTTATGGCCACGGGATGTGAGTCTGTGAATACGCAGTTTATCGATCAATCCTATGGTGCGTCCACGTGGCTATGGGATTTTGGCGATGCCACTACATCCACCCTCCAAAATCCCTCTAACTCCTATAATGCAATTGGGACCTACACGGTTACCCTCACGGTTTGGGATGGGCCGTGTACCGATGACTCAACAATGACTATAGAGGTTTATGACAGTCCAATAGCTGCGTACACCAGGGATTCTGCCTGTGCTACTGATACCATACACTATACGGACCTGTCAACAGTTGCGCCGGGGCCTAGTTTTATAGAATATTGGAACTGGGACTTCGGGGACGAAAGCGGCCTTGTTACAGACCCAAACCCTAATTATGCCTATCCAAATGCCGGGGTTTATACTACAACCCTAATCGTAACCACCAATTTCGGATGTACAGATACGGTTCAGGGTGCAGTAACAATATACCCCAAACCAGTTGCAGGTTTTATTTTTAGTCCTGATAGCGGAACGATTCTCAATCCGTTTATGAGCTTCTTTGACCTAACCTCTGGTGATGGATTGTCTCTGTGGTCCTGGGATTTTGGGGACAGCAGTACCTCTGTTTTGGTTAATCCAGTCCATGAATACCAGGACACAGGAACCTACGCAGTTATGCTCGCAGTAGAAGACACCAATCAATGCAGCGACACGGCCTTTGGTGAGGTTAGAATACTTCCTGATTACATCTTCTTCGCACCAAACTCTTTCACGCCCAATGGGGATGGTTTCAATGAAACATTTCTGCCACAGGGCAAAGGAATTAGTGAAAAAGGATATCAGTTCTATATCTTCAACCGATGGGGTGACGTGATCTGGGAAACGACTAACTTCAACGTGCCCTGGGAGGGATATGCGAACACAGGGAGTCAGCTGGCCCAAACCGATGTGTATGTTTGGTTAATCCTGAGCAAAGACCTCACAGGAGTTCAGCACCTCTATACAGGGCAGGTAACCCTGTTCAGATAAGTTTTTATAGATATGGGTGAAGAACAAGAGTATTCCACATTTAAAGAATTCTATCCATACTACCTCGCTGAACATAAAAAGGCAGGGACCAGGGTGACCCACTTCATTGGCACAACCGGTTTTTTCATTTTTCTATTGGTGGCCCTTTGGACCTTGAATCCATATTACATCCTGCCCACTATCTTATTCCCCTATGCTTGCGCATGGTTAGGGCATTTTTTCATCGAGGGGAACAGGCCAGCCACATTCAAGTATCCCTGGATGTCCCTAAAGGGAGACTTTAAGCTGTATTTCAAAATCCTAACCGGAAAAGAAGGGTTTGTCGGAAAGTAGCGCAACCTAGTGGTGAATGAGCCTCCTTGTATAAGTTCTGCTTGCACCCCTTACTTTAACCAGCTAAACGCCCACTGCAATGCCATGTTATAATTATTTTTAACTTAGTCACTCATATACGATCAACAATGCTTAGAAATACACTCATTGGAATTGCAGTCATTCTCGTTCCCCTTCTTGGATATGGACAGATAGTGCTTGACATTACGGATTTGCCATGTGTTGGTGATGCATACAACTTGTCCAAGGTGGATAGCGCTCAGGGTGCCGTTCTAAGTCCAGGAGCTAGTGGGCCTAATGTATCCTGGGATTTCTCCTCGTTGACTGAGGATGATAATAATGGTCTATACTATGGATTAACTGACACCACTCCTAATGGTGCATTTTTCCCCTCCGCAGAACTAGTTTCAACATGGGAAGATGGAGTATTTGGCTATCATCGTAAGACAGGTATGGGAATGTACTGGGTGGGGTTTGATGATATGAATGATAACTTGACAGTATTATTTGAAGAAGAATTATTAATGTTTCCATTACTAAATTATGGCGACTCAATCGAGTTTAGTGGAAGGGTTGGATGGCAAGTGGGGGTCGACTCATTATTCTTTATCAATCTAAGTGGTTGGTCTAAAGCAGATGCATGGGGAAGCCTGACACTTCCTTCCGGTACAATTGATGTCATTCGTGTATACACCTCGTTTGTACAAGTTGACAGCTTGTATATTTTAGGGGTGGGACAGGAGGTGTTAATGACTCCAAGCTACAACTATAAGTTTTATGCTAAGGAGTTGGGTGTTGAGGCGCTGTTGATTTCAAAAGATCTGTTTAAGGGAGAACCGGAATATCAATCTGCTTACTATGTCAACAACCTAACTCCAACAGAACCGTGTTATGCGGGTCAAGAGATCTGCCTCGTAACGGTGGACACCGTCTTACAACAAAATCTGGTGGTTTGGGAGAAAGAGGTAACTACTGCAATAACATCCTATAACATCTACAAAGAGACGGTCGCGGCTGGTGTTTATGCTTTAGAGGGGAACGTACTCTATGATAGCTTGAGTGTGTTTTTAGACGTCAACTCTAATCCGGCGGTAAAGGCTGATCGATATAAAATCTCCGTGGTTTACAATGGAGGAGGTGAAGGACCACAAGGTACCGAGCATAAGACTATACATATGACCATGAACCTTGGAATAGGAGGTGAGGTCAACTTGCTGTGGGACGATTATGAGGGTATCAGTTTTGGCACATACAATATTTACAAAGGAAATGCATCCGGCATGAGTTTATTGGGATCTGTTGCCAGCACCTTGACCAGTTATACTGACTTGTCACCTTCGTCTAGCGATTCTCTTTATGTGATTGAAGTGGTAGCGCCTAGCATGTGTGTGGCTACCAAGCAAAAGAACTTCAATTCATCCAAGTCGAATACTTCATCCGTAGGTACGGCTCCTACAGTCTCAATGGTACTCTCTTCAACTTCGTCTGCCACCACACCTTGTACCGGAACGGCCACAGCAACTGTTTCTGGCGGTATGCCCCCGTACACATATTCCTGGAATACAGTCCCCCCCCAGACCACAATCACTGCAACTGGGTTATGTCCGGACACTTATGTAACGGTCACAGTGACAACAGCCGACCCAACCATGTTGATTGATTCAATCTACGTACAGAATGTTCTCAGCACACAGGAGCTGAAGCTCTCTCAATTATTTAATGTTTACCCAAACCCCTCTGAAGGCTTATTTACCATTGAAGGATCCGGAGCATTGAATGAAATGGTAAGTTTGAAGGTTTTAAACATCCTTGGCGGCATAGTCCTCGAGGAAAGAATTTCGGCAAACATGAAAAAGGTCATCGACCTTTCCCAAGATGGCTCGGGATTGTACTTGGTTCAGATTGAATCTTCTGTGGGAACTACAGGAAAGAAGATTATGATTAAGTAACGTCTCATCATTGCGATCGCAACCCAATGTTTATTCGCTTCATGACCTAAACGGTTCCCCTTATTCAAGGTGGAGGCGAACATGCGTGGCGTTAGTCGCGCTAAGTGAGCAGGTGGTATTGTGTCATTCCCCGCGTTCCCGCGTTATATAAGTATGCTCAAGCCATCTTGACAAGTTCTCGATACTTTTGATGTGACACTTGGCAGCTCCGAGGTCTTCAAGCCAATTAAGATTCGATACAAGCCAGGGAGTAAATACAACCTAGTGGTGAATGAGCCTCCTTGTATAAGTTCTACTTGCACTCCTTACTTTAACCATGTAAACGCCTTTTGCAAGGCCGTCCAGGTCAATGTTTATGGGTGCATTTGCATCGGTTACCGGGCTGCTCCACAATTCACGGCCAAGCAAGTTGACCAGGGAAACCTGTTCTGCTATTGCACCTTCAATTCCCACGCTCACAATGTGTTCTGCAGGATTTGGGAACAAAGTAATTTGAGGCACCCCTAACATCGAAGGGCCTTCCAGCCCTACAGCGGTGTCTGCTGGTTCAATAATAATAACGCAGTAATCC
>Ga0302120_10001308_pt1 | contig 11671 bp, 7 predicted proteins | sample AG5_Bottom_MG_FD_203118 | JGI IMG/M metagenome (GOLD analysis project Ga0302120, IMG submission 203118) | Marine microbial communities from Western Arctic Ocean, Canada - AG5_Bottom | ecosystem: Environmental > Aquatic > Marine > Oceanic | place: Canada: Western Arctic Ocean | collected 2017-10-01 | reverse complement strand
ACCAACAGGGCATCGACTTGATTTCGTCGCCCGAGGCGCAGGCGGCGTTCGATGTGGAGAAGGAACCGGCAGAGGTGCGCGATCGCTACGGCCGGAACGACTTTGGACAACGCCTGCTGCTCGCGCGTCGGTTGACCGGGGTCGGCGTGTCGTTCGTTACGGTTTACAACGGTGGCTGGGATCATCACACCAAGATATTCGAGAGTGGATTCAAAAAGAAAATCGCAACGGTTGACACAGGGGTGTCAGCACTGATTAACGATCTTCACGATCGAGGCCAACTCGACAACACGCTCGTGTTGCTGCTCGGTGAGTTCGGCCGCACGCCGAAGATCAACAAGGACGGAGGGCGCGACCACTGGCCGCACGCGATGTCGGTGCTCGTTGCGGGGGCCGGGGTGCCGCCGGGTCAGGTCATCGGCGCGACCGATATGAAGGGGTATTACGCCTCGGAAAACATTTATACGCCGGAGGATTTCGCATGCTCGCTGTACACGAAGATGGGAATTGATCCGCACAAGATACTTCACACCAACACCGGACGTCCGTTGCCTATCGTCAACGGCGGCCACCCAATCAAGGAGTTGTTCGGGTGAGACAAGTTCGACTCGTTGCAGTGCTGGCTGCGACTGTTTATCTCTTGTCCGCTTGGCCAAGCGCCCTGGCCAAGCCGCCCTCCGTCACCAGCCTGTTCCCCGCCGGTGGCAAACGCGGGAGCACGGTTGAAGTCACCGCCGCCGATGCACCCGAACCTTGGCCAAGCGAAGCGTGGACAAGCCACGCAGGTATCAAGTTCGACCCAATCAAGGGCAAAAAAGGTGCCTTCAAAACCACCATTGCCGCCGACACGCCGGTTGGTCCGCACTTGGTTCGATTCTTCAATGCCGACGGCTCGTCGCAGCCCCGGATATTCTTCGTCGGCTTGGCCGATGAGACCGCCGAGATGGAGCCGAACGATAAACTCGACGCCGCACAGTTCCTCGAAAACACGCCGGTCGTCGTCAACGGCCGCCTCGGAAAAAATGGCGATGTTGATGCATTTTCTTTCCGCGCAAACAAGGGTGACTGGATCGTGGCGCAGTGCCATGCCTACTCGATCGACTCGCCGATCGATGCGTTTTTGCATCTTCACGGCGAGAACGGCAGCAAGGTTGCGTTCGCTCCCGACACGCAAAACCTCGATCCCTTGCTGGCTTGGCAGGCACCGAAGGCCGGCACTTACACACTGACGTTTGCCGGCTTGATTTTTCCGTTCAACTCAACGGCGCGTTTCCACGGGAGCGAGCACACGGTCTACCGGATGACGATCAGCACCGGGCCGTTCGCGCGGAACACCAACCCGCTCGGCGTCATGCGCGGTACCAAAACACCGGTGCACTTGGTCGGCTGGGGATTTGAAAAACAGCGGGCAACCCAATCGACAGTTGTCAACACATCGACCTCCAGTCAAACCGCTTGGGTCGGGGGCAAGGGCTTGGCCGCGCCAGTGCCGGTGGTTGTCGGTCGTCTGCCCGGCCACCGCGAAACGGAGCCGAACAACTCGCCCGACTCCGCGCTTTTACTCGCTTGGCCAAGCGCGATTCACGGTCACATCAGCGAGGCCGACGATGAGGACCGTTTCGGCATCGAGGCCGTGAAGGGTGACAAGTTGCGGCTGCGGTTGCGGGCGTCCGAGTTTGACTCCGCTCTCGATCCCGTGTTGCGCATCGAGGATGCCAGCGGCAAACAACTCGCCCGCGACGACGACTCCGGCGAGAGGCAGGATGCCAAGCTCAATTGGACCGCGCCGGCGGGCGGGACGTATTTTCTGGCCGTCAGCGACCTCATCCGATCCGGAAGCAACGCGCATTTTTACAGGCTCGAAATCGACCGGGTCATACCCAGTCTTGACGCCACCTTCACGCCGGATCGGCTTGTGGTGGAGGCCGGAAAAAGTGCCGAGGCGACCGTGACGATCGGGTTCGCCGACGGCTACAAGGGCACCCCCGCAGTTGTCGTGCGTGGCCTGCCCGACGGCGTGAGCGCACAGATTCCAGCGACCGAAAAGGGCGGGGCGGTGAAGATTAAATTTGTGGCCACCGAGTCGGTCAAGCCGGCCAATGTCCCCGTGACTCTCCTCGTCATAGAGCCGGGCACCGCGACGAACCGCAAGGCAACCACGCCCATCGGCATGGACAAGGCTGGTGGCGATCGGTTGATCAACTCGATTGACCACCTGTGGTTGACCGTCAAAGCCAAGCCGAAACCCAAGCCCGAACCAGAGAAGAAGGAGAAAAAGTAGCTTGGCCAAGCGCGGGATTCTTTTTCGTTGAAATCAGGCGGAGAACCACTACGATGCGCGCACCGGGTTCGGGATGTAGCGTAGCCTGGTTAGCGCGCCTGACTGGGGGTCAGGAGGTCGAGAGTTCGAATCTCTCCATCCCGACCATTTTTCTTTTCCTTGCAAACCACACTTCTTTTATTCGTGAACGCCGATCGGATTGAGCATTTTCGTGAACGCCTTCAGCAGTTGGCCGGAGAGATCAACGCTGATCTTGCCGCAAACAAGGATGACGCTGGCATCGTGAAACTGGACACATCCATCGGGCGGCTCTCCCGGATGGATGCCATGCAGAATCAGCAGATGGCTCTCGAGTTGAGGCGGCGCAGGAAGAACCAGTTGTTGCGAATCGATAATGCGTTCAAGCGAATGGATCAGAGTCGGTACGGGAAATGCGGCAAGTGCGGGAAGCCGATAGACGAGGCGAGGCTCGAGGTTTTTCCGGATGTCGTGACTTGTGTCTCCTGTGCTTAAAGGAGAATTCGTCATTAGAGCTTTCAAAGCTTCAACTTTTTCACTTCTGCGTTGACAGTGGCTCAGGTCGCGAGTAAAGTCGCTGAGTGAATAAGCTCCCTTTGATCCTATTGGTTTTCCTCGTGTTCGTCTGTTCGCTCGTTGCTGAGGACAAGGAATACAAATCCATTTTCGACGGCAAAACGCTTAAGGGGTGGACACAGCGCAATGGCACTGCGACCTATCGTATTGAGAATGAGGTCATCATCGGCAAGACCATGGAGGGCAGCCCGAACTCGTTTCTATGCTCTGACAGGGTGTATGGCAACTTTGACTTGAAATTTGATGTAAAGGTGGATGAGGGACTGAACTCCGGCGTGCAGATTCGTTCCCAGACACGAGACGGCTTCAAGGGACGCGTTAATGGGCCGCAGGTGGAGATCGAGTCGAGCGGAAAAAAAGGAGCCGAGGCTGGTTATATTTACGGGGAGGCAGCCGGTGGCTGGATGACCCCGAAGGCCAAGCTCATCCCCCACAAACATTTCAAGGACGGCGAATGGAACAGCTACCGTGTGCTCGCCAAAGACGCGCATATCAAGGTGTGGATTAATGGTAACTTGATTTCTGATCTCACTCACGAGGAGAAATTTAAGAGTTATCCCAAGGGCTTCATCGGCCTGCAAGTCCACGGCATCGGAAAGAAAACAGGCCCATTCGAGGTGCGCTGGCGTAAGCTGCAGCTCAAGGAACTGGACTAACCTGATTATGCGATGCCGGACTTGGTGGCGAAGCTCCAAATATAGACACGAATTTCACGGATGAACACGGATTTGTCATTCTGTGAAAACCCATGCTCAAGTCTTGCTCGGCCCGGGTGCATTCACTGTACTGCTTGACTCAATCCGGTGACGACGGCATCAATTGCTCATGACACGTATCTTTGTTCTTGCAGTCGTTTTGTGGTTTCCCTCAGCGATTCAAGCTGCTGAATCGCTTCTCCATTCCTTCCAGCGCCAAACGCTTTCCACTGAATACTTCTGCGAAGGTGCGGGGTTTGGCGATGTGTCGCGTGATGGCAACCCGGACATCGTCTCGGGGCCGTACTGGTACGCGGGGCCGGATTTCAAAACCAAGCACGAGATCTATCCGCCCAAGCCGCAGAGCCGCAATCGGTACGCGGACAATTTTTTCTCGTTCGTGTACGACTTCAATGGCGACGGCTGGGGCGATGTGTTGCGTGTTGGCTTCCCCGGCACGCCGGCGTTGGTTTTTGAAAACCCGAAAGGCAAGCCGGGCCACTGGAAGCGCCATCAGGTTTTTGACTGGGTGAGCAACGAGTCACCGACGCTCACCAATCTCGTGGGCGACAAGCGGCCGGAATTGATTTGCACCAAGCGCGGGCAGTTCGGCTACGTGACGGTGGATTGGGAAAATCCGTTTGGCGAGTGGACGTTTCACGCGGTGTCCGGCGCGATTACCTCGCAAAAATTCGGGCACGGCCTGGGCGTGGGCGATGTGAATGGCGACGGGCGGCCGGACATCATTCACAAGGACGGCTGGTTCGAACAACCGGCCACCGACAAGGAAGCGTGGAAGGCGCACAAGTTTGCGTTCGCCCCACGCGGCGGCGCGCAGATGTTTGCGTACGACGTGGACGGCGATGGCGACAACGACATCATCACCAGCCTCGCCGCGCACGAGTTCGGCTTGGCGTGGTTCGAGCAAATCAAAACCAAAGACGGCGGCATCACGTTCAAAAAACATCTCATCATGGGCAGCACCCGCCGCGAAAATAAATACGGGGTGGTCTTCAGTGAACTGCACGCCACCGGCTTGCACGACATCGACGGCGACGGGCTTTCCGATATCATTACCGGCAAAACCTATTGGTCGCATCACAAGCAATCGCCGCAATGGGACGCGGGCGCGGTGGTGTATTGGTTCAAACTCGTGCGCGGCAAAGACGGCGTCGACTTCGTGCCGCAACGCGCCGACACCGACTCGGGCCTCGGCCGGCAGGTTTCCATCGGCGACGTGAATGGCGACGGCTTGCCGGATATCGTCTCCGCCGGAATGAAGGGCACGCACGTGCTGCGGCACATCGCGCGCAAAGTGAGCGCCGCCGAATACGCCAAGGCGCAGCCGAAAAAGTTTGTGCCGCCGCCGTTGCCGAAAGGGTTTTTGCCCAAGGGCAAAGATGGCCAAGCGCTGAATCTCGATTTTGAAAAAGGCACGCTCGCCGACTGGACGGCCAAGGGCAAAGCGTGGGAAGGCCAACCCATCGAAGGCGAAATTTCTCCCAAGCGAAAATTCGGCGAAGGCAAGACGGCCAAGCCGCAGGGGAAGTTTTGGCTGGGCGGTTTTGAAAAACTTTTCGATACGCCAACCGGTACGCTGAGTTCGGCGGCGTTTGCGGTCACGCACCCGTTCGCGGCCTTCCGCATTGGCGGTGGTAACCACAAGGAGACTCGCGTGGAGTTGGTTCGCGCGGACAGCGGGCAGGTGTTTTTCAAAATGAGCGGAGCCAACAGCGAAACGATGCGGCCGGTGGTGGTGGATCTTCGCGTGCACGCGGGTAAATCAATTTTCATCCGCGTCGTTGACGAGCACACCAAGGGCTATGGCCATGTGAATTTTGATGACTTCAAATTTTACGCCAAGCGCCCAAAGTTCGCTAATGCTGTGAAGCCGCCGAAGCCACAGGTTTTCGAAAAGCCGCTGCTCGAGGGCGCCACCGCCGAGGTTGCGGCCAAGGCGATGCAGCTGCCGCCGGGCTTTCACGCCATCGCCGCCGCCGCCGAGCCGGATGTGATGCAGCCTATCGCCTTCACGCTCGACCATCGCGGCCGCATGTGGGTGGCCGAGGCGTACAGTTATCCGCACCGCCAACCGGCCGACAAGGCGCGCGACCGCATCATCATTCTCGAGGACACCAACGGCGACCACAAGTTTGATAAACGCAAAGTGTTCGCCGAAGGGCTCAATCTCGTGAGCGGTTTGGAGGTGGGCTTCGGCGGCGTGTGGGTCGGTGCCGCGCCTTATCTGATGTTCATCCCCGACCGCGATGGCGACGACCAGCCGGACGCCAAACCGCAAATCCTTCTCGACGGCTGGGGCTATCAAGACACGCACGAGACGCTCAACAGTTTTATCTGGGGCCCCGACGGCTGGCTCTACGGCTGCCACGGCGTGTTCACCCACAGCCGCGTTGGTAAACCCGGCACGGCCGACGCCGACCGCATCCCCTTCAACGCCGGCGTGTGGCGCTACCATCCCACGCGGCATATTTTTGAAGCCTTCGCGCAAGGCACCAGCAACCCGTGGGGCGTCGACTTCAACGCGCACGGCCAATGCTTCATCGAGGCCTGCGTCATCCCGCATTTTTTCCACATGATTCAAGGCGGCCGCTACCATCGGCAAGGCGGCCAGCATTTTAACAAGCACACCTACGACGATATCAAAACCATCGCCGACCACCTCCACTACGCTGGCAATATCCGCGACCACGCGCACTGGGGCAAAACCCCCGGCGTCCCCAGCGCCACCGGAGCCGCCGGCGGCGGCCACGCCCACGCGGGCCTAATGATTTACCTCGGCGACAGTTGGCCCGCCAAGTATCGCGGCGCCGCCTTCATGAACAACATCCACGGTGCGCGCCTCAACATGGACGTGCTCAAGCCAAACGGCAGCGGCTACATCGCCAGCCACGGCGCGGACTTCGTGCGCTTCAACGATCGCTGGAGCCAAATCATCAACCTCCGCTACGACCACGACGGCAGCGTTTACCTCATCGATTGGTACGACAAAAACCAATGCCACCGCCGCGAACCCGACAGCCACGACCGCTCCAACGGCCGCGTGTTCAAAATTATTTATAACAACGAAAAACGCACACGCGTGGACTTGGCCAAGCTCACCCCCGCCGCCTTGGCCAAGCTCCAATCCCACCCCAACGAATGGCAAGCCCGCCACGCGCGCCGCGCCCTGCAAGAGCGCTTGGCCAAGCTGCACAGCCAATGGGCTCCCGACTCTCCCGACGCAAAACAAAACGCCGCCGCTTGGCAGCAAACCCGCGACCACGCCTTCGCCATGGTCGATCCCATATTGAAAACCCAACTCGCCAAGGGAGAAACAACCGCCCTGCGCCTGCGCGCCCTCTGGACCCTCCACGGTATCAGCAGCTTGGCCGAGGCCGATCTGCTCGAATTGTTGAAGGACCGCGACGCGATGCTGCGCGGCTGGGCCATCCAGTTGCTGTGCGAAAACAAGAAGCCAAGCGCCGACGCGCGCAGTGAATTCGCCCGCATGGCCCGCGAAGACAAATCCCCCATCGTGCGTATGTACATCGCCAGCGCCATGACCCGCACCCCCATTGCCCAGCGCGCCGAAGTGCTCACCGGCCTCCTATCCCACGCCGAAGACGCCACCGACTCGAACCTCCCCCACCTCTACTGGTACGCCACCGAGCCAGTAATCGCCGCCAACAAAATCACCGCCATCCAACTCCTATCCAAAACCAAAATCCCAAAAATACGCCAATACATAACCCGCCGTTTGGCGGCCGGGAAATAGGTAGGGCCGCCTCTCCGAGGCGGCCGGCAAACATTGGATGTTACATGAAACAATAATGAAAAAAGAGATCGGAAATGCGGGAGAACTGCCGAAGCAGCAAACACTTTCACGTGCTTGGTACGGAACTTCGATAGATGAGTTTTGCAGCAATTCGCCCGATAAGATTTATGGACGCTTGGCATCCAATTCTGAATTTGCCGTAGAGCCCACTCAACGAGATGCTTGGTTAGAACAAATCGTAATATTGAAGAAAGCACTGAAGGGAATTGACGGGAATTTATTTCTTGAGGGCACTTCTGGAAACCACAATTTAATTCATTCAAAAATCAAATAACCTAGTAAAAGAGCACTCTTGTTCCCGCGTTTCACAAGTTTCCAGAAGTGCCCTTGAGTTCAACATTCCCAGAATGGGGAAAAGGATTGATGCTGTAGTAATTGTTGGCCCCGTAGTGTTTGCTATCGAATTTAAGGTAGGCGCAGAAAGTTTTGAAAGAGCAGACATTGAGCAAGTATGGGATTATGCCCTTGATTTGAAGAACTTTCACGAGTCGAGTCATCACGTATCGATTGTGCCTGTGTTAGTCGCAACGGAAGTAAATACTGAAGAGCCATTCGGTTTAAGTGCTGATTCGGACGATGTTTATCACCCAATCAAAATTGGGGCTCACAGGATAAGAGCGGTAATAGAGTTTGCCATGAGGAAAATTGGAGGTTCTTCGGTTGATGCAAAAAGTTGGGCTGAGTCCTCTTATCGGCCTACTCCAACAATTATAGAAGCAGCTAGATCGCTTTATGCTCAACATTCAGTTGATGCAATTGCCCGTTACGATGCTGGCGCAAAAAATCTGCATCTCACGACAAAGCGAATTGACGAGATCATCGACCAAGCAATGACAAAGGGCGAAAAGGTGATTTGTTTTGTCACAGGTGTTCCAGGCGCAGGAAAAACTTTAGTCGGGCTAAACGTCGCAACAAGTCACAGGAGGGAGTTAGGGCAATCGACCCACGCTACATTTTTGTCTGGAAACGGCCCTTTGGTGGAGGTGCTCACCGAAGCATTAGCTCGAGATGAATTTGACCGGAGAAAGGCAAAAGGTGAAAAAGTTCGCAAAGGCAAGATTCGTGGAAAGGTGAAGGCATTCATTCAAATTGTACATCACTTCCGAGATGAAGCATTGAAAGACCCCAACCCACCCAATGATCAAGTAGTAGTTTTTGACGAAGCCCAACGTGCTTGGGATTTGAAAAAAACTGCTGATTTCATGCGACGAAAAAAGAACCAGCCAGGCTTTAATCAATCGGAGCCCGATTTTTTAATTCAATATATGAACCGCCATCAGGATTGGGCCGTGATCGTTTGCCTCGTAGGTGGTGGACAAGAAATCCACACAGGCGAGGCAGGGATAGACACGTGGATGGATGCAATCCAAGCGAATTATCCAGATTGGCAAATGTATATCTCGCCGAAACTGGCGGACAGTGAATACGCTGCTGGCGATACTGTAAAACGAGCAAAGGCGCACCCAAATTCACATTTTGATGAGAGCCTTCACCTCTCCGTGTCAATGCGGTCATTCCGAGCAGAAAATGTATCGTCCTTTGTGAAAGCACTTCTTGATTGCGAAGAACAAGAGGCACGAGATGCTTTCAAAATGTTGAAGGAAAAATATCCGATTGCGCTAACACGAAACTTGAAACGTGCCAAAGACTGGGTGCGTTCAAAGGCCAGAGGCTCTGAACGATTTGGCTTGGTGGCTTCCTCAAAAGCTCAACGATTGAAACCACACGCAATTGACATACGTGTAAAGACGAATCCGATTCATTGGTTCCTAAATGATCGGGAAGATACACGTTCGAGTTTCTATCTTGAAGATGCTGCTACTGAATTTCAAGTGCAAGGGCTCGAATTAGATTGGGCCTGTGTGACATGGGACGGTGATTTACGATTCAATGGTTCTGATTGGAATCACCACGAATTTCGGGGAAGCAAATGGACAAATATTTTGAAACCAGAAAACAGAAATTATCTCCGAAACACATATCGAGTTTTGTTGACGCGCGCGCGTCAAGGAATGGTCATTTTCGTTCCGCAAGGTGACAAATCAGACCCAACTCGCTCCCCTGAGTTTTATGATGTGACCCACCAATACCTTGCTGACATTGGAATCCCCTCTCTCGATGAGTTTTAGTCCAAAATGCCATGACAAAAACACAACCGAATTTCAGTGGTGATAAACCGTTAAGGCGGAGCCGTGCTCGCGGAGTGGGCAAATGTCTTTACACTTCGCGAATGCAACGGCTGTGCCTTATTTTTTTGTGTTGGGCGTCAACCCTTTACGCCGCGAAAAAGAACCCGCAACCGATCATCGAGAAGCCGTTCGCGCCACTGGAGGCCGCGAGGACGATGCAGATGCCGAAGGGGTTTAACGTCACGCTCTTTGCGGGGGAGCCGGACATCAAGCAGCCGATTGGGTTTTGTATTGATGATCGGGGGAGGCTTTGGGTGGCGGAGGCTAATAATTATCCGGACAAAAAGGCGGGCAACAAGGTTTGGTCAAGGAAGCGGCGAACTTTCTCTTCGCCGTAGACATTATCGTAGATGCCAAAACGTTGCTGATATTGACGGGTCAACAAGCCCATTCGCGAGGTCACGTAGATTGGAGCCGTCACGTAGGCATCGGTGAAGAGTGTTCCCTCCTGCGCGGGGCGATCGATATTTGGGGTGGGGATCTCCGACTTCCCAAATTTCGGCAGATCGGAACACCCCATGTCATCGGCGAAAATCAGGACGACGTTTGAGCTTCGCCGAGGCGTCTGCCGCGTCCGCGACGTGCAGAGCGTCGCTCTTGTCCAGCTGCTTGATTTTATCAAGTTTATCGCGGAGCTTCTTGATAATCTCCGGATGACTTTCCCAGAGGTCCTTGGTCTCGTATGGATCTTTTGAAAGGTTGTAGAGTTGGCCTGACGTTGGGTCGTCTCTGGTTTCGTCGGGACCCAGTCCGCCGTATTGCTTGCTGGTGTGCCCGCCTGACCATTTAGTTCCGAAGATAGCTTTCCAATCGCCATGGCGAAGCGTCAGCAGTCCGCGATAGCTCGCGGTGACCATCGCCGATCGCGGTTTGATCTCGTCCTTCTTCTGCAACAGCGCGGGCAGCTGGTTGAAACTGTCCGGGCCGGCGCCGTCGGGTAGCGGCTCGCCACACAAAGCGGCGAGCGTGGCCAGCACATCGGTCAGCCCGACCAACTGGTCGGACGTCGAGCCCACGGGGATGTGGCCCGGCCAACGAGCGACGAAGGGAACGCGCGTGCCGCCGTCCCAGGCGCCGGTCTTAAAGCCGCGGTAAGGGCCGGTCGGCTCGTGGCCCTGCTTCTTGGCGACGGGACTGTACAGAGGCCCGTTGTCCGTCGTGAAAATGACCAGCGTGTCGTCCGCGAGCTTCATACGATCGAGTGCTGCCAACATCCGTCCCACGTTTTCGTTCGCCCAAAGGATTTTGTCTTCGCGCTTGGTCATGCCCGTCTTGCCATCGAATCGTTTCGGGACCTGGACGGCGCCATGAATCGCGTTGAGAGGCAGGTAGACAAAGAACGGTCGATCCGCGTGCTGCTTTCGGTGCGCCTCGATGAACGCGATCGCTTTGTCGACGTAGATATCGTCAACCTTGTCACGAGCAGTGGCTGGGTCTCGCATCATACCACGCTCGTCAGGTTTCGGATTCCCGAAGACTCGGTTGTCTTGGATGAAGAACGGCAGGCGACTCGCGTTCGAGGGTGTGCCGAAGTACGTGTCAAAGCCAATGTCGATCGGACTATTCTTGAATGGCTTGGTGTGGTCGATGCCCTGGCTCACACGGATCCCCGTCTCGGGGCCGCGGGTGTCCCAATGTGTGCGCCACTTCATCGGATCGCCTTTGATCGGCGTCCAATCGAGGCCGAGGTGCCACTTGCCAAATCCCGCGGTGCGATAGCCCTGCGACTTGAGATAGGAAGGTACGGTGGTTCGGCCTTTCTGGATCAACGCCGGGGCGTAATAGGCCAGCACCTTTGCCTTGAGATACGAACGCCAGGGGTAACGCCCCGTGAGCAAGCCGTATCGTGTAGGCGTGCAGACGGACGAGGGCGTGTGTGCGTTGGTGAGACGAATGCCCTCGTTGGCGATGCGGTCAATGGCTGGCGTTTTCAGTGGCGCGTTGGGGTTGTTGCAACTGGTGTCACCCCAGCCGAAATCGTCGGCCAAAATGAGAACAATATTCGGTCGGCTAGCAGTCGCATGGGCTTCGTTTGTATAGCCAATATAGAAAAAGAATACGGCAATTTGAAATGTTG
>Ga0302120_10001304_pt1 | contig 11688 bp, 6 predicted proteins | sample AG5_Bottom_MG_FD_203118 | JGI IMG/M metagenome (GOLD analysis project Ga0302120, IMG submission 203118) | Marine microbial communities from Western Arctic Ocean, Canada - AG5_Bottom | ecosystem: Environmental > Aquatic > Marine > Oceanic | place: Canada: Western Arctic Ocean | collected 2017-10-01 | reverse complement strand
TTCTCTACGGGGGTACCTGTGAGTGCCAGGCGATGATCGGTCTTGAGCTTGCGGGCGCTCTTGGCGGTGCCAGTGTTCCAGTTCTTGATGTACTGCGCCTCGTCGAGCAGCCCGTAGCGGAAGCGAATTTGGGAGAGGTCGTCAATGTCGCGGCGCAAGATCGTGTAGCTCGTCACCACCACGTCCACCTGCTTGAGCAAGCGCGCGTGCTCGCCTCGGTCGGGCCCGTGCCACACGAGCACGCTCATGGACGGCGCCCACTTCTTGATCTCTTGGTACCACACCGACAACACGGAGGTAGGGCACACGATGAGGTTGGGCATGGGACCCTCGACCTCCTTGGCCTTGGTTAGCAAGGCTAAGGCTTGCACCGTCTTTCCGAGACCCATGTCGTCGGCTAAGATGCCGGTCATCTGATTCTCGTGAAGCTGCCAGAGCCACGCGAAGCCCGACTTTTGGTAGTCGCGCAGTTTCGCGTTGAGGGCTTTGGCCTTGCGTGGCGCCTTGGTCGCGCGCTCACCGACCATATTGTCCATGAGCTTTTTGACGTCCTTGGCCACGGCGGCGTCGGGCACCGCAGACAGGAGTTTGGACAACGCGCCGAGCTCGAGGGTGTTGAGTTCGGCGTGGCCGTCCTTGTCGAATTGGATCGCGCCCGCGGCGTCTGCGAGGGGCTTGAGGATTTTGGGGTCGAGCTTGACCACGCTGCCGTCGGACAAAGTGATCCATCGTCGCCCGTCGTGCATCCACCGCAGCAGGTCGTGAAAGGACAAAAGGTCGTCGTCGCCATCCACTGAGACGATCGCCTCCACATCGAGGACTGAGCCGCCGGGGTTCTTCACTGACACCCGCGAGGTAGGTGATTTCGAGCGCACCTTTGGGAGGCTCGGGATTCGTTTCTCCCACTCCTCTGGGAGCAACGGAATGCCGGCGACCATGAACTCGATGGCGTCGTCGCCCCGCGCCGTGAAGGCTCCCTCGGCGCTGTTCCAGCGCAGCTTGAGTTCCGTGAGTACCTTGCGTGCCGTCGCCTCGGTGTCGAGGTCGCGATAAAACGCGATGGTCTCTTTGCCGTGCGTAAAGGCGTAGCGCGCGGACTCGGGATCGTCGCCGAGAATCTCGAGGCTGACGTTACCGTAGCGCGCGGACAACTGCACATTGAGGCGCTCACCTTCGCCAGAGATCGTGGCGAGGATTTGCTCGACTTCTCGGGCGTCGGAGGCCAGGGCGAACAGGTCGTGGCGAGGCACGCCCACCGCCTCAAGCTGCGCTGTGAGCGTGTCCATGTCGTCTGCGTTGACACGCGTGTCCATGAGGATGCGCGGTTTCTCGGCGACCGCCGCGAGCACCCACGGCGGGGTGTCATGCACCATGAAGGCCTCGCTGCTCTCGGGCCAAAGAAACCAAGTGGGAGCGCCGGGGATGACGATGCCGCTGTCCACTTCGAAGCGGCGGTGGGTCTCGGTATCTTCCAAGAAGGCATGGAGCTCTACCGCGTGCCCATCGGCCTCCGCCTCCACTCGAAGCACGAGCGGATCGTTGGAGAAACGTAGGCGGCCCGCGCCCTTGAGAGAGATCGACGCGTCCCGCGCCGCGTAGAGCAGACCCGCGAGGGCAGCGGGTTCGAGCACCAGCGCGCCCGTGTCCTCGTCTTCGTCGATCGCTTGGTCGAGATAGCCCTGGATGAGGGCCTCTACCGGCGAGAGGGTGGCACCTCGCCGGCGTTTGCCACCGGTGGCTGCGCTCCCAGAATCGAAGGTCTTCAAGTGCCAACGGTCGCGGCGTTGATCGAGTTGGTAGCGGCGGCCGCGGGCGGTGCCCGACATGCTCTCAGTAACCCAGGGGTTTTTGGTGGTGGAGAATTCCTCTCCATCCTCTGCTTGTTGGCGCACCGTCAAGGCGAGCGCGACCGCGTGCTGGCAAAACTTCTCCCATCCGTCCATGAAGGTGGGGCAGGTGCAGTGGGCCTGCAGCTTCTTGCCCCGAGATGCGAGTTCGATGCGGGTTTGGTGATCCGATTCGGAGTCGCCTTTGACCTTGCCCTTGATCTCCGCGTCCCCTAGCACGAGGTCGTGCACGCGCTTGTTCCTTTTGAACAGGGCTTGGCCGGCGAGGAAGGCCTTTGGGGTGACGGAGCGCGTGAGTGCATCCGTTTGCAGGTGGGGGAGAAATGGATCGAGTTGACTCAATGGAACCTCGGTCGGAGAGGACTCAAAGCGGTGGCGTTGTCGCCGTTGACAGTGGACGTAGAATCCGCGAAAGGCGGCGTCCTTCTCATACCGCTAGCTTGCGAGGTCGAGTGCAACGCAACTGGAGGCGCTCGTCTCTCGCATCATGTGAATAGCACGGCGGCCGCGCCGTGGTCCAGCCCCCGCTAAATATGCTCTAGGGGGCTATTTGCGGGATTCCGGAGCGATATTGGGGCGCGGGGGGATTGGGAGGTCGTCTGAAGATCTAGCGCTGAGGGTGTCCGCGAGGTCACTGGTGGGCTTGTGGCACGGGGCACGGTGCGTGCACCATGACCGCATGCGTGGACCCGACGGCCTCAACGCCCAAGACCCCGGCGTTCGTTTGCTCGCCAAGGTGGCGCGCGAGCGCTGGCCGGATCGAATGGCGACAGGGGGCGGCGTTTTGCTCGCTCACTGCGGCGAAGTGGAGGGAGTGGGTGTCGGGGCCACGCGGTGGATCTTGGACGTGCGCGAGCGTGAGGGTGCGGTGCATCGCTGCGTGGATACGGTGCGTGATGTCGCGACAATGGTCACCGAGGGTGGACCGTTTGGGCTCGCCCTCGCGTGGCCCCGCGCACATCTTGGGATGGACTTCAGCCAGTGGAGCCTGGCGGCGGCGGCGCTCGGGCTCGCACCACACGGCTGGTTGCTGTGTTCGGCGCGCAAGCAAAAGGGAGGCAAGCGGCTGGCGGCCTTCGTCGAATCGATCTTCGGACGTGTCGAGGTGCTCGCGCGCGGCGGCGGCTACCAGGTGTACGGTGCGTCGCGAGGCGACGGCTTCAACGTGGAGGCGGCCCATGAGGCGTGCGCGGCCCGGTATCAGTGGCCGCTGCCCGACACCTCCCTCCCCAAGATGATCAGCGGCCCGGGTGTTTTCTCGCGGCGCGCGCTCGATGACGGCACGCGGGTGTTGCTCACGCACCTACAGACCCACGCGGAGCGCTTCGCCGACTGCACGCACGTGGTGGACCTGTGCGCTGGGGTCGGGCCGCTCGCCCTGGGCGCGGCGCATCAATTCCCGGGTGCGCAGGTGTTGGCGGTGGACTCTAACCTGCTCGCGGTGCACGACATGCGTGAAAACATCGTGCGTCATCAACTCGAGGATCGGGTGCAGGCGCGACTGTACGATGGCATGCCGCCGGTGGGCGCGCCCGAGTCGGCCGGATTCGAGGGCAAGGTAGGCTTGGTGTTGATGAACCCACCGACCCACGCGCCGCGAGAGGCCTTGGCCTCGCTGGTCGCGCCGCTTCGCGACTATCTGCGCGAGGGCGGCGTGGTGTGTGCGGTGGTCAATCGTCCGGGCACCATGCGCGCCGTGTTCCAGGGTATGGGGGCGAGCGGCGACGCCTACGACTATCCCGGCTTTACCGTGCTCGAAATTCGTTGGACTCGGTGAGCTTGACGCGGCTTGGTGTGTGGCGAGATATCTACGGCGGGCAGACACGGCCACGAACGCGTCTTTACATCCAGTCTATCCTTAGTTGGCGATGCCATCGCGAGATGTGCTGGTGTCGGTGATTTTTGTCCCGTCGTTCGTCATTCCGTCGGCCTCATCGTTGCATCCTGTGCCCAGCGCGGCGACGCCTTGTGTGGCCATCCCCGAAGGCGAGTCACTACGACGTGACGTGACGTCACGCGACGATGCGGTGCGCGGTGTCAAAGTGTTTGTCTACTGGGTCCAACTCCAGTCCATGGTGGGCGATGGCATGGGGTTTGTGTGCCCCCGAAGTGTCCGCTCCCCCGCCCGGAACGAGGGCGGCTCACCAACGCCGATGGGCGCGCGTGCGCTGGTATTCGCGACGGAGTTGTCGCGCCAAGAGGACGTAGCCCACCCACACGGCGACACCCACGGCGATGCTGGAGACCGTGGTGTTGAACACGGGCGCCTCTCGCGTGACCTCACGAAGCAGCCGGGCCGCGCGGATGTGGGCGACCGAGAAGAATCCCAGGGCGAAGCTGATCCCCAGTGCGACCAAAATGGAGCCTCCGGACAGGCGTGGGGAGCTTCCGAGGCGGCGCCCCGATTCCACGAACCTCAAGAAGATGCGGAGCCACCCGCCGATGGCGGGGAGCAGCAAGAAACCGACGATGCCCGCGAGGCCGGAGACCGCGAGCGCGAGCTCGTTGGGGCGCATGACGGCTTGGTTCATGGGAGTCACAGCGTACGTCGTTCTCGCGCAGCGTGCCACGGTTGGCCTCGCGAGGTGTCTTGAGGATCCCGGGGGCTCGCGGGCGAACCGCAGGCCTCTCGGTTGGCCGACGCGTCGGCCGCAGGGGGGATCTGCTCGGTAAGGCGTTTGCAGGAGAGAGGCGGTCGCGATGAGCCCGCAGCGCCGCGATGAGCGTAGTGAGAGGGGCGTAGGCGAAGGCGGGGATTCGTTGGCACGCCGCCCGCATGAAGCCGCGGCATGCACACCCACTACGTGAGCGCGTCGTCGTCCTATCTCCACCTCGACCTGCGTCGTATGGCGCTCGCGGCCCCATTTTGGGAGCGGCTTCGTTACGATGTCGGGCCCGTGTTGGCGGCGCGGCTCTCCGCGTGTGGCGTGGAGTTGGTGGTGCAGGGTGGCGCGGCGAGCCAGGTGCGAGCGAGGGTGGAGCGGGCCCTCCGGGCGGCGAGCATTGCGAGCCTCGTTCCTGCGGGCGTGTGGTCCTTTTCCGAGCAGTCCTCGCGGGTCGTCGATCCTCGCGCGGTGGCGAGGCTCGTCGTGGAGATCGCACAACGGGCTCGGGAAGACGCCCGCGCCCAGGATCTGTTCGAACCCTTGTGGTCTACGTTTCGGGAGACTGTGGGCGCGAGCGCGACGCCGTGGCTCGACACCGCGGCGTTGTGCAGGGCGGCGGGCGTGTCATGCCTCGAGCTGCCCGTTTGGGCCGCCTGCGAGAGCGGGCAGGGTGAAGGGAGCGGGCAGCGAAGACTCCAGCGCGCCGCCCCAAGATCCCGCGGTGTGTACGATTCATTGAGCGTGCTGCAGGCGCTGTGCGCGGCCTACCGTTGTGGTCCTCAGGCGGTCGTAGAGCACGAGGAGGCGCGGGTCGTGGCGGTCGCTACAGCGCGCGGTGTGTCTCTCGACCCCGACACCTTCGCAGCGCGGCTCGAAGTGCCGCGGGCCCGCGTGGACGCGCTGTGGTCCGCGGTGGAGCGTGGGGCGCTGCGACCGAGTCGTGACGCGATGGACGCCGTGCGCCTTTGCCTCGGAGATGCGCGCATGCGACGGCAGGTCCCGATCTTCCGGTTGATTCGGCCGCGGTGGCGCCGCTGCTCGAGCCGGACGGCCCCTGCCTCGACGCTCGCGCCGCTGCTCTCCGAACGCAGGCTGGTCCTCTCGCGATAAAACCGCACTCCATGGTTGTGAAGTTGCCGTGGTCCTGGCCCGGTGGTAGTCCCCCCTGTCTAACGTGGGGATTTGACCGAGATGAACGCCGTCGAACGCGACAAACCATGGACCTGGGAGGTCAAGCGCCTCGCGGCGCTCGGGGGTCCCGTGGCGTTGACACAGCTGGGCACCATGACGCTCGGCGTTGTCGACATGGCCATGCTCGGTCGTCTCGGCGTCGCAGAGCTTGACGCGTCGTCCATTGGTAATGTGTGGATCTTCGGCACGATGATCTTCGGGCTTGGGTTGATCTTCGGGCTCGATCCAATCTTGACCTACGCATACGGGGCCGGCGACCGGCGACGGGTGGGGCTCGCGCTCCAGCGCGGTATCGTCATCGCCCTCGCGAGCAGCATCCCCCTCGGGTTGCTGTGGCTGATTACGGAGCCGGCGCTGCTGCTCGTGGATCAGTCGCCGAAGCTCGCGGTTATGGCCGGCGAGTACGTGCGCCTGCAGATCCTCAGCATCCCGTTCATCATGGTGTTCAACGTGCTGCGCCAATATCTGCAGGCCATGGGGCGGGTGGCGCCTGGACTATGGGTGGTGCTGGCGGGCAACTTGTTTAATGTCGGCGCGAACTGGGCGCTGATCTTTGGACACCTCGGATTCGACGCCATGGGGATCGAAGGGGCGGCCATCGCGACGGGGAGCACCCGCGTGCTGCTGCTGCTCTTGCTTTGGGGATGGACGGTGGGCTTTGGACTCCATCGAGACTCGTGGGTGCCGTGGAGTCGAGAGGCGTGGCGCTGGAGCGGTCTAAAGGAGGTGCTCGGCCACGGGGTGCCGGTGTCCATCCAATACGGCCTCGAGATGTGGGCGTTTCAGATCGCCACCTTGATGGCTGGGTTGCTCGGCGATCATCCTCTCGCCGCTCACAGCATCGTGCTCAACCTCGCCTCGTTGTCGTTCATGCTGCCCCTCGGGGTGTCGATCGGTGCGGCCGTGAGGATCGGCAATCTCCTCGGCGCCGGTTACACCATGATGGCGCGCCGGGCTTCCTTTATTGCGCTCGCCTTCGGAGGCGGGGTGATGCTCTTGTCGGCGGTGGGGTTTGTGCTCTTTCGGCAGGCCCTGCCAGCGCTGTACACTGAAAACGCCGAAGTGATCGCAGCGGCTGCTGCAATTTTGCCGATCGCGGCGGTGTTCCAGGTGTTCGATGGGGTGCAAGTCGCGGGCGGTGGTGTGCTGCGCGGCGGCGGCAACACCAAGCCTGCGGCGCTGTTCAATTTTGTGGGCTACTACCTGCTCGCGATCCCATTTGCGTGGGTGCTCGCCTTTGAGATGGAGCTTGGGCTGGCGGGCATTTGGTGGGGGCTCGCGCTGGGCTTGTCCATCGTCGCGACGTGCTTGATGATTTTCATTGCTAAGCGCGGTCCCGGTCACCCTCGCGCCTAGGATTTGGCATGGTTCGCTTCGCGCGCGCATCCGTCTCGTGGGTGGTGTAGCGTCACTGCGCCATGAGCAATCCGGCGGGATTGCTTTTGCGTGTGTCTAGTCCCTGTTATTATGCGACAAAGAGGGGGCGAAAACGGTCGAATGCGAGCTCATATCGAGACGTCTCGGGGGGGTGGCAGGATCGATGCTCTTCGAAGAGTCAGCGAGCTGGCCGGTGTAAAAACGTGACCGATTTGTTGCCCCGTTTCCATCTGCAGCGGGGAAGGTAGGCCCGTCGAGACACACGACGACACACGACGACACACACGACGACACGTTAACAACAAGGAGATTCGATCGATGAAGACACACACCTATCCGCTGTACTTGGCGGGCCTGATTGGGGCCACCGCGAGCTGTACTTTTCAAGACCTTGGTCCCATGAGCGACCGCAACGCCACCGATGACACCTACGTCGTCGAGGCCGTCGCCACGCAAGACACCTACGTCCGCGAGGCCAACGCCGACCTTCAGTCGGGCGACCAGATCACCATTCAAGTCAAGCGCACCGGCGCGAATCGAGCCCTCGTCGGCTTTAATACCGCCGACCTTGAGGCGCTCATCGCCGGCGGGGATGTGGTCTCTGCGACCTTGGAGCTCGACGTGGACATGACCAACCACATCCCGGCGGGCGGCGAGGAGCTCGAGGTGTACGCCATGAACACCGCGTGGACCGAGGACGCCACCTGGAACTGCAGCGATGACATGGGGCCCGGCAACAGCGCCGACTGCAGCGATCCGTGGGACATGAGCGCGGGCGGAGCCTTCGCGGCCGCGGCCTCGGGCACGGCCGTCGTGGAGAAAAAGCAGAGCACCCCCGTGAGCTTTGACGTCACGGCGGACTTCGCCAACGGCGCGGCCGCCCACGGGTGGCTCATCAAGAAAACCGACGAGGAGGCCAAGGGCTTCGTGAAGTTCATCTCCACCGAGGGTGGCAGCGGCGCGCGCTTGACCATTGAGGTGGCGCCCCCGACCTGCGCGACCGACCTGTCCGCCGGCGACATCGCCATCGTGGGCTACAACTTCGACAACCCCGACGAGTTCGCTTTCGTGGCGCTCACCAATATCGGGGCGGGCGCGCAGATCAAGTTCACCGACAACGGCTGGAAGGCAATCGGAGAATTTCGGGACACCGAGGGCACGTACACGTGGACCACGAGCACGGGGGTCGACGCGGGCGAGGTGATCACCTTGACCAACCCTGGGCTGTTCTTCTCCACTAGCGGCGATCAGATCCTCGCGTACCAAGGTGACGACAGCGCGCCCAACTTCTTGTACGCGCTGCACTCCAACGGGGGCACCTGGCAATCCGACGCGACCTCGTCGACCACCTCGGCGATCCCCACGGGGCTCGTGGACGGGGTGACCGCGGTGTCGATCCCGGAGATCGACAACGCCCGCTACAACGGCGGCACCTCGGGAGACGCGGCGAGCTTGCTGGCCTCCATCTCCGACGACAGCAACTGGGGCGGGAGCAACTCGACCCGGCAGACCATGCCGTCCGGGCCATACGACGTGCAGGGCGTGGACGCCTGCGTGCAAAACGCGCCGGCGCTGCTGATCACGGAGTATGTGGAAGGCAGCAGCAACAACAAGGCCCTCGAGCTCACCAATGTGGGCAACGCGCCGGCGGATCTCGACGCGCTCGGGGTGACGGTGAGCGTCTACTTTAACGGCAACACGTCGGCAGGCGCTGTGGTGAACCTGAGCGGGGTCATCGCGCCAGGGGAGCAGTTCGTGCTCGCAGACAACAACGCGGCCGGCGCCGTACTCGCTGTGGCGGATCAAATCACAAGCAGCAGCCTCTGGAACGGGGATGACGCCATCGTGCTCACGGTGAACGGAGACGTGGCCGACAGCCTCGGCCAGGTCGGCACCGATCCCGGGTCGTATTGGGGGACCACGTCCACCGTGAAGACCCAAAACCAGACGCTCCGGCGTGATTCGAGCGTCACCGCTGGTGACACAGATCCGTCGGACGCGTTCGATCCTGCGGACGAGTGGATCGAGTTCGCCCAAGACGACTTCAGCGGTCTGGGCAACTAGCCCTGTCCGCCATGGAAGACGAGCGCGGTCTCCGGTGACGGGGGCCGCGCGTTGCGTTTGGGCACCCGAGGGGTTGCGTCAGTGATGCTGCACCCTGGAATCGGGGTGCGGTAGGCTCTGCACCCGCAGGGCGCTCGGCGCCGAGCCCCTCGGACAGGGTACACCATGGAACCGTTGACGACTCTTCGCACCCCCCGCCCCGTCTCCATCATGGGGTGGAGTGCCCTCCAAGATCGAACTCCCACCTACGCGTTGGTGGCGGGCGTGGACCTTGTGGTCGTACGCTACGGTGAGGAGGTCTCGGTGCTCTACGGTCGCTGCCTGCACCGCGGCGCGCTCATGAGCGACGGTCATATGGAGGGAGACGATCTCATCTGCGGCGTGCACGGTTGGGACTACCGGGTGGACACGGGGGTGAGCGCCTACAACAACGCCGAGGTGCTCCACAAGTTCAGCGCGACCATCGACCACGAGGCCGACGCCGTCATGGTGGACGAAGCGGAGATCGCCGCGTGGGGGCGCGCGCACCCGCAGCCCTTTGATCGCGACGCGTATCAAGGTCTGTACGCCGACACCCACCCCGCCGCCGAGGAGCCCCACGTCACGCATATTCAAGAGCTGGCGCGCCACGGGCTGGAGCGTCTCGGGCATCACGGGGAGATGAGCGCCATGGGGGTGTCCCGCGCCGAGCTTCCGAGCTGGGACGCCATCCAGCTTGTCACGGCCCAGCTCGCCACAAAGCCCCTGCTCGACGACGCGCCGGTGGGCACCGACGTGGTGATCGGCCCCAAGAGCGCGAAGCCGCTTCACTTGAAAATCCCGCTGTTTGTGTCGGACATGAGCTACGGGGCGCTGTCCGAGGAGGCTAAAATTGCGTTGGCCATGGGCGCGGAGCAGGTGGGCACGGGCATCTGCTCCGGTGAGGGCGGCATGTTGCCCGAGGAGCAAGCCGCGAACACTCGCTATTTGTACGAGCTCGCGTCCGGGCGGTTTGGGTTCTCGCTCGACAAGGTGGCGCGGTGTCAGGCCTTCCATTTCAAGGCGGGGCAGGGCGCCAAGACGGGCACGGGCGGCCATCTGCCTGGCTACAAAGTGGTCGGGAAGATCGCGAAGGTGCGCGAGCTTCCCGAGGGTCAGGCGGCGATCAGCCCGGCCACCTTCCCCGATCTCCACACGGCGGAGGACTTTCGTCGCGTGGCCGACGAGGTGCGCGAGGCGACCGGCGGCGTCCCCATCGGGTTCAAGCTCAGCGCCCAGCACATCGAGGCCGACATCGACTTCGCGCTCGAGGTTGGGTGTGATTACATCATCCTCGATGGGCGCGGCGGAGGCACGGGGGCGGCGCCGGAGATCTTCAAGCGCAACATCTCCGTGCCCACCATGCCGGCGCTCGCGCGGGCGCGGCGTCACCTCGACGCTCGTGACGCCCAGGGCGTGTCCTTGGTGGCCACGGGCGGCCTGCGCACCGAGGCGGATTTTGTCAAAGCCCTCGCGCTCGGGGCCGACGCCGTCGCGGTCTCCAACGCGGCGCTCCAGGCCATCGGCTGCCTGGGGATGCGGGCGTGTCACACCAACAACTGCCCGGTGGGCATCGCCACCCAAAAAGCGAGCTTGCGGACGCGGATCAAGGTGGAGTCTTCGGCCGCCCAGCTCGCGCGCTACTTTGCGGCGAGCGTGGAGTTGATGCAGGTGCTGGCGCGGGCGTGCGGCCACGATCACCTCGGCGGTTTTTCGCCAGGCGATCTCACCACCTTCAATCGCGACGTTCATCTGCTGACGGGCGTCGCCTGGGGTGGGGTGCTGTCCCCGTCCTTCGGCTAAGCGTGACGCCGAGTCAGCGGAGCCGCGCGAGCAAAGCGTCGGCGAGGCGCTCGGCGGCGCCTTTGTCGTGGCGGAAAAACAGGCTCGGCTCCACAAGCTCAAGCTCTGTGAGCAACAAGCCTCCGTCGTCGCCGCGTAAGAAATCGGCGCGGGCGTAGAGCAAGGGCGCGTCGAGCTTGAGCAGCGTGGCGGCGGCATCGACCGTGCGCTGGGCCAGGGCGAGCTCGTCGCCGTCCCAGGCGTAGGGCTCGTCGGAGGCGCCGAAGTCGTCTTGCACGCGGTAGTCGCCGGCCACGGGGATCTTCCGCACGCCGTGGGACAGTCGCCCGTCGAAAAACAGCGCCGACACCTCCCCGAAGGTCTCCACCTGCGGCAGGTAGGGCTGGAGCATCATGGCCTCACGTTCGAGGTGACCCTCGATGTGGGCCTGGGCGGCGGCGAGCCCCTCTCCCGAGACGTCAAAGCGCAACGTGCCGGCGGCGCAGGCCCCGAACACGGGCTTGAAAAATCCACGCGACCATCCGCGGGTGTCCATGAGCGCGGCCACGTCCACGGTTTGCCCCGGCTCCAGCCACACCGTGGGCGCGATGGGGACGCCGGCCTGCGCGAGCTGCTTCAAGTAGCGCTTGTCGAGGTTCCACCGCAGCACTGGGCCTGGGTTGAACAGGCGCGGAAGGTGCTGCACCCGCTCGATCCACGCCAAAAACTCGGGGCCGCGATCCCAGTAGTCCCAGGTGGTCCGCACCACGCAGGCGTCGTAACCGGCCCAGTCCTGGTCGGCG
>Ga0302120_10001299_pt1 | contig 11701 bp, 10 predicted proteins | sample AG5_Bottom_MG_FD_203118 | JGI IMG/M metagenome (GOLD analysis project Ga0302120, IMG submission 203118) | Marine microbial communities from Western Arctic Ocean, Canada - AG5_Bottom | ecosystem: Environmental > Aquatic > Marine > Oceanic | place: Canada: Western Arctic Ocean | collected 2017-10-01 | reverse complement strand
CTGCATGTTTTCGCAAGGCGAGAAGTTTCGTCAGCAAGTTGTACTGGGCTTAACGAGTCTGCATTTTTGATAACAGGAACCATAAGACCGTTGTCTGTATCAACAGCGCATCCTAAGTTAACTGGTCCGTGAAGTAAAATTTCATCTACAAAATCATCCACAGTAGAATTCATTGAAGGATGTTTTTTAAGTGCCTTAGTAACAGCACTCATTACAAAAGGCAACAAACTAATCTTCTTGCCCATGAGGTCACCTAAAGCTTTCCGCTTGCGGTCAAGAAGAGATACATCTGCTTCATCAATAACTTGGAAATGTGCTGTGGTTTGAATGCTGTGCATCATTGCTTCTGCAATTTTTCTTCGGATGCCTCTAAACGGTATTCGTTCAATCACGCCTTCTTGCGGAACACTTACTCGAGTAGCAAGTTGCGCGTTTTCTTGCGGTACTTGTATGACCTGAGCTGGAGTAAGTGAAGTTGCAACTGGCGCAGGCGCTGTTGGCTGTGCATGCGTTTCAACATCAGATGCGGTCACTCGACCGCCTCGGCCAGTTGCAGCGACAGTGTTGATATCAATTTTTAAATCGCGCGCAATTTTTCTTACAGCAGGTGTTGCAGAAGCTTTACCCTGCGTAACGCTTTTGTTTGTTTCAGCGGCACTCCTAGCGAAACTCGCAGGCATAGCCATGGAATCGTCAACAGCACCAACGACGCAACCAGTGTCAGGCGGCGCGTCATCGCTTGTAGAAGTTGCACCCTCAATTACGTAATTTACAAGTGTACTTCCAACAAGAATGATTTCGCCTTCGCTGCCATTGAGTGATTGAATAACACCAGCCCACGGGCTAGGTACTTCAACAAGCGCTTTGTCGGTTTCCATTTCAGCAATAACCTGCAACTCGTCTACAGTCTCTCCAACGGAAACACGCCACTTGATGAGCTCAGCTTCGTGTACACCTTCGCCTAAGTCAGGAAGGATAAAATAGGATTTGTCTTTGGGTTGATGTGTAGCCATAATTAATATACAAGTGTTTCGTGTATAGCCTTACCAATTCGCTCGGCATCTGGAAGGTAGTCTAACTCTAGTTTGTAGTACGGCATGATTGTGTCAAACCCACAGACGCGCTGCACCGGTGCTTCTAATTGTAAAAAGCAATGCTCCATTATCCCCGCAGCAATTTCTGCTCCAAGGCCACATGTTTTTGGCGCTTCGTGAACTATGACACAGCGACCTGTTTTATTTACAGATTTTGCGACCGTGTCCATATCGAAAGGGTTGATGGTTCGCAAGTCGATGAGTTCAATGTTTTTACCAGAAGCTTCAATAGCGTTCATACATTGAATAACTGTAGCGCCCCAGGAAACCATAGTTAATTCTTCGCCCTCGCAAACGACGCGCGCTTCACCAATTGGAACCGTGTATTCATCTTCGGGAACTTCTTCTCTGAATGCCCTGTAAATTCGTTTTGGTTCAAAGAAAATTACTGGGTTAGGATCCCGAATTGCGCTGATAAGCAAACCTTTTGCATCGTACGGCGACGAGGGCATAACAATTTTTAATCCAGGAGTATGTGTATATATCGCTTCTGGGCTATCGCTGTGCAGTTCGGGTGCGTGGATGCCACCACCAACAGGGACGCGAAGAGTTAATGGGCAAGTGAGCCCGCCACGCGTCCTTGTGTTTGTCCTTGCGCATTGATTTGTAAGTTGATCAAACGCAGGGCCCATAAATCCTTCGAACTGAATCTCAGGAATTGGTCGAAGGCCACCCATTGCTAAACCAATTGCAGTTCCCATAATTCCAGATTCTGCAAGTGGGGTATCAACAACACGGTCAGCACCGAAGCGTTGAAACAAACCCTCGGTCGCACGGAAAACTCCGCCGTTTAAACCAATATCTTCACCGAGCAAAAGTACTCGGTCATCCTTTTCCATTTCTTGAATGAGCGCAAGGTTGATAGCTTGCACAAGTGTTAGATTTGCCATTATTGCACGACTCCTTCGCTTGCGGGAGCTTGCACTGGTATCTGCGATGGGTCTTGACCAAGGCTACTCGTTCGCATAGTTTGTCGTTGGAGTTTGAGTTGTTTGGGCATATCGGTATACATTGAATCGAAGAAGTCCGTTGCACTTGGTGCATCAATTCCCTCAGCGCGTTTCACAACTTCGCTGACGGTTTGCGCAGCAACTTTCAAATGCTCGTCTTCTTGTTCTTGTGACCAAAGACCAAGTTTTTCAAGGTAGTTTCGAATGCGAATCATTGGGTCGCGTTTTTTCCACATTTCAAGTTCTTCTACATCGCGGTATCTGCTGGCATCGTCTGCGGTCGTATGATCACCAAGACGGTAGGTAAGTGCTTCGATGAATGTTGGCCGATTGTTGTCCCGCGCGTTCTTCACAGCGTCTCTGACGACTTTCACCATCGCAAACATATCATTCCCGTCGACCTGTACACAATCCATACCGTACGCAATTCCGCGTTGCGCTACTGTTGGAGCGGAGCATTCAAGTTTCGTTGGCGTTGAAATTGCCCAGCCATTATTTTGGCAAACAAATACAACAGGTAGGTCAAGGTTCGCTGCAAAGTTCGCAGCCTCATGAAAATCGCCTTCGCTTGTTGCGCCATCACCAAAGAACGTACACGCAATTGCGCCGTCTTTTTTATATTTACTTGACCATGCCAATCCAGTTGCGTGGAGCATTTGAGAACCAATAGCAATTGCAAGTGGGGTTACGTTGCATTCATCAATATGGTTTCCGCGCTCGTCACCCATCCAATGCAACAGCACTTTTTCCATCGGAAGGCCACGCCAGAAAAGCCCAGCGTTTTCACGATAGCAAGTGACTAGCCAATCTTTCTTTTCTAAAACATATGCTGCAGCAAGTGATGGAACTTCTTGTCCTCTGTTTTCAGGGTACGTGCCCATGCGCCCAGAGCGTTGCAACTTAAATGCTATCTCATCAAGATGACGACATGTCATCATGTGTTTGTACATAGCAACGAGGTCATCGTTTGGAATAAGACCTTCGCCCATGCCTGCATCGAAATTTCCATGCTCGTCGAGTATGGAAATATGTTCAATTTTTGTTTCATAAGCAATATTAACTGGCATGTACACTTAGTCCTTGCCCGTTGGCGATACGCTGTTCTGCAATTTCAACCGCTGCTGCATAGGAAGATGCAGAGTGTTCGGTTAGTTCTAAAATTTGTTGCGTTGTTGTAAATATTTCATCGTTTTTAAGAACGAGTTCGTCGTCGCTCATGCCCAGATGTATGCCAGCTAGGTGAATAAGACCACCTGCGTTTACAACAAAATCTGTTCCGTACACGATACCGGCAGTTTTTAATGCGACCGCATCTTCTTCTGGATCATCCAAAATATTGTTCGCAGCACCACACACAATTGGGCACCGTAAGTGTTCGATGTTGTTTCCATCGATTACACCGCCAAGTGCACAAGGAGCGAGAATGTCGCATTCTGCTTTTAAAATATCATCGACGTGCGCTACGGTAGCTCCGAACTTATCAACTGCAGTGTCAAGATTCGTTTTGTTGATATCAGCAACAATGAGTTTTGCCCCAGCTTCGTGCAACAATTTACAAAGGTTTTGTCCAACATGTCCAACGCCTTGCAGGGCTACAGTTTTGCCAGCGAAATATTCTCCTAGCCCAGCTTGTAGAAGACATGCGCGCATTCCGTGGAATACACCAAGGGCAGTCCAAGGAGATGGGTCTCCACCGCGCGATACAGTTTCGCCACCCATGACATGATTCGTTTCATGGGCCATCCAGTCTATAAATTGTGTATCAACACCAACATCTTCAGCAGCTATGTACGCGCCGTGAAAGGTATCAACAAATCGTCCCATTGCTCTTGCTTCTGCTTCAGTTCGCCCAAAGTCTCGGCTTGGCATCATGATGACACTCTTTGCGCCGCCCATTGGTAAGCCAGAAATTGCAGCCTTGTACGTCATTCCTTTTGAAAGGCGAAGTACGTCGTATACGGCATCGGCTTCACTTTCGTAGTACCAACGCCGCGTTCCACCAAGTGCGTTACCAAGCGCAGTAGAGTGGATAGCGACAATAGCCCGCAACCCAGTCTCTTTGTCGTGGTGAAAACAAAGGCGGTCGTGCCCTCGAGCTGTCATTTGTTCAAACATAGAATCTTTCTCTTGCATCATTTGTATATCGTAAGTGAATTAGTGGGTTGAGGTCTCTTCTTGAGCATAGAGCGAACCACTGCCAAATTGTGTAATTGATTCGGTGTCGCATGGTTTGCCGTTCCCACGAGCAGTTAGGTCAGGAGTACGCTCAGGAATGTAATAATCGCTATTCGGAAGGGTGTCGCTGAATTTAAGCGCTTCTTCAGCAGCGTGCAACATCGTTTTATCTGGATTTTGACGAAGTGCTCTCATCCATCCCTGAATTTTATATGCACCGTACTCCATGATGTAATCAAGCATCGCACTATCGTGTGCAATTTGCGTGGCGTCATTGTTTCTGATGCTTTTGTCCATCTTCGAGATAGAGCAAGCCATAGTGTGAATCCAAGTTGCAATCCAACTTAAACGACACTGTGTAGTTTGATTCGAAATTAATGCTTCTTCTTTTTCTTTGAACATCAATTTTACTTGATGCGAAAATTCTCGAATATGGTTCGCTAGTGATTGCGTGTGAGTGCGAAGAGCAGGGTCGACCATAGTGATTTTTGGAGCACTACGTCGTATGCCCAAGAAGAGTTCCATACCAATTTTTAATGCAGCGCCCATGTTTTTGAATGGTGCAGCTTTCACGCCCAGCATAAATTCGCCCATTTGTTTCGAGCCATACGCGAATATAAAACTGTGCATTACTTCGTTAGCGCCTTCAACGATTGGATTGATTCTGGAATCTCGCCAGAGCCGTTCCAGTTCGTTTTCAGTCATGTACCCCTCGCCGCCCATGATTTGCATCGCTTCGTTTGTGCAACGGAAGCCGTACTCTGAACAGAAGACTTTACACACTGCTGTTTCAAGCATGATGTCTTCGTCGTTTCGATCGACCATACCAGTTGTTGCGTACAGCATGGCGTCCATCGCCCATACAAATGCACCCATGCGCGCAATGCGTTCTTTCATAAGTTCAAATTCTGCAATCGGTCGGTCAAACTGGTGCCGGTATTGCGCCCACTTCATGGATTGCTCGTACGCCTTTGCGCCTGCGCCAACCATGCCGGCTGCAAGAGTGCATCGACCCCAGTTCAAACAAGTAAGAGCGACTACGATTCCTTTGCCCTCTTCGTGCAGTAGGTTTTCTCGTGGCACTTTTACATTGGTAAACCTGACTCTGCCTTGCCACGTGCCACGAATACCACACTTAGAGCGGTTGCGGCTGAAAATATCAACACCCTCCATATCTGGTGAAACGATGACTGCATTGAATTTTTCTTTGGTTTTTCCTGTCTTTGTGTCAGTCATTTTGTACTTTGCCATGACTGTGAACATGCAAGAGTACGCTGCAGAAGTTGCCCACTTCTTTTCACCATTGATTATGTAATATTGCCCACACTCAGTTAGTTCACAAGTAGTTTCTTGCCCTTGTGCATCGCAACCAACATTTGGTTCTGAAAGGCAAAACGCACTCAGCGCCTCGTTCGATATTTTTGGAAGCCAATGTAACTTTTGTTCTTCAGAACCAAACAATGTAATAGCGTTGCAACCAATGGAAAGGTGAGCAGAAATCATGACTGCTGTAGAACCGCAATTACGGCCTATAAGTTCTAGAACTCTGTTATAGCTTGTTACACCAAAGCCTTGACCGCCGTATTTTTTCGGAACAATCATTCCACAAACACCCAGTTCAAACAAACGTGAAATTACCCATTCTGGTATTTCTTGTTTCTGGTCGATTTCAACAGAAGGGTGTTCGGTTTTGAAATACGTACCGAGTTCCTCAAGTAACTTGTCGCAACGCGTACGTTCGTCTGCTGGTTCTTCTGGATATGGGAAAATCATATCTTCGCGAAGGTTGCCCCAGAATATATTTTTTATAAACCCCATTGTTTCTGGGTCTGGCCCAAGCATTTCTTGTGCATTTTCAATTTGTTTAAGGTCTTTTGCGGAGACGTTTTTTAATTGGCTAGCTAGATCTGGCTTACTCATGGTAAAAATTATCCTTTAGATAAAAATGCTTCGAGTTTTTCTCGCGCCTCTGTGGTGTTGCGGAGGCGGACTAATTCACATTGTTCAATTGCTACAGCAGCAGTCCAACCGTCTGCTATTCCCGTTTCAATTGCAAGGAATACAGCTTTAGTTGACTCGTTTGCTTCAAGGGTATCTTTTGCTTTTGAGAGACCATTTTGACAACTGTCAGCATTGTCGTTTGTTATGACTGGGCAAGGTGTGTTTCCAGGTTTCACATGTTGTAACCAATTCTCTGCTGCGCTCTGCAATTCTTCTGGAGTAGCAACAAGTTCGGCGACAAGACCACTTGGCATATCTGTCGAAAGGAAAGGTTTGCCTGTTGCAGTTGCAACTATTGCAGTTTCAGCGTCAATTCTAGATGCCAGCATTTGCGATCCGCCCCAACCAGGGCAAAGACCAAGGCCAGCTTCAGGTAGACCAATTGGATACGGCTTTCCACTTGTTGTTTCTTTTGATGCGATGAGTACATCGCAATGCATCGCTATTTCTAAACCACCACCGAGCGTTGCTCCATTGATAAGCGCAACTGTTGGGTACGGTAAGTCTGCGATACGCCCGAATACGGTTGTGCCAAATGCAAGGTATGCGTGCAGGCCCGGATCATCAAGACCGTTAATTTCAGCAAGGTCTGCTCCAGCAACAAAAACACGCGCACAGTCGCTGCGAAGAATGAGGCCTTTGATGCCATCCATCTGAGCGAGAGCATCAAGGGTCGTATTGAGCCTTTGAATAAGGTCCCTGTCTAGAACGACAACTGGGCGTTCGCCACCACTAAGCCAAATTGTCGCGATATTTGTATCGCTGACATCAATTCGAAGGCTATGTTGTTGCGTTGAAGTGGCCATAAATCTCTCTATTCATTCGTACGTACGTACCCCAAAAAAACAGTAAAACCGGCTTGGAATGCCGCGCCCCTCATTGTACCAAATTCAGGACTTCACCGGTTCACCTGGTCTTTGACCTGGTCTTTGACCTGGTCTTTGACCTGGTTAAAAAAAGTGGGTTATTGCTTACTGTAGAGCGGTTTTAGGAGTTTTTGAGCCTCATCGCCAGCTATGATATCTGCCGAGAGATTTGCCGCTTTCATGAGGACTTCTTTGTCTACAGAGCCGTCAAGTTCGTTCAACCACCGTTTTGTCACAGCCATTGCGTTTTTGCCCCCTCGAGCAAGAATATGCGCGAACGCAAGCGCATCTGCGCTGAGCCCCTCTTTATCGCAGACATGCGTTACCAGTCCGGCTTCGTACCCTTGCAAGCCAGACATTGTTCCACCAGCGAGAAGCATTGAGCGAGCCTTACCGGCACCTATTTTTTTGATGAGCCATGGCGCAACGACTGCTGGGCAAACACCTAAGTCAACTTCTGGGTATCCAACTTTTGCCTCAGGATGTGTGAACGCGAAATCACAAATAATCATGAGCCCGCATCCACCGCCTACTGCCGCGCCTTGCACGCAGGCAATCGTTGGCACTGAAAGTTTGCGGATTCGCTGGGATGCAGTTGCTAATAACTGCAACATTTCTCGCATAGCATCTGGGTCATCGATAACACCTTGTAAATCCATACCTGCGCAAAAGGAGCGACCTTCACCAGTAAGAATAAAGACCCGCATCTCGTCGTCCGCTTCAACTTCGTCAAGTGCGGTATGCAATGCTTGAATCAGCGCAAGCGAGAGCGCGTTATGTTTCTCTGGTCTATTCAGGGAGAGTGTCACAATATTGTCTTGCTTTGAGAGTGTAATCATGGTTATCTTCTATGTTACGTTGGATTCATGCGGATGAGTTTTGAAAGTGCTTCGCCAGGGCAGGGTTCTTTCATAAGTGATTCGCCAACCAATACAGCGTGCACCCCTACAGACCGTAGTTTGTCGAGGTCTTCCGCGGAGGTAATTCCAGATTCACTTACAACTATGGCTGGGTCATCGACCACATCAATCATACGTAATGTGTGGGTTAAATCGGTCTTCATTGTCTTTAAATTACGATTGTTGATTCCAAGCAAGCAATATCCGGCATGCGGGAATCCGATGTGCTGTTGGACCTTGAGAAGGTTTTCCATATCGTGCACTTCAAGAAGAATTGTCATTCCAAGTTTTTGCGACAGAATCATGTAATCGAGAAGTTGCCCTTCAGAAAGCACTTCAGAAATTAACAAAATAGCATCAGCGCCGGCGGCTCTTGCTTCCCAAATTTGATACGAATCGATAATAAAATCTTTGCGGAGTACTGGCAATGAAACTACATCTCGAATTTGTTCAATAAAAGCAAGGTTTCCACCAAAAAACTCCGTATCGGTTAAGCAAGATATAGCGGCGGCACCCGCCTTCTCGTACGCTAGGGCAATGGCTACTGGGTCAAAATCTTCTCGAATAACACCAGCCGATGGGCTTTTGCGTTTTACTTCTGCAATTACACTTGTGCTCCCTTTTGTGTGGCTGTTTACAACGGCTCCAAAAAAGTTTCTAGCTTTATCAGCATCTTTCACAACGCCTTGCAATTCTGTAAGAGGGCGTTCTGCTTTGCACTTCGCTACCTCTTCTCGTTTGTATTCAATAATTTTTTGCAGTGTAATTGTCATAGGAACTTCTGTTGCCAAGGGTAACGGGGGAATGCCTGAAGTGGAAGCGACCCCAACACATTTTCTTGAAGTACTTCTTGCTGTGTTTGCACTTGTCGTCGGTATTTGGTTTGTACGCTCGTCGCAAAGCTCCTTGCCAAGGCAGGGGTATCTTGATCCAGCAATTACACCAACAATGGCAATTCTTCTCGCGGCCTCAACGCTCTTTCTTGGGGTTCTAGGAGCATGGGTTGGCATGACTCAGGTCCCGATTGACAGAGAAGGCACACTTTTTGCAACCGCATGGATTTCTGCGGGTGCCATGCTCGCACAAATACCAGTACTAATGGCGTACGCAACCCTGCGAAAACGTTGCGGTTCAAGGAATATTACGCAAGTCGCACTCATTGGATACATCGTTTTTGTGCCCTTGGCGCTCGCAACAGCAAGTGTTTTTCATATATTTTTGGCAAAGCTTGGCGTTGAACCCTTCGAGATTGTGGGCCACAAAACACTGGCGTTGCTCTTGGAAGGCGAAGTAGACTCTTCAGCTTGGGTGGTCATTCTGTGCGCGACAATAGGGGCGGGGATTACCGAAGAAGTATTCTATAGGGGCTTACTATTGCCCACTTTTGTCGCGCTTTTTAACAGAAAGACAGCATGGGGAGCCATAATCGTCACAAGTATACTTTTTGCCTGTATGCATGCCGAGGTAGCCACATATTCAGCGATGGCGGGGCTATTTGTCTTGTCTCTTGGCTTATGTTGGGCAAGGGTCAAGAGCAGCGGTGTGCTCGCCCCGATAGTAATTCATATAGTTTTCAACGCAATGAATATCGCAATTGTTTACAGTACCACTCTATGAGCACACGAGAAGTAATATTAACAGGCGATACACCCACCGGGCAACTGCACCTTGGCCATTTTGTTGGCTCAGTTCGAAGGCGTATTGAATTGCAAGATACACACGACTGCTACTTTTTGCTTGCAAATATGCACGCCTATACAACGCGTTCTGATCATCCCGATGAAATTCGTTCAGACACATTAGAAATCGTTCGCGACTACCTTGCTATGGGAATTGACCCAAACAAATCTGCAATTTTACTGCAATCTGAAACACCCGCAATTGCAGAACTTACATTTTTGTTTGCAATGCTTCTTCCGTTTAACCGTGTCATGCGTAACCCCACCTTGAAAGAAGAAATAAAAGTAAAGGGCCTTGGCGAAAATTACAGTTTTGGTTTCCCCTTGTATGCAGTGGGTCAAACTGCCGACATTCTTGCGTTCCGCGCACACGCTGTTCCTGTAGGAGAGGATCAAATTCCTCACATTGAATTGACACGCGAAGTCGCAAGGCGATTTAACAAACTGTATTGTGGCATTGACGATAATGTTGAAGACGACGATCCGGCTATGGAAAAAATGGGCGTATTCCCAATTCCAAAAGCAGACGTTGGAAAAGTTGGCAAACTTATGGGTACAGATGGCATAAATAAAATGAGCAAATCGCTCAACAACGCAATTCTTATTACAGATACGCCAAAACAAGTAAAGAAAAAATTAGGCCAGTTGTATACAGGCAGGCAGTCCATGACCGACCCAGGTGATGCAGACAGTTCCTTAATGCAATACGTCGATACGTTTATTACTGATGTATCGAGAGCAGCCGAACTAAAAGACAAATATGTTCGCGGTGATAACATCGGCGATGGCCACATAAAAGTCGAAGTCGCCGAAGCAATTAGTGCACTTCTTGCTCCTATGCAAGAGCGCCGTGCTGAGTACGAAGGTGACGACAGCACAATAATTGATATCATTCGCGACGGAACTGTAAGAGCAAATGTACGTACCGAAGAAACATTAGCCATGGCAAAAGAAGCTTGCGGCTTAGGATTCTTCAAAAGGAAACTTTCGTTTTGAAAAAAATAATTCTACTTTCATTTTCCATGGCACTCGCATTCTGCGCAGTTTCTTGCCAAAACCCTGCGGGCGATCCTAGTTTGGCATCACCCGTGTATCCGATGAACTTACATGCAGCAGAATCAGTGCCAATACAAGTCTTGCGTAGCGGTGAAATTATTGAAATCGTAAACAGTACTGCGGATGATTACGGGAACACGATGCTGTGGATTAACCAACGTTTTTCTGCACCTATTTCCGCCATTCCAGCGGGTGCAACATATCGTTTTGATTTGCATAATTTACGCGACGCGTACGGCGAACAATTTAACGCAGGTGGAATCTGGAGAACAGATGAGCCAACAACCTTGGTTATCGCAGAACTGCAAATTGATGAAGTGCATCCGCTTGTCGGCCTTGTAGTCATAAGCGAAGAATAACATGTCAGTAAATATGAACCCTTCAACAGAAAGCGATGCTTCGCATGAAGACATCGCATCGTTTGCGAAGGGCGTTACCATTGATCAGCGAATCCCTGAAGCGTGTGCAGGGTTCGATGTTCCTTTTTACCAAGCGGGCCTTGCGGGCTACAGCGATGGAGCAATGCGATTAATCGCGCGAAAACACGGTTGTCCATTTTGTATTACTGAAGCATTGCTAGACAGAACGCTCATTAATGGCGGAAAAGGCAGGCGAAAAGAAGACCCTGACATTCTTGCTGAAGAAGCAGCAAGCGGAGATTTAGAAGGAAACACTGCCGCAGGATTAGACGACCACCCAATTGCGGGTCAAGTCATCGGAACAAATCCAGATGAGATGGCACAGGGCGCATTCATTCTTTCAGGAATGGGATACGACATGATTGATGTGAACCTTGCGTGCCCAGTAAAGAAAGTACGCAAGCGTAATCGTGGCGGTCATTTTTTACAGTCACCGAAAGAAGCGTGCGAAATTCTATCTGCGGTGCGAGATGCAGTTCCAGAAACGATTCCAACGACATTAAAATTGCGCAGGGGGTGGGATGATTCAATTGAATCAGAGCACAACTTTTTTCAGATTTTC
>Ga0302120_10001292_pt1 | contig 11719 bp, 7 predicted proteins | sample AG5_Bottom_MG_FD_203118 | JGI IMG/M metagenome (GOLD analysis project Ga0302120, IMG submission 203118) | Marine microbial communities from Western Arctic Ocean, Canada - AG5_Bottom | ecosystem: Environmental > Aquatic > Marine > Oceanic | place: Canada: Western Arctic Ocean | collected 2017-10-01 | reverse complement strand
CTGCCCACCGAGGCAGATGCCCCATCTACCCAGGCGTAGGTCAGTGTTGGCGTTCCAGTGGCTGTGATGCCGCTAACGTTTCCATCTGAATTGCCGCACGAGCTGGAGTCAATGACCAGGGAGCTCACATCAATAACCGGTGAGGTGTTGAGCGTAATGACCATGGTATCTGATACCGCAGCACATAGAATATTATTGGTAGACGATAGAACCACGGTAACTGAACCCGCTGCAGAATCTGCGGCAGAGGGGGTGTAACAAGCGTTAAGATCCGAATCATTAGGACTGAACGTTCCCGCCGTTCCTGCAATTGTCCAAATACCAGTTGTACTTAAGGTCCCGCCAACAGTCCCTGAAAGGGGGATGCAGCTGCCGTCAACACAAACTGCCTGATCTGGTCCGGCATCAACAACAGCCGCTGCTGTGACCTTCACGGTCATGGATGTCGTATCTAGATTGCTACTGTCGTCGATCACGACCAACAGTATTGTGAAAGTGTCTGCCGTAGAATAGGTATAGCATGGGTTCTGGGCTCCTGATACGCCAGCTCCGTCACCAAAATCCCAAAACCAGGTAGTAATTGAACCCTGGTCAGTAGTGGAAAGGTCTGTGAAGCAAACGCTGTCGGTTATACAGATAGGGCCATCATGAGAAAACGCCGCCACAGCGCCTACAATAGAGCTGGAACAAGACGTCATCGTGTGGGCACCCAGGTGTGTCCAGTCGTCTTGCGCATACACATCCCACTCATTGGCCCCATCAACCCAATACAGGTTTCCTTGCTGAATAGCCGCTTTCCTCACAAGGGTATATTCACTGGTAGCTCCGGTATCAACAGGCCAGTTTGTTCCTGGATCAATGCCCCATTCCCCAAATTTATCAATAGTGTCGCCGCTGAGCGTATTTACAATAGCTAATGCGTCGTCCCCATTGAAATAGGTGAAGGTGCTTGCCGTATCTCCCAGGGACAACAAATTGACTGAATCAGCACCTCCATTTACCACGACGAATACATCATTCGGAGCAAGCAGGCCATCATAAGTGTAAGAATTGACGGTCGCAGAGCCACCGTTTCGCCTCAGGAAGGTATAGTTGGACAGGTCAACAGTATCTGATCTGGGGTTGTAAATTTCTACTGCCTTATTGTTGGAGGATCCTTCCACGTACTCAGAGAAAAAGAGGTCTGAGCAGGGGCTGAGTACAACATCGTTGCCTTTTATGGTAATCCTAAAAATTGTATCCGCTCCCAGTGTAATTCCAGCACTGGGATTTTGCAATACCAATATGATGTCTTCACCGTTTTCAGCTACAGTATCGTCGATGATTATGACGGAAGCGGTCTTATTGGTGGAGTCGTTGGCAGGAAATGTTACGGTTTGCGTAGAGAAGGTGAAGTCAGAAGTGATCGTTGCTGAACCAGAAGAGTATACCACATCAACGGTAAACGCCGTGGTCGGACTGGGATTGACTATGGAGAGTTCGATGTTAAACGTACCGGTATCTTCATTGACACTGGCGGTATTTCCGACAAAAGATATGATGGTATCTCCCGGGCAGAATATCTGCCCCCCGTTTATCAGATCAGGAGTTGCTGTAATGGGCCCTGCCCAGGTAAAATCTGCGTACTGATTTCCTGTGCCAATCAGCTGAAGGGACGTTCCAACAGCGGAGTTGGTCTCTGTCACCCCGATATCGACTGAGGTCATTCCCGACGCCAGCCCATCAAGTGCGGTCATCGTGCCTTCATAACTCAGAAATTGCACAACGTCAGTGTTACAAGTATTGTACAGGCCTATCGCATCACAAGAGGTGCTGGCGCCGTTTTGAATGCCTGAAATTGGAAACCACACCACCCCGTAGCCGCATCCCATATCTGGGATAATGCCACTTAAAGTGGTTGCAGGGTCTTCCAGGCTGTCGCTGCCGTTATAGAACAGTAGTGAATAACAGGCCAGGTCGGTACCTGCAGGCCCGGCTACTTCAACACCTTCACCCGCATCTGCGCCAGTATTATCATAGTGTATTTCATTGATGTAAACTGAGTCTGGAAGCGGCAACACAGTAATGACTCCCGACATTCCTACTCCTCCAGACGCTCCATGGATCGTACAATAATAAGGATAGGTGCCTGGAGTTGCTATTTCTGAGGAAATCTTAGTATCAACCGTGAAAGTTGTCCATGCTCCTGCATCCTGCGCAACCGGATGGGAAGGGCTCATTCCCACAAAGTGGACCGTATCTCCTGAAGTTATGGTTATGCTGTTAGGCACGAATGAAAATCCGGAAATGGTAACCGTATCCATATTGGCCCTGGCCTTTATAGTAAAGGCAACAAGAGTGAACAGGCATATTGCAAAAGGAAGGTAGGTCTTTAATTTCATCGTAGCAGTTTGTTGGTTATCTCTCAAAGGGCACCATTTCAATATTACTAAATGGCCTTAACAAAGATATAATTTTTGAGAACTTTTAATAATTGGGAAGGAGGCCAACGGCCTGCCTATTTGTTGTTGTACTGAGACATGGTCCTGTCCACACCAGCCGTACAAAATGAGAGGATCATCCTGCTGGCCATTTCTATCCTCTCGTCCAGTGAACTGCGTTCTTCCTCCGTCCAGTGGCCCAACACAAAATTGACCTGTTGTCCATGGTCAAACTCCCCGCCTATGCCAACTCTAAGCCGTGCGTAGTTATTGGTTCCCAATACCTGGTCAATGTGTTTCAGTCCGTTGTGTCCGCCGTTGTTACCTGTTGCTCTCAGCCGTAGGGTGCCAAAAGGAAGGGCAATATCATCTGTCACTATGAGTACATTTTCAAGTTTCACTTTCTCCTTTTGCATCCAGTAGGCAACGGCCTTGCCACTGAGATTTACGAAGGTAGAGGGCTTTAAGAGTGTTGTCGAACGGCCCTTGGTCCTGAACTTAAAGATATCTCCGTGACGGGAGGTCTCAAAGGTACTGTCCTCCTGAAATTGCCCGGCCAGCACATCCAGAATGTCAAACCCTACGTTGTGACGCGTGTGCTCATAGTCAGCACCCATATTCCCTAAACCAACGATTAGACTGCTCATTATTATAATAGCTATTGAAGGGGTAAAGCTATAAAAAAGAAAAGCAGCTTTTCGGTTTCCCGAAATAGCTGCTTCGCTTGTTAACGTATTGCAGAGATTGTTATTCCCCGCCTTCTTTCTTGGCGCCTTCCTCTTGCTTGGCTTCTCCTTCAGCACCTTCTCCTTCAGCACCTTCTCCTTCAGCACCTTCTCCTTCAGCACCTTCTCCTTCAGCACCTTCTCCTTCAGCCGCAGCACCACCACCGGTGATCTCGAGCTCAGCAGCGATTTCTGCTTCAAGTTCCTCCATCGATTTAGGAGCGGTAACGCGAACGATTACGACATTCTGTGGATCCAGGAATTCCAACCCTTCCACCTCCAGGTCACTTACCTGAACGGAATTACCAATAATCAGGTCGTCCAGGTTGACCTCTATAAAATCTGGAAATTTTTCCGGCAGTGCTTTCACAACCAGCTTACGTGTTTTCTGGATCAGCTGCCCACCTTCTGCAACTCCAGGGCTTTGGCCCATCAGCTTAACAGGGATTCTTACCGCCACCGGTTTCTCATCAAACAGCTGCATGAAGTCAACGTGCAATATTTCGTCTGTTACTGGGTGATACTGCACTTCTCTTAATACGGCATCAAACTTTTGCTCTCCAACAGTGAGCTTGACTCCATGGAAATTAGGTGTATAGATCAGGTTCTTGAAGCTCCTGCTATCCGCAGCAAAGTGCGATTGCTCCTTGCCGCCATACAGGATGCAGGGAACCATCCCTCTTCTTCTTAGTCTCTTGGCGTATTTCTTGCCTCGTTCCTCGCGGGCTTCTCCAACTATTTCAATTGTTTTCATTGTCTGTTGTTTGATTCAGGATTCTTAAAAAATAAAGTGCGAGCTTATGGACTCAAAGTTGTGTACCTTGTTAATTACTGCAGCAAATAGATCGGCAGTTGATAGTACGGTGATCTTATTACACTCTTGTTTCTGTGGAATGGTGTCTGTTACCACCAATTCTGTAAGGACAGAATTTTCAATTCTTTCGTATGCCGGGCCTGAGAGCACTGCATGAGTACAGATCGCTCTTACCGAGTTGGCACCCTGTTCCATCATCATTTCAGCTGCCTTGGTCAGTGTTCCCGCTGTATCAATGATATCATCAACCAGCACAATGTCCCTGCCCCCAACTTCCCCGATCACACTCATGCTTTCTATTACATTCGCCTTCTTTCTCTGTTTGTAACAGATCACAAGTTCAGAATCGAGGTGCTTTGCATAAGCATTGGCCCTTCTGGTACCCCCTGTATCCGGAGATGCCATGGTGAGGTTCTCGACCTGTAAGCTCTCCAGGTAAGGGATAAATATTGCTGAGGCAAACAGGTGATCGACCGGTACATCAAAGAAGCCCTGGATCTGGTCTGAGTGCAGATCCATTGTCATGATCCGTGTTATTCCTGATGCTTCTAATAAATTGGCAATCAGTTTCGCCCCAATAGCCACCCGTGGATTGTCTTTCCGGTCCTGGCGCGCGAAGCCAAAATAGGGGATAACAACAGTAATTTGTGCAGCAGAGGCCCGCTTACAGGCATCAACAAGCAGTAGCAACTCAAACAGGTTGTCCGTTGGAGGGAAGGTAGATTGTACAATAAAGACATTCTGTCCCCTTACAGTTTCAGTAATACGGGGTTGAAACTCGCCATCACTGAACTTGGCCAGTTCGAGATTGCCCAGTTCCTTTCCATATGCTCCGGCGATACTATTGGCTAACTCCTGAGAAGCGGAGCCGGCGAAAAACTTGATTCCTGCAGCCATTTTAACCTGTTTTTATTAGAATTAATGAAGCGAATGCTTAGTTCCCATTTTAACAGAATGCAAAGGTATACTATTCTGTTCAATTTCAGAAACATATTGGCCATTGCCATTAATTTGTTTTTCCCTTTTCGGAACACTAAATATTCGATAATTTCGCAACGATCGGCCGAAGTGGCGGAACCAGCATGCTGTAGGTATGTTGGCAGGGCTGCCTGTCGGGAGCAGGGAAGGAATTTTTAAGATGATAAAGTAATTGCCGAAGTGGCGGAATTGGTAGACGCGCACGACTCAAAATCGTGTTCTTTCGGGAGTGAGGGTTCGATTCCCTCCTTCGGCACAACAAAAAATGCACTTCGTGTGCGAATTGCTTCAGCATTGAGTGATGCAACAAACCAGGGGGGTTAAGGTCGTGAAACTTAGGTGATGGGATTTATTGCTACTGAAGCAACCTTGGTGTTTAATCTGAGTCTTATATCAAGTTACACGCCAAGTTTGGCAATAATTTAGTCGCCGATCAGATTAAAGTAATGACAGAGGAAATACCAAGTTTTGACGATATCTACATGGAGCTGGCGCAGAGCTTAGCCAGGCGTTCACATTGTGTTAAGCTAAAGGTGGGCGCGGTGATTGCCAAGGAAACGCGTATCGTTTCTCTAGGGTATAATGGCCCGCCGGCGGGTACCCACAATTGTGACCAGGAGTGGCCGGAAGAAGGTTGCCCCAGAAGTAGTAAGGGAAGCTGTTCCTTAGCTGTTCACGCTGAAGAAAATGCCATCCTCTATGCTGCAAAGAATAAAGTTGACCTGGAAGGAGCCACATTGTACATAACTTTATCACCGTGCCTGCCTTGTGCGCGAATGATTTACACCACCGGGATCAAGAAAATATTTTACCTCAGTTCTTATGCTGCGTATAAAGGATTGGATTCAGATGAAGGTGTTGATTTCCTCGAGAAGTTTGGTGTTGATGTAGCCAGGTTTCCACAAGTTGCAGATAGTTATAGTAAGGATCCCCAGTGAGCGACACGCGGAAATATATCTTTTTGCCCATATTGCTGGCGGTGGCCATCGCTGCTGGTATTTTTATCGGTTCCAGGTACCATGTTACATCGGTAAACGATAAGGTGTTTGGCCTTTCTTTTTCAAAGTTCAATAAGCTCAACGATATCTTTAACTATGTTTTGGAAGAATACGTTGACTCTGTTGAAAGGGATGTTCTTATAGATGGCTCGCTTTCCGTAATTATGCAGGAGCTTGATCCGCATTCTGCCTACATTCCGTCAAAGGATCTTACTGCCATGAACGAGCCGCTGGATGGCAATTTTGAAGGGATAGGGATAGAATTCACTATTGTGAAGGACACAGTTGTGGTACTGAGCGTCATAGAGGGCGGGCCTTCTAAGGAAATAGGAATAGAAGCCGGAGACAGGATACTTGAGATTGATGGGCATCAGGTGGCAGGAGTCGGAATTGAGAACACAGATGTGGTAAATGTATTGCGTGGAGGCAAAGGCACGCGTGTCGATGTTAGTATTCTGCGCAGAGGAACCACGGCCACTCTTGAATATGACATAACTAGAGGTGAAATTCCTATCCGAAGTGTGGTGGTCTCCTACATGATCACTGAAAATATTGGGCTTATAAAGATCAATAGGTTTTCTGCTAAAACGTATGAAGAATATATGAAAGCCTTTAATTTATTGTCGACGGACAATCTTGAAGGGCTGATAATCGATCTCCGGGGAAATCCAGGGGGGTACTTAAGTGCTTCAATCAGTCTTGCTGACGAATTTTTGCCGGATCAACAATTGATTATGTACACAGAGGGAAAGTCCCAGCCACGAAATCCCTACTACGCTTCAAAGGAAGGCAAATATAAACAACGGCCTCTGGTGGTGCTCATAGATCAAAATTCTGCTTCAGCCAGTGAAATTGTAGCTGGCGCCCTACAGGATAACGATAGGGGTACGATCATTGGACGGCGGTCCTTTGGCAAGGGACTCGTACAGCGCCAATATCAATTCCCTGATGGTTCTGCCATCAGATTGACCATTGCACGATATTATACCCCGACCGGCAGGTGTATCCAAAGGCCTTATGACCACGGGTTGGAAGAATATTATTATACCTTGTACGATAGAGTAGGAGAGGCCTCAGATATGGTTGACAGCGCTTATTTTTCGGATTCATTGAAGTACACTACGCCGGGAGGTAGGGTGGTTTATGGAGGTGGCGGCATCCTGCCGGATATAGTCGTGGAGTTGGATACCTCAGGCAATTCCCCTTACCTGGAGAATATCAGAAATAATAACCTGATGAGCCGTTTTGCCTTTCACTATACGGACCAGAACAGGAAGCAGCTCCTCGATTTTGAGGATGTCAGGATCCTGGACAGGCATTTCATGGCGACTGATGAAGTCATGAGGAAATTTATTGCCTATGCTGATTCCAATGGGGTTGCGTTTGATGAAGAAGGGTATGAGAACTCCAAAGGGCGTATAACGATATGGGTTAAAGCCTTCGTTGCGGATAACCTGTGGGGTAACAGAGGATTGTATCCCATATTGTACCAGGAAGACAATGATGTTCAGGAAGCGATCAGACTTCTGGATGCTCAACGCATTGCTTCACTAGAAAAGTAATGGCATAAAAAAAGGAATCTGGTATAACCAGATCCCTTTTTTTTATTATTGCTAAAGAAGTAAAACTACCCTTCTTCAGTGGCTTCAGCTTCAGCTTCTCCCTCATCGCCGTGATCATGGCCATCGTCTTCGCTATGGCAGTCATCACCACACTCATGGCCTGCTTCTCCGTGAGCGAAACTACATGCATCTGCCGTGCAGTTGTCATTGCAAACGTGCTCAGCCAATTCTTCAGCTGCTTCTTCCATCTCTTCAACAGCTTCTTCAACCACTTCTTCAACCCCTTCCATCATTTCTTCTACCATTGCAGCAGCTTCAGCTTCAGCAGCAGCTTGTTCTTCTGCTGATGGCTCACAAGCAACTAATCCAAAGATGCCTGCTACTAGTAACATTGTAAGTACTTTTTTCATTGTGATAAGTATTATTAGGTTATTGTTTAATTAAATTTTTAATAGTGAGATATCTGCGTCCCTAAATTATTCAGAGGATGTCAATAGTCTATTGTTCAGATGCAAATATAGATTAATATTGACAAACTGACATCTATCTAAATTATTTTTTTTGCACAGACAAAGTGTTAGTTCTGTGGATTACGCATGCGTGTTAGATTTAGATCGGTCACTCAAACGTACACGCGCTAGATTAACCAAATAGTACATTATTGGCACGATTACCAGAGTAAGGAAGGTGGCAAAGGTCAGGCCGAAAATCACCGTCCATGCAATAGGTCCCCAAAACATCACATTGTCACCTCCAATAAAAAATTGCGGGTCGAATTCTGAAAATAAAGTGAAAAAATTTATGTTTAGGCCGATTGCCAGTGGGAAAAGGCCCAGAATAGTCGTTACCGCAGTCAGCAAAACGGGCCTGAGCCGGGTCTTACCGCCTTCAACAATACAATGCTTGATTTCTTCAATATTGAGCCTGATCTCATCTGCCTCGCCTCCCGTTTCTTCTGCCATCACCATGCGCCGCCGCTTCATCAGCAAGTTAGTGTAGTCTAGCAGTACAATGGCATTGTTAACGACTACGCCCGCTAATGAAATAATGCCAATCATGGTCATTATGACGATGAAATCCATCTGGAAGATTACCAGCCCCAACAGCACGCCAATCAAGCTGAATACCACGGAAGCGATGATGATGAAAGGGGTAGATGCAGAGTTGAATTGTGATACCATGATCAGGAAGATCAGGAATACAGCGATCATCAGGGCCTTGCTGAGGAAAGCCATCTCCTTGGCCTGCTCCTTCTGCTCGCCGGTGAATTGGTACTCGTAATCTGTAGGTATGTCGAAGTCCCGGAGGGTCATTCTGATATTATTGACAGTTTCGGTCGGGTTATGCCCAACCTCTACATTGGAATTGATGGTGACTACCCTTTTTAGGTTTTTTCTTTTCACTGCGCTATAGGTAGTGGTTTTTCTTGCACTTGCTACAGAGGACACAGGTACCTGGCTTATCTTGCCGTTCGTTTGGTCCCTGAAGGTGATTCTCTGGTTCATCAACGTCTCAATATTGTTTCTGAAACTCTCGTCGAACCTTACCACAATGGGATAGTCATCTTCTCCCTCCTTGTATTTGGAGACCTCCTTGCCGAAGACTGCAGTTCTGATAGCAGAGCCGATCTGCCCGCTTGCCAAATTTAACCGCCTGGCCTTGGCCCTGTCAATCTCAATGATGAGCTCTGGTTTCCCCAACTCTACATCCAGCTTCAATTCTTCAATCCCCGGAATGTTCCTGGAGTTGATAAAAGACTTCATTCTGTCAGCCAATACGATCAGGGAGTCATAGTCATCACCTATTACTTCGATATTGATCGCTTTTCCCTGGGGTGGCCCAACTGGATCTTTGTCGGCTGTGATTTGCACGCCCGGGTACTTATACCTGACCGCCTCCCTGATGTCTTCCAACACTTCCTGTGTGCTAACACCTCTTCTGTCTTTGAATTCCACAAATGAAACCTGCACCCTGCCCAGGTGGGGAGTGTTGCCAAATGACATCCCTTGCTTCGGATCGCTTGTGCCTTCTCCAACCTGCGCGATCAAAGAGCTCACGAGGTAGTTCTGAATCTTTCTTTCCCCCAGAACATTGGTCGTGTCATTGTATTCCTGGAGCAACTCTGAGATCACCGTCTCAATTTCCCTGGTGGCTTCATTGGTGGCTTCGATGTCAGTACCTATTGGTTTTTGGATAAATACATTCACATACTTGGGTTCGTTTACAGGAAAGAACTCAACCTTGGGGGTGAAGATAATGAGCAGCAATATTGACACGATCAACAAACCGATGGTGCCAATAAAGAAGGCCAGGGGCTTGCCACCTGATATCGCGAAGTTCAGGAATGTTTCATAGCGCCGGTCAAGTCCCGGTATTATCCTGGTCTGGAAGAAGCCTGCTGCAGGATTCAGAATATATGAATTGACTAAAATGACGAGGCCCAGCGCAAGCAGAAGATTGGCTATAGTATATGTCCCGGCTATGTAAAACATCACAGACACACCCAAAATGATCAGTGCGATTTTTATTGTTTTAGACTTTTGCAGATCCTCCGTGCCCGGACGCATCCACACCGCGGTCAGTACGGGATTGATTACCAATGCTACAAAGAGCGATGAGCCCAGGACGATCATCAAGGTGACAGGCAGCCATTTCATAAATTCTCCCATGATGCCAGGCCAGAAGGCCAGAGAGATGAAAGCAGCAAGTGTTGTAGCGGTGGAGGTGATGATGGGCAGGGCCACTTCACCCGCTCCTTTTTTTGCAGCCATAATGGGAGGAAAACCCTCATCCATCAGGCGGTAAACATTCTCTACCACAACAATTCCATTGTCAACGAGCATGCCCAGAGCCAGAATCAGGGAGAACAGTACCATGATATTTAGGGTAACGCCAAGTGAGTTGAGGATTATGAATGCAGTGAACATGGAGAGCGGTATGGCAATGCCAACAAACATGGCATTCCTCAGGCCCAGGAAAAAGAGCAGCACAATAACTACCAGGATTACACCGGAAATAATGCTATTCTCCAGGTTATTGACCTGGCTTCTTGTCATGTCACTCTGGTCGTTGGTAATGGAAACTTGCAGGTTCTCCGGGAATTCTTTGACTTGTGCTTCTTCTATTATCACATTTATGGCTTCAGAGGTGTGGATCAGGTTGGCGCCTACCCTCTTAACCACATCCAGCATCACCACCGGTTTTTGAAATTCCCTCGCATAGCTTTCCCGCTCCTTGAATTCAAACGTAATATTGGCAATGTCCTTCAGATATACAATGTCGAATTTTTCACGCTTGACAATGACATTGTTGATCTCTTCAATTGAAGTGAACTCCCCGGTGACTCTCACGGTGCGGTTGAGCTCATCTACCAGGATATCGCCTCCCGAAACACTCATGTTCTCAAAGGCAATTGCATTCTCCACATCCTGAAAGCTCAGCTCCACCGCCTCCATCTTGTGTACATTGACATCGATCTTAACTTCTTTCTCCTGCACACCACGGATGTCTACTTTTGAGATGTCTGATAGCGGTTCTATCTTGTCTTCCAGGTATTCCCCGTACTCTTTTAGCTGCTCCATCGAGAAGTCGCCGGATAGGTTTATGTTCATGATGGGCATGGCAGCGAAATCGATCTCAAAAATATTGGGGTCAGAAGGCAGGTCAGAAGGGATGTCCTTATTGCTCTTGGCCCTGTCAACAGCATCCTTGACTTTTGTAAGGGCTTTAGCGGGGTCCATCTCAAAATCGAATTCTACAATAATGGTCGAGTAACCCTGTATGCAGGTGGAGCTGATGTTTTCCACCCCTGAAATAGTGTTGATCTCCTTCTCCAGCGGGCGCGTGATCAGTTTCTCAATATCTGCAGGTGAATTCCCGGGGTACGCAGTGCCCACATAGATCGTTGGCATGACCAGGTCAGGGAAGGCAGCTTTGGGCATGGCCTGGTAGGCAGCTATACCAGCAAGGATTATTATTGCGGTGATTACAAAGATCGTGTGTCGGTTGTCGACAGACAGTGAAGACAGCCCAAACTCCCTTATTGATTCTCTCTTATACTCTGCAGGTGCCATGTTGAATGTATCCTAAAAGACTAAATTTTGACCTCCTGTCCGTCTTTAATATTCCTGGCTCCCTTGAGCACGATCTCCTCATTTCCTTTAAGCCCCTCCAGGATCATTGTCTCTTTGCCGTATGCCATGCCACTGGTAACAATGGTTTT
>Ga0302120_10001291_pt1 | contig 11728 bp, 8 predicted proteins | sample AG5_Bottom_MG_FD_203118 | JGI IMG/M metagenome (GOLD analysis project Ga0302120, IMG submission 203118) | Marine microbial communities from Western Arctic Ocean, Canada - AG5_Bottom | ecosystem: Environmental > Aquatic > Marine > Oceanic | place: Canada: Western Arctic Ocean | collected 2017-10-01 | reverse complement strand
CCGAGAATGAAGGCGGCCCAGAGCGCGGACTCGGGAATATGCCAGGGGAGCCATTCGATCTCGGCGCGCCAGGTGCCGATGGTCTCCACCTTCATCAGAAGCAAGCCCATGGCCCCAAGGACCAACAGAACCAGCCCGTCTCCGCCCCCCCTGGCGAGCCACGGCAACTGGGCAAGCGCGCGTCGCCAGGCGGCCCCATGTCGGACATAGAGCCCCGCGGCCAAACCGCCGAGCAAGAAGGACCAGCCGCGACCGAAGAGCGAAACCCGTAGGGCGACCGAAGTGGCGAAGTTCTCCACCCCAAATCCGGTCATGACAAAGATCGAGTACGCCACGGCGTAGAGCACCAAGAGCACGCCCAGTACCTGGGGGCCAAAGCGGCGCGCTCCCAGAAAAGCGCACACAACCAGCGCCGCATAGAACTGCACCTCGGTGGCCAGGCTCCACCAGACCGAACTGAAGGGTTCCAACGGAGTGACGAAACCCGAGAAGCTCTGGGCGTACACGAGATACCCGAAACCCTTCGCGAAATCGCCGAGCCCCTCGGCGTTCCAAGCCGTGGCCACCAGGACGGCTCCGAAATAAAGGGGCCAGAGCCGGAGGAACCGACGCGCCAAGAAGCGGCGGGTGGAGATCGGCCTTTTCTCCAGGAAGGGCGGCACGAGCAGAAAGGCGCTCAGAACGAAAAAAAGTGTGACGCCGGTCTGACCACCCACAGCGAAGGAATAGAAAAATCCGGGCGGCCCCTCCTCGGCCCCGGGGCCCACCATTCGGCCCGCAATGTGGCGCGCAAATACAAAGAGCGCGGCGATGGCGCGGACGGATTCGAGTTCAGCCGAATATCCGGCCCGCACTCCGGGCGGCCCCGTTGCTGAACTGAACCCCTCTAAGCGAACCAACGCATTCCCCCCGACGAAAAGCCGATTCTCGCGAACGCCCCGGCCTTGCCCGGCCGGGGAAAAGGACATTGCCGTCCTGGCCGTCCGCCCCCCAGCCTACCACGCAGGCAAAGGGCCCCGGCCCCCAGCGCGCGTAGAGGGCGACACCGGCGCGCCCGGCCCCGTCAAGGGCCGGGGGAGCCCTCGCTCCCCTGGGCATGGATAAAGGCCGCGATCTCCCTTGCAGCCCGGTCGTGCCCTGCCGGCGTCCAGTGCCGATCGAATGCCCAGTGCAGGGGCCCAGCTGAGCCCCCCGCCGCTTGGCGGAACCCGGCGAGCAACCCGCGAAAGGGGATTGCGTTGCGCTCGCAAAGTTCGGCGAGCCGGCGGCCGGGCTCCTCGAGATCCCAGCCGAACCCGCGCATATCCGGGTAGGTCTCGATCATTTTCTCAAGCTCACCGGCTCCGCCGATGGCGTACACCGAGGCCACCGACACCACCCCGTAGTCCGCCCCCAGAGCTTCAGCCCCGGCGCGGGTTTCCTTGAGCAGCACCTCCAGCCGCGCCCAAGCGGCTTCCCGCCCGGCGGCCCACGGCGCTTCGGGGTCCGTGCTGTAGACCAGAAAGGCGATGGGGATGCCCGACGTCTGCTTCTTGCGCGCCGCCACGCTGATCCGCTGGCTGATCAACCGGTTCAGCCGGGAGCCCTCAAAGTAGAAGAAGAGGGCCTCCTCTCGGCTGAACCCATGCGCCACCCGGTGAAACGGGGGCAGCACGTCTCCGGATTCCAGCAGCCGCTTGCGCGCGTGCCCGGGCAAGCTCTGCATCACATCATTGCCCGGGTACAGGACCGAGATCACACGGTCCGGGTCGAGCTGAGTTCCGGCCCGGCGCAGTAAACCGAGTTCGTCGCCCGGGCTGGCGCCGGCCTCGGCGAGGGAAACCACATCGAATGAACCCGGGCTCTGCCGGGTGAGGTGGTGGGCCAGCCTGTGCGCCACGGTCTCGTCGATGGAGACAGCCAGCCCCTGGACAAAGGAGTCGCCCAGCAAGAGCACTCGCGATGCGCCCGCGGGCTTTGGCTTCGGCGGGTCATCGTGCGCACCCAACTCGTTGAGCTGCCAGTCAATGTCGAACTCCCGGGGCGGCCCGAAACGTTCGTCCGCATACTCGAAACCCAGTTGGAGCGGCGAGAGGCACCGGACTATCCCCTCGCCGAGACCCAGCGCAAACATCAGCCCAAAGGCAACCAAAGCGGCCCGGGCCCACACGCGCTGGGCGCGCTTCGAAGGCTTCACCCGAACAAACCTTCCGCTGGTGGCGGCATCGGGGGGAGCGAACAGCTGCTCCCTCCTCGCCTCCTTTCCCGAACGCTTCCAGCGCGCACTACTCGATATACCCCATGGCGCGCAGGGCCTCCTCGGTTTCCGGTCGCAGCTCAAGAGGCGCTTGGTCGGGGTAGAGAGGCGTTTTCTCAGCCCGCAGGGCGGCCAGCCGGGCGGCGAGTTCGGCGGCGAGTTCGGGCTTCCGGGTCAGCAGGTTGTCGAGTTCCTGGGGGTCGGCCTCGAGATCAAAGAGTTCGCTTTCACCTCGGGAGGAGTGAATCAGTTTGAGGGGCGGAACCAACAGCGCGATCAGGTCACGATCAAAAAATTCGCCGCCAATCCGAATATTCGAATCGCTGCGATGCACTTCCAGCACGATTTCCCTCTGCGTCATCTCATTATCGCCGGGGAGGGGCCGAGCCCAGCCCGGCCGGGCCAGGCCAGCGGCGTCGAGAATCGTACCGAACAGCGCATGATTCTGGACCGGCTCGCGGATTCGGCGCTCCGCCTCGCCCCCGGGACGGCGAACCAGCAGGGGAACCCGCACGTTGTCCTCGTAAAGGTGGGCGCCATGGCTCAAGAAATAGTGTTCGCCGAAACTTTCGCCGTGGTCGCCGGTAATGATCACCCAGGTGTTTTCTGCAGCGGGCAAGGCCTCAACGGCGCGAAGCAATCGGCCCAGGTGAAAATCCATGTACGCGATCTCGGCGTCGTATCCCGCCCGCATCCGGCGAAGCTCGGCGCGTTCGTCCGCAGCCATGGTCTCGCGCTCGCGCGCGGGGACCCCTTCGGAAAGTCGGTGGAGATAACGAACGACGAGCGGTGGCTCCATGGGCGCTTCCGGTTGCTGCGACCCGGCCGCTGCGGGCTCTGGGCCAGCCCCCCCCGACCCATCCGGGCCGGCGTGCGGCGGCGCATAGGGGGCATGGGGGTCGAAGTAGTTGACGAAGAGAAAGAAGGGCTGATCGCCGAAGGCCTGCACCAGTTCCAGGGCGAGGTCCGTCGTCTCCTCCGCCCGCTTGCCGTGGACCCGCTTCTCCGGCCCCTTTAGCTCGTCCTCGTAGAACTCAAAGCCCTGGGCGATGCCCAGTTCCCGGCTGAGCGCGGGACCCGCGACCACTGCGCCGGTTCGGTAGCCCGCCCCGGCCAGGATTTCCGCCAGGGTCAGAAATGAATCGGAAAGGGGCCGCACCCCGTAGCCGAGGCTGCGGTTCGCTCCCTTGGGCATGCTCTGGGCGCCGTGCTGCCGGGGCAACAGGCCGGTCAGGATCGAGGCGTGGGAGGCCAGGGTCCAGGACGAAGTCGCATAGGCGCGCTCGTAGACCCGGGCGCCCTGGGCGAAACGGTCGAGGTTCGGCGTTTCGGCGGCGGCGTATCCGTAGGGCCCCAGGTGATCCGGACGGGTGGTGTCCAGGGTGACGAGGACAAAATTGGCGCGCTCCGGCTCCGGCTCCGGCTCCGGCGCGCACCCGAGTCCGAACGCCAGCATCACCCCCAACAAAAGGATCGGTTGCTGCATTCGCTTGGCGGCGGCCCCAAACCACTGAAAAAGCGCGTGTTGAAAAAGGCCTCGATGAAAAGTCCTGGGCGAGGCGCGGAAAGGAGCGGGAGTCAGCACGCAAAACCGAAACGCCATGAATTCTATCCGCCTCGATTCGTCAGCGTGGGTGTCGGGCCGGGGTGAGCATGAATAAGTTCCGCTTGTTCGCACCGGGAGTGTCGAAGAAGGCGAGGCAAAGAGCAAGAACCCGTTAGTCACCGAGGCCGAGTACCTGGCCATCCCAATGCATTGGACGATCCTGCTCTCTCACCCCCGACCAACGAAAGCCCGACAATAAATCTGCGGGGTGCAGGGGGTCGGAATCCGGGCGCAGCCCGCAGGCCTGGGCCAGAAGCCCGCAGAGTTCGGGCGCGGAGTAACGGGCGGCCAGGGCCTCGAAGCCCACGGCGCCATGAAATTTGGCCAACTTCTCGCCCCGGGCCTCGAGCAGAAGAAGGTGGTGGCGATAGCGGGGGGCCGGGTGGCCCAGCACCCGACCGATCGCCACCTGGACGGCACTACTCGGCGCCAGGTCGCGTCCGCGCACGACCCGGGTCACCCCCACTTGGCGATCGTCCACCACGCTGGCTAGGTGGTAGGCCACCGCCCCATCTCGACGACGGACCACCGGATCCCCGTAGGCCTCGGCGGGGGATTGGGACAAGTCGCTGCCGTTTTCGTCCCTGAGTTCGATGCGCCCGGCGGGCAACCTCAGGCGCAGGGCATCCGGGCAAGCGCGCCAACCCCCTTGGCCCGCGCTGGGCAGGGGGCGGGGGCGGCAGGTACCGGGATAACGAGCGCTGCCATCCGGGGCCCGCAGAACCTCGGCCCCCAACTGCGCGCGGCTGCACAAACAGGGGTACAGCAACCCTGCCGCCGCGAGGGTCTCAAGGGCCTCGTCGTGGGCGTTCGCCGAATCGGATTGGCGCGCCTCCCCGTCCCAATCGAGACCCAACCAGGTGAGGGCTTCCCGCATGGCCACCAGGTACTCCGGGCGACAGCGCTGGGGGTCGAGATCCTCGAAACGCAGCCACAGGGCCGCACCTCGGGAGCGAGCATCCAGCCAGCAAAGCAGCGCCGCCAGTAGGGTACCGGGGTGCGCCTCGCCCGTAGTCGAAGGCGCGAACCGGCCGACTTCCCCGCCCCCGGCGCTCGCCCCCGCCGGGCTCATGCCGCCCGGGCCGGGGCGGGAACCGAGTCGTCCCGATGGGCGACGCGACCCGCCGCGAGCACCAGCAGCGGGTTTTCCAGATGGGCCAGATCCTGAAGGGGATCCCCCGCTAGCACCACGACATCCGCCGAGAGCCCCGGCGCAATGCGTCCGCAGACCGCCTCCAGCCCCAGGCCCAAAGCCGAATCCCGGGTCGCCGTCCGGAGAACCTCGACCGGAGAGAAATCAGCGTATTTTGCGAACGCCGCGAGCCCGGCCGCCAGGCGGTGGTGGTACACGCCGGGAATGCCCGCATCCGTGGAAGCAAGCAGGGGAATACCCGCCTCGCGAAGACCCCCGAGAACAGAACGCATGTTGCGAAAAAAGTCCGTGGGCGCGCCGTCTTTCTCCATCCGTCGCAGCCAGTTCGCATTCACCGTCGGTGAAACCCAGGCGCCGCCGGCACGGATCGCCTCCACCACCGCCGGATCGTAGTCGGCCCCATAGCCCTGGCCACTGGCGAACGAGCAGTGTTCGATGGTCCGCACCCCCGCCTGGGCGGCGTTGCGAATGCCGACTTTGCCGTGGCAATGGGCGGCCACGCTGAGCCCGGCCTCCCGGGCCAAGCCCACAACCCCGCGCAGTTCGTCGGCGCTGAACTGCGCACGGTCCACGCCGCTCCCCTTGGTGAAATAGCCGCCGGTGGCCATAACCTTTATCCAGTCGACTCCGTGCTCGAGTTGACGCCGAACCACCCGGACCTGGTCTTCCGCGTCCGTGGCCACGCCTCCCCAGAAATGACAGTGGCCCTGTTCCACCGTCAGGGGCTGGCCGGCGCAGACCACCCGCGGCCCGGGCAGGTCGCCCCGGGCGATGGCGTCCCGGAGAACTAGCTCGCGCCACTCTCCGGCGCCGAGATCCCGAGCCGTGGTGATGCCGGCCCGGACCATGGCGCCCGCTCGGGCGATCATCCGCAGATCCCGGTCGGATCGGCTGGGTTTGAACTGGTCGTCCGGGGCCATCAGGTGGGGGTCCAGATCCAGGTGAACGTGAGCATCGATCAGCCCCGGAATCGCCACCGCGCCCGGAGGCAAGCGCAGGGTCAAGGCCTCTTCTCCCCCAGGGGATGAGTGAATCGAGGCAATCTCGCCGCCATCAATGAAGAGATCCAGAGCCTCGTCGCTCGCTTCCGACGTGCTTCCATCCCAAATCCGGGCACCGCTGAGTCGATATTTCATGGCGGCCATCCTAGCTCGATCTGCCAGTCTCTCGGGTCGCTGAGTTGCGTTTCGCGGAAGGTGGTGCATTCTTCCGGCTAAGGTGCGATCCCAGAGCGGTTTCCGATGCGCGAGAGAGCGCTTGCTGGAGCCGGAGCGAGTTCGCACCGAGAAAGGCAATGCCGATGTCTGACTCCACGGAAGTGATCGTCGTCGCGTCAAAGGTCAAGGCCTACATCAAATCACAGGGAGACATGAAGACGTCTTCCAATGTGCTCCAAGCGCTCTCGGACAAGATTCGTAGCCTCTGCGACGAGGCCATCGAAACCGCCCGAAGCGATGGACGCAAGACAGTCCTCGACCGCGATATTCCTTAGCCGCGCTCACGCCAAGGCACGCTGAGACGCCACTTACTTGCTCGAGGAGTCCCAGCGCGCCTTGGACGGAGAGCGAAACGTCTAAGGGCTGACCGGACAAGGCCTGACCGGATCAGGGCTAGCCGGACCGATTCCGTCGGATGTCCGGCGAAATTTCTGTGCGCAATAAAACTCGGTGAGAGCCGATATTGCGTACCGCAGGGGGTTTTGCCCTGGGTTTGGTCGACGGTTTCAGACTGGGCTTTGAGTAGGGCTTCGACTAGGGCTTTGAGTAGGGCCTCAACTAGGGCTTCGGGCTGGGTTTCGGGCAAGGCTTTGTGGGTCCCCGTGCACTCGGGTGGGGCCCAAGGCCCTTCCGGTGAACCGTGTCAGCCCACCAGATCGCCGAGCGCCGCTTCGAGTCGGGGGTGCCGGAAAGCGTACCCCCCGTCCAAGGCGGCGCGCGGGACGATGTGCTGTCCCGGAACCAACGCCGATCCCAGTTCGCCGAGGACGAGCCCCAGGACGAAGTTTGGCACGGGGAAGCGCGCCGGGCGCCCAAGCACACCCCCCAGGCAGCGTGCCCACGCCCCCATGCGCACGGCTTCGGGAGCGACCGCATTAACGGCTCCGGTGGCGCGAGGGCCAGCCCCCAGCGCCCACTCGATGAGCCCGACGGCATCACCCTCGTGGAGCCACGGGAAATAGCGATCCCCAGGCCCCAACGGCCCCCCCAGCCCGAGCTTGAAGAGGGGCAGCATACGCGCCAAGGCGCCCCCACTCCGGCTTAGCAGAGCACCGAAGCGGAGGGACACGACCCGCACGCCGGCCTCTGATGCGCCCCAAGCCGCGGCCTCCCACTCGACGCAGAGCCGGGCAAGAAAATCGTCCCCCGGACCCGAGCCCTCATCGAGCCGCGCTTCCCCCCGAGCCCCGTAGTAACCCGAGGCCGACGCGCAAACCAAGACCGAAGGCCCAGCAGAGGCCGAGGCAAGGGCGGCCACGATCCGCCGGGTCGTCTCGATGCGGCTGGCCCGGAGTTCGCGCTTGCGTGCCGGGGTCCAGCGCCCCTGGGCAATCGGGGCCCCGGCCAGGTGCACCACGGCATCGGCCTCGGCCACCGCGTCCTGCCACTCGCCCGGTGCCGTGAGATCCCCGGAAAGCCAAGTCATCCCCGGGATCCGGGCCTGCCCTCTCGCGCTTCGGCTATGGGCAAGCACGGTGCAGCCCCCAGCCAGAAGAGCGTCGCAGAGCCGCGAGCCCACCAGCCCCGTTGCCCCGGTCACGAAAATCGTGCGGCGGGCAGGATCCACGCGCTCAGCCCGGTCCAGGTCCCACCTCATCGTCCAAGCGAATGGAGACGGCCTCGGTTTTACGTGCGGGGTCGAAGGCCAGAGCCAGAAGTTCCCGGGCCACGTAGCCCGCCGAGTTGAAGCTGTTGTCGCGCTTCATCTCCATGAAGCGATCGAGAGCCGGGAAGCGATCGGCGGGGGTCGAACGAATCAGAGCCTGCATCTCGGTATCCACCACCCCGGGCGCAACCGAGTGCGCGCGCAGCCCCACCGAGGCCTCCTCGGCGGCCACCACTTCGGTCAAGCGCTCGAGGGCGGCCTTGCCGGCGCAGTAGGCGCCCCAGCCCTCGTAGGCCCCCCAAGCCGCTCCCGAAGAGATATTGATCAGGACGCCGCCGCCCCCCTGGCTGCGCCGGTGGCGTACGAAGCTCCGCGTGCCGATAAAGGCCCCGGTCAAGTTGATGTCCACGTGTTCGCGAAACTCCGCGACCTCGGTCTCGCGCACCGGCGCGATGGGGACCAGGATTCCCGCGTTATTGATCCATAAATCGATGGGTCCGAAGGCCTCCGCCACGGACTCGGTAAAGCCGTCCACGGCGGCTTCATCACGAATGTCCAACTGTGCGGCGTAGACGCCCTCGCGCCCAGCCAGGGGAGACACGCCCCGGGCGCACAGCCCAAGGCGAATGCCTGCCTCGGCGGCCTCTTCAGCGATGGCCGCACCAATTCCGCGACTGGCTCCCGTGATGACCGCCGTGCGGCCCGTCCATAGCGTGTGGGACATGCTTCACTCCGTGATGGCTGCACCGGACCCGGCCGAGGATTCCACCGCCGCCGCCCGGGAAAGGCGCGAAAAATCTGCCCCAGTGGGGTTCTGAAAGAGCCGTAGGCCGAATTCCGGGACCATTGAAAAAATATGATCGAAAATATCCGACTGGATCGCCTCGTAGCGTGTCCAGTCCTGGTCGTTACTAAAACAGTAGATCTCGATGGGGAGGCCACTGGCGGTGGGTGCCAATTGCCGAACGATGAAGGTATAACCGCTCTCGTAAATTTTCGGGTGGGCCGCGAGGTAAGCGTGCACGTAGGCACGGAAGGTTCCCACGTTCGTGAGCCGGCGAATGTCGGCGTTGATCTCGGGGTTTCGATTTTCTTCTCTGTTGTAGCGCTCGATCTCCGCGGACTTCTCGGTGAGGTATCCGCGCAGGAGGCCCCATTGCTCCAGGCCCCCCACCTCCTCTGGGCTGAGAAAACGGATACTGGTCAGGTCCAGGGGAATCGAACGCTTGATCCGTCGCCCCCCGGAATCTTGCATCCCGCGCCAGTTCTTGAACGATTCGGCAATAAACTTGTATGTGGGAATCGTTGATATGGTCTTGTCCCAGTTTTGCACCTTCACGGTGTGCAGGGCCACATCGATCACATCCCCGTCCACCCCGGCCTGGGGCATCTCGATCCAGTCGCCGAGTTGGATCATATCGTTGGTCGCGATCTGGACGCTGGCAACCAGGGAGAGAATCGTATCCTTGAACACCAGGAGCAGGACCGCCGCCAGGGCGCCGATCCCCGAGAGGAAGATCCAGGGCGACTTGTCGAGTAGGGTGGCCACCACCGCCAAGCTGGCGGTGGCATAGATGAGGATGTTGACGACCTGCAAATACCCCTTGATGGGACGCTGACGATATTTCTCGCTCTGGGAATAGATGATATTCAGCGCATTCAGCGCCGAGGAGGCCGCGACGGCCACGGCCACCACAACCATCGCGATGGCGAGCCGCCGAATCAGGGAATCGACACTCTCGGGCACGTTGGGAATCAGGGCCTCGCCGTAGTAGATCACCAGGGCCGGGGCGATATGGGCCAACCGGGAAAAGACTCGGGCCTCGGCAAAGGCGTCGTCCCAGGTGTTGGTGGTCCGGGCGGCCGCGTGGCGCATGACCGCCGAAAGTCCCCAGCGCGCCATGCCGTAGACGATCCCGCTCAATATCAACAGAGCAATCAGGTACGCAGCCGTTTTTACCCACTCACCGCTTAACCATTCCGGCATGCCGTGTTCGTCTCCCCCTCTGCGCGCGTGTGCGGGCGTGTGCGGGCGTGAAGTGACCCCGCAAAAACTTCGGGCTGAGTTTATCCGATCCCCACATCGTTGCCTGCTTGGGGTCGTGCACGCCCCTTCGTACGCCCCGGCGTTGAACCCGGCGGCCGACGGCGCCCCGGAACTGCGCCGGCGGCCCGGGAACTGCGCCGGCGGCCCGGGAACAAAGACGGCGGCTGGAGAATCAAGGCCCCGGCTCCAGAGCCGAGGCGGCGGATCGGGCTCCGGGTTATCCTCAAGAATCACCCTCGGCCTGCGGGCACGCTGAATAAAAAGAGAGCCATGGAACTCGACCACATCTACATCAAGGGCGCCCGGGAACACAACCTCAAGAACATTGACGTTCGCATCCCCAAAAAAAAGCTCGTGGTCATGACCGGCGTGTCCGGCTCTGGGAAATCCTCCCTCGCCTTCGACACCCTCTACGCCGAAGGCCAACGTCGTTACGTGGAATCCCTCTCGGCCTACGCCCGGCAATTTCTCGGCCAGATGGAGAAGCCCCGTTACGAAACCATTCGCGGGCTCTCCCCAACCATCTCCATCGAGCAAAAAACCACGGGCAACAACCCGCGCTCGACCGTGGGCACCATCACCGAAATCGCCGACTACCTAAGGGTTCTGTACGCACGCATTGGTATCCAGCACTGCCACCAGTGCGGCGACCCGGTGGCCGGGCAGAGCGCCGAACAAATTGCCCGGGAAATACTTTCCGGAGAAAAAGGCAGCCGCCTGACTCTGCTGGCTCCGCTCCTGGTCAACCGCAAGGGCGAGTTCCGGGAACTCCTCACCGAGGCGCGGCGGGCGGGATGGATCCGACTGCGCGTCGACGGCGAGATCGTTGAGAGCGACGAACTGGAAAGCCTGGACAAAAGACGGAAGCACACCGTGGAGGCCGTGATCGATCGCATCGTCGTCCGCCCCGGCCTGAGAGCGCGGGTCACCGACTCGGTAGAGACGGCACTGCGCGTTGGCGCGGGAACCCTCATTGTGACCGAGGGCAAACGCGACAGGACCTTCACCGAGAGCGCCGCTTGCTCACACTGCCGAATCTCTTTCCCGGAACTCACCCCCCAAGCTTTTTCTTTCAACTCGCCCCAGGGCATGTGCGACGACTGCAATGGCCTAGGCACGCGCTTCGAGTTCGACGCGGCCCTCGTCGTACCCGATGAAACCCTGAGCATCGAAGAGGGCGCAGTCAAACCCTGGGGAGAGAAAACCTCGGAGAAATCGGGCTGGGGGGCCAATTACCGACGCCAGTTGATGGAGCAACTCGGTATCAATGCCAACCGCCCCTGGCACAAGCTTCCCCAAAAAAAACGCGACATCCTGCTCGAGGGCACCGACGCCCGGAAATTCAAAATCGCCTGGGAAAACCGCTCGGGCAAGGGCCACTTCGACGTCACCTGGGAGGGCGTGCTGCCGCGATTGCTTCGCCGCTTCAAGGAAACCCGAAGCGAGGGCATGAAGCGCTGGTACAGCCAGTTCATCGCCAACACGCGCTGCACCACCTGCGACGGCCGGCGACTACGAGCCGAAAGCGCGGCGGTGCAGGTGGGCGAGCGAAGCATTGTCGATATCTCTGCCCTCACCGTGACCGAAACCCGGGCGTTCTTTGCGGGACTGGGCTTAAAGGGTGCGGATCGCGAAATCGCCAGCGAAGTCCTCAAGGAGATTCGGGCCCGGTTGAGCTTTCTTGAATCCGTGGGGCTGGGCTACCTCTCCCTGGATCGTGCCGGACCGAGCCTTTCGGGAGGCGAATCCCAACGCATTCGCCTGGCCAGCCAGGTGGGCTCGGAACTCACCGGCGTGATCTACATCCTCGACGAACCCTCGATTGGTCTGCACCAACGCGACAACCGAAGGCTCCTGGACACT
>Ga0302120_10001290_pt1 | contig 11730 bp, 11 predicted proteins | sample AG5_Bottom_MG_FD_203118 | JGI IMG/M metagenome (GOLD analysis project Ga0302120, IMG submission 203118) | Marine microbial communities from Western Arctic Ocean, Canada - AG5_Bottom | ecosystem: Environmental > Aquatic > Marine > Oceanic | place: Canada: Western Arctic Ocean | collected 2017-10-01 | reverse complement strand
GGGTCATTGGGATGTCGGCTTCGTACAATTCCATGGACACTTCTTCCTTGGATTCTAAGACGCTAACAACACGGGCTTTCTCTCCCTTGAAGGCACCAGTGATGATCTCAACGATGCAGCCGACTTCGATTCCAGAGGTTACTGCTTTTGGTTCCAACATTGGCAGAATATCCAACAATGGTGCTTCAGCAGAACTTTGTCCACCAAGAACAGCCTTGGCGTTCTTAATTGGAGTAGAGAGCATAACGCCTCTTGTCTTGCGGTCTCTACCTCCGGTACGGCCAATTAGACGCTCAACGTGGTGACGAGCACTTGACTCAACCATCACATACCCACGCATGGTGGGTGGGTGTAGAATTGCAAATATCTCCTTTTGAATCATTGCCAGTGAACCTGAACCACTCAAGCGCGCCTGCATCTCAACAGCTACTCTCTGTTCTGATCCAATTCCAGTCTTAACGACGTAAAGGTAGGAAGAAACATCACCATACATATCGCGAAGAAGGCGGTCAACGTGTCCACCTTCACGGGCTTCTGTATAACAGAGGTTACGTGTGGTGTCATGTGTCCTGTCTCCTATTTTCACCTTTACATTGACAATATCTCCGGGGTCAATCCATTGGTGCTCAACATAAAGGCCGCCAGGTATGACATCATCAGTATCTGAAACTACTAACCAAGGAGTCATGTCAGTCAACCTATTACCCATGGAAACTCCTCTAGCGGGAGCGTACCTAACTGCAGTCAGGTTTTCTTCTGGAATACCAGTACATTCGACTACTCTAGTGATGACTTCCTCTTCATCTATTCCAACGCCATAAACGCCATCCCAAAGATCCGAAAATTCAGAGTCTGAATCTGATCTGCGTAATAACAATAATTTCTCGCCATGCCTAACAAAGGCAACATATGAATCACTCATTCAATTCACCTCAAAAACCGATTCCCATCCAACTAAAGAATCCCGGAATTGCATTGTCCATAATAACTAGAATAACGAAACCGATGAAGCCAAGAATAAACAGACCAATACCACAGATGGCGCTTGTCTGCTTGAATTCCTGCTTTGTTGGCTTGCGCGCCATCCTTAGGATACGGGCCCAGGAGCCTCTTCCAAGGCGGCGAAAGCCTGCCTCGATACGGTCTTGTGTAGCCTGTACTTTATCCTCGAAGCTGCGCTCTGAGCCTTCTTCTGAATGCTTGTTATCCGACATGGTAGAACCTCGGGCTTGCCATCCGACCTGCCCTCTCCATTTAACCGCGACGGAGGGTCGACGCGGTCTCTAGAATAAACGTCGGGTTCATCATGGTCAACCCTCGGCCATGTTCTGAAGCACATGTCAAACATCGACCCATATTCTACTCTTGGAGTTGGAAAAGACTCCAGTGATGCTGAAATCAAACGTGCTTGGCGCAAGTTAGCCCGCCAATATCACCCCGATAGAAATCCTGGTGATTCAGCCGCAGAAGAGCGTTTCAAGCGGATTCAAGAAGCAGGCGATATGATCGGTTCTGCTGAAGCACGAAAAAAATACGACGAAGAAAGTCAGATGAAAAATATGTTCAGCGGGGGCGGAAATCCCTTCGGTGGCGGAAATCCCTTCGGTGGAGGGAATCCATTTGGAGGCGGTGGTGGCGTCGAAGATATGATTGGACAGATGTTTGGTGGAGGAGGGGCTAGGCCTCGCCAAGCCCAACAAGCCCCTCGTGAACCACAAAAAGGCAAGGACCTAACAATCCACCTCGATTTAACTATGGAAGAAGCATTGGAAGGAGGGAAGAGGCCAGTCTCCTTTACCCGGTTAACTCGTGGCCATATCGGTAACATGACTCGTGAAAGCAAGAAAGTGAATGTGAATATTCCAGCCAAAGCAAAGAATGGTCTCTCTATTCGTTTGCGAGAGATGGGGCATGAACATCCCGAAGGTGGCCAAGTTGGCGATGCTCATCTGATTATTCGAATCGATCCAGGCGAAGGTCGGTGTTGGGAAAATGATTCATTGATTCAAACTGTTGAGGTTCCTTACAGTATGTTGTTACTGGGTGGAAAGGTGAAAATTAGCACTCCATCAGGTAAGTCCGGTAATTTAACGATAAAGACTGATTCCCGAATCGGGGATCGTCGCCGAATGACCGGAATGGGATATGATAGTGGTCATCTCGACCTTGAATTGGTGTTGTTAGAAACTGATGATTTGTCAAAGGCACAAAAAAAAGCGTTGGAATCTTTAAAGGATTCAGGTTTGTGAATCATTTCAAAACAGTTACCCTTGAGGAAGGCGTATGAGGGATTCTGCTCAGAGTGATTGGTCTAGCCTAGCGCGCTGGATGGTTCCACGAAAACGCAAGGTCCACTTCGTTGTTATTGCCATTACATTGTTGATGATTCCCGGTGCATTATCAGCCTTGGAACCCATCGATATGGAATCCTATGAAATGGATACACCTGAAATATTAGCCCAAGAAGTAATTGATGAAGAGTTCCAATCCACTGAACAGGTTATTGGCTATGTTCTTGGAATAAGAGACCCTTCATTGATAGAAGAAGACTTCACGCCTGCTTCTTTACTGGAAGATGGTTCTCCTGATGCAACAAATCGGCCTGAAGCATCAGAGATGGCTGATTTTTCAAAGACCTATAAAAATGGAGGAATCCTCAATCTTACCGCACTCAGAGAAATCGACCTGAAAGGTGAAACTGCTCGGGCTCATACTCTCGGCTCATATCTCAAACCTTTAGTCGATGATGTAACAGGTGGAAATACCGATGGCGTGCTCAGCCTAGCTGATATTTTGCGTAGTTTCATGAGTAATGATTCAATTCTTACTCGAGAAGGGAATTCACCATGGGGTCCAATTCCTCCAGCAACAAATTGGTCGGATTGCGGAGGCCTCGAATGTCTTTCATTCGATGATGCTAATCTTACTCAAGGCCATATCGATATGGCGGCGACAAGGATGGCGACAAATTCAGATGGCGCTTTTTTGCGTTGGTTATCTCTCGATAGAAAGTGGGTTGAGGATTCATCTTCACCTGCGGTTAATCCCGATGGCAGTCATGGTAGATGGAGTTCAACTTCTTCTTGGTTATTGATTCAACTAGATAAGAAACAAATGGAAGAGGCTGGTTGGACTTTTATTTGGAAGGATTCTACTCAATTGACCGAGCCTCGTTTCGTGGATGGAGAATTGAACATTGGGGGATACCGCCTTGTTGACGGGGAGTTTGAACTACGTCCACCCCACTATAATGAGAGTATTTGTTCTCAGATGTCTCAGCCTTGTGCTGCGGAATGGTCGATGCTCCACCTTGAAGGGGTCATTCGTACAACCGATAACCATGTCATCAGTCTATCGATTGGGGATGGAGTTAATATCGAAGTAAATCGTGAAATTCAATCTTCATTATGGCTGATAATTTTGATGGGTATTGGAATTAGTGTGCTGCTTTGGGCTAGTTTACGCCGTTTTTCTGATGTGGCGATTGTTGGGGCCGCATTGGTACTTTCACTTCTCTGGATGCAAGGGGCAATCGGTCATGTTTCGAATTTTGGTAATTGGAGTGGCGTCCAGTTAATTCATCGTAGTCAATTTTCTAACTTGCTGCCGATTCTAATTCTCGCTCTGGGGATCGACGATAGCCTACATGCATTACATCGTTACAAGGAAGAGAGAGCCTTGGGTAAAAGCCCACACAAAGCAGCCGAGGTAACTGTTGCTAAGGTTGGCCGGGCGATAATGCTGACATCTGTGACGACAATCGCGGCTTTTAGCTCAAACCTTTTCTCTGATATTGCCGCTCTTCGTTCATTTGGTTTGGAGGCTGGACTGGGGGTTGCTTGTGCCTTTATGCTGACTGGGATTTGGGCTCCACTGGTTCGTTTATCATTTGATGAATGGCTAGAAAACCGTGATAAGTTGAAAGAGGAGCGAAATGACCAATTGCATTTGATTCCAAAAAGTTGGTTGGAATGGACTGCTGTAAATTCAGCAGCCAAACCAAACCGGTTCATCATAGCATTTCTAGCACTACTAGTTACTATTCCCGCAGCATTTGGAATGGCTGCCCTCGAAGGTGATTTCAAAGTCGAAGATTTCTTGGATGAAACTTCTGATTTTGCCATAGGCGTTAACCTAATTCAACAAAGATTCACAGAAGAAGGAGAGCCCGCAGCAATTCTAGTCGAAGGTGATGTTGCTGACCCACGGGTATTCGCTGCCATTGAAGAGGTTCGTATCAACATGAATACCACTGAAGATGGCTTTGATGCTAAATTAACAAGAACACCAAGCGGTAAAGTCGACATCACTGCAATCGATGAGATAATCTGGCTTACCATCGCCTCTATGGCTGAAAATTCAACACCATTCGAAACGGTTGGGTGGAATTCATCTGAAGTTGAAAATGGAGTCAACTGCCCCTCGACTACTGGAATTATTCCAGCTCCTGATTTATCCAAAAAAGGCTGCTTACTTTTCTTCTATGGTTTTGCCAGTATCTACGGAGTTCCGGCTAGCAATACCGTTCCTGGAATCCCCCCCTCAGTAGTAGCATTGTACATCTTTCCCGAACAACAACTCAATACTTCAAGACCTTGGCTAACAATTGATGATAAAACTCCAAGTTACGAACTTATGTTGTTGAGGTTTGGAGTCACTCAACCAGAGGATTTTCCTTCGATGGGGCCGGCATTGAAAGAGCTAGAAAAGGATTTGAGTCCATTCGCCAACCTATCTGCTGCTGATTCAGTACGAGAAAGGTTGTCATCTTTTAGCGAAGATGACCCTGTTTCATGGGTGATGTGGACCGAACGTCCGATAACTCGCTATGTTGCTTCAAGTTCGATGCAAGAAGAAATGCAATCTAGTTTGCTTTTGGGAATTATTTTCATCATTTTGGTGTTATGGTGGGGGTTCCGTTCCTTGACTCATGCACTGTTAACTACAATTCCTATTTTGCTGGTGGTGGTTTGGCTTTACGGGCTCATTTACATCCTCGGCTATTCGCTTAATTTGGTGACTGTTGCTATCGCTGCTATTTCACTAGGCGTTGGTATCGATTATTGTATTCATGTAACAGAACGCTATCGAGAGGAGAGAAGTGCTGGGGCTAATCAACAGGCTGCTTTGTATGCCATCGGTGGGGCCAGCGGGCTTGCTCTAGTGGGAAGTGCTGCAAGCGATGTAACAGGGTTTCTTCTCATCGCTTCTTCACCGATGGGCTTGTTCGCATCCTTTGGTTTATTTAGCGCTCTAATGATTACCCTGTCTTTATTCGCGAGCATGGTTCTTACCACTGCAGCCATTGGTTTGATACCAGAAAAGCCTGTTCCTGAAGAAGAATAGTTTCTTCAACTGATGGCCTGCCCGCTAATTTGTCTTCTGCAGGGTTCTACCCCTAGAAGATGACATGCGGTGATGACGAATGGCTGACAAGAATGATGATGACGAGGAAGATTGGGAAACTCTCGCTGATTCCGGATTCGGTAATACAGACCTAGATTTATGGAGCGATTTAGAAGTCATAGAAAACAACACGAAGGAAGAAGAGGAATGGAAATCACCAGACCAATTGGACACTCACTTACAAGAAATCCCCCCTGCACCATCCCCAGGTGGACTGAAGCATTTAGTCAGAATCGGAGCCTGTGATTATTGCCTTGGTCGCTTAGGTGGACGCTCACTTATCGGTCAGAAAATGGTAAATGTAGGTGCTGAATTGAGAGCCCAGGTTGAAGAGCGTGACAGCAATATGTCCGGAGCCCGCAGCCGAGAGGAATGGTGCCCATTTTGCGAGAATCTTTTCGAAGAGTCGGTTCTACTTGCGAAAGTCATCATGCGTGGACTGGAAGGATATGAATTCAGTCGCTTACAACTGGGTGCACAATTTCCAAAGGACCAAACTGAAAGCGAAGACCAATTGAGAAAGCGCTTCGGGGCTGCAGGTTCAGAGCCTCTGAAGGCCTCACTGATGGATCAAGTTGCAAAATGCCTTCTTGGATTAGACTCAGGCATTGGATTGGTCAACGAAAAGCCGGAGATATTAGCCTTAATTGACCTTCTAACGATGAATGTCAGCCTCGATATTAGGAGCCATCACATCTATGGCCGCTATCGAAAATTAGAGCGTGGCGTGCCACAAACACGTTGGCCTTGTAGGTCTTGTAAGGGCAGAGGCTGCAATAAATGTGACGGCACTGGACAACAATATCAGCATTCGGTTCAATCCTTAGTTGGAGACCCATTATTGCCACTATTCGAGGCTGATGACCATGCCTTCCATGGTATGGGAAGAGAGGATATTGATGTCCGATGCTTAGGTCGAGGACGGCCATTTGTCATCGAAATGAAAAACCCAAAGAAACGAAATATCGACATGGATTTAGTAATGGCAACAATCAATGATGGGGCTAATGAATCAATTGAAGTAGATAGCATGAGAAGTTCACAAAGAACTGAAGTAGTAAGAATCAAGGATACGGCGGCTGAGAAATCTTACCGGATTCGCTTCCGGATGCATTCCCTAGAAGAGAATGATGATGTAGATTACAAGGCGATGAAAAAGGCGGAATTGGAATCTCTATGTGTTGAGAAAGGCTTGAAGAAAAGCGGAAAGAAGGCTGATCTTATTGAAAGATTAGAAGGTAAAACAACTGAATTTCCAGATGCAAAAACCATTACAGAAATTCTTGAAGGGATGGAGGGGTGCGTACTTGACCAACGAACGCCGAAGCGTGTTTCTCATAGAAGAGCAGATAAAATTCGTAAAAGAAGCGTTATTTCAGTTTCAGAAATCGCTGTTGAAATCGTCGATGGAGCACCGGAAGTGGAAGTAAATATGCGCTGTGAATCTGGAACTTATGTCAAGGAAACCGTGCACGGAGACGATGGCAGGACAATCCCGAGCGTCTCTGGACTTCTTGAGGCTCGCTGTGAAGTGATGTGGTTAGATGTTGCAGATATTCATGCAGATTGAGGGAGTGGCCCGAGATGACGCGTCGGCGCGCTTAAATGGGCCGGGCAGGTCGGCGGCTTGCTCCAAGTGAGTATTGAGGTGTTGAGCATGAGGAGAAGCAAAGGCCAAAGGCAAGGCACACGCAGTATTCTGCGCCGCAATAAACACGAGCGCGGGCGACTAAATATCGCCCGTGTTATGCACGAATACGAAGTCGGGGACATGGTAGCAATCGTTCTCAATAGTGGCCAACAAATGGGTATGCCACATCGCAGATTCCAAGGCCGTACCGGTAGAATTTCAGGCAAGCAAGGTGTTGCTTGGGTTGTAGATTTCAAAGATGGCAACATGGCCAAAACCGTAGTAGCTCGCCCAGAGCACCTGCGACCAATTTACTGAGGCGATTTGATGAGTGATGAGACATTCCTAGACTTTGCAAGCGTACGCGACACCTTAGTAGATACTCAAGAGCGCCGTGGTTTCCTAACTTACGAACAAAAACTTGCACTTCAGCATGCTGAGTGGGCAGCGAGTACCAACCGTAATGGTTTCAAGACCGAAACAAAGGTTTTCAAACAAATGTTTGATGCTTTCTCAGAAATTGAGAAGATTTCCAAATACCCCGAAATTTCTGCCAAGTTAGCAGAGATGATGCCGATTCATGCAGATGATGTTAGAGCCGTTCTAGCCAGCAAGAGAATCGCCGTTAGTGCTGAGGAAATTGAGCAGATGATTGACATCGTTCGCCAACATATTGGTGTAGAGTAATTTGATTCAATCCCCAATGGAGGGGAATAACATGCAACCAAGAAGAACAGGTGCCGGACGTGAAGACGTCGACCCACTCGAAGGAGAGGAATGGGCAAGAGTGCTTGAGCATTCTGGAAGTGGTGTAATCTTCGCTGTTAGCGAGAATAAACTTCACTTAATTCGCCTTCGTGAAAGGCCTGGTGTAGAAAAGCAGATTATCGGTTCAAGAGTTTATTTCGGTAGTGATGTGAACCAAAGAGAAGCCATTGCAGAGCCACTCGGAATGACTCGTTACCGCGATTTATCAAATATGTCAAAAAACAATATTTCAGTAGTTGTTGCTGAAATTATCGTTGATCTTCCGGATGCATTCCTTTCATTCTTTAACAGGGCAGGAAACTTGTCCTTGAAGATGCACGCCTTTGAATTGCTTTCTGGAATCGGCCCAAGTAAAGCGAGAGAGATGGTTAACACCCGTGGGCGAAAAGGATGGAAAGATATTGCGTCCCTTGACTCATCTTGTAGTATTGACAGTGCTACATTGCTGGCTGAAAGAATGGCTGAAGAAATATCAGACACCAAAGTTGAACCTCGCTTAGTTGACTTACTTCTCCGTCAGGAGGCGTGATTGATGTCGTCTCAGACGACCTCTGAATTGGTTGAATCTCTTCTTGCTCTTCGCCAAGCGGATAAGGGCCTCGGTCAGCATTTCCTGTTAGACGATTCAGTTCTCGATAGGGCGGTTGAACTTGGTAACCTTGGACCTGATGACCATGTATTGGAAGTAGGCCCAGGGTCAGGGAGCTTGACTGTAAAACTTCTAGAAAGCGGAGCAAAAGTAACTGCGATAGAGTTTGATGAAGTAGCCTTTGAACACCTACAGAATGTATTCTCTCATGAAAACCTTAACCTCGTAAATGCTGATGCTCTGAAATTTAAAATACCTCTAGATTTAACAGCAGTAGTTGCAAATATTCCTTACCAAATTTCAAGTCCACTGCTCGACAAATTAGCCCAACACCAACGCCAATACTCCAATATTCATACCATGGTTTTACTCTTGCAAGAAGAATTTGCCGTCAGATTATGCATGAGTGAGGGCCAAAGTAGCCGTGGTTCTCTGGGTATGGTTACTGCAATGGAATGGAAAACAGAAATGGACCTCAAAGTTTCACCTCATGCATTCAAACCTCAACCAAAGGTTCAGAGTAGACTTGTGAGGTTGACTCCTGATGAGCCGATTAATAGGATGGAGAATGGCATTCCAAAGCCTCACCCAAGACTGGCAAGATTGATTGTTTCAACTTCTTTTGAAGAACGCCGCAAAAAAATGCGCAACAGATTGTTGCAATCTCCGCAGAGAATTGCCAGAGTAAAGGGCTGGCACTCAAGTGGATACCGCGCTACTGCAAAGAAGTTATTGTTAAAACCAGAAAAAGAAGGACTGCCTTTAGGTTGGGAAGAAGCACGTCCAGAACAACTCGATTTAGAAGCATGGTTGGCAATAGCAGGTTGGATGGACAAACTTCACGACTAAATCATATATCGCGGGGTTCACATAGGGTCCCCACCTCGGCTTGACTCGCGTCGGTGGGGCTCATGGCAAAGAAGGACACCTATTTGGCTCTGCTTCGCAGAGGAATTGATGATACTACGGCTATGCATTTAGCCGACGCGGGTTTGAAAATCGGCGATTTGAAGAAAATTGACAAATCACAACTTGTCGATAATTACGGACTCAAAGCCGATATCGCAGAAGGTGTGCTCGCCATAATCAAGGCTGGCCCCCAATCTCACGGTAAAGAGCGCTACCTAGCAAAAGTTCTTGCCCCAGAACGAAAGAAGACTAGCAAAATTGAGGAGCAAAAATTCCGCCGTGAACAAAAAGACATCTTAGCAGACCTTGCCGAGCAAAAGGACCGCTTAAAGTTGGCAAGAGTAGATTCTTTCAGAAACCAAAAACTCGTCATGAATAGGCTCGGTAAAACTGTTGAGTTAATCGTCAAACTAGAGCACAACCTCTACGATGAGTCTAAAGATGACCAAAAATCAAAGATTCGAGACCAATTAGAAACTCGTGGATTGGAAGCAGCAAGAGACCATGAACTGTTGGACCTAGTAGGGACTCCTCAAGATATTGTTGATTTCAGAAGATTAATGGTTCCAAAACTAGTTCTCCACGCTTGCCCTGAATGTGGCGATCAATTAGACCCACGTTCCTGTAGAAATCCAGATGATGTAGATAATTGGTCCTTCATTTGCTGGGATTGTGAAACTCCATTCACTGCGGCACTGGGAGATGTTGTAGATGCTGTTTTCGAAAATGGTTCAAGAATAGTAATCGATGAAGATAAAACTCCTCGAGAGCCTGTTCCAGCCAAACCTGCGAGCAAGGACTTTACAACCGTTAGCCAACTAATTATCAAGGACATGGAAAAGACAGGAGCAACTGCCGATCAGATGGCTGCAGCCACAGAGGCAAGCAGCCTTGCTGGTGGGCTGATGTCAATCAACGACTGGATTGACCAGACTTTGGCAGCCAAGGGCTACATCCAAGCCCAAGAAGACCGCGAAGATTTCATCCTAAGAACTGGAGCAGGAGCAACTAAATTCAACAAGTGGATGAAGAAGGCTGGACTATACTTCAACAAACAAACTGGTCGCTGGACTCGCTACGAAGATAGATGAGGCGATTATTTGCCAGATGTGATTCGCTTCTTCAGAGGCAGCATCCTTCTTGGAACGGCACAAGTCGACGGAATATCCACGATTGTGGAATTATCTGAAGATGCTGAAATTGAAATTCCTACCAATTGTACTTCTGGAACTTGCGGAACTTGCATGGTTCGCCTCATCGAAGGTATCATCCCATTGGATGACCCACTGCCACCTGGTTTGGATGAATATCTTGTCAAAGAAGGGGCACGTCTAACCTGCATTGGGATTCCCGAAGGTAATGTTTCAATTGATTTAACGGCACCGCTCTAACAGAGGTTGGGAAATGGGGATATCAACCTGGGGAAGCACCGAATGGGGTTTATTCACTTTCAATTTCATTGCCGTTGCAGTCATTATCTGGGCATTGAGAAAGAAAGTCCTTAGCAAATTAGCAGAAGTTGAAGAACGCCAGACTAACATCGCAAAGCGCCGCAGAAAAGGCTTACATGTCATAGAAGATGAATAGAAGCCTTTGAATGAAGCAGGCCGAGGGAACATCATGGCTGAGTTGAGATTCCAGAGTCGAGAGGCTGGCCGCATTCCCAAAGGTGAGATCTCATTGGAGAGTGTAATAGAACTCGCTAATGCCTCTTCATGTGCTTGGTTAGATATCTTAAATCCGGACAATGAAGTGAGAGAATTCCTTCTTGATTACGGGATAGATGAACTTGCTGTAGAGGACTGTTTCGGCGATGCTGCAAATACTGTACAAATATTCGATGGCCACGGCCACATTGTAGTAAAAGCGAGAGATGCTGACAATAGATTGGATACTGAGCCTGTGGTCATCTTGACAACAAAGCAAATGATGATAACCGTACGGCACACAAAAATTCCTGCCATCAAATCATTCGCCAATCGTTTCAAGCGTGCCGATGATGAGGAATTGGACCTCGGCACAGACTATCTTCTATACGAATTACTGGACGCCATCGCCGATGATTGGTCACCTATTCTCAACGAATATTCAGATGAATTAGACGAATTGGAGTTTCGAGTTTTCGACCCATCAAAAAAGTATGAAAACCTACTTGAGAGCCTGCACGAATTGAAAAAGCACTTGAGGGAGGCTTCAAAATCTATTGAATCACTTCAATCAGCATTATTGAAAATGCTAAAGGCAGGAGAGCGAATGGTAGCAAAAGATTCCATGCGCCTGTTCGAGGATTTGCAGCAGATGACTACAACGCTGGTAAAAAGGGCAGGAAATTACTCAGCGGGTGCAACCAGTACCCGTGATACCTATCTTTCTCACGTCAATCTACAATTGGCTGAATCTAATGCTCAACTAACTGAAGTGATGACCA
>Ga0302120_10001288_pt1 | contig 11737 bp, 10 predicted proteins | sample AG5_Bottom_MG_FD_203118 | JGI IMG/M metagenome (GOLD analysis project Ga0302120, IMG submission 203118) | Marine microbial communities from Western Arctic Ocean, Canada - AG5_Bottom | ecosystem: Environmental > Aquatic > Marine > Oceanic | place: Canada: Western Arctic Ocean | collected 2017-10-01 | reverse complement strand
AAGCGTTGTTTACAGTTTGAATTTGGACATAATTCGCATCGCTACTCGAACTATATGACGTGCTAACTTCGATTAGCGAATTATCCTCACTCGTCGCACTCAATTGTAAATCCGAGCGGGATGTCCGGTCATCATTACAACTGACAGGGATCAGGATTCCACCTTCATCCTCTTCCATAACCAAATCGGCAAGGTCGAGGCAATCTGGTTCGTAATCGTGTTCAAGATGATAACCACCAGTAATAGAAATCGAATTAACATGGACGACAGTTGTCTCTGCCGATCCATCAGACGACCATTGGAATCGAGTTGCGATTCCAACAGAAAGCATCTCACCTTCTGACGGAAGAGCGTGCCCCACAGGAATCTCGATAGAAAATGTTCCGAGTTCAAGTGGAATCGTATGAACTAGATAAGAACCGACTGCAATTCGAAGTGAACTAGCGGGTGTTGTGAGTCCATTTGTAGCGCCACTTATAGATCCAGTTATGACTATGTGTGGGTCGTTAACATCGATTCTGACACCAGATACACAACCATCATAGATTGTAATTCTAACCGAATTTGTTTCATCGCGTTCGACCAGTAATTCTCCGTTCTCATAGGATTGAAAGTTTTCTATTGACGTGTGTCCTTGCGGCATTGCTTCAATCGTGTAATTACCTCCGCCCAAAACATGGATTCTCCCCAACTCTTGGCCATAGGGGACTTCTACATTGAAATCCCAGGTTCCTTGGGTGTCTTCATCTGGAATCAAGCCGCAATTCTCAACTGAAAGACCAGCATGTATTCCATCATAAGGTCCGAAATCCAGTACCGGAACTTCTGAAACGCTCACTTCATGATTAGCGAATACATTTTCAAAAGAATACCAAGGCATTTGATACTTCACACGAAGTCCTACCGCATCGACGCGTACCTCGGAATCATCCGAGGTTCCTGTCGATACATAATCGATTGTAAATTGCGCTCCTTGTGCCATATTCCAATTCCAATCCGCCTCTTCATCGAGTTCGAGGACAAGCGGATTATTCATTCTATAAACTCCGTTGAAGGTACGAGTATATGTTTTGACTAATTTATCAGATCCGGTATTTTGCAAGATGATACGGACCGAATCTTGATTCAAAGCCTCAGGGATTTCAAAATGTAATACCAATGAAACGTTCTCGATTGGGAAGGTATGAAGACCAGCGAAATCGAAAGTTCCCACTGTGATATTTGGCCCTTTTGACCATGTATAATAAGAATCCGATGCACCTATACTGTAGTTTGAATCAGTGGGGCTATCTTCAGACCAGCTAGTTTGAGTAGCAAAATTTGCTGGGCGAGCATGTGTGAACGACAATTCACCGTCGGCGACCATTCCTATCGAATGTTGAGCTTGGTCGTTAGAGAAACCAACGGAGGAAGAGATTTCCCATTCGGAACTTTCAGAGAAGTTTCCTGCAGGAACGAGATCTATTGATTCTGAGGCGATAACCGTTACCGCTTGAGTCATCGGTGTTAAAGGTGAGATGAGTAATATAGAAAACAGAATCAGGCTAACTCTCCTTCCCTTCTGCATAATTGCTGACGGTTCAACACACCGCTTCAATGCGTTGGTCGTGTGCTTCTCGACACGAACCGACGGAGAGGCTTGAAATACGGCTCTATTCTCGACTGGCTTACCAAGACGGCTGTGATGGTGTAGAGGTTAGCACGGTGGGTTGTGGTCCCGCCGGCCCGGGTTCAATTCCCGGTCACGGCCCCATCTTGGATTGTTTTAATTATACAATATGATGTTCTTCCATATGGCATGATGCTGAATTTTGTTCTTGTGTATTCAGATAATGTTATTCAGAATTTATCCAAATCTTTCTCTTCTATTTTATGACCCATACGTTCAATCTTAGTTTCGAGATATCCTCGATTTTCTTTTCCTACTCCAACAACAATTGGCATCATCTCGACAACGTCTACGCCTAATTTTTTTAGTTGGTTAGCTTTGTCTGGATTATTTGTAATTAAACACACACGATTAATATCAATCGCTTCAAGGATTTTTACAGCAATTCGATAGTCTCGGGCATCCACAGGATGCCCCAGCATCAAATTTGCATCTAGAGTGTCGGCGCCTTTGTCCTGCAAATTATAGGCTTGAATCTTTGCGTGCAAGCCGATTCCACGCCCTTCTTGTCGCAGATAAATCAAGCAACCCCAACCCTGTTTGACAATTTGTTGCAGGGCAGCATCAAGTTGTGGACCACAATCGCATCTTATACTCGAGAAAGAATCACCCGTTAGACACTCTGAGTGAACTCTGACAAGAACAGGATCGGGGCCAGTCATATTTCCGATTGTGAGGGCAACATGGTCGAAACCAGTTGAGTTTTCGTGGAACACTCTAATGCGAAATTCACCATAGGTCGTAGGCAAACGTGCGTCCGCTGGAACATATTGTTCAGCAAGTGTAATCGGTTTGTTTGCCCCAGTCATCGTTTTGTCCACCGGCTTTTCGTTCTTGAACTCAATCTTCGTTACATGCTTGATTTTTTATGACAAATATCAATTCCCCTGCTTCATCTTTTATCTCTAGCAGTTGAATATTCAATCTTTTACATAGTATTGGTATATCTTGTAGTGTTTCCGGGTCATCGCAAATTACTTCAAGAATCGCTCCTTGTGGTGCAGTTTGAAGGGTTGTTTTTGTTTCATGAACCGGAATCGGGCAAAAGAAACCTAGTAAATCAAGAGTAATTTTTGAAAGATCTTGTTGTTTATCATCTGATGTGCAACAATCACCGTTTGCCGGCCGCAGTAATTCACCACAATTGATGCAATTATGTGCTCTGAGACCTTGTTCGGGCGATATTTTAAGTTTTTCTGAAGTTTTACAGACTGGACATGTCAGATTAGATTCAGATACAAATTTAGACATCTATTTTCCTCAAGCATTAACGATTACAGGCTTCAGTTTGCGACCATTGTAATCTCTTGCCTTGATGACATCCATAACGTATGCGACTTTTTGGACGTGAATTTCAACTTGTGAAGATTTTTCATCTTGAGTGATTTCACCAAGAACAATTTCTTGAATTTTTGCTTGCGAAACAATCCAATCACTCAAAGCACGCTTTGTCGAATCAGCTTTGCCTATCGAGAGGTTTACTCGAACCATTCCGAATGAGTCGGAAACCTCATCCCAATCATCACGTTTGCGTATTGGGTCTCGGTCCATGCCTTCTGGTAGAGTCGGGACTTCGACATATGGTATTGTCAGATTCCATGTCGAAGCAATCTTTTCTAATGAGCCCCGATCTTCTTTTGATACGAAACTCCAAGCTTCTCCCGATCGACCCATTCGTCCTGTTCTTCCAATTCTGTGGACGAATGATTCTGTATCAACTGGTAAATCATAATTGACGACAATGGTAATCCCATCGACGTCGATTCCGCGAGCTGCGACATCTGTTGCAATGAGAATTTTATCCTTTCCTTCACGGAAATCATTGAGGATTCTTTCTCGCTTATTTTGAGGGATATCCCCATGAAGTCCAACTGCCTTCATCCGGAATTTGCCCAAGCGCTCGACTAATACATCTACCATACGCTTAGTGTTTGAGAAAATTAGCATCTGTCCATTATCATCCATGTTGGCGATGATTCGGCCGAGAACCCATAATTTATTGGCGCGACCGATGCGGATTGCGTTAAGTTCAATCTCCGGAATATCAACTTCCATATCATCGCTCATCACGTGGACTGCTTCTGACATAAACTCATCAGCAGCATCGATTATTTCTTGAGGGAAAGTTGCACTGAAAAGCAATGTTTGTTGCCGGTTTGGCATATTTTCGAAAACCCATAGGATATCGGGGAAGAATCCCATGTCGAGCATCCTATCTGCTTCATCTAAACAAAAGTATGTTACTTGTTTCAAATTGAGGTGACCGCGCTTAGTCATGTCGATTACACGGCCTGGTGTACCGACAATGATATCTGTACCTTTAGCAAGACTAGCTGCTTGTTTCTCTAAATTGGTACCACCATAAACAGTTTGAATTGCTAATCCTTTGTTTCCTTGAAGAATTGAAATTTCCTCTGCAACTTGAACCGCTAATTCGCGAGTCGGGCAAAGGATAATCGCTTGCGGAATTCCGCTGGATTCACACTTTTCGATAATTGGAATTCCAAATGCTGCTGTTTTTCCCGAACCGGTTTTTGCTTGACCTACAACATCGGTTCCGCGTCGAGCAATAGGAATTGCTTCAGTTTGAATCTCAGTTGGATTTTCCCAACCGAGTTTCACGATTGCATCTGCTATTGGTTTTTCTAAATCCCAAACATCGAAACCGGTTGACATTTAATCGCCTCAGAAGGTCTCCGATTCGAGAATTTCCTTCTGCAACTCACCCATCCAGTATTTTTTACAATTTTCCTTAGTGATATACTGGTCCTTCGAAGAGAAATTATGGTTAAAGTGACCTTTGTCTGCCGTAGCGAACTGATCTGGGGATTTCTTGTGGAACTTCTGGAGGACATGCTGGCGCATATATTGCTGGAATTTTAGCGACTTTTGGCGATTCACACCCTTGGGGGTAATACCTGCCCATAATCGCTCAAACTGTTCGAGTTTTTCGTCAAACTGCTCACTCATCATAAGTCCTCAGGTTCTCGCCGACCTGCCTTCTCTATTTCATGTTCACCCTTCGGCTTGGCAAGGCCACTGGGTGGTGGTGGGATATTTTCATAATCGATTTCTAAATTCGAATCATCCTCTAAATTTTCTGGAACTGGATTCTTTGGAAACATTTCTTCTTCGAGAATATCGTCTTTGACAACATCGACAGCAGCGAGAAACTTATTCTTTTCATCCTCGCTACCATCGAGCTCCACATCTCTTGCAAGGGCCCCTAGGCGTTGGCGAAGTTCTGGTGCAGTTTCATGTCGTAAGAGTTCCCCCGCTGCTTCTCTTAGCGCATCTCCAGACATGATGATTGAAAGTTGTTCGACACAAGCCTTTCGTAATTCGTAATCTCGACTTCGTGCACCATCGAGAATCATCGATGTAACACGTGGATTTTCCATGTCGAGTTTTTTAAGAGCACGAATTACTGATTTTCTAACATTGGTATCTTCATCCATTATCGCGCCCTCCACCAAAATCATTGCAATGCTAGGTTCGGAATTAGCTAAAACCGTCAAACATTGAGCCCCATTACGTCTGACTTGGGCATCTATATCTTCTAATGACCAACCAATCAAATCCCAGCCTTCTGCGCCACCTTTGGTCGCGATTGTTCTAAGAATCTTTGAACTGCGACGCCGCAGGTCAAGTTCTTCTTCTCGAAGCAATTCATCGATGTGTAGACAACCCACTTCAGGCCATGCTTTGGCGGTTTCACGGAGTGTTTCAAAGGCATTTTTACGATGTTCCTTTCTTGTATCGCGTAATTCTCTGCGCAATAATTCTTCACATCCAGATGGAAATACAGGAGACATCAATTGCAGGCTACGTCTAGCCATCGCACGCACACCTGCGCTTTCATCAAGCAAGCGATCAGAGAGGCACGGTATCAAATCTGTATGTTGTTTTAGTGCAAATATTGGTGATACTTCAAGTGCAGCGATTCGAATCGCTGCGTCACTGCTATCGAGCGCATCAAGAAGAATTTCATGCGCTCGAGGAATCAAATTTTCGTAGACTCGGTGGAGAGCTCTTATTCCATCACCACGTTGAGCAAATCCCCCCCCATTAGTCAAAGAAAGCTCGAGATTTTGAATATCACCCGAAGCAAGTTTAAGAATTTCGTAAACTGGAATTCGCTCCCAAATTCCTTCAGATGGATAGAGAGATCGGATGTCCAAATCCTTCGCAGATTTACCTCGACGAATCGGTTTTCCGGTTCGAGGGTCGCGCGCGATGTATCCTTTTGACATAGTGAACGAGCGGGCGGATAACCCCACCTTTCTTCAACCAACTGCTTAGATGTTCAGGAATTCCAAGAGGAAGTATCAAGCATAAACGCGAACTATCGCGGTCCGGTGAGAGGGTGATAACGACTCAAGACGAGGAAGTTTGTCGACTTCTTCACGTCAGTTTCGCGGATTTTCCACTAGGATTAGCGAATCGCTACGACCTAGTCCGTTTATGGTCACTAGAATTGCAGTGGCTAACTCCTGAGGATGCACTCAGCGTTCTTGAAAAATTATGCAGCCAGGGTTGGTTGGTAGAGAATGAAGGCCGTATTAAACCAAATCCGCGTGTTGAATTGTTAGCTCCTTCTCTCGGATGGCAGCCGATCGTGAGAAGAGTTCTGAATCCGCTCGAGTTTGTCGAGATGGAAGAGAACGTTAATGTTAATCAAATCGAAGAAGAAACACTTCTTCAAGAATCCAAAAAATCTAATCGCATAGATGAATCTCAGAAAATCAAGACTCATATAATTGAGACAGAGGAAATGATTGAACCTGCCCAACCCCGTGAATTAATTGTAAAAATTTCCGAACCAGAAAAATCAACTCAAAATAAGCGTGATGCACCGACCGACCGGCCGCCTGATTGGGCTGATATGAATATTCCACCCTTGATCAATCATATCTCTGATTCCTCTGGGCTCGCGAATCGTGAAGTTGTTCGGCGTGCACAGCGTAAGCGTCGTTCTCTCATGCCAGTGACCTTGTGGATGGCGTTAGCATTGGTTGCCCGAGAGCAGGGACTCGACATGTATGAAATCGCTGCGATTATTGAGAGTAAATAATTTAATTTTTCAGGATTACTCAGAATTACCTGTTCTGACTTCAGCAGCGAGCAATCCAGGTAGGACTAATAACGCGAGAATCAGTGAAAAAGCAACTGAAATCGCACTGACAACTCCAAAATCTTGAATCACTGGAATCGGCGATAATAGTAAGACCAAGAATCCACAAATCGTCGTTCCGGCTGACATCAGCAGAGCCGTTCCTGTAGTTTCGTACATATTTTGCATCGCTGGCCAAGTCCCCATTCCACGTAACCGGTTCGCTTCGAAACTTCTCCAAACATGAATTGAATAATCGATGCCTAAACCGATAGTTAGTGCTGTAATCATTATCGTCAAAACATTCCAAGTCATTCCCAAAATTGCCATTGAACCGACAACCCATGCTCCTGCGAGACCAACTGGTAGAATTACCACAAGAGATTGGCCGAGGCGTCTAGTCAAAACGAAAAGAACTGCGATCGAGACTAGTAAGCTAATCGCCGTCGACTCGACTTGTGAAATCACTAAACCTGAAAAAATGCTGTGGATGACAATTACATCTCCAGTGATATGCACATCACCACCGATTAAACCATCCATTTCCAACATCAAAGCTTGACGTTCAAATTCTCTTGCAACGTTAGATGTTTCTTCGCTTGATTGTACGACGACATCAACTCTAACTTTGAGGAATCTAAGTGATTCACCGTCATCTGTAAGGGCCACATACATCGAAGTTCGTTGGGCCCATGTTTGACCGCGCAGAGGCTCACCTATTGTGTCGTTTTGTAATAATGAGGCTACAGCGGCTGCGACATCTCCTTCTTCGAAACCGTCAATGACACCCAAGTCCCCCTCAAAAATTCCAAGGTGATGCAATTGGCCAAATTCTGGGTCTATTTCAATCGCATCACGCAAAATTGGATATAATCCATCATAAGATGGTCGTTTTGAATTCGTTTCTGAAGGGTTTACGACTTCAGGAATTCCCGCGATTCGATGGTCAAAGAATTCTAAACCTCGCAAAAGGTCTCTTTCGCCGACAAGGGATTCTTCTCCATTGCTCGGTTCAATCAATAATGTCACGGACTTCCATGCGGCTGCATCATAAGAATCGTAAATATCACCACGAACTGACATGATTTCCATTTCATTTTCTGAGAGGAAATCTGTTAATTCGAAACTCGTATCGAGTCTATTGACGGCGACCATAACAGAACTCGTTGTCAGCAGAGCGACGACGAGAAGAATTCGTGCAGTATTGTATCTTTGGAAATTTGTCACTCGATGAGCTAGTTGGGTCAATTCGAGTCCGCGACGAGGTGAGGTCCCTGTGGATTTCTCGAAGACGACGTGTAGAGCACCAACCGTGATTGTGCTTGCGAGGAAGGCCGAAATAACACCGAGGGCCAGGGTAAATCCGAATGTTCGAAGGGGAGGGAGGGGTGAGAATGAACTAGCAAGGAAAGCGGAAACAGTTGTCACCACGGCTAGAGTTAGGGCGACACGTAAAACCGAAAAAGAGTGTACCCAGGCATGTGCTGGACTTTTTGCAGTAGATTTAGCGGCTTCATATCCTCTTTGAAGATGAATTGCGTAGTCGATACCAAGTCCGAGGACGACTGGTGCCACGGCGACCTCAAGTATTGAAAATGGTCGCCCAATAATCGTAATGGTTCCGTAAGTCCAAATCAAGGCTGCAGAAAGTCCGAGCAAGGGTGCTGCGACCATCATGAATGAACGGAAAGCGATTGCGAGGACAAGAACGACGACGATAATTGCTAGAACGAGGAGCCAAGCCATGTTGTCTAGGGTCGATTCATTAATGTCATAACTAATCAAATCATCAGAAATCACACCATAATTTAGCAGAGAGGATTCACTTCCTCCAATTTTCTCGCTGAGTAACACACGAATTTTAACAGATAAATCTTGTCTTTCTTGATTACTCAAATCACCACTGACTTCTATGACCCACATCGTGCTTGAAGCACTCGGTGTTGAATCTCCTGTTTGTGTATTAATCCATTCGCAAACATTCTCAAATTCAAAATCAGAATGTAATAATGCCGATGAAGCAAAGGAAGCAGATGCGATGGCTTGGTCATTACCGACGGCATCACTACAATCTTCATCATCTTCGACGATTGCGTTGATTAAATCGTCCCAATCATCGAAATCTGCTAGGGTTCTCGACTGTTCATCGCGCTCTTCGAGAACCCGATTAATGATGTCGGCGATATTGATTTGAGAATTAATATCTGAACCGTATAAAGATTCGATATGAGCGAGATCATCAGCCATCTGTTGCAGGGCCGCAATTTCAAAAATATTCCCCTGATCTTGATTAGGGTTAACTTGAACATAGATTTTTTTTGGCGAATTAGTCATTACAGTATTCATTTCAATTTCAACTGAGTCTCCTTCGCTTTCTGGGGCAAAAGATGAGATTTCGGTAGTGAAACTCGGAAGTGGCAGTAAAACTGAGGCCGTGATTACGGTGAGAAGAAGGCTGACAAACAGTATTGCAGGAGCGACTTTACCGAAGTATTCAGCGAGCCTTTCTTGACTCGACTCACTCATCGCCATCACCTTCCGGATAAACTGTCGGTGTTAAAGTTAGACCGCTAATTGGACACGTAGTGTCCCTGTGATGAATGAAAGCCCTCAAAAAGGGGTGGCGAGTCGGCCGGTCGTCTTATGCCAATCAAGGTGCTGAAAAACGAAGGAACCGAACTTCGTCTACGAATTATCGGTGAAAACCACACTACCCTGCAACTATTCCGTTCAAGATTGAACGATAGTGCTGATGTTGAGTATGCCAATTACTTCCAACAGCATCCTGATTTGGATGAGCCAGAGCTTTACGTTCGTTGTATAAAAGGCAAGAATGCCGAGAAGACTTTCCGAAGCCTTTGCACCGATATTGCCTCGGAATTTTCCGGATTAAAACTGTGAGATGCGGTGTCCGTATGGACTTGAATTCAATCGAGGAGTACCTCGGATTTGGAGAGGGGGCAGTCCCGTCTGATGGAATCGGTGGAATGCTAAAGACTCGAATCGAAGATTTTCGGGTTGAAGAGGTTGCAGCAACTCCTGCTCTTGACCCGAAAGGTCGTTTTACAGTGGTTCGCGCGACCCTCACAAATTGGGAAACAAATCGATATCTAAAACGATTAGCTAGAGCATGTGGGATTAATCGAAATAGGATATTTTCGTCAGGATTGAAGGATAAGAGAGCGATCACAACCCAAATTTTAGTCATCGATGCGCATCAGAAGAAAGTTGAAGCAGTAGACATTCCGGATTCAATTCTGGAAATTCTCGGGAGAACTCACCAAAAAGTAGGGATGTCGGACCACGATGGAAATCGATTTGCAATAACCGTAAGGGGTTGTGTCGATAAGCAAGGTAATCCTTTGGATGGAAAAGAAGCCATGCGAATCGTCCAAAAAATCCTCGATGATATGGCACAACGTTTGGGTCCGGATTTTTTCCCAAATTGGATCGGCCCTCAGCGATTTGGTTCAACTAGGCCGGTTACTCCTGAGGTTGGTCGAGCCGTAGTCGCAGGAGATTTTGAGAAAGCAGTGGACCTATATTTAGGTATGGCGGGATTAAACGATGGTAAGGAAACTGATGCACTAAGGACAATGTGGAGAGAAACTCAAAATCCCGAAAAATGTCTTGAAATAATTCCAGCACACCTTGGTTTTGAAAGAAGTATGCTTGAAAGCCTTGCAAAAAAACCCGATGATTGGGTCAAAGCCTACAAGACGATGCCACCTTCACTTCAACTTCTCACTGTACATTCTCTTCAATCACTGGTTTTCAATCACGCAGTGGCGGGACGACTCGATGCAGGCATTGGATTAGCCGTGCCAGAAATTGGCGACCTTGTCGCCCCGGTGCATGCGAATGGCCGCATCGATGTAGGGAAGATGGCCGAGGTTAGCGAAACTAACCTTGAACGTTGTAAGAGAAATTGCCGTTTAGGTAGATTATCTGTGACAGGGCCATTACCTGGTAGAGATGCAAAATTGGCTTCGGGGAAAATTGGTGAAATCGAGACGCAAGCGATGGTAACTACAGATGTCCATGAAGTAAATTGGCAAGTGAAGGAAATTCCTCGTCTGACAACTAGTGGAACTCGCCGACCAATGACGGTGACGTTCAGGGAATTCAGTGTCGAAGAAGTCCCAGAATTATTCGATGCGACACTTTCCAAGCGTTGGGAAGAAGGGCCTAAGGATAAAGATCGATGGCATCCTGAAGGGGCGAATTTGAGAATGAAGTTTACCTTACCACCAGGAACTTATGCCACTGTTTTGATGCGAGAATTTATGCGTTCTCCGTTAGATCATTACTAATCCTTAGAAGATAGCCATCTGTTATTCAATGCTGAAATTTATTTACGATAAAGAACGCTAGAGTTCAGAGGCGGCCCATTTCTAGAGCTTCGATTTGACCTATTAGGGAGTCTAGTGCTCGAACTCGGGCTTCAAATTCATCGACAATTCCTTCACCTTCGCCGAGAACGACTTGAACTTCTATGAACATCATCCCAAATGCAAGAGGCTTTATTTCAATTGCTTGAACTTCTGAGAATGCTTCAATCTTATCTGAAATTCCTTGGTAATCCGGAATTCCATCTTCAAGATTATCGATAGTGACCTTATACTTTACAACAACATGACCCATAAATTTCACCTCTATTCAAGGACCTTGGAATCCACAGTCTGTACAAATGTATGGTACTGACTGAACTCGGCATTGTGCACTACGTCCAATTGAATTTCCACAATCTGGGCAAGGAAATGCTGTGCTCTTATCTTCAACGAGTGGTACACCGGATGCTGTACAAACTTCTGCTCTTGCTGCCATCTTCATTCCTCGGATGAGCCGGCCGAGCCACCACCCCTTTTTAGCGTTGACCGATTACATCGGTTAGCGATTGCCACGCAGTGCTACATTCCGACTCATCCCCTTGGGATTTATGAAAGTGAATGGAT
>Ga0302120_10001285_pt1 | contig 11756 bp, 23 predicted proteins | sample AG5_Bottom_MG_FD_203118 | JGI IMG/M metagenome (GOLD analysis project Ga0302120, IMG submission 203118) | Marine microbial communities from Western Arctic Ocean, Canada - AG5_Bottom | ecosystem: Environmental > Aquatic > Marine > Oceanic | place: Canada: Western Arctic Ocean | collected 2017-10-01 | reverse complement strand
CGTGGCGACATTGCTTCGGATGAGGTTGAGTCGTTGTCGAGGGCGGATCGGCGTCAGGCTGCCCGTTTGGCGAAGGCGGACGACGACGGGTTGGTGTTTGATTTGGCTCAGAAGTTCATGGAGTTCCGAGAGGAACATCGTCTTAAGGAGGTGTGATGAGCGAAGTCTGGCAGACGGTGAACATTTGGACACCGCAGCAGTGTGAGTTTGTCAAGGAAACAGCGTTGGAGGGGCCAGCGCATGGGGCGGGGGTCCAGCAGGACGGCGTCCGTGGCCCACGACCAGACATCCGTTCAGCGACTCGTTGGTTTGTTGATGGTCGGCATCATCCCCTGATCGTTGAGACTGTTTGGGATGCTGTTGAACGCCACAACGTGTGGGGTTTCGACATTGAGATGCTGCCCGGTGTCGAGGTGATCCGGTACGAACCCGGCGACTTTTACAAGCCGCATACCGATTGGGGAGGGACGTGGACGAACAGGAAACTTTCGGTCACGATCCAATTGTCTGATCCCGGTGGCTACGACGGCGGGCAGGTGGGGTTACATGTCGGGCCAGAGGACGACTTCGCTGACACTCGGCAGGGCTGGTTGACGGTGTGGCCGTCGTGGACTCTGCATTCTGTGGCCCCGGTTACCGAGGGGGTCCGTTGGGCCGCTGTCGGTTGGGTGTTGGGGCCGCTGTTCCGTTAGGGAAGTTCCCAGCCGCGGGCTTTGTATAGGCCTTCGCGGGTCCATGTGTCAGCGAAGTCGTCTGAGGTCCAAACCCGTTTCTTTGGGGCTTTCGCTAGGTCAGCGACCCGCTTTTCTTCCTTGCGGCGTTTGACGTTGGTGCTGCGTGCTTCGCGGCAGTCGGCGCATCGGCAGCCCTTGATGTATGACCCTTCGGAACCTGTGCAGTTCACTGGCGGTGGCGCCCTCGGGTTTCGTATAGATCCGCAACGATGAACGCCAACAGTAGCAGGGTGGTTAGTACGATTAGGGCACAGAAGGACCCGGCGACTATTTGCCAAGCGTTCACCGTGCGAGCAGGTTTGCCACGTCACCCGCTTGTGTGGCGAGGTCTTCCATTCCGTGTTGTTCGAATGAAGCAACCATGGAGTTGAGTAGGTTGCAGATCTGGTCGACTGTCGAGATGGGGACTTCCACTGATGGGGTCTTGGGATGTTTGGGGCTCATGTAGGCGGGTGTGAACGTGGAAGATTCCAGTCCTGATTGGCCTATCGCAGGCAGGGGCGGGAACTTGAGGCTCATGCTGTGACCTTGTGCTTCTCGACTGTCCAGACGGAAGCCGTGGAACTGATTTCGCCAGTCACCCGATGCCTATGCAATGTACCGATGTACAGTTCGTCGGTGTGGGGGTCGTCGATGTTGATGGGCCAGCCATGCCAACGAATAATGGCGGCTCCTTCTTCTGCGCCGGTAACAGCGAACTCGGGGGCGGAACCCCATTGTTCAGCGGCGTATTGTCCGAACACGGCAGCAGTGCTGGTATCCGCGTCGGGTAGGGGAATCAAGACTGCAACATCGAGGGCTGTCTTGACTCCGAAGACGGAATCTTGGGTCAGGCCGTAGACCCTGAGGGCGTTTTCCGGCCCGTCAATCGTGTACCTCATCTAACCGGTTCCTCCATATAGGGGACCTTTCCCATAATGTACACGGAAATCGGAAGAAAAAGGTGGAAGGCACGTCTCTCTATTCGAATCGGTGTGGGATGATGGTCAACCATGGAAGGATCACTCGCCTGTGAAGAATGCCAATGTTCAAGATGTCCGTGCCCCTGCGACTGCCGCTGTTGCGCCGTCGACCCCCGTGTCTACCGATGATGCAGAAACCCGGCAAGCGATCGAAGCGTTCCTGATCCTGTTGGAGCGGGTCGAAACACGGCTCGAAACACACACCCTTCCGCCGGTTCCAGCAGTGGTTGCTACCGTGTCGCCGCTGCTATCTCAGCACCCAGTATTGCCTCCAAGGTTCCGCCCTTCACCGTGACGTAGGTCACAGTCGACTAATCTGGGCCGATGGACACTCCTAACGAATTTTGGGTCGGCCCTGTCTCAGCAGGAAACCATTGGGTTGTAGGCCCACTTGGTGAACTGGATGAACTGGCCGACAGGACAAACCCCGGTACCCGCAAGTTCAGTGTCGGCATTGATCTTGATCCGCTTGGCGGCATGTCGCAGAACCAAGCCGACACGGTCAGGGCGCTCCTGTGCGAGTTGGTCGAGGACGGTGATCTTGATGTAACCCCTGCCAATGGGATTCAGTATCCGTCCGGCGGCGACTTCGATTCGGCACACATGATTTACATGCGGTGCTTCACCGACGAATGCGACACACCGTTAGTCGGAGCCACCGCTGGTATGTCGACGGGCTATCCATGGAAAGACGGAAGCCCGCCGCAGGCGTCCCCTGAACCCCTTCCTCCAGAACCCGTAGAAGAAGTAGTAGAGGATCTAGTTGAGGATCTAGTTGAGGAGCCAGTTGTCGAAGAGGAGGCAGATGGGGATGCAGACGGAGACGAAGACGCTGATGGCTGAAACAGCCACGGCGGTCACGTTGGCGGTACTTAACGAACGCTTAGAAGCGATCGAAGACAAATTGGACCTGTTTCACAACGATCACCAACACAAACAAGCAGACATCGAACTGCGTGTACGAACAGTAGAAAGATGGATGTACACGGTCCCAGCAAGCCTCCTCACCGCCCTAGCCGCCGCAACCTACACAATCGCCCAAAACACCTAACCGACCAGCACAAACACACACAACACCCCCCGCAACCACCAGTAAACACAACCCCCAAAAACAACCACAAAAGAACCATTCCCGCCCTTGTGGGCGCTGACTGTATTTGGAGACTCATGTTTTCGAAGGATCTAGTAGAGAGAACTGCTGCCACGTTTGTTCAGGCTGCGATTGGTGCTGTTGGCACTAATAGCGTCATGGATTTGGGTGTGGCGCAGTGGAAGATGGTTTTGGCGGCCGGTGTTTCGGCTGCTTTGGCTGTGTTGAAGGGTGCTGTCGCTACGAAGCGTGGCACGCCCGGCACGGCTTCTTTGGCTGATTAGTACTTTGGGGGGCGTAAGTCTCCCTATACGGTCGAGGGCCATTAAATATGGCATCTAATGCTGGACATGTGTGGGTACCCGTTGCTTCTGATACTCAGGGGGGCGTAAGTCCTCCTATACATGAGTGTGGGGGGTGCGGGTGTTCGCCGTTGGGCCGGGCGGCTTTGGGGCCGTGTCGGCCGCCAGATTCACACGCCTCTGGTTGAGTGTGGCTGCATTCCCAGATTCACACGCGTGAGATTCACACGCCGCGCAGTCCCAGATTGTGCATCCCCAGATTCACACGCAGGTAACCGGGCGACCCTGCAATCCCAGAAAGCGCCCGGGAGACTGACCCGGGACGACCCCGGACGATTGACCCGGAGGATGACCCCGGGTTAGGCCGGAGGATGACCCCGGGTGGGGCGGGGTGTGCCTCCCGTCACATTCCCAACGAATCGTCTACTGGAGGTTGGTATCTGGTGTGCGTGCCTCTATCCTTAGTAGTACGGACATGGAACAGCCCACGCCCGACCAACACAAGGAAAGACCACATGAAGACCCGCACCACGAAGCACAACGACTTCACCACCGAAAAGGCCAGCGTCCGTTTCCCCAACGGCACCACGGCTGAGGTCGTCGAGTTCATCCACGCCGACGGGGGAGACCGCGACTTCGCCACGACGCTCATCGCTCCGTGCGAGGGCGCCACCCCAGAAGCATCATTCCTTTGGCGCGGCCAGACCCGTGGGTTCGTCTGCCTCGCCGTAGATGACAACGCCTCAGTGTTCCTTACCCCGAAGCAGGCCGAAGGTGTCATCACTGCCCTCGTCGCCATGTTCCGCAACGACCCCATCGATACCGACGAGGACGAGGTGACGGCATGATTATCATCGACGTTCAGAAGATCATCGACACCCCGGAGGTGCTTGCCGCCATCGGGGACGACATCTCCATGTGCGGTGTCTCTCTCAACGACATGCGCCAGATCGTCCTCTACACGGGTTACACCGTGAATACCGCTGGCGAGGTTGTCATCGGGGAGTGGGCATGAGTTACACACACACCACCATCACACAATGGCCCGGGAACAAAGACATCACCGAGGACATCCATGAGGCGATCTGGAAGTGGCAGGTGAAAGCCGGTCTCGCCACGGTTGGCGACGAGGAAGCACTCATAGACGAGGCAACGGCGATCTTCGACATCATCGGAACCCGGCAGGCGGCCGCTGCGGTAGCGAAGCGCATCGCAAGCACAGGTCCGGTCGTCGTATGAGGTACGCGCAGTCTCTCAACTACAACATTTCCATGTGCGACTTCCTCCTACGGACAGTCGGCTGGACCGACGAGGACGAGTTGGACCTCCAACAGGAGGCCGTCGACTTCCTTGAAGGCCTTCGCCAGCGTTACCGCTGGGAACTAGAAGAACTCAACAACGGCACCCACTGGGTGCAGACCGGAGCAACACAATGATGACCAACGACCAACTCACCTACGACGTGTCCGTGAAATACGCGGACTTTGTTGACTACACCATGGAACTCATCGTGGAGAACTCCCTCAACCGGGAGTACACGACCGACGAGTTCGGAGAGGCACTGATCGAACTGCGTGGACTGATGGACGCGCATATCGAATGCTGCCGCGAGATGAAGGAAGGCGTCTGATGGGCGCCGAAACCTTCTTCAACTACTCAGAAGGCTCCAGCATCGACGACGCCTTCCGGCGCGCCGTCAAGGACGCCTTCTACTGGCACGGCCACGAAGGCTACTCAGGCACCATTTGCGAGAAGGATGGGTGGATGCTCATTCCGCGTCCGGCGCGTATCTCTGCCGAAAAGGTAGAAGAGGCTCTTGACCTCGCCTACCAGTCATGGGCATGGGACACGACCCCAGAATCAGAGCGGAAGTGGATGATGAAGCCCACCGCTGAACACCGGGCGGTCTGGAGCAAAGTCCAGAAATGGTTCGGTTTCAAGGCTGGTGAGATCATGGACGCCTACAACAGCAAATGGGGTCCGTGCCTCGCTATCAGCACAACGGGAGCCGACAAGGCTCGCCACGCCAAATACACGTCCTCACCAGTGAACGACGCGACGCGGCCCCGCGGCCATGAGTTGTATGCGTTCTTCGGTTGGGCATCGTCATGAACCGTTACGACGAACTCACTCCAGAACAGCGCCTTGACATAGATCGGTTGGTCAACGCCATGGCGTCAGGACGGGTGAGATTCACACGCGGTGAACTGGCCGCGCTTGCATTCCCAGATTCACACGAGCCTAGTCGCCCGGACGCGTAATCCCAGATTCTGATTCTCCACCCGGGGGCCTTGCGTTGTTGGTCCGCTGTCCCCGGGTGGGTCCCGCCGTGGTGTGACGAACGTCACAGTGGAATCGGGGATACACGGCCTATACTGGAGTCATGACCACATTGGACCAACACCTAACAGCCGCCGCCCCAGACCCCGTCGCCCCAGACGTAGCCCGGGAAGCGTGGTACCAGTTCCGAGCCGACTCAGGCCACAAGACCGCTCGGGCGCCGTTCATGTCCGAGCCGAACACGAAAATCATCAAGAACCGGGTGCCCACCATCTCGTTCACGGGCAACCCCGAACGAACCTCAGGCTTGAACGCTTGCACGTCGTCGACCCGTGAGTGCCGCGCCACCTGTATCCGCTACACCGGACGCCTCAACCTCCCCATGTCGATGACTGTCGCCGATACGCGTATGCGATTCCTCGCTGCCCACCCGGACGAGGCCTGCTCGATGATCTATTGGGAGACTTTCCGTTTCGCCCGCAAGCATCCCGGGAACGTGGGCCGACGGCTCAACGTCGTCACCGACATTCGGTGGGAGGACTTCGCCCCATGGCTGTTCGAATGGTCGACGCCGGACGTGTTGAACTACGACTACACGAAGCACTGGGATCGTCACCGGACGCCGTTCTCGAACTATCGCCTCACGTTCTCGGCGACTGAGAACCACAGCCCGGACGATATTCGGGCGAAACTCGAGACTGGCGCCAACGTGGCCGTCGTGTTCCCCCATACTCACAAGGAGACCGGATACGGCCCGACGTGGCACGGCATGCCCGTGATCGACGGCGACGTGACCGACTATCGGTGGGAGGACCCGAAGGGTGTCATCGTGGCGCTCTATGCGAAGGGTCGTGCCCGGAAGTCCGAGGTCGGCCGTTTCGTGAAGGCGTTCTGATGATCGTCCTGCTGTTTCTGCTGGTGGCCGGAGCGATCGTCGCCGATTCGATTCGGGATGATTACGGCCGGTAACCCCGGAGGCCAATCAGGGATTCTTTCTTCCCGAGGTTGGTTTCTGGGATACACGGCCTATACTCAGTAGAAGAGATGGGAACACCCACCTCTAAGCCAACCGTCTGGAATACATCATGACCACCGAAACCACCACAAACCTCCTCCGCGCCGTAGGCGAGGCGTTGGCACCCTTCCTCCCTGAGGGCGGCGGGTCCGTCAACACCGAAGCCATCGTCGAAGAGGTCCGCGCCGCTCTTGACGGCGTGATCGAAGACCGCGTCTCCGACGCGATCGACGGTGTCGACTTCGACGACAAGATCGACGTGAACGAAAAGATCGAAGAGTACATGTCGTACTCGTTCGATGCGTCGGACCACGACATCATGACCGAAGGCAACTTCGATCCGTCGTACCACGACCTTCTCAACAGCAGCGAGGTCAGCGAGTTGGTCGACGAGAAGATCGCCGAAGGGTTGACCCAAGGGTTGCCAGCCGAGATCGTCACCATCGACAACATCCTCAGCGTCCTCGCCGACGCTCTGGGCGGACTCCCCGCCGTAGAGCAGGCCGCCTAGATCGCCAGACGGCGACCCCCGAACCATCCATGGCCGGAAGCGCATTCCGGTACTCTTGGTTCGGGGGGGTCGGCTCTGGGGCAGACACCCATTTTGGCCCTGCCCCGGAGCCGTCTATCTACCGTCAGGACACCATGACAGAGACACACACTTACGAGGTCGAGTTCACGACCGAAGCACGCTGGTTCGCCATTGTCCCCGCCACTTCCCCGGAAGAGGCTGAGGACAAGGTTTCCTCGCAGCACCTTGACGTGAACTGGGACCGTATCCACCTAACCGACTTCGGTTACGACGAAATCGTCGTGGTCGAAGGCACCGTTACAAGACACTGACCGGAGGTCAGGCAATGCCTAACTGGGTAAGCAACAGACTGTTCATCCCCGACCGCGTGGTTTCGGCCCCGCTGGTGACGGCGATCAACGACGCAATCACAGCCGGAAACGGCTTCATCCCTCACTTCATCCCGTTCCCTGAGAACGGCCACAAGCAGGTGCTGGGCGGCATCACTGTGTTCACCGAAGACGATCCCAAAGCCGGGACCATCGACGGCGTCGAGTGGTGTGCCGACAACTGGGGCGTCAAGTGGGGCGACTGCCGAACCGATCACGACGACTCCTTCGACGGTTGGATCGGCTACAAGTTCGACACCGCTTGGGGAGAACCGGACAAGGCCATGCTGACCATATCCGGCATGTTCCCTGAGGTTTCCATGTTCCTGCTGTCCATCGAAGAGCAACCGTCCTTCCGGGGATGGTGGCACTACAAGGGTGGCAAGGTCGTAGACGAAAAGGTCGACCACCTCCACCGTTCCGGCGGCGTGGATATCGACTGGCCCGAATACCCGGAATCCGGTACACCGGTGGCCTACGGCGAATATGAGGCCGAGATGGCCCGTATCTGGGAATATGCCCGCAGTGTCGTCGTTTGCCATCATGGCGTCAACGGCTTCTGGCCTGAGTGGGAAGTCAGCATCCGTGGCATAAACACCGTCATCGACGCCGACCGGTGCTTTGGGTTGGAGGCGGATCTCGTATGAGTTTCCCATTCTCAACCGGATACGTCATCAAGACATGGCAGACACGGAAAACGATCTGGCGTGGCTTCTACTCCTGCGAGGGGTGGGCGCTCCGTGACTCGGACCTTCCGTTAGCCAACGGCAACTACTGGCGATACGGACCCCGTGAATACATGGTGCCCGACATACAACAGGCGTCGGTCTGGCGATACAGACAGGCGGCGTACACCTATCGAGATCGCTTTCTCCCTGAGGGGGAAGTGGTCAGGGTCGAAGCCGCTTTCACTGGTCAGCGGACCAACGACGGACGTAAGCATCTGTTGGCTGTAGCCGCAGCCTGACAACCTCATAGAACGCCAGAGACGGCACTACCACTCGCTAGCAGGCGTGTTCATCTCTCTGGAATAGACAAAGCCCCCTCGTCCATGTCCTTCGACCTCTGACGGTGGGGCTTTGTCGCGTCTAGATTCACGCGCCCGGATTCACACGCGTTTGCAGATTCACACGCGTAACCGGATGGTTCGTTGTACCGGGTGGACCCCGGAGGCCGAGACCGGGTGAGTACCGGCCCTGTGTGACATGCGTCACGTTGGAAACTGGGGTGAACACCTGTACAATAGAAGCATGACCACGCACCACGGCAATGAGATCACTATCCAACGCCCGAGAGACTGGGGCAACATGGGCTACCCGCAGTGGCACCGAAACATTCTCGTCAATGGCGAGTTGGCCGGGTTCTGCTGGGGCGACAACATCGACTTCGCGTACCCGAACAATCAGTACTGGTCGCGGCTGTGCTGGGGCCGGTTCGAGAACAACCGGATCGATTTTGGCTACTGGCCGAGTCGGGGCAAGCGTGACCAGTTGCTGACGCTGCGGGATGTACGCCGGGCGATCGGCTGGCAGTTGGAGTCGCTGGACTATCTGGCCGGGACTCGTCACACGTTTGATAAGTACCGCCGTGTCGGGTGACACGTTGGAATCTGGAGTGAACACTTGTATAATAGAAGCACAAGTAACCAACGACGCCACGGAGGCGACAGCATGAAAAAGCACTATCTGGTAATCAACGACAACGGCGACGCATTCCGCGTGGCCCCCACCAACGACACCTACAACGACCTGTCCACCCTCGTGGACGGGTACATCGAACGTGTCTCCCTCCCCGGCGGGGTTGATGTGTGGCTCAACGAGGAAGGGCTAATGCGTGAGAACTTCGCTGGCAACCTCGTCGCCACCATGATCGCCCGTGAGTGGACAGGCCACGCCTATACCCTCGTCGGTCCCGCCGTGTTCGCTGGCGACGGTGGCGCCAACACCCAGCCTTGCCCCGAAAGTTTCTTCGTCAGCGAGATGAACAAGGGTCTGCTCCTCATGGGCGACCTGACCGACATCGACTCCCCGCTCCGCACCAAGTGGTACGACGACGACCGCGACTACTTCGGGACCGCTCCCGTGTGGACCGTGGCCGATTGCGCCGCCCGCATGGCAGAGTCCCGCCGTATCTACATGGAGGCTGGAGCATGAACGCCGACGACAAGGATGTGGTGGACATCACGCTACGTCTGACTTTGCGACGCGGCGTCTGGACGACACCGGACAAGTGGGACTGGACAGATCTGTTGGATCTGGAAGGTTCCGAGATCGTAGAAGTCACCGGCTACAAGCCTGTCCAACGGATCTATGCGGACGGGTCGGTGCTGAAGGCCGAGTACGTCTGTAGTCGCAACCTTAGTGATCGTGAAGATCTGGGGCTTGGCCCTCAGGTCGGTCGTTGGGAGGCCGGAGCATGAGCGACTACGACCGCCCCACCGAAACACACCGAGTCCGCGTCACCTTCGAGATGGAGGAGATGAACGGCACCCCGGAGGAATCCGCCGAGGTTCTGCTGGACTTGTACGTTGCCGATGAGGTGACCGTTGTGTCAGTCGTGGCAGGTAAAGATTCACACGCCTAGATTCACGCGCCGGATTCACACGCGGGCCGTAGCGCCCGTATGTACCCGGAGGCGCTAAAGGTCGGGTACCCCCGGGGGGTCTCATGCTGTCACCTCCCGGGGGCGCTCGTTTCGGACCTGACGCCGCGTCAGAAACAATCCCAGAAAGATCGCCGCGCGCGTTGTGGTTCTGTGTAGGCGGCCTATACTCAATAGTAACGAAGTAACACCTACCGAAAAAGGAATGACAGCATGAGTGATAAGACCGAAAAAATCCAGCACGATCTGACGCAGGCCGTAATCACGGCCATGAGTCAGAACCCGGAGGGTTGGACGAAGCCGTGGATCGGCATCGGCGGCGGGCCACAAAACCCGCAGACCGGAACCATCTACAGCGGCGGGAACATGATGATCCTCTCCATCTTCTCCCCGGACCCCTCCGACCCGCGTTGGTCGACCTACAAGGGTTGGGGCAAGTTGGGCGGGCAGGTTCGCAAGGGCGAGGCCGGAACCGAGATCATCTTCTGGGGACAGTCCTACGTCTGCGGCGTCTGCAACAAGTGGGGCAAAGCCGAATGCAAGAGCCACCCGGGAGAGTCGGCCAAGCGTCGCCTCGCCCGTGGGTACTCAGTGTTCCACGCCTCGCAGGTTGACGACGCCCCGGACCTTCCTGAGCAGCCTGTAGCGTCGCCCGACATTGACGTAGACGCTTACCGGACGTGGTTCCGCAGCATCGGCGCCGACTGGCGGGAAACCCCCAGCGACCGGGCGTTCTACTCACCCGGCGACGACTACATCTCGACGCCGCTGGATACGCAGTTCCATTCGGCAGCCGGATGGTTCGCTACCGTCGCCCATGAGCATACGCATTGGACGAAGCCTGCTGCCCGGACGGGTCGGGACACTCACAAGCGTAGCCATAGCGGGTACGCGTTCGAAGAGTTGGTCGCCGAACTTGGCGCGGTGTTCCTGTCGAACGCTTGCGGCGTGGCGACTGATCCCCGCCCGGACCATGCGGCGTACATCAAAAACTGGCTGGAGGCTCTGGCCGGAGACACGAAGTACGTCTGGGATGCGGCAAGCCTTGCCAGCCGGGCGGTGCGGTTCCTGATGGACAACGCGGATGCGATCCCGCAGGTCTCCCCGGAGATGCTGGTGGCGGCGTGATTGTCCAGTTTCTAGTTCTGGGCGGCTCGGTCCTCGTGTGGATTCACACGCGGGGGCCGCGCTAGCCGGATTCACACGGCCCCGGTGTTCTTGTCCTGCACCCGGACGCCGTGTGAGGATTGGTCCCCGGGGGTCGCCATGCTCCCGATTTCTGGGTCGAGCGACCCCCGGAGGCCTGATCCTAGCAGTGTGACGGGCGTCACATAATCTGTCGCCTCGGAGGTTTCGGTTCCCAGATTTTGCCCCTATAATGGGACTATGAACGAACAGCACAAGCACCTAAAAAAGCAGGCCCGCGACGCCTACGTTTCCGCCCTCCGTGAGGGCCGAAAGGTCCGCGCCGCAACCTTCACCGACCGCAAAAAGGAAGCGGCACGCCGGACGTGCCGCGGAAAGGTTACCCAATGACCACCATCAACGCAGCGAACCTGCGCCCCGGAGACATCGTTCTCCCCACGACTCCCGGCTGGCCCGGTACCTGTGGGGCCGTTCGTGCCATCAGGGAGAACTACCCCAACAACGGAACCGGGTTCCGCCATATCATCGTGACCTTCTGGTTCCGCAAGTACGTTCGGTCGTTCGCTGCTCGCGATCAGATCCACGTCACCACCGACCGGAGCGTCCGATGACCGTCGCACAGACAGCCTCAGAGATCCCCCGGGCGCCTGCCTATGTCGTCATGACCGATCGGTTCATGTCGGGATGGGGCAAGGCCGAAGGGTTGACAAATCGGCACGTCATCGT